>VFQR01000506.1_pt1 | contig 51674 bp, 50 predicted proteins | sample 3512321 | NCBI WGS metagenome assembly VFQR01 (sample SAMN10412374, study PRJNA504923) | tailings metagenome | isolation source: Relicate 3 Philex TSF1 revegetated site | place: Philippines: Tuba, Benguet | collected 2017-08-29 | reverse complement strand
GTAACATATGCCCTTTCCCGTGTAAGTAGCGAAAAGGTTACACACCGGACATTTCTCACTGCCAATTTTTTCAGCGGGGACAAATCCATCCCAAAGCAAGAGCCGGAATAGTGTTTCAGTTTTTATATATGGAGCGATGAAAAATAATGAATAAAATCATATAATTGGAAGGACGATCAAGAAGGTCGTAAATTTAATTTTTACGCGGATTGGCTGCAAGGAATCCGTTCCTAGACCGGATAGTATAATTACAGGGAATTCGCCAGCCGCAGTCGACTGACATCCATATTTCACAAAACTATTGCGTGTAGGCCTGCAACCGGGGAAATCCTTGCCACGCCGGCCCATCGGCCGCATCCCGGTCAGGCAAAAACTTGTGCCGGTACAGCCGACCGGGCTGCCCGAACTTGGCACTCACTAGCCGGTGCTGACAGCCCCGAAGACCGCTACCATCTTCGTCTTTCAAGCGCGGAGATTTTTCATGACCCTGATGCTCGCAGGCCTTGCCCTCTTTCTTGGCGCACATGCCTTCACCACACTGCGCGGGCCGCGCGCCGCACTGGTCGAAAAATTCGGACTCAGCACCTACAAGATCATCTATTCGGTAGTTTCGCTGGCGGGCGTGCTGATGACCGCTTACGGCTACGGCGCGTGGCGCGCGGCCGGTCCGGCCGTTCTCTACAATCCGCCGACCGGTCTCCGGCATCTGGCACTTTTATTGATGCTGTTCGCGAGCATCATGCTGGTCGCGGCCTTCGCCCCCGGCCGCATCAAGACGGCGCTGAAACATCCGATGCTGGCCTCCGTGAAAACATGGGCGCTTGCGCATCTGATTTCGAACGGTGATGCGGCGACCGTCGTGCTCGCGCTCGCGATCCTTGCGTGGGCGGTCTATGCGCGCATTTCCCTGAAGCGCCGCGAGGAAGCGCACCGTGCCGCCGTGACGCCGCCCGGCTGGAAAGGGGACTCCATCGCGTTGCTCGGCGGTCTGGCGGTTTATGTGCTCCTCGCCTATGTGTTCCATCCCTACGTCGTGGGGGTGCCGGTCATGCCGGCGTAACGAGCGGGAGTTTCGACCATGAGCGTTCATAACGAAGGCGAAGTCCGCCGCATCACCGCGCCGGATATCCTCGCCCGCAAGGGCGGCGACCCGATCGTTTCGCTCACCTCGTATCACGCGCACACGGCACGGCTGCTCGACGGCTATGTGGATGTGATCCTTGTCGGCGACAGCCTCGGCATGGTGATGCACGGGCTCGAGACGACCGTGCCCGTAACGCTCGACATGATGATCCTGCAGGGCAGGGCGGTGATGCGCGGCTCCAAACGCGCGCTGGTCGTCGTGGACATGCCGTTTGGCTCTTACGAAGAAAGCCCGGAGCAGGCATTCCGCAATGCCGTGCGCGTGCTGAAGGAAACGCAGGCCGGCGCCATCAAGGTCGAAGGCGGCGTGCGCCTCGCGGAAACGATCAAGTTTCTCACCGGCCGCGGCGTGCCTGTCATGGGCCATATCGGCATGACGCCCCAGTCGATCAACACGCTGGGCTCGTTCAAGGCGCTCGCCCGCGACGAGGCCGAATGGGGTCCGTTCCTCGACGACGCCCGTGCGGTGGCCCAAGCGGGTGCGTTCTCGGTCGTGGTGGAAGCGGTGGCGGAGCCGCTAGCCCGCCGCATCACGCAGGAAGTTCCGATCCCCACCATCGGTATCGGTGCCTCGCCCGCCTGCGACGGCCAGATTCTGGTGCTGGAGGACATGCTCGGCCTCTCGCCGAAGGTGCCGAAATTCGTGAAGCAGTACGGCAACCTCGCCGCCGGCATCGAGGAATCGATCAAGGCCTTCGCCGCCGAGGTGCGCAGCCGCCAGTTCCCGGCCACCGCCCACGTTTACCAATTGCGCCGGAAGCCCTGATAATTCAGATACTTGGACGGGGCGGGCATTTGCCACGTTCCGTCCATATCTCTATTCTAGGCCTTTACGCCTGATGGCCGCCGCGCGGCCCCTGATCCGGGAAATCCATGTCCGACATTCTTCGCGAAGTTGATGAGGAACTTCGCCGCGAGCGATATCAGAAACTGTTCGATCGTTACGGCGTCTATCTGATCGGCGTCGCGATCCTGCTGGTCGCGGCCGTGGGCGCATGGCGCGGCTGGGAATGGTATCAGGCCCGCGAGGCGCTGCAGGCCTCCACGAAATATGAAGAGGCTGTCCGTCTGGCTCAGGACGGCAAGCGGTTCGACGCTGAAAAGTCGTTCAACGATCTCGCCAAGGATGGCACCTTTGGCTACCGCACGCTCGCGCGTTTCCGCGCGGCGGGCGAGGCCGGCAAATCCGATCGCGCATCCGGCGTCCGCGCCTTCGATGCGCTCGCGGCCGATACTTCACTGACGCCGCTGATGCGTGACCTCGCGAAGGTGCACGCTGCCCTGCTGCTCGTGGACACGGCACCCGTTTCCGAAATTGCCGCCCGCATGGATCCGCTGAACGTGCCCACCGGCGCCTATCGCCACTCCGCGCGGGAAATTCTCGGTCTTGCCAATTACCGCGCCGGCGATCTTGCCGCCGCCGCGAAATTCTTCGCGCTGATCCAGACCGATACGGAAACGCCGCCCGGCATTCGCGAGCGCGCGCAGATTCTGTCATCGATGCTGAGCGGCACGGCACCCGCCGGCACGGCACCGACGCAGTGAGGTTGTTGATGGTTCGCAGCAGCCGTGTCCGGGGTCTGGGAATTGCAGCGGCATTCGCGGCCTGTGCGATCCTTGCCGGCTGCGCGGGTCTCGATGAATTGGGCCAGGAGAAGAAGATTCCCCTTACCGGCGAGCGCAAGGCGCTGTTTCCGCAAGGTATTCCCGGCGTCGAATTCAACGCTCCGCCCACGCAGCCCTCGAACTCAAACATCGCGATCCAGCCGAACATGGGCAGCGAGGCGGATGCCTCGGCGAAGCAGATGCAGGAAGCCGAAGCGCAGAAGCAGAAGATGACGCCCGCTCAGGCGAAAGCCGCCCGCGCGCAGCAGGAAGCGGCAGCCCGCGCCCAGCGCGCCGCCGAAGCACGCGGCGCAAAGGAACAACAGGCGGCATCGCGTACCGCTGCCCGTTCGAAGAAGAACGCCGATTCCGAAGATCCCTGGAACGAAACGCGCTGACTTTTAGCGCGCCGATACGGGGGCGATCTCGTCCCAGTGTTCCAGCAGGATGTCGGTAGTTTCCGTCACATGCCGTGTGAGCGACTGAACCGCGCGCTCGACGTCGCGCGCCATGACGGCTTCCAGAATTTCCCGGTGCTCGTCGATGTCGGCGCGGTTCTGCATGATGATCATGCGGGACAGATTGCGGTAGCGGTCGGACTGATCGAACAGCTGCTCGCAGAAACCCTTGATCCAGTGTGACGGGCAGGCGGCGATCAGCGCGCTGTGGAATGCGCGATGCGGCTGCTCCCACGCCGGGTTCAGCGCGGTTTCGTCTTCGTTGTAGCGCGAAATGCGGGACAGCCGGTGATAGGCGAGAAGTACGCCTTCCTCCCATGCCGGAGTGGCGTGCTGCATCGACTGGCGCAGCGCCAACTCGTTCATCCACACGCGGCTGCGGGTCAATTCCTCGAGCCGCTCGCGGCTGACATCGCTGACCGCAAAGCCGCGCTGGTCGTTCAGCACAACGAGTTGTTCGGCCGAAAGCCGGTTCAGCGCCTCGCGCATGGGCGTGAGGCTCACTGCATAACGCTTGCAGACATCGCGGATGCGAAGCCGGGCACCGGGCGCGATGCGTCCAGCGATAATGTCCGCGCGGACATTCTCATAGGCCGCACTTGCGAGCGTGCCGCCGCTGCGTTCGTTCTCGGTTTCAGGAGCCATGGCGTCGAATCCAGCGTGATGACAAAATATACAACAAAATTTAGAAGTCAAAAAATGTTATAAATTCCATTGACTCTGTTCCGGCGTTCGCTTTGATGTCCCGAACTACAGAAACGGGAGTGAACGCGCCATGGCGCAGGAAGTCGATATCGTCACCGGCGCGAAAATCCAGCGTCTGCCGCGGAATTTTACCTGGCCGAACGGCAAGCGCATCGCGGTCATTTTCAACATTGCCTATGAAGGCTGGTCCGATGGGAAAGTCCCCGGCATCGGCCCGATGGGCAACCCGCTGCCGCCCGGCCATCTCGATACCAACGCCATGTCATGGGCGGCCTATGGCCCGAAATGCGGAATCCAGCGTCTCGCCGAAGTGCTTGAGCGGCAGGGCGTTAAAGCGAGCGTGATGGTCAACGGCGTCATCGCCGAGCGCCATCCGGAAACCGTCCGCGATCTCGTGAAAGGCGGACACGAAACGCTCGCGCACTCTTATGGCATGGACATCATTCCGACGATGCTCGCCGAGGATGCCGAGCGCGAGAACATCAAGCGCACCACCGATCTCGTCACCAAGGCGGCCGGTGTGGCGCCGACCGGCTGGATCAGTCCGCGCGGCACGCCGAGCCGCAATACGGCGCGCATGTGCGCGGAGATGGGATACCGCTGGCAGGGCGACTGCTACGACGACGACCTGCCGTACATGCAGCATTTTGGCAATCACAGCATCGTCGCGATTCCGCTGACGATGGAAGTGAACGACATGCCGCTCTATGTCCGCTACGGCAACGCACCGGAGCAATTCCTCGAAACCTTCAAGCACAATCTGAAGCGCGCGGTGGAGCGGGAAAAGTCGGCACTCACGATCGACGTCACCGCGCACGCGCATGTCTTCGGCCGCATGTCCGGTGCATGGGTGTTCGAGGCCTGCGCCGAGATTGCGAAAGCCAGCAAGGACATCTGGATCGGCACGCGCAACGAGATTTCCGAACACGTCCGCGCCACGTTGAAATAAGGGGCAGCGTCATGCGTATCGTTCGTTTTCTTGGCGCCGACGGTCCGCGCATCGGTCTTGTTTCGCAGGCAGGCGTGGTCGACCTTGCCGAAGCCGCGAATGTCCGCGGGCTTTCGTGGCTCAAGCCGTTTTTCACCGACATCCGCGCGTTCGTCGCCGCCGACCGCAATATCCGCGAGATCGCCGCCGATCTCGGTGCGCAAGCCGGAAAGGGCAGGCCGCTTTCGGAATTGAAGGTGCTGGCGCCGTTCGAGAACAGCTCGAAAATTCTGGCGCATGTCGTGAACTACAAGGAGCACGGCGACGAGGCGAACCTGAAGGCGCCTGAAATGCCGTTCTTTTTCTATAAGCCTGCGTCTTCCGTCTCCAATCCGGGCGATCCCATTTTCGCCCATACCAGCTCGGTCAAGCTCGACCACGAAGTCGAACTCGCCGTCATCATCGGCCGCCGCACGGTCGATGTTCGCGAGGAAGACGTGTACGCCCACGTCGCCGGATACACGGTGGCGAATGACGTCAGCTATCGCGACCTGCAAATGAATGACGGCGTGAAATCGCTCACTCCGCGCTACGGCCAGAACTGGACGCAGGGAAAGGGGCTGGATTTCTCCTGCCCCATGGGTCCGACAGTAGTGCTCAGCGACGAGATGCCGGTTCCGTATCCCCTGGAGATCACCTGCCGCGTCAACGGCGAGGTGCGTCAGCATTCCAACACCGAGCACATGATCTTCAAGGTGCCGCAGCTGATCGCGAAGATTTCCCGCAGCCTGACGCTCAATCCCGGTGACATCATCCTGACCGGCACCTGTCAGGGCGGCGGTGTTGGATCGGGTGTTTTTCTGAAGCCGGGCGACATCGTGGAATGTGAAATCGAAAAACTGGGCGTGCTCCGCAATGCGGTCGTGGCCGGCCGCGAGGCGGCGTGAACAGGTCCGGACAACAAGCCGAAGCGAACGAAAATAGAGGAAACGCCATGCGTAGAATGATGACAGCAGTAGCTTTCGCCGCGTCCATCGTCTGGACGCTTCCCGGCGCAGCACAGGAAAACTATCCCGCGCGTCCCATCTCGATGGTGGTTCCGTTCGCGCCGGGCGGCCCCGTCGATACGGTTGCGCGCCTGCTTGCCGAGCCGCTGCGCGAGGCTCTGGGTCAACCGATCGTGATCGAGAATGTGGCGGGTGCCGCCGGCGGCATCGGCGTCGGCCGTGTCGTTCGCGCCAAACCGGACGGCTACACGCTCAGCATCGGCAACTGGGGCACGCATGTCATCAACAATGCGATGTACCAGCACGACTTCGACACGGTGAAGGATTTCGAGCCGATCGCGCTGATGTCGGCGAGCCCGCAGATTTTCGTCGCGAAGAAAGATTTTCCCGCGAACGATCTGAAGTCGACGATTGCCTGGCTGAAGGCCAATCCCGACAAGGCGTTCATGGCGCTTTCCGGCAACGGCAGTTCGGGCCATGTCGCCGCATTGCTGTTCCAGCAGGCCACCGGCACGAAATTCCAGTTCGTGCCCTACCGGGGTCTCGCACCCGCTTTGCAAGGCGTGCTCGCGGGCGAAGCCGATATCCTGATCGACATTCCTTCGAATTCGGTGCCGCATATCAAGGCCGGCACGGTTAAGGGTTTCGCGGTGATGGGCAATCAGCGGCTGAAATCCGCGCCGGATATTCCGACCGTGGATGAAGCGGGGCTGCCCGGCTTCTATTCCCCGATCTGGTACGGCATCTGGGCGCCGAAAGGCACGCCAAAGGACATCGTGGACAAGCTCGCGGCAGCCATTCGCAAGGCGCTTGCGACCGAGTTCGTCTCGACACGGCTCGCGCAGATCGACCAGGCGATCGTTCCCGTCGACCAGCAGAACCCCGACTATCTTCGCAAGTACCACGCGGATGAAATGGCGAAATGGGGCGCCATCATCAAGCAGGCGGGACTGAAGGCGAACCCGAACTAGGTCCAACGGATCGCCGCAAAAATAGCGGCGATCCGCCCCTATACTTTTCGCGGCAATTCGATTCATTGTCGCCGGATGCGCCCGCTCGTCGCCATTGTCGGCCGCCCCAATGTGGGCAAATCCACGCTGTTCAACCGCCTTGTCGGCAAGCGCGTAGCGCTTGTCGACGACCGGCCGGGGGTGACGCGCGACCGCCGCATGGGCGACGCGACGCTGGGCGATTTGTCCTTTGGCGTGATCGACACGGCGGGCTTCGACGACACCACCGACGGCCTGAACGAGCGGATGCAGGCGCAGACCGAAGCCGCACTCGCCGACGCCGATGTGGTCCTGTTCCTGATGGACGCGCGCGCGGGGGTCACGCCTGACGATAAAGCGTTTGCCCAGCTCGTCCGGAAATCCGGCAAGCCGGTCGTGCTGGTCGCGAACAAGGCCGAAGGGAAAGCCGCGCAGGGCGCTTACGAGGCATTTGAACTTGGCCTTGGCGATCCGGTGGCGATTTCCGCCGAACATGCCGAGGGCATGGCCGACCTTCATATTGCTCTGGCGGAATTGCTGCCGGAAGAATCCGAGCTACCCGAGAAACAGGACGACACCATCCGCGTCGCGGTGGTGGGCCGTCCGAACGCAGGCAAATCCACGCTCATCAACCGGCTGATCGGCGAGGAGCGGCTGCTCACCGGTCCGGAGCCGGGCATCACGCGCGATGCGATCGCGGTGGAATTCACGCGCAACGGACAGAAATTCGAAATTTACGATACTGCCGGCATGCGCCGGAAATCGAAGATCGACGACAAGGTGGAGAAGCTTTCGGTCGCGGACGCGCTCAACGCGATCAAGTTCGCGGAAGTCGTGATCCTCCTGCTCGATGCACAAAAGCCGTTCGAGGAACAGGATTTGCGCATCGCCGATCTGGTTGTGCGTGAAGGGCGCGCGCTCGTCATCGGCATGAACAAGGTTGACATCGCCGAAGCGAAAGAAGTGACGCCGAAGAAACTGCGCGAGGAAGCCGATCATTGGCTTCCGCAGGCGAAGGGTATGCCCATCGTGCCGGTCGCGGGGCTTACCGGCGAGGGTATCGGCAAGCTGATGGATGCGGTGGAAAAAATCTACGAGATCTGGAATCGCCGCGCATCGACATCGATGATGAACCGCTTCCTGCAATCGGCGATGGCGCAAAACCCGCCGCCCGCGGTTTCCGGCGGCCGGATCAAGCTCCGCTATATGACGCAGACCAAGGCGCGCCCGCCGAGTTTTGTGCTGTTCGGTAACCGCACCAACGCGCTGCCGGAATCCTATGTGCGGTATCTGGTGAACGGTTTGCGAGAGGCTTTCGACCTGCCGGGTGTGCCGATCCGCCTAGCGTTTCGCGAAGGCGACAATCCGTTCGATAAGAAATAGAAAATGTCATCCCGGGCGCAGCGCAGCACGGAGTGTTGCGCTGCCGACCCGGGATCGTTCTCGGCTTGCAAATGGCGATCCCGGATCGCGCTTCGCGCGTCCGGGATGACGTTTTTTTAATCCAGTTTGATCTTCGCCGCTTCGACCACCGGACCCCATTTCTTGAAGTCCTCGTTGGTGAGAGCCGCGAGGTCCGCGGGACCCTTCGCGAGCATTTCGATGCCGAGCTGCTTGAAGCGTTCCTGCACCGCTGGAATCTGGAGCACCTGCAGCACGTCGGTGTTCACCTTGTCGACGATGTCCTTCGGCGTCTTCGCGGGCGCATAAATTGCGAACCAGGTCGCGGCCTCGAAATCCTTCACGCCGGATTCGATCGCCGTCGGCACATCCGGCAACACCGGCGAGCGGGTCTTGCCGGTGGTGGCGAGCGCTCGCACCTTGCCGTCGCGCACATGCGGCGCGCCCGTGAGCACGAAGTCGAAAAACACCGGAACGCGGCCGCCGATTACGTCCGGCATGGCCTGTGGATTGTTGCGATAGGGAACGTGCTCGAGATTGATGCCCGTCGTCACCTTGAAGAGTTCGGTCGCGAGATGGTTGGTCGTGCCGTTGCCTGCGGAGGCGTATTGGATGCCGCCCGGTTTTTCCTTCGCCATCTTGATCAGGTCGCCGACCGATTTCGCCGGGAAGTCGTTCGACACCACCAGCACCATCGGTTGCGTGGCGATCAGGGTCACCGGCTCGAAACCCTTGATCGGATCGTAAGTCAGTTTGCTGTAGAGATGCGGCACGATCGCAATCGAACTCGGCGACATCAGCAGCGTGTAGCCATCGGCCGCGGCTTTCGCCACCTGTTCGTTGCCGATATTGCCGCCGGCTCCGGGTTTGTTTTCGACGACGACCGGCTGCTTCCATTTTTCCTGAAGATGCTGGCCTATCAGCCGGATGATCGTGTCGGCGGAACCGCCGGCGCCGAACGGCACGATGAACGTGACTTGCCGGTTTGGATAACCCTGCGCGGACGCGCCGCTTTGCGGCACGGCAACAGCAAGGGCAAGCGAAAGCAGGGCCGCAAGACGCAGCAGAATTGGCATTGGCATCCTCCCGGGAAGTAACAGGCGTTTATCTTTTTGTTGCGGGGATTATGGTCCGCAACCTCCGGAAGGATCAACACACGGGATCGCGATTTTATTCCGCGTTTATACCGGAAGAAAATCTTTCGACCGGTAATCGTAGATGCGGCCGTTCTCGGTGCAGGACGGCAGGCACAGCTTCGCGATGTGTTCGGCCGGCTTGCGGGGAGGATCGAGCGTCGCCGGATCCTCGCCCGGCATGACCTTGGCGCGCATCCTGGTGCGGATCGGACCGGGGTTGAACAGGTTCACGCGCACATTCGTTTTTTCCATCTCGGCCGCGTAGGTCAGCACCAGCGTGTCGAGTGCGGCTTTCGAGACGGCATACGGACCCCAATAGGGTGTTGCCTTGCGCGCGGCACCGGACGTGACGAAGACCGCGCGGCCTGCCTCGGACAGTTTCAGCAGCGGATCGAGTGAACGGATCAGACGCCAGTTCGCGGTGAGGTTGGTCGCAAGGGTCTGCTCCCAGTCCTTCGGCTCGACATGCGAAAGCGGTGTCAGGTTTGCGAGAAAGCCGGCATTACCGACAAGGATGTCGAGTTTCTTGTAGCGCTCGTGCAGCGATGCGCCGAGGCGGTCGATCGCATCGCCGTCGCGGATATCCACGGGGACGAGTGTCGTGCTTCCGCCGAGTTTCTGGATTTCGTCGTCCAATTCTTCAAGCCCGCCAACGGTACGGGCGAGCGCCACCACATGCGCGCCGAGTTTCGCGAGTTCGATCGCGGTGGCGCATCCGATCCCGCGCGAGGCGCCGGTCACGAGGGCGATTTTGTTCTTGAGCGGCTTGTCCATTTTCAAACGTCATTCCGGCCGAGCGAAGCGAGGGCCGGAATCCATAGCCACCTGAGCGAAAGATTTCAAATTCCGTGAGTATGGATTCCGGGCCCGCGATCTGCGCTCGCGTCCCGGAATGACAGGGTCAACTCGCCTCGGCCAGCAGCGAAAGCTGTTTCGGCGTCTTGTCGCCGTTCTGGTCGGTCAGCGGCGTCGGATACTGGCCCGTGAAGCAGTGATCGGTGAACTGCGGACGGTCGGCGTCACGCTTCTCGTAGCCCATCGCGCGGTAAAGACCCTCGATGGACAGGAACTGGAGCGAATCCGCCCCGATGTATTTCCGCATCTCCTCGAGCGTATGCGTTGCGGCGAGGAGCTTTTCCCGCTCCGGCGTATCGATGCCGTAGAAATCCGAGTGGGTGATCGGCGGGCTGGAAATGCGCATATGCACTTCCTTGGCGCCGGCCTCGCGCATCATGCGCACGATCTTGATCGAGGTCGTGCCGCGCACGAGGGAATCGTCGAGCAGCACGATGCGCTTGCCGTTCACGACCGCCCGGTTGGCGGAATGTTTCAGGCGCACGCCCAGTTCGCGGATCTGCTGCGCCGGCTCGATGAAGGTGCGTCCGACATAATGATTGCGGATGATACCGAGTTCGTAGGGGATGCCGGCTTCCTGCGAATAACCGATCGCGGACGGCACGCCGGAGTCCGGCACGGGCACGACGACATCGACATCGGCGCGATGTTCGCGCGCAAGCTGGATACCGAGGCTCTTGCGGACTTCATAGACGCTGCGGCCGCCGACGATGGAGTCGGGCCGCGCGAAGTAGATGTATTCGAAGATGCAGGGCCGCGGCGCCATCGCCGGAAACGGCTTGATCGACTGCACGCCTTCCGACGTGATGACAACCACTTCGCCGTTCTCGATGTCGCGCACGTAGCGCGCGCCGATGATGTCGAGCGCGCAGGTTTCGGAAGTCAGAATGTAGGCGTCGCCTAGGCGGCCGAGCACAAGCGGACGAATGCCGAGCGGATCGCGCGCGCCGATCAGCTTCTTGTTGGTCATCGCTACGAAGGCGTAAGCGCCTTCAAGCGAACGGATGGCATCGATGAAACGTTCCACAAAGCGCGGCATTCTCGACCGCGCCACGAGATGCAGCATCACCTCGGTATCGGAGGTGGACTGCATGATCGCGCCGTCGCGCACGAGCTGGCGGCGCAGTGCGAGGCCGTTGGTCAGATTACCGTTGTGGCCGATGGCGAAGCCGCCCGCGTCGAGTTCGGCGAACAGCGGCTGCACGTTGCGGAGGATCGTTTCGCCGGTCGTCGAATAGCGCACATGGCCGACCGCCATGGAGCCGGGCAGACCATCGATGACGCTGCGCTTGGAGAAAGTGTCGCCGACGAGGCCCATGCGGCGTTCGGAATGAAACCGCTTGCCGTCGAAGGCGACGATGCCCGCCGCTTCCTGACCGCGATGCTGGAGCGCATGCAGGCCGAGGGCGGTGATCGCCGAAGCTTCGGGATGATTGAATACGCCGAAGACGCCGCACTCTTCACGCAGCCGATCGTCCTGAAAACGATCGCCCGGATCAAACGCGCTGGCGTTCTCGCCGACTTGTTCCAGAGCCATCTTGGCCCTCCGGCCCGGCGTTACTGCGACGTTGCGCGGTTACGCTCAAGCAACTGATCGAAGCCCTGCCGGTTTTGGCGCTTGTATCCGGCGTCTGTTTCCCCTGCATACGCGAGTCGCGGAGCAGGAGCGAATAGGTCTGAACGCTGTTGCGGGTTCGGCGGCGTATCGGCCGGTGCGTCCTCGCCCTCGCGTTTCCTTAGCCTTTTCAAAATGGCGGTTTCAGGGTCAAGACCGACAGCAGCCAGTCGCCGGTCGCCTGCAGCACAACCCGCGATTTTGCGCCCTTAACCCATTCCGGCTGGCTCTTGGCGGGTACCAGCCATGCGAAAAACAGGAATGCCACGACCATGATTACAAGGCCGCGCGCGAGGCCGAACAGAAAGCCGAGCGAGCGGTCGAGCGCGCCGACGCGGCTGTCGAGGATCAGGTCGGAAATCTTAACCGTGAACAGCGAAATGATCAGGCGTGTCAGCCGGCACAGGCCGCCGCTGGCCACCGCCTTCGCCACGAGGTCGTTCGTCACATATTGCTTCACCAACATTTCCGCACGGCTGTAGCCGTAGAGCGTGACAACCGCCGCGATCAGCCATGAGGCGATCGACAGGATTTCCCGCATGAACCCTCGCACCATGGCGAGGATTCCGGAAATCAGCATGACGAGGAGAAGGGCAATGTCGAGCAGGGTCAACGGCATGGAAACGGCGCCCGCGATTATCTGGAATGCCCGATTCGAGAGGGTTCCCCGGGCGGCATGCTTATAACCCCCGGCAACGACACAGTCACCCGTCTTCTCCGCGGCCCGCTGCGGCACGGAGCCCCTTGGGAGAACGGGAGGCAATGTCGGCAACGAGGCGGTCTAGCGAGGCGACGGTCGTGAGCGAAATACCTTCGATCCGTTCGGACTTGGCGGATTCCGGTATCGCGGCACTGGAAAAGCCGAGCTTCAGCGCTTCCTTGAGGCGAGACGCACCCTGCGGAACCGCCCGCACCGCGCCGGTGAGGCTCACTTCGCCGAAATAAACGGCATCCTGCGGCAGCGATGCGCCGGAAAGGGATGAAACAAGTGCGGCAGCGATGGCGAGGTCCGCCGCCGGCTCGCTGATGCGCAATCCGCCGGCGACATTCAGATAGACATCGTGCCCGGAAAGGCGAACGCCGCAGCGCGCCTCCAGCACCGCGAGGATCATCGACAGGCGGCTGCTGTCGGCACCGACGACCGCGCGCCGTGGCGTACCGAGTGCGGTCGGCGCAACGAGGGCTTGGATTTCGACGAGCAGCGGCCGTGAGCCCTCGATGCCCGCGAATACCGCTGTGCCGGGACTGCCGAGATCGCGGTCGGAGAGAAAGAGCGCGGATGGATTTTCGACTTCGCTCAGTCCGCGTCCGGTCATTTCAAACACGCCGATTTCGTCGGTCGGTCCGAAGCGGTTTTTCAACGCGCGCAGGATGCGGAATTGCTGGCTGCCTTCACCTTCGAACGAAAGCACCGCGTCCACCATGTGCTCGACGACGCGCGGCCCCGCGATCTGCCCGTCCTTGGTGACGTGGCCAACGAGCACGATCGCGGAGCCGGATTTTTTTGCAAAGCGCAGCAGCGCCTGCGCCGAGCCGCGTACCTGCGTGACCGTGCCGGGTGCGGAGTCGACCGTTTCAGTCCACATCGTCTGGATGGAATCGATCACGACCAGCGAAGGGGCGGGGCCTTCGGACAAAGTGGCGATAATGTCCTCGACATTCGTCTCGGCGGCGAGTTCCACCCGTGCTTTTGTGAGTGCCAGCCGGTCCGCACGCATCCGCACCTGTCCGATGGCTTCCTCGCCCGACACATAGACGACGCGCTTGCTTTGGTTGGCGAGTTTCGCCGCGACCTCGATCAGGAGCGTCGATTTGCCAATGCCCGGATCGCCGCCCAACAGAAGGACCGATCCGCGCACGAAGCCGCCACCGGTGACACGGTCGAATTCCGGAATTCCCGCAGGCGTGCGCGGAGCCTGCTCGTTTTTACCGTCGAGGGATTCCAGACGGATCGAGCGGCCCTTGCGGGATGAGCGCTGCGCCGTCGGCACCGAAGCGGCGGCTGCGGTTTCCTCGACAATCGTGTTCCAGGCACCGCACGCCTCGCATTTGCCCTGCCAGCGCGGGGCAACCGCGCCACAGGACTGGCAAATGTAAGAAGTGCGGACTTTGGCCATGGTTTCTCGCCGACTCGGGAAACGCTACCACGCCATATAGGTGCGGATCACGCAAAGGCGAGGCGCTTTTTCCTGCCGCTCTTGGCGAGGAGCCACGCGGCGATGCCCACATTCAGCAGATTCCACATCAGCCCATGCGCGAAGGCGGCCTGATAAGACCCGGTAAGGTCGAAAATCTTGCCCGATACCCATCCGCCGAGCGCCATACCGACAACGGACATCGCGATCACTATGCCGACGCGCGTTGCCGCCTCCTGCGGCGGGAAATATTCGCGCACGATCACCGCATACATCGGCACGATGCCGCCCTGGAAGAGACCGAACAAAGCGGAGATCACATAGAGTGAAGTGAGGCCGTCAAAAAAGAGATACAGAAACAGCGCCACACCCTGCATCACCGAGCCGATCATCAGGGTCGCGACACCGCCGATCTTGTCGGCGACAAAGCCCGATGCAAGCCGGCAGATGATTCCCATGCCGAGCATCAGCGAAAGCATTTCTGCGCCGCGCGCGACGCCGTAACCGAGATCGCCGCAATAGGCGACGATATGCACCTGCGGCATCGCCATGGCGACACAGCAAGCGACACTTGCGATCGACAGGATCACCGTCAGCGTATTCCTGGATACGCCGAGCCGGTCGAGCGCGCCCTGCGCCGAAGCCGCCGCAGGCGAACCGGCGTGAGAGGGTACCGGGCGGCGCAGGATCAGCGTCAGCGGCAACATCGAGACGATGCAGAAAATTCCCATGCCGATATGCGCAGGGCGCCAGCCGGCGGTGGAAATGAAATACTGGAAAATCGGCGGCCACACGGTGCCCGCGAGATAATTGCCGCTCGCGGCGATGGCTACGGCGATGCCGCGCCGACGCGTGAACCATTGCGAAGTGTCCGCCATCAGCGGGCCGAAAGTCGCCGATGCGCCAAGTCCCACCAGAAAATGCAGGATCGCGAATTGCCAGAGCGTGGCCGCGAGACCTGAGCCTACATATCCGAGAAACAGACAGAGCGCGCTCAGTGCGATCGGCATCATAATGCCGTAGCGGTCCGACAGTTTCCCGAACACCACATTGCCGACGCCAAAGCCAAGCATCGCGAGCGTGTAGGGAACGGAAGCGTCCGCGCGCAGCACGCCGAACTCGGCCTGCACGGCGGGCAACGCCACGACCACGGACCACATGCCGACGCAGCCGATGGTTCCGAGCAGCAAACCCGTCCACAGCCGCGCCCACGCATAGGGCGACTCCGGCTCGCTGACAGTTCCGCTTTTGGGGAAAATCATGGCGGGGGACATTCGTGGTTCGCGCGATGAAGGTCAAGCATGCGGGCCGCGCGGCGCGCATGTCCTTGCTGCATGACTCATTCATTTCACGGAATATTTGCGCGGTTGCTGGAATCTCTATCGCGCTGCAACTAAAATTCCCGGGGAGAAGCGGGAAAGAAATGACTGAAGCCAAATCAGCCGGAGCCGACTACGACATTTTTATCCGCGAGGGTGAGGTCGGCATGTACTGGCGTCACTCCGATCGCGGCCTGTCGATCAGTGATGCAGGACTGCGATGGTCGATCGAGGGTAGGGACCGCACCGAAAAACTGGGCGACATCGAGAGCGTCCATCTGATGAGTGCGCATGTTGCCAAGAGCGGAAACGTGTTCAACTGCATCATTCGCTTCAAGTGGGGTCAGCCGCTCATTCTGTACAGTACGAACGACTGGGGTTCGCCGGACGAGGAGCGTGAACTGGTGTATCGCGCCGCGATTCTTGACCTGCATCAACGGCTCGCAAAATCCGGCAACAAGGACATTGTTTATCGAGCCGGGATGACGAGCGGCCGGCACCGCCTTCTGCTGGCCGTGACGATTATTGCCACGCTGCTGTTCGGGGTATTGCCACTAGGACTGTTTCTCTTCGTGGAAACCTCTTTTCATGTTTTTGGGGTCACCGCGGCGGGGATTGCGTTTATCTGGCCGCTTTGGGGACAGTGGCAAAACAACGAGCCGCGCACCTATTTCCCCGACGATCTGCCCTATGAACTGATCCCCGGCTAGCAGTCAGACCGGCAAAATTTGCCGGGATTGAATCAACGAAATTGAAACGATGCGGCGGCATCCTTGTTGCAGAGGATCGCCATGCAAAAACAATTCGGCCCCGCACAGAATATTTGCCTCGCGCTTCTGGTCATCGCGCTGGGAGGATACTTTTTGCTGGGCGGTTTCGATCTTGTGCCGCTTACAGGCGCGCGCGAAGTGTTGAAAGGTCCGGGCTGGATCCTCGCGCTCTGCGGCGCTTCTTTCATGCTATGCGGCCTGCTGCTGCTTTCGCGCGGCTTGGCGCCGGACGGAAAATTCTCCGGACCGCTTCCCGAGAACACTCCATTCTGGCTACGCGCCGTCCAATACGCGGCTGTGGTGGCACTGTTCGGCGTGATGGCGGCGGTTGGCACCTGGATTGCGGTTGGTCCGGGCACGCGCGTGTTCAACATGAGCGTGCCCTGGTTCGTCCCGGAAGCTGTGTCCGAGCAGATTGGCCGTCTCGCCTTTGGCGCAGGTGCTGCGATCACATGGTTCTGCGCCATCGCCATTGCCATCGATGGCGCGCGCAAGCTGTTCGGCCGCCAGTCCGCGAAATCCTGATGCATACGAATTTCACGGCCCGCGTGGTGGCGTTGTCCATCGGCGGAATTTTTGCCGTTCTGGGAGGCGCAATAATAACGGCCGCCATGTTCGATTCCGGACCTCGCATGCAGGCGCCTGCAGCTATCCTCGCTGTTGCCGGGCTGGCATTTTTGTTTGCAGGTTTCTCAGTCGCAATAAATTCGCTGAACGTTTCTTCAACGCGCATCCGCGTGCAACGCCTGCTGGGAGTAATGGCAGCCCTGGCTTTGCTGACGGTTGCGATCTGGGCCTTCGCGGCGCCTGGTGAGAGCAAATCGAGTTTCAGCCTTCTGTTCTGGAAGCGCTGAAACAAAAACGCCGGGATGCAAGCATCCCGGCGAATTTTCATACGAGAAGTTCTTTATTCCGGCTTGATGTTGCCCTTCTCGATCACGCTCTTCCAGCGTGCGAGTTCTTCAGCGAGGAATTTCTCGAACTCGGCACCGTTGCTCGCGACGACATCGAAGCCGACAGCCTCGAACTTCGCCTTTACATCGTCCGACTTCGCCGATCCAGCCAGTTCTTCTTCCAGCTTTTTCCGGATTGCAGGCGGCAGTCCCTTCGGAGCGGCAGCCGCCTGCCATGAGTAAACTTCAAGACCGTCCACGCCCGCTTCCTTCATGGTTGGCACATCGGGAAGTGCGGCGTTGCGCTTGTCGCTGGTGATGGCGAGCGCCTTCATCTTGCCCGCACGAACATGCTGCGCGATGGCGCCAAGGTTCTGGAAAGAGACATTTGCATGGCCTGCGATCAGGTCGGCATGGGCAGGACCACCACCCTTGTAGGGAACATGCAGGCCCTTGGTGCCGGTTTGCTGCCAGAACAGCTCGGCTGTCAGATGGTCCGACGAACCCGTGCCGGACGATGCGAACGAAACTTTTTCCGGATTTTTCTTCAGGTACTCAATCAGTTCCTTGACGTTGTTCGCTGGAAATTGCGGGTTCGCAACCAGCACATTCGGGGTCCGGACCGCGACGGAGAGCAGGTCAAAATCCTTCACCGGATCGTAGCGCAGATCCTTGAACAGCGCCGGGTTGATCGCGAATACGCCGATCGAGCCGATCAGGATGGTATAACCATCGGCTGCGGCCGCCTTGAGTGCGCCTGCGCCGATCGCACCGTTGGCGCCGCCCCGGTTATCGATCACGACAGTCTGCTTGATGCGTTCCTGAAGCTTGCCTGCCACATGGCGCGCGGTCATGTCCGAGGCGCCACCGGGCGGGAAGGGAACGATCACCGTAACGTTGCGTTCCGGATATTGCGCAAGGGCTGGACCCGCGGCTGCAAGAACCGAGAGCAGGGCTACGGCGCCCCGTACCAAAGAATTCATTTCGAACCTCCCTGAAAACATTTGCCGCTTGGCGCGGCTTTTCCGGCCACGGCAAGGCCGGGCTACCAGAGATCATATCATATGATGACTAGGGGAAAAGCCCGTCTTTTTGGCCGGGAATGAAGTCCTGATTGGGTGTAAACCCTAGCGCAGCGGCACCAGCGCGTTGCGCAGGGCTTCACTCGATATGCCCATGATGCCGTTGAACGCCCGGTCAAGTTCGAGGATCAGGAACACAGCCCCCGAAACCGACAGCGCGCAGACCAGCAGCGCACCAACGGTCACCGGTGAGGCGCGGCCGAACAGGCCGAAGCCCATGAACAGCACGACCAGCCAGAAAACGAGGACCACCAGAAACGGTGTCTGGATGGAACTGCCCATTTGCGCATGCAGCTGGATGCGGGCCTGAACGATTTCGTTGGTGATCGCGAACGCGCGGTCGCGCAATCCTCTCTGGTTGTCGTTGCGGGCAACCACTGACTGAAGATCGCGGAAATAGGCTTCACCCTCCGGTGTTTTCTGGAACGGGGTGAGCGATGGCGTTTCCTCGATTTCGGAATTCCAGATGCGGTCCGCCATTGCAGGCACGAGGCGGCGAAGCTGCGTGCGGGCGTTACGGGTTTCCGGGCCGTATTGCTCAAGTACGGTGTCGAGCAGCACGACGTTCGACGTGATCTGGCGGATCTGCGCATTGCGCGCGTCAAAGCCCGTTTTTGCGGTCGCCACCAAGAGTCCAAGTACCAGTGCCGTGAGCGTTGCGATCAGTCCGAGTGACAGTTTCACGACTTCTTTGGAATCTGGATTGAGGTCGTGCCGTCCCAGCAGGCTGCGCAACGACATGCCGATCAGCGCGCCCGTGAACATGAACGCGAAAACCAGCAACGAAACACTGACCGCATGCATCGGAATTGTCTCCTTGGCGGCTTTTAAAGGATTGCCGCTCTTGTGCCCTTCAGACCGATCGCCGACAGAAACTCGTTGCGCGTTTCCGCGCGCGTGCGGAACGTGCCGAGCATCCGGCTCGTAACCATGCTGGCGGCATCCTTGTGAACGCCGCGCGTCGTCACGCAAGTGTGCATCGCTTCCACGACAACGCCCACGCCGACCGGTTTCAGCACGCGGTCGAGTGTATTTGCGATCTCTGCGGTCATGCGTTCCTGGATCTGCATGCGCTTGGCATAGACTTCCACCAGCCGCGCAAGCTTGGAAATGCCGACGACGCGGCGGCGGGGCAGGTAGCCGATATGGACGCGGCCGATGATCGGCGCCATGTGGTGCTCACAATGCGACTCGAACCGGATGTCGCGCAGCAGCACGATCTCGTCGTAGCCCGCGACCTCGCGGAACGTCCGCTTCAGATATGCTTCCGCGTCCTCGCTGTAACCGGAAAACCATTCCTCATAGGCGCGCGCGACGCGCTTCGGCGTATCGAGCAGTCCCTCGCGAGAAGGATCTTCTCCGGCCCAGCGGATTAGCGTACGCACGGCCGATTCCGCTTCCGCACGGCTTGGGCGAACGCTTTTCATTCGCTTGCTGGCTCTTGTTTTCATCCGGGAACTCCGCTGGTCTCAGTGGATGCGGGGGCGCTTGAGCAGTTTTGCGCGGTCGGTGGATTTTGCTTTTACATCGAACGTGCGCCCTTCACGCCACGCCTTGATCGGCACATCTACGCCCGCATTGCCGAGCGACCAGATTTTGCGGAACAAACTTGAGAGGGACTGAACCGGCTCGCCTGCGACCTCGAGCAACATGTCGCCGGTCTGAAGCCCCGCGCGCTGGGCGGGGCCGTTCGAGGCAACGCCCATAACAACAACGCGGTCCTCCACATCGGCTGCGTACAGGCCGAGCCACGGACGGACGGGGCCGCGGCGTTGACCGTAAGTGGTGAGGTCATCGAGCACCGGCTTCAGCAGGTCGATAGGGACCACCATGTTGATGTTTTCTTCGAGGCCCTTGTCTACCTTCCGCTCAAGCTGAAGCGAGCCAATTCCGAGCAGTTCGCCCTTGTCCCCGATCAGAGCAGTGCCGCCCCAGTTTGGGTGAGCCGGTGCGGCGATGATCGCGTCCTCGAGCAGATACTCCCAGTAGCCGGCGAATTCCTGGCGGGCGACGATTTTGGTCGCGACGGAGTGAGAGCGGCCGCCACCACCCGCGAGCACGGCGCGGTCGCCGACAGCTGCCTTGGAAGAGTCGCCCAGCGTAAGTGCCGGCAGTTCCAGCCGGTCCAGCGCCTGAACCAGCCCGAAACCGGTCACCGCATCGAAGCCGAGCGCGTGACCCGGAATTGCACGCCCATCGCCGAGATGCAGCCAGACGGATTCCGCTTCCGTGATCAGATAGCCGATCGTGAGTACCAGCCCGTCACGGTTGATGAAGACGCCGTTTCCCGCACGCTCGGTGCCGAGCGTTTCCGCGGTGAATCCGTCCGCGGGAATGGTGGAGCGGATGCCGACAACCGCCGCGAGCGCGGATTCGAGATCGTACGAATAGTCGCCGGGTTTTGGCTGCGCGGCAGGCGACACTTTCCAGTTTCCAACCGATGGCATCGCTCAGGTTCCTGCGTAACTTCCCGTTTATGCAATCCTAGCGTCACATTGCGGGCGGGTCATTGCGAAAACGAAGGTTCGCTATCATCTTACCCCGCACCAGTGCTGGCCGCATCTCGCGGCCGCCAAGGGAGGACTAGAATGAAGCAGTTGATTGTGGCCCTCGCGGTTTCCCTGTTTGCCGTCGGCGCGGCCAATGCCGCTTCCTGCTCGGCGCAGGCCAAGGACAAGAAGCTCGCTGGCGCTGCCGAGAAGAGCTTCCTGACGAAATGCGCGACCGACTCCAAGGCATCCTGCGACAAGCAGGCCGCCGACAAGAAGCTCGCGGGCGCGGCGAAGGACAGCTTCACCAAGAAGTGCATCGCCGACGCGGCCTGATCTCAGCCAACGCCTGGACGCCTCTCCCGCAAAAGCGGGGGAGGCGTTTTTATTGGTCGAACCGGTAAATCAGCGCGGCGCGTACCGCATGCGTCCTGTTTTCGGTTTCGCTCACGTCCCCGCCAGTGGATGTGAAATTGTAAACGCGGGCATCATACTGGCTCATCAGATACTCAAGCCGCATCAGCCAGTTCGAAGACAGCATCGCATCCACGCCGACGCCAATCGTGAAGCCGGCATGAACGCGCTTCCTGGTGCTGTCGAGCGAGGGCGTCTGCTGGAACTGTCCAAAAGCCACGCCAGCGCTGACAAAGGGAAGATATTGTCCCACCGCATAGCCGATGCGCGCGCGCCAGTGGTTCTCCCACACACCCTTGATAGTGACCTCGTCGCAAAGACATGCGCTGAGCCGCGTCAGGCTCGTGCTGTCGAACGCGCCGCCGCTGACCTCAAAGCCAAAGACCCAGCGTCCTTCCTGGCGGTTGAAGCCGGCGAGAATGCCGCCGTTGAACCCATCGAGCTTGTATTCGTCGACAGTGGCGAAGAAATTGAAACGCTGCGTGAGCTGATGCCAGCCGCCGTAAATGCCGGCATATCTACCGCTCCAATTATAGTTGCCGCGTGGCAGCATGGGCGCGCCGGAACTGGCGGTATCGTATTTGTAGATGATCGCCGCGCGGACTGTGTCGGTCTCAAGTTTTGTATCGACGCCAAAATTCGACGAGCCGTCGCCGTAGCGCGATGCGAGATACTCGATGCGGAAGATGAAATTCGGCGCGAGGATCGTGTCGAGACCGATGCCGTAGGTATAGCCGGTGAGGATCTGCGTGTTCAGTTCAATGAATAAGATGCCCTGCCGGAACTGGGCGATCGCCATGCCACCTGAAACATACAGCAGGTAATTCGAATAGGCGTAGCCGATCCGCGCGCGGATGTGCGCATCCCAGACCAGTTGGCCGCTGAAAGGAAGCCCGGCAAGGTTGCTGTCCTCGAACGTGGACATGCCGCCAAGTCCGAAATCGAACTCGAAACCGGCAACGAACGGACCGCGCTGCAGGTTCACGCCTGCCAGTCCGCCGCCGGAGAAACCGCGTTCGCTCGTGGATCCGGCGACATGGATTCCACCGAGCCAGATGTCATGGGTTTCCCGCATGCTGGTCTGGCCGTAGTGCACGCCGACATAGGCTCCGTCCCAGTTCGGCTGCCCGCCAGTACGTGCGGGTGAGGCCTGCGCGCCGCCGAACTGATGAATCAACGCTACGCGTGCGACATGCGTGTCGATTTCGTTCTGGGTCTGTGCGAACGGGATGGTCAGCTGATCGAAGCGCGAGTAATTGGTGTAGAGATATTCCGCACGCAACAGCCAGTTCGGTTCGAGTAAAGTTTCGAATCCGCCGCCGATGGTCAGGCCGTAAGCGAAGTAGTCCTGCTTGAAGCCAAAAACGGTACCGAACACGACCTGCTCAACCTGCGCGACGGAAATTCCGCCGGCAGCGAAGAAGAGTGTCCTGTCGAGCACGAAACCGACGCGCGCCCGGCCATTCGCGACCCAGTTCAAGCCAGCCCGAATATCCAGAATATCGTTGTAGCCGCTCGCGGTGGTCAATCCGATGTCGAACTCGAACCCGGTTACGAGATTGCCGTTACGCCAGTTGTAGCCGATGAGGCCGCCGATCAGACCGCCGTTATCCTTCAGGCTTCCGCTGTCGATGACGCCGATGACTTCCGAAAAACGGTCATTCATCCGGACACTGCCGGCATGCACGCCTGCATAGAGACCGTTCCAGGCGATCTTGGAATCTGCTGCGTCCGCACTGTTCGCGGAAATGGCGGCGGCGAGAACGGACGCAACAAACAACTTCTTCACGACGCCCCCCCCGGCGCTCGCGCTGCAGGCTTTCTAAATGTGAGGGAACTCTAGCAAGCGCCGGGCAGGGTGGATGTAGCAATCCCGCCACGCATCCACGGATTCAGGGAACCACGAGGTATCGGAGTGAATCCAATCGGATAGGCATGGTTGTTAGCCAGCCCGGTACAGCCGGGCGTAGCGTTTTCCGAGGTTTGTCAGCACCTCATAGCCGATGGTCCCGGCATGGGCGGCTAGTTCGTCAACTCCGATTCCATCTCCCAGAAGCGTCACCAAATCTCCGCGCTTCACATCGGCTTCTGAAACGTCAGTGACATCCAGCGTGATCAGGTCCATCGAAATCCGGCCCAGAACCGGGCAGCGTTTGCCCGCCACAATGGCTTCGGCACCGGCACGCCGGTCATTCGAGCCGGCCGCACGCGGTATTCCGTCCGCATAACCACCGGCAATGACGGCGACCCGGCTGTCGCGCTTCAGGGTGTATTCCGCGTTGTAGCCGACCGTTTCACCCGCGAGCGCGTGACGTACCTGCACGACGCGCAGGTCGAGCCGCACCACCGGCTTCATCGGATTTTCCGCACTCAGAACGGCGTGTCCGCCATAGAGCGCAACGCCCGGCCGCACGAGATCGAAATGGGATTCCTTATGGGCAAGCACGCCCGCGGAATTTGCGAGCGAGGCGGGGATATCCGCAAACAGATTCCTGAGCGTGCGGAAGTCGGCGATCTGCTTGCCAGTCATCGGGTGTGCGAGATCATCCGCGCAGGCGAGATGGCTCATCACGAGGCTCGGCTTGAAATGCAGCGACCTGATGCGGCCTGCCAGCGTCACCGCATCGTCTTGCGTCAGGCCGTGACGGCGCATGCCGGTGTCGATGTGAATCGCGGCGGGATTATCGCCCTGCTGGTATTGCGCGAACTGATCCCATTCCTCGATTTCAGGCCACGAGCCCAGCACCGGCTCCGCGCGCAGCGTGCGGTACTCTCCGGCCATGCCCGGCACGAGGCCGTTCAACACATAAAGAGCCGCGGCCGGAGCCGCTGCCCGCAGCCTGCGCGCCTCGTCCAGCGTGGCGACGAAGAAGGTCGATGCGCCCGCAAGCGTCAGCGCCTGCACGGCGGGCTTCAGCCCGATCCCGTAAGCGTCACCCTTCACGACCGCCGCGCATCGCGCGTTGCCCGCGCGCTTTTTCAGTTCGCGATAATTGGCGGCGAGGGCGGCGAGATCGATGGTGAGAATTCCGCCCGCTTCGTCTTCGGCGGGAGCGTTCTCGCCCTTCGGCGCGATCGGTTTCATCATCCGGTGAGTATAGACAATCAGCGCCGCTCGGGCAGGTACTCTTCGTTGGCGAGATTGCTGAAGCGCGTAAACTGTGAATCGAATTGCAGGCTCACGGTTCCGGTCGGGCCGTGGCGCTGCTTGCCGATGATAATGTCGGCGACACCGTGTGCCTTTTCCATGGCCTGCTGCCATTTGAAATGGTCTTCGCCGCCGGGCTTCGGTTCCTTGTTCTCCAGATAATATTCCTCGCGATAGACGAACATCACAACGTCCGCGTCCTGTTCGATGGAGCCGGATTCACGCAGGTCGGAAAGCTGGGGCCGCTTGTCGTCGCGGTTTTCCACCTGACGCGAAAGCTGCGACAGCGCCACCACCGGAACATTCAATTCTTTGGCGAGGGCTTTCAGCGCGGTGGTGATTTCGGTGACTTCCTGTACGCGTCCTTCATTGGCGCGCTTCGACGAACCCGACAGCAGCTGGATGTAGTCCACGACCATCAAATCGAGTCCCCGCTGCCGCTTCAGGCGGCGGGCGCGGGCGGTCAGCTGCGCGATGGAGACGCCGCCCGTTTCGTCGATGTAAAGCGGGATCGTCTGCATGATCTGCGCGTGTGCGGCGAGCTTGGCGAAATCGCTTTCTGTGATGTCGCCGCGGCGGATGCGCGAGGAAGGAATTTCGGTCTGTTCGGAAAGAATACGGGTGGCGAGCTGCTCCGCCGCCATTTCGAGCGAGAAGAACCCAACGATACCGCCATCTAGTGTTTCTATGGAGCCGTCAGGACGCGGCTGGCTGCGAAACGCCTTCGCCACGTTGTAGGCGATGTTGGTGGCAAGAGCCGTCTTGCCCATGCCTGGCCGTCCCGCGAGCACGATCAGGTCCGACGCCTGCAGGCCGCCCATTTTCTGGTCGAGCGCGGTAAGGCCGGTGGCAAGTCCCGCGAGATGGCCATCGCGCTGGAAAGCTTTCGCCGCGAGATCGATCGCGCCCGTCAGCGCATCGGAGAAGCGCACGAAGCCGCGCTCGTAGCGGCCCGTTTCGGCAAGCTCGAACAGATTTTTCTCCGCTTCCTCGATCTGCCGCGCAGGCACGGCGTCGACCGGCGCATCGTAGGCCGCGTTCACCATGTCCTGTCCGATCTGGATCAATTCGCGGCGGACGGCGAGATCGTAGATCGTGCGGCCGTAATCTTCGGCGTTGATGACGGTGGTGGCTTCGGCGGCAAGGCGCGCGAGATATTGCGGCGCCGTCAGCCCGGCGATGTCGGCGTCTTCCGGCAAAAACGTTTTCAACGTAATCGGGGTCGCGATCTTGCCGGATCGGATCAGGCTCGCGCTGATCTCGTAAATCTTGCGATGGACCGGCTCGAAGAAGTGGTCCGGCGAAAGGAAGTCGGAAACCCGGTAGAACGCCTCGTTGTTGACGAGGATGGCGCCCAAGAGCGCCTGTTCCGCTTCGATGTTATGCGGCGCCTGCCGGTATTCCTGCCGGAGTTCGGGAAGTTTTCGGAGCGCAGAATCCAGTGCCATGAATCGGCCGACAAACTCGAATGGTTGCGACAGGAATAATTTTTCTTAGCACGATGCGCGCGATTGAAAATTCCTTTTGTCTGCAAGCGGCCACTATTCACAAGGAATCGAATCGCGTGCGCAGCCTTACGTTCGCGCTTGACTATGTCGGAAAATGGGAGAGCGCGGCTTGAGCCGAGGTCAGCTACTCGCCCGCCAGCCGGAACGGAGTGCGCTGCCCGCGTTCCGCGAGACGCAGGCGCTTCTCCGCAGGGCCGATATAGTCACGGGTGAGGGGAACCGCTTGCTGGTGCTTTGCCAGCTGGATCTGGAAAATCATCAAGCCGCGGTGCCGGAACGACATTTCGGAAGCGGCCAGATAGAACTCGAACATCAGGAAGAACCGCTTGTCGTAAAGCGCTTCGATTTCCTCCCGATGCGCGAGAAACCGCTCGCGCCATGCCTTTAGTGTTTCCGCGTAGTGCAGCCGCAATATCTCGATGTCGGTGGTAATGAGGCCAGACCGCTGGATTGCGGGGAGAACCTCGGACAGCGCCGGGATATAGCCGCCCGGAAAAATGTACTTCTTGATCCAGGAACTTGTCGTTGTCGGCGGATTGAACCGCCCGATGGCGTGGATTAACGCGACACCGTCTTCGGTCAGCAGCCCCTTCAGCCGCCGGAAGAAAGTGTCGTAGTGATTGACGCCGACGTGCTCGAACATGCCGACGGAAACAATGCGGTCAAACGTGCCGCGCACGTCGCGGTAGTCTTCCAGCCGGAAATCCACCCGCGCACCGAGCCGTTTTTCCGCCGCCCGCGCGCGCGAGGTCTCGAACTGCTCCTGGGACAGGGTGACACCGGTGACCCGCGCACCCGCGACTTCCGCGAGATAGATGCCAAGCCCGCCCCAGCCGGAGCCGATGTCGAGGATGTTGAGGCCTGGCCGATCGAGCAAAAGCTTTGCCGCGAGATGCCGCTTCTTCGCGACCTGCGCGTCGTCGAGATTCTGGTCCGCATTCTCGAAATAGGCGCAGGAATATTGCCGGTCGGAGTCGAGAAACAGCGAATAGAGGCGGCCGTCGAGATCGTAATGGTGCGCGACATTCTTCCGCGAACGGCCGCGCGGATTGAATTGCGCAAAGCGGCGTCCGAGATATTGCGCCCAATCCACCATCCGTTCGAGCAGCAGCGGATATTCGTGATGCGTCTGCGAAAGGATGAGATCGAGCAATTCCGCGATCGACCCGCGCACCATGCGCATCGAGCCGTCCATGTAGGCTTCGCCGAGCTTTAATTCGGGATGCACGATGATGCGGGCGAGCGCGCGGTAGTTTCGAATGTGGATTTCGATGGGGCTGCCGGACCCGTCACCGACGGTAAAACGGTCACGCCGGCCGATCGAGACGGTGAGCGTCCCGCGCCGGACGAACTTGCCGAGTATGCGCCGAACCCAGCGATCCATCGCCGTATCCTGCGTCAAAGCGGCCGCCCCTAACGCCCGCCCATCGTGAATTTAATCAAGGGCCGCGCCCGGCGGTCAATCCTAAAATCAAAGCCCGGCGGAATCGTTCCCGCCGGGCTTATCTGGGTACAAAAACGGGCCATGGGATTGATCGCGATCAATCCCCGCGAGGAATTATTCCTCAGCCTTCCTGGACTTTTTCGCCTTTGCGGGCTTCTTTTCCGCATCTTCGCCGGCATCCGCGCCGGCGGCCTTGTCGGAAGCCTTGGCGCGCTTGGCCTTCGGCTTCTCTTCGCCATCGGCCGCTTCCGTCTCGTCGCCTTCCGGCTCCTTCTCGAACATCTTGTCGGCATCGACGCGGGCCTGCGCCCGCTTTTCTTCTTCGTCGGTGCGGGCGATGGTGAGGTCTTCGCCGCGAGCCTGACGTACCGCTTCGTCCGCGGAGCGGGCCACGTTGATGGTGATGCTCGTCACGATTTCCGGATGCAACGCGACCTTGAGGTTCTTCAGGCCGATCGTCTTGATCGGCACGTTGAGCACGATCTGGTTGCGGTCGATGGTGAAACCGCCCTTGGTGATTTCCGCCGCGATGTCGCGGGTCGAGACCGAACCGTAGAGCTGGCCGCCTTCACCTGCCTGACGCAACAGCACGAAGGACTGCCCGTCGAGTTTCTTGGAAGCGACTTCGGCCTCGGACTTGCGCGCCTGGTTCTTTGCCTCGAGTTCGGCCTTCATGCCTTCGAACCTGGTGCGGTTTTCCTTGGTTGCGCGGAGCGCCTTGCCCTGCGGGAACAGGAAGTTGCGTGCGAAACCGTTCTTCACGCGCACGACATCGCCGATCTGGCCGAGTTTGCCGACGCGCTCCAGTAGAATGACGTCCATTTTGGTTCTCCTGATTATTGGTTCGGATTGGTGGGTGCGGGCGGCGTGCCCGCAAAACGTTTGCGGAAATCGAAAATCGGATCGGCAAGGCCAAGCACCGCAACCGCGAGCAGCGGCCAGCCGAGGAACATTACGGCCGCCCATACGGCGCTCAGGATGATGAGCCGCGCATTCCGGTGCGCGGTGATCTTGTGAATGACGGCGAAGCCGAGCAGCACATAAGCAAGCAGCAGCGTCGAAGCGAACAAGGTCGCGATCAGTCCGGCGATGCCCGGCAGGAAAGTCAGCGCAATCACCACCGCGAACAGCAGCGGCGTGAAATTCGGAAAGCGCATTTCATGCAGGTCGGGCCAGGGGCGCTTCAGCCGTCCGGATGTGCGCGCGACACGGCCCGCAAGCCAGAGATTGAACAGGCTCGTGCCCATCGACATCAGCGCCGCGAAGGGCGGCATGACGATCGAGAGCAACGTCAGAACATCGTCGCTGCTGCGGCCGCCCGGCAGTTTCAGCGGCTCGCCGGCCGGTGTGCCGGTCTGCGCGCGCAGCACGCGCTCGAAGCCATCCTTCAGCGTGTTCCGGTAGGTTTCGAGATCGAGGCCGAGGGCGGGGATCGTCAGCACCGTTGCAAAACCCGCAAGCAGGGCCGCGGCAATCACCAGACCGCCTGCCGGAAACCATTCCAGCGTTTCGGCTTTGCCGTCTCCCGTGGTTTGCGCAAGCAGCGCGAGATAGGACAACGTGTAGGCGGGAATTCCGATCGCAACGAGAAAGCTGATGAAAAACCAGCGGCCGAGCGCGTAGCCGAGCAAGGCACCCGCGGCGACGGCCGCAATCAGGCCCGCAAGCTGGCTGTAGGCGATGCCCGCGAGCAGGATCGGCAGCGGTGTCAGGTAAAACAGGAAGATCGAAAATACGCTGCCCGACGCGAGCGTTGCGAACAGCAACGCGGTCGCGGCACCGGCACCCAATCCGATCGAGAGAATCTGTACCATCGTCAGCTGTCCCGCTTGCGCGGTTAGGGCGTTGCCCAACCATCGCCACCCGGACCATTCCGCGTGGCTGACTGTTTCACCGCGTCCCCGAAGGGACGCGGCGTATTCGTTAGCGGATCACGTAGGGCAGGAGGCCCAGGAACCGCGCGCGCTTGATTGCGGCCGCCAGTTCGCGCTGCTTCGCCGCTGAAACGGCGGTGATGCGCGACGGCACGATCTTGCCGCGCTCGGAAACGTAACGCTGCAGAAGCTTCACGTCCTTGTAGTCGATCTTCGGAGCATTCGCGCCCGAGAACGGGCAGGTCTTGCGCCGGCGCGAGAAGGGACGGCGTCCGCCGCCGCCACCACCGCCAAAGCCGCCCTCGCGGCCGCCATCACGTCCACCGAAGCTCATTGTGCGTTCTCCTCGGATGCAGGCGCGCCGCCCATGTCGTCGCCGCCTTCTTCACCGTCGCGGTCGCGGCGGCCACGGCGTTCGTCGCGGTCACGCTTCTGCAACATCACCGACGGGCCTTCTTCATGCGTTTCGACGCGCACCGTGAGAAATCGCAGGATGTCTTCGTTGATGAGCTGCTGGCGCTCCATCTCGTTCACGGCGGCCGCGGGGCCGTCGATGCGGAGCATGGAGAAATGCGCCTTGCGGTTCTTCTTGATGCGGAAGTTGAGCGTCTTCACGCCCCAATACTCGACGTCGCCGACGAGCTTGCCGCCATTGTTTTCGATAATTCCCTTGTAGGTGGTCGCAAGCTCTTCGGCCTGCTGCGCGGTCAGGTCCTGACGCGCCAAAAATACGTGCTCGTAGAGAGCCATCTGGCCTTTCCTTTCTCTGGTTGGCCGTCCCGGCGCCGAGCCCTTTGAGCCTCGCGAAAGGCCCTAACGATCTCGAAGGCGGGGACACGGGACGACGGGCTGAGAAGCCCTGTCTTTTTCGCGAAAAGAATTTCGAGAAAGACCGTCCGTTCAGCCCCCGGCCGGGAGCGACGAATGGCGGGGTTATACGCGATATTGGCCGGATGGCAAGGCGGTATCAGGGGAGGGGTAAACCCGTGCTAATATTGGCAAATCCGTTCTCGGGAGTACCTGCTTGCGCTGGCTAGTCCGGATCGCGGTTGCACTGAGCGTCCTCGCGATCACCCTTCTGGCGGCTTACCAAATCAGCCCGTGGCCGGGCGCTATCGTCATCCGGACCATGATGGATCGCGGCGGCGTCGCGATGAACGATGCGCTCCGCAAACATGTGCCCGCCAGTCTGACGACGATTGCCGGGGAACAATACGACCCCGCCGATCCCGACGCTTTCCTGGATGTGCATTTGCCGGGATCGAGCAAAGCCGGAGACCGTTTGCCGGTCATCGTCTGGATTCACGGCGGCGCCTTCATCTCCGGCGACAAGTCCCAGATCGCGAACTATGCATCGATCGTTGCGGATCAAGGCTACGCCGTTGTTGCGTTGAATTATTCGCTTGGGCCCGGTGCAAACTATCCAAAACCGGTGCGACAGGTTCAGGCTGCGTTGAAATTTATTGTCGAGAACGCGCAGCGTCTCAGGCTCGACATGACGCACGTGGTGCTGGCGGGCGATTCCGCGGGAGCGCAGCTCGCGGCGCAAACGGTGGCAATCGTCAGTTCCCCGGATTACGCCGCGCTTACAGGCATCATTCCCGCAATCACGCGGCAACAACTTCGCGGCGCGATCCTTCATTGCGGAATTTACGATGCGAAACTGATACGCACCGATGGCCCGTTCGGTTTCTTCATGCGTGCGGTCGGCTGGTCGTATTTTGGAAAGAAAGATTTCTTGAGTAGTCCGGCAATTCCGCAGTTTTCCGTGATCGAGCACGTTACGAGGGATTTTCCGCCTGTGTTCATTTCGGGCGGTAACGCCGATCCCTTGTTACCGCATTCGCTCGCGATGGCGGATGCACTCGCCGCCAAAGGGGTCAAGGTCGAGCGTCTGTTCTTCCCGAAGGACTACACTCCGCAGCTCCAGCACGAATACCAGTTCGATCTTGAAAGCGAGGCGGGAAGACTCGCACTCAAACAATCGCTGGACTTTCTGCGTGCAATTTCACTGCCCGCGGGAACCCGATAATTGCTTGGGATGGCTGGAAAACCCGCATTTTGCGCTCCAAACCTTGACAGCGCACGCGCTCGCGGGGTTTCTGCCCCGGAAATCCGATAAGGGGTTCCTCCTTTGACCACCGCATTCACGTTCCCCGGCCAGGGCAGCCAGGCCGTCGGCATGGGCAAGGCGCTTGCCGACAACTTCGCGCAGGCGCGCGCCGTCTTTGAAGAAGTCGATTCAGCACTCGGCGAGAAGCTTTCCCAGACCATGTGGGAAGGCCCGGCCGAAAAGATCACGCTCACCGAAAACGCCCAGCCCGCATTGATGGCCGTGTCTCTGGCCGCGATCCGCGTGCTGGAGGCCGAAGCCGGTCTCGATCTCGCGCGCGACGTGAAATATGTCGCCGGCCATTCGCTCGGCGAATATTCGGCACTCGCGGCGGTTGGCACGTTCTCGATTTCGGATGCTGCAAGGCTATTGCGTATCCGCGGCCGCTCCATGCAGCAGGCTGTTCCGGTCGGGCAGGGTGCGATGGCCGCGATCCTCGGCATGGAAATCGCCGACGTGCGCGCACTCGCCGCCGAAGCGGCGCAGAGTGACGTCTGCGAAGCGGCAAACGATAACGCGCCGGGGCAGATCGTGGTTTCGGGTCACAAGGTGGCTGTCGAACGCGCGATTGAAATCGCGAAGACCAAGGGCTCGCGCGCGATGCTGCTGCCGGTATCCGCACCGTTCCATTGCGCGTTGATGAAGCCCGCCGCCGAGGCGATGCAGAAGGCGCTCTCGGAAGTGAAGGTGAACGCGCCGAAAGTGCCGGTCGTGCAGAACGTACCGGCCAGCGCCGTGACCGATCCGGCGGAGATCGTGAAAAATCTGGTCGCTCAGGTGACCGGCACGGTGCGCTGGCGCGAATGCGTCGGCTATCTCGCGCAGAATGGCGTGACGAAACTTGTTGAGGTCGGCTCCGGCAAGGTGCTGACCGGCATGGCGAAGCGTATCGCCAAGGAAGCCCAGGCTTCCGCGATCGGCACGCCCGATGACATCGCCGCCTACAAGGCCGCGAAATCCTGATACAAACGAATTTCGAGACGAGGAAAAATTGATGTTCAACCTTTCAGGCAAAATGGCGCTCGTCACCGGCGCATCCGGCTCCATCGGCGGCGGTATCGCGCGCGCATTCCACAAGCAGGGTGCAACGGTCGGCATTTCCGGCACCAAGGTGGAATCGCTGGAAAAGCTCGCCAAGGAACTGGGCGAGCGCGTGCACATCCTGCCGTGCAATCTTTCCAAGACCGAAGAAGTAGAGGCGCTGGTGCCCGCCGCCGAAAAGGCGATGGGGCAGGTGGACATCCTCGTGAACAATGCCGGTCTCAACCGCGACGCGCTGTTCGTCCGCATCAAGGACGAGGACTGGGACGAGGTCATTAAAGTGGACCTCACGGCCGCCTTCCGTCTCTCCCGCGCCGCCGTCTATCCGATGATGCGCCGCCGCGGCGGCCGGATCATCAACATCACGTCGGTAGTGGGCGTGACCGGCAATGCTGGACAGGGCAATTATACCGCCGCCAAGGCAGGCCTGATCGGTATGAGCAAGTCGCTCGCCAAGGAAGTGGCGAGCCGCAATGTGACCGTGAATTGCGTGGCGCCGGGTTTCGTCAAAAGCCCGATGACGGATGCCCTTCCGGAGAAGATCCGCGAGACCATTTTGTCGGCGGTACCCGCAGGCCGTTTGGGTACGGCGGACGACGTTGCGGCGGCCTGCGTGTTCCTGGCCTCCGACGAGGCCTCCTGGTTCACCGGCCAGACCCTGCATGTGAACGGCGGAATGGCGATGATCTGATGGATTTCCAAGGGCTTGCACCGGGATTGCCCGCGCTAGCCAAGGGAATTTGAGTATGGTACCGACACTGGACTTTGCGGGGGCTTGGGGCTTCCCGTACAATTCTGAAACAACATCGACAACGATGCGCCGCAAAGGCGTCAAGCAATAACGGGTGGACCGATGAGTGACATTGCCGAACGCGTCAAGAAAATCGTCGTGGAACACCTTGGTGTTGACCCCGAGAAGGTGAACGACAAGGCCAGCTTCATCGACGATCTGGGCGCGGACAGCCTCGATACGGTCGAGCTCGTGATGGCATTCGAAGAAGAATTCGGCTGCGAAATCCCGGACGATGCCGCCGAAACCATCCTCACGGTTGGCGACGCCGTGAAGTTCCTCGAGAAGAACGCAGCCTGATCATCCAAATTCCGGGGGCGGACCCGAATCGGGCCGGAGGCGTTGACCTCCGCCCGTGGAGAGCATGATGCGGCGTGTCGTCGTTACCGGAATGGGAATGGTTTCGCCGCTCGCGACCGGCGTCGAGGAAACGTGGAAGCGGATCCTCGACGGTCAGAGTGCCGCGAACAAGATCGAGAATTTCGACGTATCCGACTTGCCCGCGAAAATCGCCTGTCAGGTGAAGCGCGGCGACGGCACCAACGGCACCTTCAATGCCGACCAGTGGATGGAGCCGAAGGAACAGCGCAAGGTCGACGATTTCATCATCTATGCGATGGCGGCGTCGAAGCAGGCGCTCGATGACGCCAACTGGCATCCGAAGTCGGCGGAAGACCAGAACAACACCGGCGTCATGATCGGCTCGGGTATCGGCGGTCTCAACGGCATCGCCGAGACCTCGATCACGCTGAAGGAGCGCGGACCGCGCCGCGTGTCACCGTTTTTCATTCCCGGCCGTCTCATCAATCTAGCCGGCGGTTATGTTTCCATCGAGCACGGCCTCAAGGGTCCGAACCATGCGGTGGTGACCGCCTGCTCGACCGGTTCGCATGCAATCGGCGACGCGGGACGTATCATTGCGTTGGGCGATGCCGATGTGATGCTCGCGGGCGGGACCGAGTCTCCGGTGACGCGTATTGGCATGGCCGGCTTCGCCGCCTGCAAGGCGCTTTCGACGAGCTACAATGACACCCCGCAAAAAGCCTCGCGTCCTTATGACAAGGACCGTGACGGCTTCGTCATGGGCGAGGGTGCCGGTGTCGTGGTGCTGGAAGAATACGAGCACGCGAAAAAACGCGGCGCGAAAATCTACGCGGAACTCGTCGGCTACGGAATGTCCGGCGACGCCTTCCACATCACGGCGCCGACCGAAGACGGCGACGGTGCTTTCCGCTGCATGCAGGCTGCGATCAAGCGCGCGGGAATTTCTCCGTCCGAGATCGACTACATCAACGCGCATGGCACCTCGACGATGGCGGATACCATCGAACTCGGCGCGGTCGAGCGCGTGGTCGGCAATGCCGCCGCCAAGATTTCGATGTCCTCGACGAAGTCGATGATCGGCCATCTGCTCGGCGCGGCCGGCGCGGTGGAGGCGATCTTCTCCATTCTCGCAATCCGCGATCAGGTGGCGCCGCCCACGATCAACCTGGATAATCCTGACGTGGAAACCCCGATCGACCTGGTTCCGCACAAGGCCAACAAGCGCAAGATCGATGTGGCGCTGTCCAATTCGTTCGGCTTCGGCGGTACAAACGCTTCGCTGGTCCTGCGCCGCGTGCAATAATCGCGGGGCAGCAGTTGCAGCGGCGGCTTCCCGCTTTCGCCACATTCTCCGATAGTCTCGCCCGCTTGGGATTCTGGACGCATTGATGTCGAACAAGCACGGACACCACGGGCACGATCATGGTCAGGGCCATCACGGCCACGGGCATGAAGAGCGCCGTCACCTGCATCCGCGCAGCCCGCGGCAGGCGATCCAGCCCGAACGCATGCCGCCGCCGCCGTCGAAGCGCGCGAAGCATCCGCTGGTCGTGGCGGGTAACGCGCTCCTGACGCTGCTCATGTTCGTGATGCTGGGGGCGGGTGCCGCCGTCTACATCGGCAAGCAGAAGGCGGAAGAGGCCGGTCCCCTCGACCGTGAACGCTCCGTGGTGATCCCGCGAGGCGGCGTGCGCGACATGGCTGCGTTGTTGAAGCGCGAAGGCGTGATCGAGCAGCCGCTGCTGTTCGTTGCCGCCGCAATTCTCACCGGCAAGACGGGTGAATTGAAGGCCGGCGAATATCTCTTCGAAAAAGGCGCCAGCGTCATCGATGCCCTGAACACAATTGCCGAAGGCAAGGCGATCCAGCACCAGATCACCATCGCGGAAGGTCTCACATCCGAACAGATCGTGCAGCGCCTGATGGAGTCCGACGTTCTCACGGGCGAGGTAAAGCAAATCCCGCGTGAAGGCACGCTGCTGCCGGAAAGCTATCGCATCACGCGCGGAACCACGCGCGAGCAGATGATCCAGCGCATGCAGGCTGCACATACTCGACTGATGAATGAAATCTGGGAGCGCCGCGCCGCCGATACACCGGTGAAATCGCGCGAACAATTCGTGACGCTCGCCTCCATCGTCGAAAAGGAAACCGGCAAGGCGGACGAGCGCACGCGTGTTGCCGGCGTGTTCATCAACCGGCTGAACCGGAAGATGCGGCTGCAATCCGATCCGACGATTATCTACGGTCTGGTCGGCGGGAAGGGTTCGCTTGGCCGTCCGATCCTGCGCGAAGAAATCGACCGGCCGACGCCTTACAATACCTATACGATCGAAGGCCTGCCGCCCGGTCCGATCGCAAATCCAGGCCGCGCTTCGCTTGAGGCCGTCGCCAATCCGTCCCGTACCAAGGAGTTGTATTTCGTTGCCGACGGCACCGGCGGTCATGTGTTCGCGGAGACCTATGATCAGCATCTCCGCAACGTTCGCCAGTGGCGCGAGTACCAGAAGGAGCAGGCGACGATCCAGCGCGAGCTTCAGGCTCCAGCGCCGCAACCTGCGAGCGCGCCGGTAATCCCCGGCTTTTCGATTTCGCCGGAAAATCCTCGACCGTCTCCTTCGCAACGGACCACGGCTCCGCAAAACCCGGCCCCTGCTTCTGACCGGCAGGAAAAGAAAGCGGTCGAGAAGAAAGCCGATAAAAAACGAGCGGCGCCCGAGCAGGATGCATCTTCGAATGTTGCTCCTGCGGAGAAAAAAAAGGCTTCCGCACAAAAGAAATCCAACGACGCCACGCCGAGCATCATGTCCGATCCGCTGCCTTCGGCGGACATCGAAGCGCCGCGCCAGCGCACGCCGATTCGCTGATCGCCTGTATCCGTCCTCCCTGCACTTGAGAGCGCGCTTTCCCGCGTCTACTCTCCGCGCGAATTCTGTTCCCGCGACTCGGACGCCTCGATGCCGCTTGCCAGCATGACCGGATTTGCCCGCGCGCAAGGTGAAAGCGGGCCCTATGCGTGGGCATGGGAAATCAAATCCGTGAATGCCAAGGGCCTCGATGTACGCCTGCGCTATCCGCCCGGATGGGATGCGATCGAGGCACCTGTGCGCGCGGCCGCATCGAAACCGCTCGCGCGCGGCAACGTATCCGCGACACTGGAAGTGAAGAGGGTGGGTGCTGCACCCACCGTGAAAATCAACGACGATGTGCTGAACGCGGTGGTTTCCGCGCTCAACACCGTCAGCAAGAAAGTGAACGCGCAGCCGCCGGCACTCGACGGCATCCTCAATCTCAAGGGTGTCATCGAAATCGCCGATGCCGAGGAAAATCCCGCTGAGCGCGCGGCGGCGGAAAAAGCCATTGTCGCGGGTTTTGAGGCGGCGCTGAAGGAACTTGTTTCCATGCGGCGCCGGGAAGGCGATGCGCTGGAAAAAATCATGCGTGAGCGCGTCGATCTCATTGCTTCCCTCGTCAACGATGCGGAAAACGCGCCGGGCCGCAAGCCGGAAGCGATCCGCACACGCCTCGCCGAGCAGGTGAAGCAGTTGCTAGAAACCGGCGAGAAATTCGATACGGACCGTTTGCATGCCGAAGCCGTGCTGCTCGCGGCAAAGGCCGATGTCCGTGAGGAGCTCGACCGGCTGAACGCCCATGTCGCGGCCGCGCGGGACATGCTGAAGGGCGGCGGTGCTGTCGGCCGCAAGCTCGATTTTCTGGCGCAGGAATTCAACCGCGAAGCCAATACGCTTTGCGCCAAGGCCAATGACGTAAAGCTCTCGGCCATCGGGCTCGAACTCAAGACGCTGGTCGATCAGTTCCGCGAACAGGTGCAGAACCTCGAATGAGCTCCGCTCCGATGGCCGATCACCGTGGTTTCATGTTCGTGCTGTCCTCGCCCTCGGGTGCGGGCAAGACGACGATTTCGCGGCTGCTGCTGGAGCAGCACAGCGACATGAAGCTGTCGGTGTCGGTGACGACACGCGAGAAGCGCGCGAGCGAGGTGGATGGTGTCCATTATAAATTCGTGCGGACGCCCGAATTTCTGTCCATGCGGGACAGCGGCGAACTGCTCGAATGGGCGGAAGTGCACGGCAATTATTACGGCACGCCGCGCGGTCCGATCGAAAACTGGTTATCCCAGGGCCTCGACGTGCTGTTCGACATCGACTGGCAGGGCACATTGCAGCTCTATGAAAAGGCACGCAGCGACGTGGTCAGCGTCTTTATTCTTCCGCCCTCGATTGCGGAGCTTCGACAGCGTCTGTCACGCCGGGCTGAGGATGACGCAAAGACGATCCAGCGCCGTCTGGAAAATGCGCGGGACGAAATCACGCACTGGAAGGAATACGACTACGTCCTCGTCAACGACGATCTCAACCGCTGTTTCGGCGATGTGACGTCAATTCTGAAATATGCGCGATCGGAGCGGAAAGGCGCCGCCGACCCGAATTTCCTGAATGCCCGCCGTCTGCGCCGGCAGGAAAACGAACTCTGGCTCAAGAGCTTCGTCGAGAAAATTCAGCGCGAAGTCTGAAGTGCTGCGAGCGTATTCGCCAGATTTACAAATCCTTCGACCGGCACATTTTCGGCACGCAGCGTCGGTTCAATGCCGGCCCGCTCGAGCAACAGTCCGGCATCGACGCCGAGCGATTTCAGGCTTTGACGCAGCATTTTCCGCCGCTGGCCGAAGGCGGCCTCGGTCACGCGTTCGAGGATTTTTAGTTCGCACGCAAGCGGTGCCTTTCGCGGCACGAACTGCACGACAGAAGATGTGACTTTCGGCGGCGGAACAAAGGCACTCGGATGTACATCGAACAGGATCTTCGGCTCCGTCCGCCATTGGTTGAGAACCGACAGGCGTCCATAGGTCTTTGAATCCGGTTGCGCGACAATGCGTTCGGCGACTTCGCGCTGGAACATCAGCACCATCCGGTCGAACCACGGCGGCCATTTTTCGGAAAGCCATCCGACGAGCAGGGCGGTCGCGATGTTGTAAGGCAAATTCGCCACGATCCGCGCCGGCGGGGAAACGAAAGCGGACGGGTCGAACGCCATCGCATCACCTTCGACGATGCGCAGCCTGCCCGGATAGGCTTCGGAAATTTCCTTCAGGGCCTCGATACAGCGCGTATCGCGTTCAATGGCGATTACATCCGCGCCTTCTGCGAGCAGCGCGCGCGTCAGGCCGCCCGGACCCGGTCCCACCTCGACGACCTGAACGCCCGCAAGCGGCCCCGCAGCGCGCGCGATACGCGACGTCAGGTTCAGGTCCAGCAGGAAATTCTGGCCGAGCGATTTCTTCGCCGCGAGTTCATGCCGCCGGATCACGTCCCGCAGCGGCGGAAGATTGTCGATGCTCATCCGGCGTGCGCGGGTTGGTCCGCCGATGCAAGACGCTGCGCAAGGTTGAGCGCCGCGAGCAGGCTTGCCGGATTGCCGCGCCCCGTTCCTGCAAGGTCGAATGCCGTGCCATGATCCGGTGACGTGCGCACGAACGGTAGCCCGAGCGTCACGTTCACCGCGCGGTCGAAGGCCAGCGTTTTCACCGGTGCCAGCACCTGATCGTGATACATGCCGAGCGCTGCATCGTAATTCTTGCGCGCGCCCGCGTGGAACAGCGTATCGGCGGGATAGGGTCCCCCCGCGTCGATGCCTTCGGCCCGCAGCCGTTCGATCGCGGGCTTCACCACCATCTCATCCTCGCGGCCGATCGTGCCGGCCTCGCCCGCATGCGGGTTCAGCCCGCATACGGCGAGCCGTGGCTTGGCAATGCCAAAACGCAGCCTCAGATCGCGTGCCGCGATCCGGGCCGTTTCAACGATCAGGTCGATGCTGAGGAGATGCGGCACCTCTGCAAGCGGCACATGGATCGTCACCGGCACCACCGCGAGCTCCTCGCTCCAGATCATCATGACAGGGCGGGGAGCAGGGCCGCTCTTTGCCGCGAGATGCGCGAGATATTCCGTATGTCCCGGAAACGGAAATCCGGCCGCCGTCATCACGGATTTTGCGATCGGATTGGTGACGACCGCAGTGCATTCTCCCGATTGCACCATTACCACTGCGCGCTCGATGGCCGCCTTTGCGAGCGGTGCACTCGTGGCGTCGGGCTTTCCTGGCGCAGCATTCGATGAAATTCCCAAGGGAAATACGGGAAGTGATCCCGCGAATACACGGGCCACATCCCTTGCGCTGCATTCGGCGATCTTGATGTCGATTCCGAGCAGCTTCGCCCGCGCGCTCATCAACGCCGGATCGCCGATCAGCAGAAACGGCGGAACGCGGTTCGCCGCGCGCGCGGCAAAAATCTGCAGCGTTAAATCCGGTCCGATTCCCGCCGGCTCTCCGATGCTGAGCGCGAGCGGCCCCGGCATGCGGTTATCTGTATTCGATAATGGTTTGCCGCCGAAGCTGGCTGAGAATCTGCGCTTCGTCCGCAGTGATCCTGCTCGCGAGCAACTGCTGCTTCACCTCGCTGCGCGAACTGAGATCCGAGACGGTTTCCTGACGCGAGCAGACTGCGACGACTTCAATGCCCATTGCAGTCGGCTCGGGCGGAGTCAGACGGCCATCCGGAGTATTTTCCAGCAGCTTCTGCAATTGCGGCGGCATGTCCGTTGAGAAGCGCCGCACCGGCGCCTTCACAACGACCTCCGGATGGGCGCGCGCGTACTGAATGAGGTCATCGCAGGAGTCGACCTGTCCGCGCAGCGATTCCGCTTCCTTGAAACGCTGTGCGCGCAGATTGGGCGGAGAGTTCTTGGGAATGACAAAAACCAGCTGGCGCAACGTGTATTGCAGCGCCTTTTTGTTCGGCGACTCGCCGCGGGCGGCCAGCGCGGCGGCAACGTCCGCATCCCGCACCTGGAACGAGCCGGGCGACATCTTCTGGAGAACTTCACGCCAGGCAATATCGACACGAAGTTTGGTTTTGAAGGCACGCGAATCCACGCCGGCTTGCTTGAATGCGTTTTCGAAATCGGCCGCCGACCTGCCGCTGGAAGCAGCCATGCCGGCGAACGCACGATCAACCTGCTGATTGGTCACTTCCACGTTCAGCCGTTGCGCCTGGTTCAGCTTCACCTTCTCGTTGATCAGCTCTTCCAGCGTTTCCTGGCGGCTCGGTTTCCTGCGGGTGAAAATCTCCAGCATTTTCGAGCGCATCTCGATATCGCGCGAGGTAATCGGTTCGCCGCCGACCATTGCCACAAGCTGCTGCGCGGAAACGGAGGAGGGGAGCATCGTCGCGGCAAGCGCTATCGCGGCGAGGGCAAAAAAGCCCGCGCGTACCCTATTCCCGTGCTGATTCCGTCCCATGGTCATTACGCCTCTTCTGGCTCAGGCGCGGCACCGCGACCGGGATAACACACCCGCGGCGTCAGGCTCAATTCATCTCAATTCGTGCGTTCGTCGCCGATGCTGGTGGAGGCGCCGGTTCCGCCGATGGTGCGAAGATTCAGGCGTACCATGACCCGATGCACCGGCTTCGTGGTGATCAGGCTGGTGTAGTCGGCGACATAGGTCAGGTAGGCCGCAAAGCATTCGTCGACATAGGAAACGCCGACGACACCGAGGTCGAATTTTTCGCGGTCGATGTCGTAGCGCGCGCCACCGAACAGGCCCCACGCATCGGTGAGCTTCAGCGCCGCAGTCTGATAAATGCCCTCGCGGCGCTCGGTGTAGCCGATCAGCGGCTGCTCGTCATAGAACGCGTAGATCGTCGAGAGCGAGAGGCGGTCCCAGGTCGATTTCGTCTCGAACTCGAAGCGGCGGACCTCGAAATTGTCCTTGTCGAAACGCGCGCGTGCAGAATACGAGATGTTGCCGGTCGGCTGGAAATAAATGCGGCCAACATAGTCCGATACATCGTTTTCGAGACCAGATTGCAGGCCGTAGCCGACCTGCTGGCCCGTGCTGTCGATCTGTCCGCTTTCGGAAAACGAGTTGCGGCCGAACAGGTGGTAGGACTGCCCGAACATCACATTGATCATGCCGTAACGATTGATGTTCGCCGTGTACTGCACGCCGATATTCGCGCGGCCGCCGCCTTCGACGCGGTCGTAGCCGGAATATTTGTCGATCGCGAACAGGTTGCTGTCGTCGAAGATCAGGCTCTGTGCGTCTTCGTTCGGAAATTTTCCGATTCCGGATTCGCTGTTGCGGACGATTACCTGCGCGATCGGCTCCACGATCTGCGTGCCCCAAGAATGGACCGAGATCAGCGGGTAGCGTGCTTCGAAGCCGACGGTTGCCATGCCGCGCGCGAGCGTCTCGCGGCCGATATCGCCGTAGCTGCCCATCGTTACACCGGGGACATTTTCGAACTCGCGCGTGGCGAGGTCAGCGCGGAAATTGGCGAACGGCTTGAAGATGACGCCGGTGTCACCGACGATCGTGCGCTTCCAGTCGAGTTGCGTCGTCATGCGCGTGTAGTCGCCGGCGAAGCCGCGCACGAAGCAGTTGGACGCATTCGGATTGAAACCGTAACGGGTGATGTCACAGTTGTTCAACGGAGTGCCAACCGTAGTGTTCTGCGCATTGTTAAACGACGACGAAGATGCCGGCGCGAAATCGACCTGATCGCGGCTCATGCTGACGAAATTCGAGCGTAAGCCGAGTTCGCCGCCGAAAACGGATTTTCCGAACACATACGAGTAATCCATCACCGGATGGATGATCGGAATCTGGTCCTGGCTGTCGAGGCGCGAAAGGCCGAGGAAGTGCATCGCGCGAACGTCGAAATAGCTGCGGTCGCCCTGGCCCGTGAGGTAAATCTTCGAGGTGCGATCAGTACCGCTGTTCGATGAGGTTTCGCCGTGCGAGAACGCCATCGTCCCGCCCATGCCGGAGAACCGCGTCGGATAGTCGTAGAAAACCGCGCGGTCGGTCGCGAGCGTGCCGTCCCAGCCCCAGACCCAGCGCGGATTGATGCGGAACTGGCCCTGACTTTCGAGCACGCCGCGGAAGTCGCGGTCGCCGAATGAAAGATTGCGCGGCGAGAAACTATCGGTGCCGACGCGGAAATTATCCGGGTCGGTCTGCCAGATGCCGGCGGCACGGAATGTGTAGCCGCCGTTCGGCAGCAGGTGACGCCACTCCGTCTTGACCATCGGAATGTGCTGCTCGGTCATCGGCGTGACCGACAGCGTGAAATCGTAGTTGTCCGACAGCGCGAAGTAGTAGGGGATCTCGATGCCCGAGCCCGAACGGCTGTTGGAGAAGGTCTGCGGGATCAGGAAGCCCGACTTGCGCTTCACCGTCGGGTCCGGATGCCAGAACACCGGGAAGTAGGCGACCGGTACGCCGAAGAATTCCAGCGAGGCGTTTTCGTAGTAGATGACCTTCTCGCCTTCGTTGTGAATGACGCGTGCGGCCTTCACCTGCCAGACCGGCGGGCGCTTCGGATCTTCCTTGCAAGGTTCGCAGGCGGTGTAGATGCCGCTCTGCATTTCGGTGATGTTGCCCTCGCGGCGGTTCGCGCGGGCGGCGGCAAAACGGGTGCGCTGCGGAGTTTCGACGAGGAAGGATTCGAGGAAGCCGTCGCGGAAATTGGCATCCAGCTCGACCGTATCGCCGTAGAGAACGTTTCCGTCCTTCGCCTTGTAGCGGACGTTGCCGGAAGCATTCAGGCGATTGGTCTTGCGGTCGTGGGTGACGCGGTCGGCTTCGAGGACGGCGCCGTCATAGTAAATCTGCACGCGGCCGACGGCTGAGACCTGTTCCTTCTGATAGTCGTAGACGATCTCGTCCGCGTTCACGAGCATCTTGGCGTTGGGATCGGCCTTCTTGGCCGCCGCCGCGCCAAGCCCGCTCGAGCGCCGTTCTTTAAGCGCCGGTTGCTGCGCGGCGGCCGGCTCGAACGGCGCCACGGCAAGCATCAGGATTGCGGCCAGTGCACACGCAAGCACACGCCGGCCCGAAGGCCAGCGCGGGGAACTACCCTGCAACTGGACGGTACTACGCAACAACATTCACCCGTCCTCTTGGTGCAACAGTACCAAGCAACCCATTAACGTTCCGAACAGCGCGGGAAACCAAGCGGCAACAGCGGGATAGACGATCCCGCTTTCCCCCAGTTCTTCCGCAAGGCGAGACACGACATAGAGCAAAAAGCCCGCGATCACGCCACCCAGAATCATCTTGCCGACGCCGCCCAGACGGAACACGCGCAGGCAAACCACGGCTGCGATCACGACCATTGCAACCAGCAGAAGAGGGCGGGCCAGCAGCACCTGATACTGGAGGCGGTAGCGTTCCGCCCGCAGGCCTGCGCGCTCGGTTACCTCGATCGCTTCCGGCAAGTCCCAGAACGAAAGCGAGTCGGCGCTGGCGAGATTTCCGCGCACCTGCTCGTAGGTGAGGTTGGTCGGAAACTTGTAGGTTTCAAACTCCTGCGGCTCGGTCTTGGAGTTCATCAGCTTGGCGCGCGACAGCACCCAGTTGCCGGCTTCGAGCCGCGCCGATTCCGCTTCGATGCGTTCGACGAAGCTGCCTTCCTTGTCGAAGGAATAGAGCTTCACCGCCGTCAGCGTACGGCCCTGATCGGAGGCCGACTGCGCCTGCAGTACCGCCTGTCCGGTTTCGCTGTGCTGGCGCACCCAGATGCTCTTCTCGGTGCCCTGGAACAGGCTTTTCGAACGGTTGGAGAAACTCGCTTCCATGTCGTTAGCGCGTTCCTTCATCGCCGCCGACAGCGGGTTGTAAACGGTGGTGGCGAACAGGCCGATCAGGAAGGCAATCGCCATCGTGGAGCCGGTGAATTGCCAGACCGACATCCCGGCGGCGCGGGCGACAACCATTTCAAGCTGGCGCGAGAGCGTGAGGAATGTTCCCATCGCGCCGAGCAGCACCGCGAACGGAAGCAATTGTTCGGTGAACGTCGGCAGCCGCAGCAGGACCAGCAGCGAGATATCGGCGAACGCGACGTTGCGGCCCGCGAAGCGGCGCGTCAGTTCGAAAAAATCCGCGAACGCAATCAGCCCGACGCAGGTGATGAACACGCCCATCACCGCGCTGAAGAAGCGGTAGCCGAAGTAGCGGCCGAGTTTTCCGAACGCAATCGTCACGCCACCACTCCCTTACGTCGTGCCAAGCCGCTCGAAACGCGCGACGAGGTTGTCGGCGAAACGCTGCAACGGTTCGGGGATGGAAGATTTTGGATTGCCGACCAGCGAGAAATAGCTGCCGGCGGCAATGGCGATAATGGGGACGATATACGGAAGCGGGGCGAGTGCCGCGCTGCGCTCGACGAACCCGCCGGAGCCCAGTCCGACGATTTCCATGCCGAGGAACGCAGCCCCCGCGCCGCCGATCGCCAGCCCACGGCTTTGACGGGTGGTCCGGGGCGCGCCGAGAAACGCAAACGCGATCACAAAGGCCGCGATGGGATACAGCGGAGAGGAGAGGCGCTTGTGCAACTCGACGCGGTGGCCCTTGGTGTCGTCCTTCCAGCCCTGATCGTTCGCGGCGGGAAACAGCAAGTCCGACAGCGAACGGAAGCCGGGGCGGAAATTGTTGGTGTCGGCGGTCGCCGAAAACTGCGAAAGCTCGAAGCCGTAACGCTCGAACTCCACGATCGACGCGCTGCCGCTCTCGCGCACCTTGCCGTCGCGCACCGATCTTGTCGCCGAGCGGTGGATCGTGCCCTGTTCGAGGAGCAGGAACAGTCCGTTGCCGGAGTTCACGACGCGGCCGCGGTCGGCGAGATACGTATTCGTGCGGTCAGCATCGCGCGCATCATTCATGAAGATGCCGAGCAGCACGCCATTCGGTGCGCGTTCCCGGATGTGGAACGTCAGGCCTTTTTCGATTTCGGAAAAGCGTCCGGGAATCGCGACGTTGGTCACGATGTCCGCATTCACCTTGGAAACCTGGTCGCGCAGGTAGAGGAGGCTGCGCGGACCGAGATCCGCGGTCACCAGCGAAGACACGATGGCGACGACGATGGAAAGCAGCAGCGGTGCCCGGAAAAGCTGCCACGGCTTAACACCGGCGGCACTCATCACCACGAGTTCGGAATCCGAATTCAGGCGGTTCAGCGTGTAGGCGACGGCGATGAAGAGCGCGATCGGCGCGATCACCGCCATCAGCGCAGGCAGCGACAAACCGGTGACGGTGAGGAACACCCAGAACGTTTGTCCCTGGCTGGTCACGAGGTCGAACCGGCGCAGCGCCGTGGCGAGCCAGATCATGCTCGTGAGCACCACGAGAATGCCGACAAAGGCCGTCGCCGCGTTCAGCAGAATGTAGCGTTCAAGCCGGCCCATAAACTCCCCGCCGGCGCGGCCTTCCCCAAGCCCGCGCCCCGTCCCTTTTCGCGGGGCAAACTGGCCATGAAATAGGGCCGCCATTGGGCGGCTTATCGTTGCTTGGTTAATGGGTTAATAGGTTCCGGCACCCCCGATTTTCCCGCCGCCCCGGAGCCCCCGAAATCATGGCCGACCCCCTCAAGATCACCTTCACCGACCTCAAACCCGGATTCAGCGGCGTTCTGGTCGTTTTGACCGACGAAACCCTCAAATTCGGCCGTACGGGGGGCAAAATCCTTGCTCCAGCCCGGGATCAGTTCGAGCGGTCAGCCAAGGCCGAGGGCTTCAAAGGCAAGAAAAAGCGGGCCATGGAACTCGTGGCCCCCCACGGCTTTAAGGGCGAGCGGGTCATTGTGGTTGGTACCGGAAAGCCACAGGACATGAAGGAATCGGATTGGGTCCGGCTGGGCGGCTTCATCATGGGCAAAATACCGCCCGCCGCGAAGCAGGTGACCCTGATCGCCGAATCCCCCGACGGCAAGGTTACGGGCGACCAGGCAGCCGACATGGCGCTCGGCATGCAGCTCCGCGCCTATCGTTTCGACCGCTACAAGACCAAAAAGAAGGACAGCGACGATCACGACCAGCGTCCGGCCTGTGCCGTCTCCATCGCGGTCGCCGACGTCTCCGATGCGCGCAGGAAATACATCGCCCGCGATGCGATCGGCGAGGGCGTTATCGTCGCGCGTGAACTTGTGAACGAGCCGCCGAACGTTCTCTACCCCGCCGAGTTCGCGCGCCGCGCGAGCCAGTTGAAAAAACTCGGCGTGAAGGTCGAGGTGCTCGACAAGAAGGCGATGGAAAAACTCGGCATGCGGATGCTGCTCGGCGTCGGGCAGGGCTCCTCGAACGAAAGCCGCGTCGTCATCATGCATTGGAACGGCGCGAAAAAATCCGAGCAGCCGGTCGCCATCATCGGCAAGGGTGTCTGCTTCGATACCGGCGGCATTTCGATCAAGCCTGCGGCCTCGATGGAAGACATGAAAGGCGACATGGCGGGTGCGGCCTGCGTCGTCGGCCTTATGCACACGCTCGCCGCACGCAAGGCGAAGGCGAATGTCATCGGCGCGATCGGTGTCGTGGAAAACATGCCGGACGGCAACGCGCAGCGCCCCGGCGACATCGTGAAATCGATGTCGGGTCAGACGGTGGAGATCATCAATACAGACGCCGAAGGCCGCCTCGTGCTCGGCGACGTGCTCTGGTACGTCAAGGAACGATTCAAGCCGCGCTTTATGGTCGATCTCGCGACGCTGACCGGCGCGATCCTTGTCTCGCTCGCGCAGGAATATGCCGGGCTGTTCTCGAACGACGACAAGCTCGCCAAGCGCATCATCAAGTCCGGCGAGGAAACCGGCGAGCGCGTCTGGCGCATGCCGCTAGGCCCCGAGTTCGACAAGATGATCGACAGCAAATTCGCCGACATGAAAAACACCGGCGGCCGTTATGGCGGTTCAACCACTGCCGCGCAGTTCCTCCAGCGCTATGTCGACAAGACGCCGTGGGCGCATCTCGACATCGCCGGCACCGCGATGGGCGTGCAGGCGTCCGACATCAACCAGAGCTGGGGGCCGGGCTGGGGTGTTCGTCTCCTCGACCGGCTGATCGAGGAGCACGTCGAGAAATAGCGCCGTCTATCTCCGCACGGAGCGTGTTTCGTTCACACCGCATTTCGAGCAGGAAAACGTGATCTGATCGAAATCGGCGGCAAACATGAGCGGGCCGCGCTTCGTCTCGGACATGGAAGCATTGCAGGGTGAACAATGCGGTGGCGCCGAGTCGTCCACCATCCCTTCAGGGCGGGGTCGCATCAACCGGCTTAACATTTTGCGCTCGAATAATGCGCCCATCGTCTGCGGGCGCTTTTGAGTCGGCTTCACTTGGCCGTCTTTTCTGAATCGAACGTGCGCGCATTTTCGCGCAATAGCCAGCAAATTCGAATGTCGGACGGGTGTAACAGGACGAAACTGTAGTGGCGGAACTTCAGCGGTATCGTTCTGAAATCGCTGCATAAATCCTCTGCATGGCGGGGCGTGTATTTGCTGCTACGATCCAACGTGAAGGCGGGGGATCACGGCATTGCGAACAGGTTTTTCCGCACTCGCAGTTTTGGGATGCGTGCTCGCGCTCACATGCACCGCGCACGCACAGAAAACCGTGTTGCCGGGCCACCCTTCAACGCCACCACCGAAACAGGCTTTGCCGGGAAATCCCACTACGCCGCCTCCGATGCATTCGCCGCAAACGGAAGGCAGCTACGGCACTCGCGGCTCGCAGGACACGACTGTCGGGCAAGGACGTCCGCAAGGAATTTCGCGTGAGGATGCGCGTGGGCGATTCCAGCAATGTCTCAACGTGAACACGCGTAACGGCACGATCAGCGGGCAGGGCCTTGCAGGCTGCGTATCCGCCTGGATGCCGCCGGCAGAACTCGCCCGATTTAATGCTTGCTGGAATGACCCGAAGAGTTCGCCCTGGGAGTGTTTCGGCCGCGCGTTCAACTGACCGAATTAACCTTTGGCAGGCTGGCGGTTGCCTTCGCCGGAAATCGCTCTATATCACTGCCATCTCCAAACGGCAGGTGCAGTCCAATGGCGAAAAAACCCGAAAAGGGCGAATTTGTCCTGTTTGACGTCTTCTACGAAGACGGCTCGCAGCGTTCCAATCGCCGTGTGCCGGCTGGGCTTGTTGGCGGCTTCGATGGCGATGGTCCGGCGCGCGCCGCGATCGAGCAGCAGGACCGCGAGATCGCCGAACGCTCCGGCCAGGCGCCGCTTCGCATCAAGTCGCTGCGCCGTTCGGGCGAAAAGGTTACCGACAAACAGGATCGCAAGCAGCGTTACGCGAATATGCGCAACTGAAGCTTCCGCATTATTTCTATTTTTCGGGCAACCCTGAGCGCCTGAGGCCTTCCAGAAATCGTTCAAGTCCAGCTTCATTTTGTTTCAGCGGCGCAGCGTAATAATCGCGTATGGTCGTGACGGATGCGTGGGGATTAACGCACCGAAGCTTTTCAACAAATACGTGGCCCTGATCTAGCTGGTTCAACTGTCCGCTTACGGCTACTTTCAGTCGCAAGGCGGGCGGAAACAAAGGCTCTCTTGCAAGCACTCTATCCACCATTGTTGAGCACTCTTCGTAGCGTTGCGCGAAGAAGGTAGCGAGCGCTGCCGCGTTGGCATGAGTGCTGGATAACGGGTCGCGCGGATTCAGGCGATGCGCAAGCGCTGAGTGTTCGAGTGCCCGATCGGATTGACCCATGAATGCATGTACTAGGCAACTGGTCCAAAAGGCGCTTGGCGAGTTTGGATTCAGCGCTATCGATTTCTCGACAAGTTCAACTGCTTGGTCCAAATCTCCCGCCAGCATGATCAGCGCCTGAGCTGCCATCCAGAGTGCCTCGGAGTCTTCCTCACCGTGGCTAGCTGCATTGCGAGCAAGCTTGACGCCGTCGTCCAATGACGGATCGTTGGGGGCTACCCATCCGAAAACCTTTTGCCAGAAATAACAAAAGGCAGCGAGGCCGTAAGCGCCCCCATAGCCGGGATCGAGTTCTATGGCGCGCTTGAGTTGCCGAAGCGATTCCCGATTCCGTTCAACTCCATCTCGCACATGCCGTGAGGCACGCAGATACAAGTCGTAAGCGGTAAGATTTTCCGTGGGCTTGCGTTCGGCGCGGCGCACCTCTGCGGATTGCAAGGCCGGAGCGATGGTCGTGCTTACATGCACGGCAACGCGGTCCTGCATCTCGAAAATGTTGTCGAGTTCACCGTCGAAGCGGTCCGCCCAGACATGCCCTCCATGCGAGGTATCCGAGAGCTGAACTGTAATTCGAACTCTATTGGATTCCTTGCGGATGCTTCCACTCAATGCATAGCGAACGCCAAGTTCGGTACCGATGCGACGCAGATCAGTCGCTGCGTTTTTGTAAGTGAATGCCGAGCCGCTGCCAATTACGAATAACCAAGGCAGGCGACCCAATGCGATAGTGATATCTTCGACCATGCCATCGGCAAAATAATCCTGAGCTGGATCTCCGCTGAGATTGGTGAAAGGCAGCACAACGATCGAAGGTTTGTCGGGAAGGGGTAGAGAAACTGTGCCGGAAGCTGCCGTCTCGCTGGCATGCGGGCTATTCGCCTTCTCGTTGACCTCACCGACGAAGCGGTGACCCTTTCGCGGGATCGTTCGGATGAGACGCTGTGCTTCCCCATTGTCACCAATGGCATGGCGGGCTTCGGTGATGCGGCTGGTCAGGGTCGATTCCGAAACGATCCTGCCGTTCCATACCGCCACAATCAGATCATCCTTGCTGACCACCTGTTCGCGCTGACGGATGAGATGATGCAGTAAATCGAAAACTTGCGGCTCAACGGAAACAAGCTGTCCTTCCCGGCGCAGTTCTCGCCGGTTGGGGTCGAGCGAATAATCCTCAAAAACGTAGATCACGCCTTTCCCAAGCCAATCCCGGCGAAAATCGGGGAAATCCCGGCGAAAGTCAGGAACAACCGGAGGTTATCTCAAAGGCTTTTCACGCGAAAGGAGGTACCTCTTTGAAGCTGCCGTAACGCCAACTTCCGTCATCGCCGACGGAAAATAGAAGGAGAAAGCCATGAAAAAATTTCTTGCTCTCCCCATCCTCGCGGCTTGTCAGATTGCCCTCACTTTTACTGCCCAAGCCCAGGATGAACGCGGGGGCCAGTACATTGAATTCTCAAAGAATCCGGCCGTTTTCGATGCCTACAAGCCCTCGACCGGGGACAAATTCACGGGTCGCATCGCTCATCTCGTCGCGCGTATCGAAGCGCCACAAGGCAACTCGATTAGCAACAAACCTCAGCAAGTAATCATCTTTCCGACCGAGGACGGTCGCTACGTGATCCGTATTGAACAACTTTCGGACGGATATGGTTGGTTTGGACCGTACTGAATAGGAATGCATTGCAATGGTCCCGCTGGTTCATAGCCGGCGGGACTTTCTTCCGCTTTAGTGAACATCAGTCAGATTTTGTGGGCGTATTCACCTAAATTTAGCTCGCCAATCATTTTCACAGAAATGCTTTTAATGTTTCCGATTTGAAAATGTGCGCTCACATCGTTAGTGAAGTTGCATGACCGAAGTCCTGTTCTATCACCTGCAACAGAAGCCGCTGGAGCAGGTGCTTCCGCAGTTGCTGGAAAAATGCCTGGAGCGCGGGTGGCGCTGCGTGGTGCAGGCGGGCACGGACGAGCGCGTCGACGCGCTGGATGCGCTGCTCTGGACCTTCCGCGACGATGCATTCCTGCCGCACGGAACCGCGCGCGAAAAAGATGCCGCCGAAATGCCGGTGGTACTGGCGACAGGCGGTATCAATCCCAATGGCGCCAACGTGCGTTTCCTCGTCGATGGCGCGACGGCGGAAGATCTTTCTCCTTATCAGCGCGCGATTTATTTGTTCGACGGCAACGATCCCGATGCGGTGGACGTCGCGCGCGACCAGTGGAAGGAAGCGCAGGGCGAAGGTTTCGAGTGCACTTACTGGCAGCAGGACGCGCAGGGCCGCTGGCAGAAGAAAGCCTGATCAGAACGCGACGCGGACGACGATTTCGCGCAGCGCCACCACCGCAACGATCATGACCGGCGGGAATACGCGGTACAAAGCCGGTGCATCGCTTCGCATGAAAACGCGCGCCACAATCGCGGGTGTGACGGCAAGCGCGCAGAGCATCGTCCAGAAAATGTAGCGGTATTCGTGCGCGATCCCGACAACGCCGAAGCCTAGCGCATACATCGCCCCCGACATCGCGACCATCAAGGTGACATAGCGCGTTCGCTCATCAGGAATGCCGAGGGCAGCCCAGCTCCAGGCGAGTGCCACCAGCAGCCAGAAATAGGGCTGCCCGAACGGCGAATTGTTCAGCGGTCCTTCCACCAGCCAGTCGAGCGCCAGATACAGAAACGTCGGCTCGAAATTGAACTCGGTCTGGTTGCTCGACTGCGCGCCTGTAAACACGACTTCCTGGCAGGCCGTACAGATGAACTGCATGAAGCGGTTCAGATGAGCGATGCGATGCTTGAGATAGTTGACCGGCTCCGAGCGGATTGCGTCGACCCACAACTCCGTCAATCGCGCGCCGAAGATGGGCTTCAAATGGTCGTACACGCCCTTGCAGTCGACCCAGCCATACGTGTCCCAGTAG
>VFQR01000505.1_pt1 | contig 51690 bp, 56 predicted proteins | sample 3512321 | NCBI WGS metagenome assembly VFQR01 (sample SAMN10412374, study PRJNA504923) | tailings metagenome | isolation source: Relicate 3 Philex TSF1 revegetated site | place: Philippines: Tuba, Benguet | collected 2017-08-29 | reverse complement strand
AGCGTCTTTTCCCTGGCCATTTTCATGTCCCTTTCGCGAGATTCTGGGTTGGGGGCGCGTATTCACGCTGATGTGATCGCTTGGGCTCAACGAAGCGCGATCGATGCCGTTCCGTTCGTCGTCCGAAGAATTCGTGCGGCCCGGCGAACGGCGTCGAGCCGATGGAGACTTCCACTTCCGCGACGAGAAGGACGGCTGCGCCAAGGTGGTGATGGACCGCGGTTTGTCCGGAGCCGAAACGGTGCACGGAACAGTGCCGAATTTCGGGTCGTAACCGGCGACGAGGAGGCGACGTTCACCCCACATTTGCAGCGTCGCATGCCTCATGCGAAACGGAGCTTGACGGTGTGGGGAAGCGGCGGCTGAGGAACGATGACCCTGCCAGTCCGAAACGCCAGGGCCGTTCCGCGGCCTTGGTGATGCCGATGCGGGGTCCGATTACAAGCGGTTGGCGGGTTGCGCTCGCCCGAAACGAGAAGGGCTGTTCCAGCAGAGACAGCCCGTTGCATGCAAGGTCGATCCCGAGCGCCTGGCTCAGCCTGCCGGGCCCGGACATGAGCAGGTTGAGCTGGGCGACGCCGCGACGGCCTCGCATGCGATCGAGCCCGGCGACGGGCTCGATCGCGCGAAAGAGAACGGCGCTCCCGGACCTGCACACCGCGTTCAGGCACCAGTGGATGCCATAGGATCGATAGATATAGGCCGTCCCGGGCGGGCCGAACATCGCGGCGTTTCGCTGCGTCCTCCCGCGAAAGCTGTGCGAGGCCTGATCGTCCCGGAGATAGGCCTCCGTTTCCACGACGATGCCGCCGACGCCATCCACCAACAGCTCGGTTCCGATAAGCTCTCGCGCCACATCGACGGCATCCCGATCGAAGAATTCCGCCCGCATGACCTCCGGCTCACCTCTTCCTGCGGCGACCCTCTCCGTCGCCCGGATGGTCTCGGCCGCCCCTGCGCGGACTGACGCCATCGGAGTGGCGCGTCTTTCCATCGACGTCATCGACAGGCTCCGTCAGACCGTAGGGTTGCGGCTTCTCCGGCATTCCGGCGTTCTGATCCGCTAAGCGGGGCCGCTGGGCAGGTTGGAGCTTTCGTGCTCCGGTTTCTCGATTGTTCGTGTTCATGGCCGCTCTCACACTTTGGATGGAGGAGGAAGGAATTTGTCCCTGATCCGGTTCCGGACCGGCCAACCCTGAAGGTCTCCCGCGGGCCGACGTGCGGTGGCCGGAGGGCGGATCCGCACCCTTGATCGGCCCGAATCCCTGGCCGATCTCCTCGGCGGCACGAAACCGCTCCGTCGCCAGCTTCGGCCTATCCCCGGTAGGAGCGGCTCGGTCCCGTTCGCGCCTGCACCTCGCGAATGAAATGCCGCGGGCGCGTGAAGAAGCTGTTCTCGACCAGGACACCGCCGATGATCACCATCGGATGCGTTCGCAGGATGTCGATGGCATGCGGCACCGTCAGCAGATTGGCATCGAAGGTGCAGATCACCGGGTCATCGTAGTTCGGCAACACGCTGTTGAGGCGCATCTCATATTCGACCCATTCGTTGCCGCTCTTCCAATCGTCCACGGCAGCCTCGGCGTGGGCGATCATCCGGGTCAACGGGAAGCCAAGCTCCGGCCCGGCCTTCAGGGCCTCCTGGATGAGGACGAGCATGGCGTCCTTGTTGAAGCGTCCCGTCCTGAGATAGGTGTCCTCGGGCACCGCGATCTCGAGCTGGCGGCTCTTCATCGCCTTCTCGACGTCGATGCCGGCGTTGCGCAACCGCTGGAGGTGATCCTCTTTGTGGTGATCGGGGAGCACATGGTAGGCGCGATGGCCGCAATTGATGCCGTCGCAAACGAACGGCATCAACGTGTCGTACTCCTCGGCCGCCGAGTTGAAGAACGCACAGACGTGCCGGTCCTCGCGCAGCGTACTCCCGCCAAAGGGAATGGGCTGGGTCGCCGAATTCATGTCCGTATCCCCCGTCGATCATCCCGCACTATGCCGTCCTGGCATCAGGATTTCTCACGGCTCCAGGCTGTCTGCGATCCCGGCGGCAAGGTGATCGAGCGGGGCATGAGCGAAATCGCTCTCAATCTGCGTTCTGCGAAAATGCGTCGAGAGCACGCCCCAGAAACGCCCCTTGCGGCTGATCAGGGGCGTGGACTGCACGGCGGCGATACCGGCTGCGCTCAGCATTTCCAGCTCGGGCGTGCCCACGAAGAGGTAGCTCGTCGAGATGTCTTCGACGAACACGCGCATTCGTCGGGTGAGCGCTGCGGCGCATGTGCTGTTGGTATCGCGGCGCACGATGGCGAAAAAGCTCAGGGCCTGGCTCGACAGTCCGCGGCTGGCTACGAAGGTCAGGCAGTCGGCGCTTTCGTCGAAGCGCTGAAGCGTGCCCATGTCGGCGCCCGTCATGCCGATCGCGATATCGAGAACCGGCATCAGGTCGGAACCGAGATTGCTTGAATTTCTCAGCCGCTGCAGTGCGGTCTCGATCTGGGGGGCGGCCGCGGCGTCGAACGGCTCGATCAGCTTTGCCATTATCGTGCCTCCGCGGACTGCGCTCGCGGCCGAGTAGTTTGGAAAATGTGACCGGAGATGGCCGCCGACACCATTAAGCAATTTTGCGTAATTGCCATCTTCCCCGGGCGCGTACGGAAATCCGACAACTGAACAGCTCCGGCCTGACAAAGGCGGGCTACAGCAAGCGTTTCCGGTGCATGCGCGCAGTCACATCCTCGACCAGAACGTGCGCATGGCGCCACGCACGGGTGCCTCCGCTGAAAAGCACACAAGCAATGTTGGCCTGGATGTCGAGCCGCGGGCCTATGCCTTTGCGATCAATTCGCTGGGGCAATCGACTCAGGGGGTGTATGCTTCGTCCAGGATGCCTTTGCTGCGGGGCGTTTGCATCGTCTGGATATTGTAAGCCAACCTTGGAAGCGGCAGCTTCGGCTTGCTCGCACCCAGACAGTTTCGCTGCCGCGGACGGACCGTCGCCATCCGTAGACTCCGCTCGTATTCCTCTGCCGCGCTGCTTTGGCGTTATGGACACGCGTTGAAGATCCGATCTGCGTCCCCTTTTTGGATCAAACGAAATGCTCAGGGTCGACGAGCTTTTCGAGCCGCAAGAGCTCAGGCACTGCATCCGCGATCTCGTCGCGCTTTCGACGTTGCCGGCAATCTGGAAAGACTACAATTCGCAGCAGATCGCCGACAGCGTGGCAGCCGCGCTGATTTCGATGCTCGATGCAGACTTCATCTACGTGTCCGCGCCGGGGCTGCGCGATGAAGCTGAGGTCGAAGTCATGCGAACCAGCCAGGCGGTGTCTGCGGGGTCGTCGGATCGCATCGAACGCATTCTGCGCGGCGCATGGCGCGGAAACCGCGACCAGACATTCGCGATCGACAACCCGCTTGGGAACGGGGCGCTTCACATCGCGGCGGTACCGATTGGCTTTGGCGGCGACGCCGGGATTGTCGCCGGTTCCCTCGATCCGAAATTTCCGAGCGAGACGCACCGGCTGCTTCTGGGAATTGCGGCGAGCCATGCGACGCTCGCCATCCAGCGCTGGCATGCGGAGGCGCAGCAACGGCGCATGGCGAGCCTTATCGATCGATCGTCCGAATTCGTGGGTGTCGCCCGCATGGACGGCACCGTGCAGTATCTCAACAGGGCTGGCTGCGACCTGCTGGGGCTTTCCGGCCCTGACCAAGCGCAGCGGCTCGTCATCTTCGATTTCATTGCGCCGGATGAGCGCGCCCGGGCGCATCGCGAGTTAATGCCGCTGGTGATGGCGACCGGACGCTGGCTCGGCGAGCTCAATCTCCGGCACTTCAAGACGGGAGAAGACATTCCCTTCCTGGTCGACTGGTTCCGCATCGACGACCTGCGCACGGGTCGCCCCATGAACATGGCGACCGTCAGTCGCGACCTGAGGGGGCAGAGAAGGCTCGAGGAGAATCTTCGACGCCTCAACGGCTCGCTGGAACAGCGGGTCTCGAAACGGACATCGCAGCTGGCGGAAGCGCTCGAAAAACTGACGCTCGAAGCCATGGAGCGCGAGCGCGCGGATGCCCGCGCGCAGGAACTGCAGCTGGAGGTTCTTCGTGCGTCCCGGCTGAGCGCAGCCGGGCAGATGGCCGGCGCATTGGCCCACGAGTTGAACCAACCGCTGACCGCGGTCACCAATTCGGTCAACGCCGGGCGCCGGATGCTGGCAAACGGCGCGCACGGGATCGAGACCGTACGCGATGTGCTCGACGAAGCCGCCGATCAGGCGCTCCGCGCCGGCGAGATCATTCGGCGTCTGCGAGAGTTCGTTACGCGCGGCGAGACGGAAATGCGGATCGAAAAACTGCCCGACCTGGTCCGCGAAGCCAGTGATCTCGCTTCGGTGGGAACCGGAGCGCACGGCGTGCGGGTCCGGCTGAGTTTCGATCCGCGCGCCGAGGTGGTGTTCGGGAACCGAATTCAACTGCAGCAGGTCATGCTCAACCTGGTGCGCAATGCGCATGAGGCGTTGGCGGAGAGTGAGTGGCGCGAGCTGGACGTGTCCACGGAGCGGCTCGATGACGAGTCGATCGAGATCGCCGTAGCGGATCGTGGCTCCGGCCTGCCGGACGACATTCTCGAGCACCTCTTCGAGCCATTCCACACCACAAAGATCAATGGCATGGGATTGGGACTCTCGATCTGCCGCACGATCGTCGAGGCCCACGGCGGCAAGCTGCGATATGAGCCAAACCCGGGTCGCGGAACGATCTTTCGCGTGACGCTGCCGGTCCCGCAGAAGCGATGAGCCCACGATGACCGCCGCCCGGTATGTGTATGTTGTCGATGACGATCCGGCGATCCGCCGTTCGCTGGAGCGGCTGCTGGACGCGGTCGGTTTCCGGGTGACATCGTATGCCACGCCCACGGCGTTCCTCGGCGTTGCCGACGACCTCGCCATGGGCTGCGTTCTGCTGGATCTGCGCATGCCGGAGATCGACGGCTTCGAGGTTCAGGCTCGCCTTCTGCTGATAAACCCGGACCTGCCGGTCATTGTGATAACTGCACAAGGCGACGTGCAGACCGCCGTCCGGGCGATGAAGGCGGGAGCGGTCGACTTCATTGAGAAGCCCTATAGCGACGACGCCCTGATAGCGGCGATTGAGTCAGCATTGAAGACCGGCGCGGCGAAGGGCCGAGCCGCCGATATTGCTGCAGCGGTACTGCTTATCGGCACGCTCAGCCCACGCGAGCGGGAGGTTCTCGAGGCATTGGTGGCCGGGCAGCCGAACAAGGTCATCGCTTTCAGTCTCGGTATCAGTGTGCGCACGGTCGAGGTTCACCGCTCACGCATGATGGACCGCCTGGGCGTGCATCAGCTCGGCCAGGCGGTGCGGCTTTCGGTTCTCGCGAGCCTCGCAGAGGGCGGGTGAGTGGCACTTCCTGCCCTGTGAATACGTATCGGCACGTTTGATTCCGCCGGGCCGCCGTCTATCTTCGTCGATGGAATCAAACCAATGCACAAGGACAATTCGGCCCATGAGCTCTCTTCCCCGCGTGACGGAGCTGACCCGGGAATTCGTGTCGAGGCAGTTCGACGATCTGGGCCCGGAGGCATGCCTCTCCGAAATCACCGCGTCCCTGACGCGAGAAAACCCCGAGTTCCTGCAGATGGCCCGCAAGTGCGCAGCCGACGTCGGCAACGCACCCCGGATCATGGTCGGCTTCGGCATGTTCTATCAGTTGCTGCTGTCGGCGTCGGCCGATGCCGCCGGCAGGCGGGTCATGCACGCCTTGCCGAGCGTGACGGCGAAGACGCGTGAAGCGCTGGTGCGAGAAATCGACAAGGACGGTCCCGAGGCGTTCACCGTCAGGGCGATCGCGGACCTGGAGCGCGACAACCCGGAACTGATGCACATGGCGCATGGTTTCGCCTCGCGTCAGGGCGATTATCTGCGCGTGATGCAGGGGTTCGCTTTGCTATACAGATCGCTCGACGCCCAGTCGGCGGCAGACAGGAAATATCTGCACTGACGATCGTTCGGCCCAGCGGAAGAAAAGCTGGCTCAATCCGGGCCAGCCTCATTGCGAGCACCCGCGCTGCAACCCGGCGGTCGGGGATCTGGGTGCTCCCCCAATCCGGCATGAGACGCTGCGGATACCCGGCCAGACCGGGGGGAGGCCGCGACGGGGTGATGTCTGGCCGGGCCGTGCAGTGAGCCTGCACGATTGCCACCCTAGCTGCGGGGACATCGCCGGCCTTGATGGTCATCAGTATTGCCAGGACGAGACGGCGTTCCGGAACATCTGCGTTGTCCCACGGTCGCACCCGCTACTCTTCGTACTTGAACTCCGGAAGCTTCTGGAGTTCCTCCTTGCTTCCCTCGGCCAGCACGATCTTCGAACCATCCTCGCTGATCTCCATTGAATCGTAGGGGATGGCGACGAGAAATCCGCCGATACCGAGAAAGCCGCCGACCTCGAGGATGGCGAAAAGGACCTTTTCCCGGTCGACGATAAGGTCGTCGATCGAACCGATGCTCTCCCCGGCACCGTTCTCGACATCGGCCCCGGTGAGCTCGGAGGCGCGGTAGCCTTTGGCCACCTCCTTCACGTCGACGTCGACCACGACGACGCTTTGAGAGAGCGCGGGTCCTGCAATCCAGGGCAAGGAGATGGCGCCCGTCAGGAGCGTGCTGCCGGCGACGGCCAGTGCGAGGTGGAGATTGCGGACTCTGTCGGCAGCGCGGTGGTGTTTCATGATCAATCCTCCGGTTCGGAAATTGTGGCGGCGGTCCGGGAACCAATCCGTTCCCGGCTTCCACGTCCCGTCAAAGTCGAACGAAAACGTCGCTATCGCCGTGACACCTGTCAGTTTTTCGTGCCGCGGCCGAACTCACCGCACAGGCGCCATAGCGTCCATCGCGGCCTGGATCGACGCGGCGAGCTCCGGTGCCGTGAACGCGCCCTCGTGGCGCAATCCATTGACGAAGAAGGTCGGCGTTCCGTTGACGCCGCTGCGAACGCCGCCGATGAAGTCGGCCCGGATCTTGTCGGCATGAAGCGAGCGCACGATCGAATCGCGCAGCCCCATCTGCGACAACTGCAAGGTGCCGGCGATGGCGAACAGGAGTTGCGTGCTCAACCGATGCTGGTTCGCGAATATCGCGTCGTGCATCTCCCAGAACAGGCCGTGATCGGCGGCATGCTCCGCCGCTTCCGCCGCCGTCTCCGCAAGCGGGTGGACCTCGATCAGCGGGAAGTGGCGGAACACGACGGCCAAGGTCGCGCCATACCGGTTCTCGAGAAAGCGAACGACGGAATTGGCGGCGGCACAGTAGGGACATTGATAGTCGCCATATTCCACGAGCGTGACCGTTGCGTTGGCACGGCCGCGGATGTGGTCACGCGAATTGACGGGAACTTTGAGCGTCGACATTGTTCTGCTCCAGGTTTGGCATCTGGTCGAGGGCGTCGAGTATGCCGTCCGCGCCCGGATTGACCGCGACCGGGGACAGGTGACTCCATGCGATCGTGCCGTGCTCATCGATGATGAAGAGTGCGCGGGCGCTCTCGCCGACATCGTCGCGATAGGCGCCGTATGCGCGTGAAGCCTCCCCCTTGGGGTGGGAATCCGCCAGCAACGGGAAGTGAAGGTTCCGGTCACGGGCGAAGGCCTGATGACACCACGGGCCGTCCACGGATATGCCCAGCAGCTCCGCACCCTTCTTGCGGAACTCCGAAAGCACGTGATTGTAGAGCGTCATCTGATCTCCGCAGACCGGGCTCCAGTCCGCCGGGTAGAAGGCCAGGATCACGCGCCGGCCCGTAAAATCCGACAGCGAAAGTGTCTGGTCGGGCGTCACGCGAAGACTGAACCCTGGCGCTTTCGCACCCGAAGCAAGAATGGCAGACATGTCTCTTCTCCCTCCTATGGCTCAAGCCGCGCCGGAAGCGGCGAGACTGCTGGGTAGACCGGTACGGTGGGATCGCAGCCTGTAGGCCAGGACCAGAAGCGTGCCGCCCAGCACGAGCGCATGCGCGCCCGTCCAGAAGGTCAGCACCAGGGCGCCGATGAACGGTGAAATGACGAGAAGTATCCCGAACACGATGCTGACGATGCCGCCGATGACCAGCCAGACGCGGCCATGGTCGATCTTGAGCCGGAACGCCGACATCAGCATGAACGCGCCCGAGATCAGCGCCCATGCCGCCACGAGGATGACGAAGGCGAGTACGGTCATGCCGGGCCACAGCGCTGCGACCGCGCCGGCGACGATGCCGAGGATGCCGTTCAGAAGCAGCCAGATCCAGCGCTCGCCCTTGCGCGCGCCCCGCACTGACATGATGATCCCTAGAACGCCGTCGACGAAGCTGAAAGCGGCGAAGACCATGACCAGAGACAGCATCGTGACGATCGGCATGGCGAACGCGGCGATGCCGAAAACAATCGCGACCACGCCGCGCAGCGCGACGGTCCACCAGTTGTTGGCGAGCATGTCGTTCATGGCCCGGGTCTTCACGCGGTCGGCCGATGTGGTGCTCGTCATCTTGCGCTCCGTTCAAGTCCGAGCCTGAGACGTTACTCGGCCCCGCGTGCGTGGCCTTGATGACCGTCAGTTTTGACGCGAAGTTCGGTCGATACGATCGCGCGGCCACCCGGACCTGGAAGGAAATCTGCCATGGCTTCAGCCATCAGGACGATCAGATTGCCGGCGGGGGACGACGTTCCGGTCCTCGGCCAGGGCACGTGGGGCATGGGCGAGAAGCCGGTCCGCCGCGCCGATGAGGTGGCGGCGCTCAGACTGGGTCTCGATCTCGGCATGTCGCTCATCGACACCGCCGAGATGTATGGCGACGGTGGAGCCGAAGAGGTCGTCGGCGAGGCCTTTGCCGGAAGGCGCGACGAGGTCTTCATCGTCAGCAAGGTCCTGCCGACCCATGCATCGCGGCTCGGCGTGGTCACGGCGTGCGAGCGGAGCCTGCGGCGCCTGCGGACGGACCGGATCGACCTCTATCTGCTCCACTGGCGCCTCGGCACGCCGGTTGCCGAGACGGTGGCGGGCTTCGAGGCGCTCAAGGCGGCAGGGAAGATACGCCACTGGGGTGTCAGCAATTTCGACACCGCCGACATGATCGAACTTGCCGGCGTGTCGGACGGAAGGAACGTCCAGACCGACCAGGTGCTCTACAATCTCAGGAGGCGCGGCATCGAGTATGACCTGTTGCCGTGGTGTCGGGAGCGGGCAATCCCGGTGATGGCCTACTCGCCCGTCGAACAGGGCGTCCTGGCGGGTGACGGACGCCTTGCCAAGATCGCCGATCGCCACGGCGCAAGCCGGTCCCAGATCGCCCTTGCCTGGATCCTGCGCCTGGACGGCGTTATCGCCATTCCCAAGGCAAGCAGCCCGGACCATGTCCGGAACAACCGCGCCGCGCATGATCTGCGGCTCATTCCTGCCGATCTGCAAGAGCTCGATCGCCTCTTTCCACCGCCGGCAAGCAAGCAGCCGCTCGCGATGATATAGAGCGGCCGCGCCGGTTCACGGCAGTTTGGCAGCGATCACATCGATCTTCTCTATCTCGGGCGGCATGCTGAGAAGCTCTCCCGCACGTGCCTTCAATGCATCTGCAACCTTGCCGGCGAGATGGGCTTCACGGCCGGCATCGTCCGGGAATACGTCGAAGATGCCGAACGTCGCGGGACCCATCTTGATCGCGAACCAGGCTTTCGTCGCCGGCTCCGCCTCCACCAGCGGCAGGGCGCTTGTGAGGAATTCCTCGACCTGGGACTCCAAGCCCGGCTTGGCGTCCAGACGCACGTAGAGCGCCTTCCTGATCATGATCATTTCCTCCATCGTTGACGCTCGTTCAGGCAAATCGGCGGTCGCCCTTCGGGCCCCGGGGCATTTGCCTATTCCTGGATGAGTTCCGCCCTGACCGTGTTCACGATGCGGGCCGCGTCGTCCTGCGTCTTCCCGCAAAGCAGCAGCGCCCGATCCGCCAGCGCGAGGCCCGCAGCGAGATTCTCCGGAAACACCGCGGTCGCGGCGAGCCGCGCGAAGCGCGCCATGTCGAGATCGTCGGCGGTTGACACGAGGGACGCCGGCGCCGGCTCGAGCCCCTTTATCCGATGCAGGATGCGCTCGACCGTGTTGAGATGATCGAAAGTAACGACGACGAGGAGTGCCCGATCCAACCCCGCCGCCTCGAGAATGCGGTGATGTCTCGCGTCGCCGAAGACGACCTCGTGACCTTGCCGGCGCGCGGCGCGAAACCGGGAGAGATCCGTCTCGATGGCGATGTAGGCGATTCCCGCCGACTCCAGCACCGTCGCCACGAGGCGGCCCACGCGCCCGCAACCACACAGGATCACGTGATCGTGGAAGCTGCCGCTTTGCGCACGGATCGATACTTCGGTCGCCGCGATCCGGCGATCTCGACGGCCGAAAGGCCATTCGGCCCAATGATTGCGTTGTATGAAGAGGGGGGCGAGACCCATCGTAAGCGCTAGGGCAATCAGCACCGGCTGGCCCAGCGCTGGCGAAACGAGGCCGGCCTGCAGGGCGAGCGCCATGAGGAGCAGCCCGAACTCGCCGCCATGCGCGAGTATGACGGCGGTCCTCGCCGATGCCTCTCGGTGCGCTCCGGCAACGAGGCCGGTCACGAAGACCAGGAGCGCCTTTGCAGGGATGAACACCAGCACCCAGAGGATGATCGCGCCGGGAAAGCTCGTTATGGCCGACAGGTCGATACCCATGCCCACGGTGATGAAGAACAGGCCGACCAAGACGTCACGGAACGGCCGGATGTCTTCCTCGACACGGTGGCGGAATTCGCTCTCGCCGATGACCATGCCGGCGACGAAGGCTCCGATCGGAGGAGCCAGCCCGGCAAGATTGACGGCGTAGGCGGTTCCGAGCGCCGCGAGCAGAACCCACAGGAGGAAAAGTTCGGCTGAACGGGTCCTGAGAACCCACGAGAATGCGATGTGGATCACCGGCCGTGCAATGAGGGCAGCCGCGACGAGAGCCGCGGTCGCAACCGCCATTTGCTTCAGGATCTCCGTCGGAGCCAGCGTTCCGTCCTGGGACCATGCGCCGACGAGAATGATCAGGGGCAGCGTTGCCAGATCCTGAAAAAGCAGGATTCCGAGCGCGAGCCGTCCGTGCCGACTGGTGATCTCGCCCTGCTCGGCGAGCTGCTTCAGCGTAACGGCCGTCGACGACATGGCTATTGCACCGCCCATGATGATTGCCGGCTGCAAGCCCACGCCCATCAGGACAAGTCCCCCAGACACCAGCCCCATCGTCATGCCGACCTGCACGGTGCCGGCGACGAGCACGTCCCGTCGTGCACGCAGGATCGTCGGGATCGAGAATTCCAGGCCGACCATGAACATGAGCAGGATCAGTCCGAGTTCCGCGAGAAACCGCGTATCCTCTGCGGAGTCGATCAGATCCAGGGCATGCGGCCCCAGAGCCACGCCCACGAGGAGGTAGCCCATGACGGCGGGCATTCGGAATGCGGTGAAGAAGCCGACCGCCAGGCCCGACGCGGCGAGGAGGATCAGACTTCGGGCCAGGAGATCGTGCATTTCTAGCTTGATGGACCGCGGCGTACCGGGTTGCCCACAGGGGCATCAGGTGTCGACTGCGCGTCGGTAGGGTCGCTGCCGGACGGCATGTCGGCGCGGGCACGGGCGTCATGGGAACGAGGCTTGTCCGAAAATTCCTGCGTCGCGACTGTCGCGGGACGGCCAGTATGCACGGATATCCACGAGGGAGGGTCGCTCGCAGGAAAAGAGTCCAGACCGGCTTGTTCAACCTGGTCTGGGCCGACGATCTCCGGCAAATGGGGTTTCCTTTTCCGCTTGAGGTTCAAGTCACAAGCTCCTCTGTCGAGGGCAACCGGCCGGACCGGAAGAAGGCCCGGCTGGTACCGCCGTTCGGCGGATCATGGAGAGATGGTGATCCGGTTCTCAACCTTGGTGACGCCCGGCGCGCGCCATGCCGCGCGCTCGGCCTCTTGTCGTTCCGCCCAGGAGCGTACCGTTCCAGACAGGGTGACGACGCCGCCATCGGTGGCCACCGTCACACGGTGGGCGTCGACCTCCGCCATCCGCTTCAATGCGTCCTCGATCTTGGCCTTGATCTCGGAGGGTGCGACCCGCGGCTTGAGGGTAACGAGGTTGGTGATGCCCTTCACGCTTCGAACCTTGCGCGCCGCCGCCTCTGCCCGGTTGCGCTGATATTCCCACTCGGCATTTCCTTCGAGGGTCACCCAGCCGCTCTTCACGACCACCTTGATGTTCTCGTGGGAGTAGGGGAGCTCGTTCTTGATGGCCTCGACGACGGCGCGGGCGATCTCGGGATCAGGCTTGTCGTGGACGGCCGGGAGACGGACCTCGATGTCATTGGCCACACCGAGCACGCCCTTCACCCGCTTCGTCGCCTTTTCGGCTTCGTACTTCTGGCTGTAGCTGCGGACAAAGCCGCTCAGCGTGACGACCCCGTCCTTCACCGCCACGCCGATGTCGGTCGCATCGATGTCCGGATCCCATTTCAGTTCGCTTTCCACGTCGCGTTTGATGTCGCTGTCTGTTCTCATGACGCAATCCTCCGTCCAGGGTGAGTAGCCTGTGCTGGGCGAAGGCATCCCCCGCACAGCATCACGAAGTTAGCGCCTGCATGCAGACGCCGACCTTGATGGCCATCAGTTTCGAGCGGATGCTCGCCATGGCCGGACACGAAAAAAAGTCCGCAACCGAGGCACGGTTGCGGACAATGAGGCGGGTCTCGGGGGAATGGGAGGAATTCAACCCGCCTGGACAGGAATGCGCTTCGCGCCGGATTGCAGTTCCGACGACTTGGGAATCACGACCGTCAGCACACCGTTGGCGAAGGTAGCCTTGGCCGCGTCGGCATCGACACCCTCCGGGAGAGGCACGGTCCGCTCGATAGCGCCGTAGACTCGCTCCCTGACGAGGACGCCGTTCTCCTCGGCCTTACGATCGGACTTCTTCTGTCCGCGGATCGTCAGCTGGCCGTCCCTGACCGACACGTCGACATCGGCGTCGCTCATGCCGGGCAGCTCCGCGGTGACCGTGATCTCCTTGCCGTCGTCGCCAACATCCACGCGAACCGACTCTGTCCGTGCCAACTGGCCAAACGAGGCGAACGGGTATGGCACCATGCGCCAGAAATGCTCGAAGGCGCGATCGACATCCAGCTGCAGCGCACGCACAGGGTCCATGGCCGCGGTTGGCGCGGCGACGTCGCGGCGGGGGCCGCGCCATGGGACGAGATCCGTGATCTTCATCGGGGTGGCTCCCTCATACGGCCTTGACGCTGATCCGGGCTGCCGGAGACGGCGCAGCTTTCGGCAGACTGAGCCGGAGCACGCCGTCCTTGAGCACGGCTTCGATCCTGGCCGCGTCGATCGGCTCGGAGACGGTGAAGCTGCGTTCGTAGTTGCCGTCGCGATACTCCGCGTGAACCAGCGCGAAGCCCTCTGGCGCGCTTGAGGCGGATCGCGCCGAAATGCGCAGGACGCGATTGTCCAGGGTGACATCGAGGCTGTCTGGCTCCGCGCCCGGCATGTCGAGTACCATCTGGACGCCGGCCGTGGTTTCGATGATGTCGGTCGGCGGGGTGAAGACGGGCTCGCTCCGCGTCGCTTCCGCGGATACGGTTCCGTTGGTTTCGTGGTCGGCCATGACGGTACTCCTCAGGCGCGGCTGACGTTGATCTTGTGCGGCTTGTCCGCTTCGGGCCGCGGCAGATCGAGCCGCAGCACACCATTGCGGAACTTCGCCGTGGCGCGGTCGCCGTCGACGCGGAACGGCAAGACGAGATTGCGGGCGAAGGCGCCGGTGATGCGTTCCTGCCGGTGGACCAGAGCGTCTTCCGCCAGCGGCTCGACGGGGCGGCGCCCGCGCAGCGTCACCGTGTTCTGATGGACGGCGATATCGAGCTCCTCGGGCACCACCCCGGGTATCTCGGCGGTGATCACGGCGCCGTCGCTTCCGGCCCAGATATTCATCGGAGGGAATTCGGCGGGCGCAGCGACGCGAAGATTATCGAACAGCCGGCTCATGTCCCTCTGGGCAAAGCGCATCTGGCGCAGCGGGTCGATCCAGCGCCCCGTGTTCTCGAGATTGTGCAGCATGCCGATCTTCCTTCTTCTCACCTGAAGCGTCGATGTCCTGACACCGTGCCTCGGCAGGTCACAGGCGGCATTGATGACCGTCAGTTTGGGGCCGCGGAAATTCGGCTAGGTGTTTTCGTCATCCCGACGCACGCCACCAACGGCCGTCCTCACGCCGAGGAAACGTTCGCGAAGGACAGGTCTGCGAAAATGCCGACGAGCAGCGGCGATCCCTACGAAACCCTCGGCGTCAAACGCGACGCTTCGCAGAACGATATCCAGGCGGCCTATCGCCGTAAGGCAAAGAAGCTGCACCCCGATCTCAATCCCGGAAACAAGCAGGCCGAACAGGACTTCAAGAATCTGTCGGCGGCCTACGAGATTCTGCGCGACGAGGAAAAGCGCGGTCGCTTCGATCGCGGGGAGATCGATGCGACAGGCACGGAGAGTGCCGAACGTCGCTACTATCGCGACTTTGCCGACGCCGACGCAGGGGGAGGCGCGTACGAGAACGGCGAAGGCTTCGCGGATTTCGGCGGCGACGACATCTTTGCCGAATTCTTCTCGCGTCGAAGGCGTGGCGCATTCCACAGGCGTGGCGCCGACATCCGCTATTCCATGCAGATTGACTTCCTCGAGGCGGTCAATGGTGGCACGCGCCAGGTGACGCTGCCCGAGGGCCAGGCGCTGGATATCCGGATCCCGCCTGGCGCGCGCGACGGGCAGACCCTCAGACTGCGCGGGAAGGGCAGCGCCGGCGAAGGCGGCGGGGAAGCCGGTGACGCGCTCATCGAGCTCCATGTGCGTCCTCATCCATTCTACCGGCGTGACGGGGACGACATCCGCCTGGATCTCCCGATCTCGCTTCGCGAGGCGGTGCTTGGCGGCAAGGTCCGGGTGCCGACGCCCGCCGGTCCGGTGGTGGCATCCGTGCCGGAGAATTCATCGAGCGGCCGAACGCTGCGACTGAAGGGAAAGGGCGTGGCGCGACGGGACGGTACCCGGGGCAACGTTTACGCGACGCTCAAGATCGTCCTTCCGGAACAGCCGGATCCCGAACTGAAGGCTTTCGTTGCCGGCTGGTCGGCCGGCAAGGAATTCAACCCACGCCAGACAATGGGGATATAGATGCTCGATCAACTCGAACTCGCGCGGGAACTTCGTGCAGACGGTGAAAGGCTGCAGACCTTCATCGACCGGGGCTGGATATCGCCTCCCATTCTGCAAGGAAGGCCGCTGTTCCGCGATGTCGACCTTGCGCGCGCCGCGCTGATCGCAGATCTCGTCGACGAAATGGGAGTCAATGACGAAGGCGTCGATCTCGTGCTGGATTTGCTCGACCAGCTGTATTGCCTGCGCTTTGCCTTCGGCAATCTGATCGATGCGCTGGAGGTCCAGCCGCGTGGCGTCCGACACCACCTCGTGAATGACGCAAGAAGGCTGTACACGCTGACCCAACGCGGATCGCGCGCTCTTCGCTGATCCTAATTCGCTGCTGGGCCGCTGTCCTGCTTGCCGCGAACGGCCACGCCGACCATCGCCGGGCGAAGCACCCGATCGTGAAGCATGTAACCAGGCTGCAGCACCTCGACGACGGTGCCTTCCGACGCGGTCGCGTCGGAGCGCTGGAAAATGGCGTGATGGAGGTGTGGATCGAAAGCCGCGCCGAGCGGATCGATGCGTTGCATGCCGTGCCGCGTGAGGGTCGCCAGCAGGTTGGCTTCGGTGACCTCCACGCCCTTCAGGATTGGACCGACCGCCTCATGTCGCGCGGCCTCCGGCGGCACACTCTCGATCGCGCGACGCAGATTGTCGAGCGTATCGACCAGGTTTCCCGCAAGTTGCGACGCGGCGAACTTCACCGCTTCGTCGCGCTGGCGCTGCATCTGCCGGCGGATGTTCTCCTGCTCTGCCAGGGCGCGCAGAAGCCGGTCCTGCGTATCGGCGAGTTCGGCCTGGAGCGCCGCCGGTGAACCTGGTTCGGCCGACTGTTCGGATGCCGTCCGCGTGGGGTCGGTTATCGGTTCCACGATCGTGTGTCCGGAGCGCGCCTCAGCCATGGCGTTGACCGTCCTTGTCGTCGACTTCCTCGAAATCCGCATCGACGACGTCATCGCTGGAGGCCGACGTTTGGTCCGAGCCGGAGGCCGAAGCGCCTGAAGCTTCATGCACCTTGGCGCCGAAGTTGACCGAAGCGATCTGCAAGGCCTTTGTCTTCCCCTCGATCTCGTCCACCGAATCTCCGGCCATCGCCGACTTGAGCTCGTCCATGGCGTTTTCGACCGCGGTACCGCTCACCGAAGGCGCCTTGTCCTTTGCGTCGTCCAGCGCCTTCTGGCTGGTTGCCATCTGCGCGTCCGCCTGGTTGCGGGCTTCAACCAGAGCACGCCGTTTCTTGTCATTCTCCGCATTTGCCTCCGCCTCCTTCACCATCCGGTCGATATCCGACTGCGAGAGGCCACCGGAGGCTTCGATCTTGATCTGCTGCTCCTTGCCCGTCGCCTTGTCCTTGGCCGTCACGTGGACGATGCCGTTGGCGTCGATGTCGAAGGTGACCTCGATCTGCGGCATGCCGCGCTGCGCCGGGGGAAGGCCGACAAGATCGAACTGGCCGAGCAGCTTGTTGTCGGCCGCCATCTCGCGCTCGCCCTGGAAGACCCGGATCGTCACGGCGGACTGGTTGTCCTCGGCCGTCGAGAAGGTCTGGCTCTTCTTCGCAGGGATGGTCGTGTTGCGTTCGATCAGCCGTGTGAACACGCCACCCAGCGTCTCGATGCCGAGCGACAGGGGTGTCACATCGAGCAGCAGCACGTCCTTGACGTCGCCACGCAGGACACCGGCCTGGATGGCAGCGCCGATTGCCACCACCTCGTCCGGATTGACGCTCTTGTTGGGTTCCTTGCCGAAGATGTCCGCGACGATTTCCTGCACCTTGGGCATGCGCGTCATGCCGCCGACGAGTACCGCTTCGTCAATGTTCTCGGGCTTCAGCTTGGCGTCCTTCATCGCCAGTTTGCAGGGCTTCTCGGTGCGGCGGATGAGGTCGTCGACCAGATCCTCCAGTTTCGCCCGCCTCAGCTTGATCTCGAGATGCTTGGGCCCGTTCTGGTCGGCAGTGATGAAGGGCAGGCTGACAGTCGTCTCAAGGGCGGACGAGAGTTCTATCTTGGCTTTCTCTGCCGCCTCGCGCAGCCGCTGGAGCGCCAGCCGGTCGCTACGCAGGTCGATACCCTGGTCCTTCTTGAACTCGTCGGCCAGCCAGTCGACGATACGCTTGTCGAAATCCTCGCCACCGAGGAAGGTGTCGCCATTGGTCGCCCGGACCTCGAAAACGCCATCGCCGATGTCGAGCAGGGAGATGTCGAAGGTACCGCCTCCGAGGTCGTAGACCGCGATCTTTCCTGCCTTCTTCTTGTCGAGCCCGTAGGCGAGCGCGGCAGCCGTCGGCTCGTTGATGATGCGCAGCACGTCGAGCCCTGCGATCTTGCCGGCATCCTTGGTCGCCTGGCGCTGACTGTCGTTGAAATAGGCGGGCACGGTGATGACGGCCTGGCTGACCTTCGCGCCGAGATAGGCTTCCGCCGTCTCCTTCATCTTCACCAGTATGTGGGAACTGATCTGGCTAGGACTGTGCTTCTTGCCGGCGACTTCGATCCAAGCATCGCCATTGTCACCCTCGACGATCTTGTAGGGAACCAGCTTCTTGTCCTTCTCCACCACCGGGTCGTCATAGCGGCGTCCGATCAGGCGCTTGACGGCGAAGATCGTATTTTCCGGGTTGGTCACGGCCTGGCGCTTTGCAGGCTGGCCGACGAGGATCTCGCCATCCTTCGTAAATGCGACGACGGATGGGGTGGTGCGACCGCCTTCCGCGTTTTCGATGATCTTGGCCTGCGTCCCTTCCATCACCGCGACGCAGGAATTGGTCGTGCCAAGATCGATACCGATCACCTTGCTTGCCATCTCGCATCTCCGTCGAATTCGCGCGGCCCGGTACACACGTTGCAGCTGCGCCCACATGCGAATTCTTGCAGAAGCCCCGGGCCGCCGGCCTTGACGGTCGTCAGTTTCAGGCGTCCAGCCGCTTCATCGATGCGCCAGCGGCTCGCCGCCAAGCCAGGGATCGGGCTTCAGATTCGCGAGGGGAAGGTCCTCCAGGCGCTTGTCGATCTCGATTTCGTGCACCCGGATCGCCTCGCCGCCGAACCTGGCCAGGATTTCCTGCGCCTGGGCCTCCCTTTCGGGGTCGCGTGAGCGCACCCATAGAACGATGCCTCCCGACATCATCTGATGCTCCAACTGTTCGGCCTGCTTCCTTCCGAGGAGATGGATTGCAGAGGCGCCGATCCCGGCGCCGACGGCCCCGGCGGCTGCGGCCGCTGCCGCGACGAGTGCCAGGCTTCCGCCCGAGGCCACCACCGTCATCGCCGCCGTCGCTGCGCCCACGTAAAAGAGCATGCCGGCGACGCCGGCGGTTGCGGTGGCGATGTCGTCGCGGGCGATGTATGCGCGACGCGGCGCTCCGGGGACGTCGGCGATCTCCTCAGGCGGAACGTATAGCGCGCCCAGGCGCTGCCAGACGGTTTCGACATCACCCATGATGTCGATGTCGGCGCGATCAAACCCGGCGTGCAGCAACGCCTGGATCGCGTCTTCAAGGATTTCCTCGCGGCGAAAGACAGCGGCGACCTCACGGACCACGCGGCTTTCGAGTACGTCGTCCTCGTCAGCCATCCTGGCCTCCTCGTCTCCGGGTTATCCTGATGCGGCGCGGTCCCTGCAGCGAGATGACGCCGCGTTCCTGCAGATCCGTGAAGGCCCTGCACACCGTTTCGGCGGAGATGCCGAGCATGTCGGCGATATCGTAGCGCGAGATGGGCAGCGCGAGACTGTCGTCCCGGCCTGCAGAGAGCCTTTGGTGAAAGAAGAAGAGGAATTCCCGGACCTTTTCCTGTGCCGTCATCGAGCCTATGACCAGGAGTTGCTCCTGCAGCCGTTCCAGCGCTTCGAAAATCTGCGTTCGGATTTCGAGGGCCGTCTCGGCGTCCTCTTCGGCCAGCGCCTCTACACGCTGGCGTGAGTAGCAGGCGATCAGCGTTCCGTCGGCGACGGCCTGCACGGCGAACCTGTGGTGGAGACGGGCGGTGAACCCGAAAAGATCGCCAGGCAGGTAGATGTCGACGAGCTGTCGGCGCCCGTCCGCGCGCATGAGATATTTGCGGGCCGAGCCCGAAACGACCCGGTACCAGGTGTCGCTGCGCTCTTCCTGGCCGTAGATGTCCTGCTCGCGGTGGAAGCGCCGAAGATGGGCCAGGGACCTGAGCCTGGCCGGCTCGGCAGTCGGCGCGTCCGGCAGGCGCTGCAAGGCGATGGAGTTTCCCGATGCGTCAGGCATTGTAGGCGCCCCCTTCCTCGACCAGCCCCCGAAGGCTTGCCACCGAGCATTGGATACGCTCCCCGGAAAGGAAATTTGGGGACTGCCCGTATCGTAGAATCCCGCAATTCCCGTCATGGAAGCGAGCGCAGTCAGCATCGCCCGCAGCCCCAGAGGTCGTGAAATTGCCCGGTGACTTCGAGCGCCGCGTACCTGGCGGCCACCTCGGCGATCCGCCTGTCGCTGAGCCGGAACGGCTCCGGACCCGTGCGTCCTCGCTTCGGTACCAGAAAGATACCGCCGGCACCGGCAACCTGCAGCGATCGGGCCGCGACGTTGACTGTCGTCAGTCGGCATTCGGACAGCGCCAGTGGGTCCACAAGCGCGTTCAACGACGACGTTCAAGGTTCGCGGCCAATAATCGGACCGCACTGACGACCGTCAATGAAGCCAGGTGCTGCCCCTTCTACGCCGGTTGCGCAATCGCGCGCTCGGACTTCACCTCGCAAGGGAATTCATTGCCCTTCTCGGGAGGCAGAAATGGTCAAGGTGGTACTGGTTCGCCTCGACGGGACGTCCGGTGACGAACTCCGGCTGGCCGCATCGAACAGCCTTGCCAGGCTGTTCGGCGCCCATCTGGTTGGTCTGGTCCTGAATGTTCTCCCCGAGCCCGCAATGGCCGAAACCGGAGTAAGCGTCGATTTCTGGACTTCCCTTCTCGACCAGGCCCGCGAGCGGGGCAGGGAACTGGAATCCGGACTGGGAAAGCGGATTCGAGCGATCGATCCTTCGGCCGAGCTGCGGCGCTTCGATGTCTATGCGCACGAGCAGGCGCGCGTCGCTGCCCGCGAAGCCCGCACCGCCGACGTCTTTCTCGCTCTCAGGCTGAGCGAGGTCGACAAGACGGTAGAGCTCCGGGATGTGGTAGAAGAAGTTCTGTTCGAGTCCGGCAGGCATCTCTTTCTCGTGGCTGAACAGAAAGCCTATGAACACGGCTTCGACCACGCGATCATCGCCTGGAATCGCAGCCGCGAAGCGGCGAGGGGGGTTGCCGAAGCGTTGCCGTATCTGGTGAAGGCGCGCGCCGTCACCGTCATCGTGATCGATCAAGGCGCAGTGTCGGACGTGCCGGCGAAGCACGGCGAGGAGCTGATCGACTATCTCCGCCATCACGGCATCGGCGCTTCCATTCATGTTTCGAGGGAGCGCAGGTCCGATCCGTCGTTGACCTTGCTCGAGTTGATCGCCGAGCAGAAGGCCGATCTGCTCGTCATGGGCGGCTACGGCCATTCGCGCTTGCGCGAATGGCTTCTCGGTGGCGTCACCTACAACCTTCTGCGCAAGTCCCCGGTATCGCTGGTTATTGCCCATTAGCCGGTCGACGCAGCTCGACCGGATCCACGTCGCCGACGCGACAGTGCCCGGCGCAGGTGGTCGTCCTGGCGCGGAACGCCATGCGGGCATCGGGGAGCGGCGCACGCTCCCCTGCTTGTGAGAAAGCTGTCGCGGCTCACCGCCAACGCTCGTCCACGCACGCCTTCGGTTGTTCGCCGCGATCCTGTGCCAGGGACGGATAGTCGGTATATCCCTTCTCGCCGCCACCGTAATAGGTCGTCGGATCGTCGGCATTGAGGGGGGCGCCGGTACGCAACCGTTCGGGCAGATCGGGATTGGCGATGAACTGGCGGCCGAAGGCGATCAGGTCTGCCTTGCCTTCGCGAAGCCACTGCGCAGCGGTGCGGGTCTCGAACCCGCCCGCCACGATGAGGGTCCCCTGGAATTTCTTTCTTATCGTGTCGACCATGCGCAGCGCCGCCGGGGCTGGCTCGTCGCCGCGCTGCATCTGCTCCATCGCGGGATTGACGATGTGCAGATAGGCGAAGCGGAAGTCGCTGAGGCGTTCGGCGACATAGCCGAAGGTAGCTTCGGGCTCGTCGTCGCGGATGTCGTTCGCCGTGGCCATCGGCGACAGCCGCACGCCGATACGGTCGGGCCCCCAGATCCGCGTCAGCGCCTCCGCGACCTCGATCAGCAATCGCGCTCGGTTCTCGACCGGGCCGCCATAGGAGTCGGTGCGCCGGTTGGTTCCGCTCTCGATGAACTGGTCGAGCAGATAGCCGTTGGCGGCGTGGATCTCGACGCCATCGAAACCGGCGGCCCGGGCGTTTCTGGCCGCCCGTTCATATTGCGCCACGACGTAGGGAATCTCTTCAATATCGAGCGCGCGCGGTCGCACGAACGGAACCATCTCGCCTTCACCGCGCTCGTTCTCGATGAAGGCCATGCCCTCCGGCACGATGGCGGAAGGGGCGACGGGGAGCATGTTGTCGGGCTGCAGGGCAGGGTGCGAAATGCGCCCGACATGCCAGAGCTGGTTGAAGATCAGTCCATCGGCCTGATGCACCGCCTGGGTGACCCGCTGCCACGCCTCCACCTGCTCCCGGCTGTGGATGCCCGGCGTCCAGGCGTATCCCTGACCCTGCATCGAAACCTGCGTGGCTTCGCTCACGATCAATGCGGCTGATGCGCGCTGTGCATAATAACAGGCGGCAAGGGAACTCGGCACGTTGCCCGGCTGGCGCGCCCGCGAGCGGGTCAGCGGTGCCATGACGATGCGGTGCCGCAGGGTGAAGGGACCGAACCTGTACGGCTGGAACAGCATGCCCGTGTCAGGTGGCGGAGCAGCATCGCGGACCGGTGTGATGGTGACTGCCTCGTTCATCGTCCCGCTTTCGGAAAGAGAAAATCGGCGGTCTCGTGGACCGTCATCGTGGAATGTTAGGGGCGCAGCGATCCGCCTCAATTGACGCCCGTCATTGCGGCGTACGATTAGCTGCGGAGACGGACGAGGGCGCTCGGCCGTCGATCGCGGTCAGTTGCTGACGTCCGTCAATGCCGCATCGGCGTTGGCCCGCTACAAGGGCCGCAGGTCGACGCCCACCGGGCTGCCGGGCAGGCCATAACTGCGCTGCATCCTTCCGGTCCCAGAGACGACGAGGGCTCATGCTGGTCCGAGTCAAGGTAGCGGTCGGGACCGTGATCGGCGCACTGATGGAGGAGATCGAGGGCGCCCATCCGGGCGTGTCGCTGCTTGGACATGTCCCGACCTTTGGGAGCAAGCCGACCAAGGATAAGCCCGACTGAACGGTGATCATCCGGCAGCGGGGAAATCGCGACGTCCGCAGGCCTGTCTGCGTCCTCGGTCGTCGCGGAAATGGATCGCCCCGGGAATGCGCATATCGTCGAAGCGCAAAGGGGCGCCTCACGGCGCAGATCCGCCGACGCGCGCGGCTGGCAATGCATCCCGCCTGGCGCGCGGTGCCAAGAAGAACCTGATGTCCGAATCAACCGCCGATCGCCGGCCGGAAACAACTGCCGAGACGCTGCTGGTCGCCTGTCCGACAGATGCATCGGTGAACCGCGTCCCCCGCGCCAAACTCGATCGCAAGCCGAAATGCGGGAGGTGTCACAACCCTCTGTTCGCGGGCGAAGTCGTCGAGCTCAACGGCGCGAACTTCGATTCGCACGCGCTCAAGAGCGACCTGCCGCTCGTCGTCGACTTCTGGGCGGAATGGTGCGGTCCGTGCCGGATGATGACGCCCAGTTTCGAGATGGCTGCGCCGCGGCTGGAGCCGCGGGTGCGGCTCGGCAAGCTCGACACCGAGGCGGAGCCCGCCATTGCCGGGCGCTACGGGATTCGCAGCATTCCGAGCATGATCATGATCAGGAAAGGGCAGGAGATCGCCCGCACCACGGGCGCGATGCCGACGTCGGCGATCGTCGATTGGGTCGAGCAGGCGCTGAAGAGGGCCTGAGGGCTCCCTTGCATCGCCCCTGGTGGCGGGGATGTCGACCGATCGGCGCCGCGCCGCGCTGACGAGCGTCAAGGCTTGGTCGGGCAGTTCGCGTACACATTGGCCGGTCAGCATGTGAGGTGCGCAATGGCTACCATTCACAGGTTAGAGAAGTTGTTTCGCCGGACGGCCGATCTCGATTTCGACAAGAGCGATATAGGACGGCTCGAGAATTTCATCCGTCACAAGGTCGAGGATCTTGTCGTGCGCGGCGAAGCGAACGCCAAGGCCAACGACCGCGACGTCATCCAGCCCTGGGATCTGCCGATCACCAAGGGTCTCCAGGAGACGGTCCACCGGTTCCGGCAGATCAACGCGGAGCTGCAGCTCACCGATTACCTGGTCGGGCTGACAGGGTCGCCGCCCAGCGATCTGGCGATCGGCGACGAAACGCAGGCACGGTTTTCCGAAATTGCCGGAGGACTATGCCTCGCCCTTGCGGACGCGTTCAGGATCATCGACCCGAGCCTCAAGAACCCGACGACCAGGGATTGGGAACGGGCGTATCGACTGTTCGACCTGTTGCTCTAGCGGCCGCTGCATCTGGTTGCGTGCGAGGTCGCCCGGGCGCGCTCGTCTGCCGAATTGGGCGGACGCCCATGACGAGCCGTTTCGAGGCAGACGTCACGCCGTATCGAACGACAGCGCAAAGCCGCGTGCCTCTCAGTGAAGCGGGATGATCCCGTCTACCGCGCGCCATTCGGACGGATGGATCAGGCGATGGTGCGCAACGCGCACGGAGTGAAGCGCCCCTTCGATCGTTTCCGTCCAGTAATCGAGAAAGCCACGCAGTTCGGGAAACTCCGGCGCCAGATCGTATTCCTGCCAGACATAGAGCTGAAGCAGGCTCGGGTAATCCGGAAGATGGTAGTGAATCTCCGCCGTCGTCAGGCCGTAGCCTTCCATCTGGAGCCGGAATTCCTTGCTGACCATGCGCGTCTCCTGACTTGCGAATGCTTGCGGTTCATGCGTCGAGTTGATGCGTTGCGATGTGGGAAGTGCCTGGTCGCTCCTGGCCCGCCTGGGAATCGAGCGAACGCAAGGCGTCCATGATCTCGTCGAAGGTGACAGGCCGGCTCGTGCCGTTCGGCCTGCGCAAGACGGGCATCGATTCCACGGCGCACGCGTCGGACGCCCATGATGAGAGGATGGCCCGCTTTTCATGGAGATCGAGGTCGGTCGCTGCGATAATTTCGGAGGGATCGTCGAAGAAGCGGGCGGGATCGAACAGGCGGTCCAGCGCGACGTCGTTCGTTTCGGGCGCAATGGAAGGGATGATCGTTGAGACTTCATGTTTCATCGATGTGCCTCCGTCGACTGAACTTTCTCCTTTGGGTCCTGCCGCCACCACGGTAGGGGTCGTTCGGCGTTTGCCCCGATCTTGGCGCATCTTGCCGAAATTTCAAGACACCGGCGACCCGATTAGCTCCATGATTACAGGGTGGTAGCAGGATCGAAGGGCGAGTGTCGAAAATTTTCGGATCGACACTTGAAACGCCGGAATCGTGAAACTAGCTCGTTTGTGCGCGATGCCCTTTGGGGGTCGCGCGCCCCGCTCCGGTCTCCGGACCGGTGCGGAGGAACCTCTCACAATCTGTTTGTCCAGAAGGAGAACGATATGACGTTCCGTCCATTGCACGACCGCATCCTAGTCCGGCGCATCGAGGCCGAGGAGAAGACCGCAGGCGGCATCATCATCCCCGACACTGCAAAGGAGAAGCCGAGCGAGGGCGAAGTCATCGCCGTCGGACCCGGCGCGCGCGATGACAGCGGCAAGCTCGTCGCGCTCGACGTCAAGGTTGGCGACCGCATCCTGTTCGGCAAGTGGTCCGGCACGGAGATCAAGCTCGACGGCGAGGACCTGCTCATCATGAAGGAAAGCGACGTGATGGGCGTCATCGAGCAGACGGTTGCGTTCAGGAAGGCGGCCTGACGGCGCCTTCGAGTCACAAACCAGTCAATGAAAGCTGCCTATTGAAGGAGTGATCCAATGGCTGCCAAGGAAGTCAAATTCCATTCGGACGCCCGCGAGAAGATGCTGCGCGGCGTCGACATCCTCGCCAACGCCGTGAAGGTGACGCTCGGGCCGAAGGGCCGCAACGTCGTCATCGACAAGTCGTTCGGCGCGCCGCGCATCACCAAGGACGGCGTCACCGTCGCCAAGGAAATCGAGCTTGAGGACAAGTTCGAGAACATGGGCGCGCAGATGGTCCGCGAGGTTGCCTCCAAGACCAACGATCTCGCCGGCGACGGCACCACGACCGCGACCGTGCTCGCCCAGGCGATCGTCAAGGAGGGCGCAAAGGCCGTCGCGTCCGGCATGAACCCGATGGACCTGAAGCGCGGCATCGACAAGGCGGTCGACGCAGTCGTCGCCGAACTCAAGGCCAATGCGCGCAAGATCTCGAAGAACGACGAGATCGCGCAGGTCGGCACCATCTCCGCCAACGGCGATGCCGAGATCGGTCGCTTCCTGGCCGAGGCGATGCAGAAGGTGGGCAACGAGGGCGTCATCACCGTCGAGGAGGCCAAAACCGCCGAGACCGAGCTCGAGGTCGTCGAGGGCATGCAGTTCGACCGCGGCTACCTGTCGCCGTACTTCATCACCAACCAGGACAAGATGCGTGTCGAGCTCGACGAGCCATACGTGCTGATCCACGAGAAGAAACTGGGCAATCTCCAGGCGATGCTGCCGGTCCTCGAGGCGGTCGTGCAGTCGGGCAAGCCGCTGCTGATCATCGCCGAGGATGTCGAGGGCGAGGCGCTTGCAACGCTCGTCGTCAACAAGCTGCGCGGCGGCCTCAAGGTCGCGGCCGTCAAGGCGCCCGGCTTCGGCGACCGCCGCAAGGCTATGCTGGAGGACATTGCGATCCTCACGGGCGGCACGGCGATCAGCGAGGACCTCGGCGTCAAGCTGGAGAACGTGACGCTCGCCATGCTCGGTCGCGCCAAGAAGGTGGTGATCGAGAAGGAGAACACCACCATCGTCGACGGCGCCGGCTCGAAGTCAGAAATTGATGGTCGCGTGAAGCAGATCCGGGCGCAGATCGAGGAGACCACCTCGGATTACGACCGCGAGAAGTTGCAGGAGCGTCTCGCCAAGCTCGCGGGCGGCGTTGCGGTCATCCGCGTCGGCGGTGCGACCGAGGTGGAGGTGAAGGAGAAGAAGGACCGCGTCGACGACGCGCTGCACGCCACCCGCGCAGCCGTCGAGGAAGGCATCCTGCCAGGCGGTGGCGTAGCGCTGCTGCGCGCCGCGAAGGTGCTCGACGGCGTTGCCGCCGACAATCCCGACCAGAAGACCGGCGTCGACATCGTGCGCCGTGCCATAGAAGTCCCGGTTCGCCAGATCGCCGAGAACGCGGGTGCGGAAGGCTCCATCATCGTCGGCAAGCTGCGCGAGAAGTCCGAGTTCGGCTGGGGCTGGAACGCCCAGACCAACGAGTTCGGCGACCTCTACGCGCAGGGGGTGATCGATCCGGCCAAGGTCGTGCGCACCGCGCTGCAGGATGCGGCTTCCGTCGCCGGCCTGCTCGTCACCACCGAGGCGATGATCGCCGAGAAGCCGAAGAAGGAAGCGGCACCGTCCATGCCCGCCGGTGGCATGGACTTCTGACGGACCTCATGGCCCGCGCTCCTGCCCGGAGCGCGGGCAATTCATCAACAATGCGCCGCCCGAGCCAGTCGCCACCGCGAACCTCCAGGCTGGCAGCTTCCAGCGGCTCCCTCCCGAAGCAGCACGAAACTGCCTCCGGCAAACCGCGGGTGCTTCTGTCGTTGCGCCCCGAGCCGAGTGCGCTTGTGAGAGAGGCTGCCGGCGCTGTAGACTGCCGGAAGGAGGATGCGGATGTCGGATGCGCTGAGGATCGTGTACGGACCTTTCGGTCGCGTGGCACTGCTCGACATGGACAGAAGCCTGGTGCGTCATGCGCATCCCCATTGCCATGTCCTGTTGAAGGTCGAGGGCGATGACACCCAGTTCCTCGTCGGCGAACGCGTCGCGCCGCTGACCGACGAACTGGCCGTGCTGGTCAACGCCTGGGAGCCGCATGCCTATGTGCACGACCCCCGGCGCGGCCGCACCATCATCCTTGCGCTCTACATCGAGCCCAAATGGCTGGCGGAGTTTCGCCCGAACTGGGAGGCGAGTTCCGGCGCCAGCTTCTTTCCGCGGACGGCGGGCGCCATCACACCCGTGATCCGGCGGTTTGCGCATGACCTCGCGACCTCGATGGTGCATGCCCCGAACGCCAAGACCGAACACGAGAATCTGCTGGGTCGGCTCATGATTTCCGTGATCGAGCGCTTCTCGGACTGGCAACGGGTCGCACCGTCGCTGCGTGACGCCGCGGACGCCGCGGGCATGGACTGGCGCATCAGACGCGCCGTGAAGGGGATGCGCGAAGACCCCGGCGCCACGCCCAACGTGGACAGGCTTGCGCGGGCGGCCGGTCTGTCGCGGGCGCATTTCTTCCGCCTGTTCGGACAGGCGACGGGCGTCACACCCAACGTCTTTCTCAACGTGCTGCGGCTGGAATCGGCGGTGACGTCGATGGTGACGACCCAGGAACCGGTCGCCGCCGTCAGCGACCGGCTCGGCTTCAGCGCGCCGTCGCATTTCACGCGCTTCTTCCGCGATCATTCCGGCGTCACCCCGACGGCCTTCCGGCAGGTCACCCGTCTCGGCACGGAGCCGGTTCCCCCGTCTTTTTGAGACTTATCGGTAAGTCGCGCGATCCCTCGGGCTCCACGCCTGCGGCCGCCTTGCGCATTGTCCGCGCAATGGAAGGGCCGTCCTGGCGGCCGAGGGAGGAATTTACGGCATGGGCCTCGGCGACGCCGCAGGATCGGGGAGGCATACCGGCAGGTCGCGGCTGCGCGTGGAGGATGCCGCGCTGCTCACCGGCGCCGGGCAGTTCATCGACGATCTCGCCGAAATTTCCAGCCTCGCCCATGCTGCGATCCTGCGCTCCTCCGAGCCACATGCGCTGATCCGCTCGATCGACGTGGCCCGTGCGCGCGCGCTGCCCGGCGTCTACGCGGTCGTGACGGGCCAGGACGTGCGGAACCTGTCCTCGCCGCTGGTCGTCGGCGTCAAGCTGCCGATGGAGTGCTGGCCGATCGCGATCGATCGCGTGCGCTACTTCGGTGAGCCGGTGGCGATCGTCGTCGCCTGCGACCGCTATGTCGCCGAGGACGCTCTCGACCTGATCGAAATCGACTACGAGCCGCTTCCCGCGGTCGTGACGCCGCAGGCCGCGCTCGACCAGGCGAACCCTCCGCTGCACGAGGCGGTCGGCTCGAACCTCGTCAACGAGCGCCGCTTTTCCTACGGCGATCCGGACGCCGCCTTTGCGGCGGCGCCGCATCGCATCGCCGTGTCGGTGGCCTACCCGCGCAACGCGGTGACGCCGATCGAGACCTATGGCGTCATTGCCCGCTACGACCCCCACGAGGTCAGCTACGACGTCACCGCCAACTTCCAGGGACCCTTCTCCATACATGCCGTCCTGTCGCGGGCGCTGAAGGTTCCCGGCAACCGGCTCAGGCTCCGCACTCCGCCGGATTCGGGCGGCTCGTTCGGCGTCAAGCAGGGCGTGTTTCCCGCCATCGTGCTGATCGCGCTCGCCGCACGGGTCGCGGGCAGGCCGGTCAAGTGGATCGAGGACCGTCTGGAGCATCTGACGGCCTCCGTCTCGGCGACCAACCGGCTGGTGACGCTCGAGGCTGCGGTCGACGCGGAGGGCTGCATTGCGGCGCTGTCGTGGGACCAGGTCGAGGATGTCGGCGCCTATCTGCGCGCGCCCGAGCCGGCCACGCTCTACCGGATGCATGGCAACATGACGGGCGCCTACGCGATCGCCAATGTCGCCATCCGCAACCGCGTCGTCGTTACCAACAAGACGCCGACCGGCCTCAATCGCGGCTTCGGGGGACCGCAGGTCTATTTCGCGCTGGAGCGCCTGACCGCGAAGATTGCCGCCGAGCTCGGTCTCGACCCGCTCGCGGTGATCAGGCGCAATCTGATCCCCGCGGACGCCTTTCCCTATCGGACCGCGACCGGCGCGCTGTACGATTCAGGCGACTACGACGGCGCGCTCGACGTCGCTCTGCGCGACGGGCGGTATGCGGAGCTGCTGGCACGACGCGATGCGATGCGCGCACAGGGCCGTCTCTACGGAATCGGCCACGCGGCCGTCGTGGAGCCTTCCGTCTCGAACATGGGCTACGTCTCGACGGTCATGACGCCGGCCGAGCGGGCGAAGGCGGGGCCGAAGAACGGCGCACAGGCCACCGCGACCGTCGCGCTCGACCCGGTTGGCTCCGTCTCCGTCCACGTCGCATCCGTGCCGCAGGGCCAGGGCCACCGCACGGTCCTGGGTCAGGTGGTGGCCGACGTGCTCGGCATCCGCCCCGAGGACGTGCAGGTCGTCACCGATCTCGACACCGGGCGCGATGCCTGGTCCATCGCGTCGGGCAACTATGCCAGCCGCTTCGCGCCGGCGGTGGCAGGGACCGCGAAGCTCGCCGCCGAACGGATCCGCGACAAGCTTGCCGCGATCGCCGCCGGGTCGCTGAACGTGTCCGCCGACGAGGTGATCTTCGAGAACGGGAGCGCCTCGGCAAGAGGCAATCCGGACAACGCCATACCCTTCGGACGTCTCGCCGCGACGAGCCACTGGGCTCCGGCGACGATCGGCGAAGGGGCCGCGCAGGCGCTGCGCGAGACGGTCTACTGGACGCCGCCGCAACTCGGCGCACCCGATGCCGACGACCATGTCAACTCGTCGCTCTGCCACGGCTTCATCTTCGATTTCTGCGGCGTCGAGATCGAGCGCGAAACCGGCCGCGTCGTCATCGACCGCTACGTGACCATGCACGACTGCGGCACGATCCTGCATCCGGGCATGGTCGACGGACAGGTGCGCGGCGGCTTCGCCAACGCGGTCGGCGCCGCATTCTACGAGGAATACGCCTACGGCGAAGACGGGGCCTTCCTGGCCGGCACCTTTGCCGACTACCTGGTTCCGACCGTGGCCGAGGTGCCGGCACCGGAGATCCTCCACTTCGAAACCGCATCGCCCTTCACGCCGCTTGGCGCGAAAGGCGTGGGCGAAGGCAATTGCATGTCGACGCCCGTGGCACTCGCCAATGCCGTCACCGATGCTCTCGGCGTCGACATCGACCGGCTGCCCATGACGCCGTCGATGATCCGGGCCCTTTGCGGCGAGACGGAGCCTTCGAGGCCGGCTTCCGTGGCGGCGGCCGCAGCCCCGCCGGAACCGGCGACCGGCGGCCGGGGCCTCACGGGCTCCGGAGAGGCGCGCTTCCCGGCAACGCGGCAGGAATTGTGGGACACGCTGCTCGACCCCGACACGCTGGCCCGGATCATCCCGGGCTGCCATTCGGTCACCCGCGTCTCCGACACCCACTTCCGCGCCGACGTGACGCTCGGCGTCGGGCCGGTCAAGGGCCGGTACACGGTCGACGTCCAGCTGTCAGATCTGGTCGAGCCCGCCTCCGCAACGCTGAGCGGAACGGCGCGCGGTGGGCTGGGCTCCGGCTCGGGGCGCGGCCATGTCAGGCTGGAGGAGACCGCGGAGGGGACGCGGCTCTCCTACGACTACGAGGCTCGGGTCGGCGGCAAGGTCGCGGCCGTCGGCGGACGCCTGCTCGACGGCGCGGCGCGCATGGTGATCGGGCAGTTCTTCAAGGCGCTTGGCCGCCAGGCCAGCAAGAGTTCCGGTTCGGCCCGCAAGACCGGCTGGTTCGCGCGGCTATTCGGAGGTGGGCAATGAAACCCGCTCGCTTCGACTACGTCCGCGCCGACAGCGTGGACGAGGCGCTCGATGTTCTCGCGGCCGAACAGGGCGAGGCCCGGATCCTGGCGGGCGGGCAGTCCCTTCTGCCGATGCTGTCCATGCGGCTCGCCCGGCCGCGTGTCGTGGTCGACATCGGGCGCATCCCGGGGCTCGACGCCCTCGAAACCGCGAAGGATGGCCTCGTCGTGCCGGCCGGGGTGCGCCAGGCGACGCTGCTCGCCCATCCCGGCCTTGAGCGGTCGCATCCGCTGCTCGCCGCCGCGCTCCCATGGGTGGGCCACGCCCAGACGCGGGCTCGCGGAACGGTCTGTGGCTCGGTCGCGCATGCCGATCCGAGCGCCGAACTGCCGCTTTGCCTGATGGCGCTGGGCGGCTCCGTCAGGCTGGCCTCGAAGCGCGGACGGCGTCGCGTCGAGGCGCGCGACTTCTTCACCGGGCTGATGTCGACGGACCGGCGCGAAGACGAGATGATCGAGGCCGTCGCCTTTCCCGAAGCCAGGCGCGAGACCGGCTACGCCTTCCGCGAGTTCGGCCGCCGCCACGGCGACTTCGCCATCGTCTCGGTGGCGGTCATCGTCACGGCCGTGGCGATCGAGATTTCGGTCGGCGGCGTCGACGACGTGCCGGCACGGCGCGTCTGGCCGCGGCTCGACGGCTCCGCGCTGGACGACGCCCTCAACGCGCTGGCCTGGGACCTCGACGCCCGCGACGACATCCATGCCGACCAGCGCCTGCGGCGCGACCTCGTTCGGTCGCTGGGGCGCAACGCCATAGCGGAGGCCAGCCGATGCCTCGTCTGAGAAGCGACGAAACCACGCCCGTGCGCATCACGCTCAACGGTGAGGCGGTCTCCGGGCGCGCTGAGCCGCGCATGCTGCTTTCCGATTTTCTGCGCCACGAATGCGGAGCCACGGGCACTCATGTCGGCTGCGAGCACGGCGTTTGTGGAGCCTGCACCATCCGGATCGACGGGACCATGGCGCGGTCCTGCCTGACGCTGGCCGTACAGGTGGATGGTGCGGCAATCGAGACGGTCGAGGGACTGGCGCCGGAACCGGGCAGGCTTTCCGTGCTGCAGGACGCCTTTCGTCGGCATCATGCCCTGCAGTGCGGCTTCTGCACCGCCGGCATCCTTATGTCGCTCGATACCCTGTTGTCGGGCGAGCCCGATGCGGACGAGGGCCGCATCCGTGACGTGCTCGGCGGACATCTGTGCCGCTGCACGGGCTACGAGCCGATCGTGCAGGCAGCCCTCGATGCCCAATCGAGACTGAGAAGCGGGAAGACCAATGTTTGATCTCGGCACCTCTTTCCTGGCGGCCACGGAGCGCGATCCGGACGCAACCGCGATCGTCGACGGAGACGTAAGGCTGACCTACCGGCAATGGTACCGCCGTATTTCCACCGTTGCGGCGCGCCTGAAGGCTTCCGGCCTTTCCCGGGGCGACCACGTCGTCACGGCTCTCCAGAATCGCTGGGAAGCCGCGACCGTCCACTGGGCCTGTCAGTTCCTGGGGTTGATCGTCACCCCCGTGAACTGGCGCGCCAAGGCCGAGGAGATCGATTTCTTCCTGCGCGACAGCGATGCCCGGATGCTCGTCGTCGAGGCCGTGTCGCGCGAAGCCGGCGCCGGACCGGCCGCCACGCGCGGCATCGCACTCGTCGATCTCGACGTGACTGCCGAGTTCGCCGGGGAAGATCCCGCAGCCCCGGACGTGACGCCCGAAGCCGACGCCCGGGACTGGTCGCTGATGCTCTATACCTCGGGCACGACCGGCAATCCGAAGGGCGTTCCGCGCCGGCATCACGCCGAGCGCGCCGGCGCCATCGCCCATGTCGCCCAGAACACCTACCGTCGTGGCGAGCGCACGCTGGGCGTCATGCCGCTCTACCACACGATGGGGGTGCGCTCGTTGCTCTCCATGTCCCTGGTCGGCGGCACGTTCGTCTGCCTGCCCAGGTTCGACGCGGCCACCGCGCTCGCTCTCATCGAGGCGGAAAGGCTGACGTGCCTCTATCTGGTGCCGACGCTCTACCACGATCTCCTGCATCATCCGCAGTTCGAAAGGACCGATATCGGATCGGTCGATTATCTCGGATTCGCCGGCGCCTCGATGACCGACGGGCTGCTGGCGGCCCTGCAGGAGGCGTTCCGGCCGAAGCTCTTCGTCAACCACTACGGCTCCTCGGAAATCTATACCTTCACCGTCGACCAGAACGCGCCGGCCAAGCCGGGCTCTGCAGGGCGTGCCGCGCTCAACCAGCGCATCCGGATCGCGCGGTTGGGGCAGGGCGATCCCGAGGCGACCGCCGCACCCGGCGAAGAGGGCGAAATCGTCGCCAGCCTCGCGGGAGACGAGGCCTTCGAGGGCTACTGGAGGCGGCCCGACGCCGATGCCAAGTCATTGCGCGACGGCTGGTACTTCACCGGCGACAGCGGCTATTTCGACGCCGACGGCGACCTCTTCGTCACCGGCCGTGTCGACGACATGATCATCACCGGCGGCGAGAACGTGTCGCCGGTCGAGATCGAGAGCTGCCTGTCGCTCCATCCCGATGTGCTGGAGGTGGCCGTGGCCGGCCTGCCGGACGAGCGCTGGGGCAGGATCGTCGCGGCCTTCGTCATCGCCCGCAGCGAGGTGACTGCGGAGACGCTGGATGCGCACTGCCGCAGGTCGGGCCTGGCGAACTTCAAGCGACCGCGCCGCTACGTCTTTCTCCAGGAGCTTCCGAAGTCGCCGGTGGGCAAGCTGCTGCGCCGCAAGCTGGTGGCGGGCGACTACCAAGAAATCAAGTCAGGGTCCCAGGCCCGCCAAGCAGACAATCAGGAGACACGATCATCATGACCGCACAGACCGACATTTCAGGGAAAGAGTTCGATGGATTCTCGGTCCGGATCGACGAGGCCAGCAAGCGCGGCGACATCATCCTGGACCGCGGCGACTACAACACCATCGCCATGGGCCAGCGCGACCAGCTTCGCGCGGCGTTCGAGGCGCTCGATCGCGACGACCGCGTGCGCGTCATCGTGCTCAGGGCGGTCGGCAAGCATTTCTCGTCCGGTGGCTACATCCGTGGCTTCCTGGATGCCTCGCCCGAGCACGTGTCTAAGCTCGCCGACAACGTCGCCGCGCCCGCCCGCTGCGAGAAGCCGGTGATCGCAGCCAATCGCGGCTACTGCTTCGGCGTAGGCTTCGAGATCTCGCTCGCCTGCGATTTCCGGCTCGCCTCGCAGACCGTGCAATACGCGCTGCCCGAACAGAAGCTCGGCCAGATCCCCGGATCGGGCGGCTCGGCGCGCCTGCAGAAGATCGTCGGCATCACCCGCACCAAGGACATCGTCATGCGTTCGCGACGCATCAGCGCCGAACAGGCGCTGGCCTGGGGCATCGCGACCGAGGTGGTGCCCGATGGCGAGCTGGAAGCTGCCACGGATGCCCTTGTGGCCGAGCTCGTGACGTTTTCGCCGATGGCCCAACGGACGGCCAAGAAGCTGCTCAACCAGACGGAAGACGCGTCGCTGTCCATCGCCATCGAACTCGAGGGCTACTGCTACTCGCGTCTGCGTCAGTCCGATGATTTCCGCGAAGGCGTCGAAGCCTTTCACGAAAAGCGCGCACCGGTCTTCACCGGCCGCTGACCGCGGCGCCGGAGCTCCCGGCCCGCATTCCACACCATGTCAGGAGGAGACGATCATGAACACGAAGATGAAGGGAATTCTCGCCGCAACCACCATTGCCCTTTCGGGTACGGGAGCGGCAATCGCGCAGGAGAGTGTCAAGATCGGCGTGGTGACGCCGATCTCCGGAACCTATGCGCCGATCGGCCAGCAGGTGCGCTGGGGCCTGGAGCTGGCGACGAAGCAGGTCAATGAGGCCGGGGGCATCGCGGGACGCCAGATCCAGCTGATCTTCGAGGACTCGGAGGCGAACCCGTCCGTCGCCGTCCAGCGCGCCGAGCGCCTGTTCGAGGTCGAGGATGTCGACTTCCTCACCGGAACCGTCAACTCCGGTGCGACGCTCGCAGTGGGCCAGCTCGCCGAGCGGGTCGGCAAGCTGATGGCGACCACGGTGTCCTTCGCGGATTCGATCACTGCCGGCCAGTGCTCGCCCAACGTCTTCCGCGTCAACGCCCGCGCCGGACAGCAGTCGGCCGCGCTGGCCGCCTGGGTCGTCGAGCAGAAGCCCAACGCCAAGGTCTTCTATCTCGGTCCGGACTACGAGATGGGCCGCTCCACCGTCGCTGCCTTCAAGACGAAGATGGCCGAGTTCGGAGCCCAGGATGTGGGGGAACTCTTCGCCCCGCTCGATAACCAGGACTATACGCAGTATTTCGGCCAGATCCGTGCCGCCCAGCCCGACGTGCTCTACACCTCGGTCGCCGGCAACGACACTGTCCGCTTCCTGACCCAGATGCAGGAATTCGGTCTACTGGGCGACATGCTGGTCGTCGGCGCCTCCGGAACCATCACCTCGCAGAACATCTCGGCGATCGGCGACGCCGCCAACGGGTTCGGTACCGGTGTGGGCTATTCGACGCGCATCGACACGCCGGAGAACAAGGACTTCGTGGAGAAGTTCCGTGCCGCCTACAATGCCGATCCAGATCTCTACGGCACCGATTCCTACGGCGTGATCCACTTCTACAAGGCGGCCGTCGAAAAGGCGGGTTCGCTCGAGCCGGATGCGGTGCGTGAAGCGATGCGCAATCTCTCCTGGATGACGCCGCAGGGCGAAAAGCTGATGCGCGGCGGTGACCATCAGGCGCAGCAGCCCATGTATGTCGTGCGGATAAACGGCGGCTCCTTCGACATCGTCGGCGAGGTCGATGGCGAGACGGCGCTCGGCGCCGATCTCTGCGAGAAGTTCTGATCGCAGGCATGCAGGTCGCCTCCGGGCGGCACAGCCCCTTCCCCCGCGGGGGGAAGGGGAGCATCGCCGGCGCCGCGCGTTCCGGCCCACCATAAAGACAACGACGGGGAACAAGCCGATGGACAGTGTCCTGTCCTATATCCAGTTCGTCCTGGCGCCGCAGATGGTGACGGGCCTCGCGCTCGGCGTCGCCGTCGTGCTCGTCGCGCTGGGCCTCACCATCATCTTCGGCCTGCTGGACGTCATCAACATGGCGCATGGCGAGTTCTACGCGATCGGCGCGTATCTCGCCGTCGCGCTGGGCCTGGCCGGCATCAATTTCTGGGTGCTGCTGCTCCTCGTCCCGCTCGTCATGGCGCCGATCGGCTACGCCGTGGAGCGCGGACTGATCCAGAGGGTCTTCAACACGGGAGAAGACAGGCATGTGACGACGCTGCTTCTCACCTTCGGCCTTGCGATGGTGATCGAGGAACTGATCCTCATCGTCTTCGGCGTCGAGACCATGCGGCCGGCTACGCCGCTCCCGGGCGCCGTCGAGATTTTCGGCATGTTCCTGCCGAATTACCGGCTGTTCCTGATCGGCTTCGGCCTTCTCGTCGTCGCCGGCGTGGCCGTCGCCGTATACCGGACACGCTTCGGCGCGATGGTCAGGGCGGCAGCCTTCGACCGCAACATGGCCGCCTCCCTGGGCGTTCCCGTGAGCCGGGTCTACGCGCTCACCTTCGCCCTCGGCGTCGCGCTGGCGGGGCTGGCGGGCGTGCTCCTGGCGCCGATCTATTCGGTCTTTCCGACCATGGGCCGCGACTTCGTCTTCATCGCCTTCACCGTCGTGATCGTAGGCGGCATGGGCTCGATCGCCGGCGCCGTGGTGGCTGGGCTCCTGCTGACCCAGGTGCAGGCGATCTCGAGCCTGTTCATCTCGCCCGTCTGGTCGCAACCGATCGTCTTCGGGATCATGGTGCTCGTCCTCGTGCTGCGTCCGCAGGGCCTGTTCGGGAGGCTCGGACATGCTTGACCGGCTCAGCCTCTCGATGCGGGCCAGCCACATCCTGGTCGCGCTGCTCGTCGTCATCGCGCTGGTCTTCGCGTTCGTCGCGTGGTCGACCGGCGACCGCTTCTACCTGCGCCTTGCCACCGAGGCCCTGATCTTCGCCGGGCTTGCCCTGTCGGTCGACATCCTGCTCGGCTATACCGGCCTGCTCCCGCTCGGGCAGGCGCTGTTCTTCGGCTTCGGCGCCTATGTGTCGGCGCTGGTGCTGCGCGAGGTGCCGTCCTTCTGGGCCGCGATCGGGATCGTGTTCCTGTCGACCCTGGTGGTCGGGCTGGCCGGCGGCCTCATCGCCAGCCGCGCGCGGGGCGTCTATTTCGCCCTGATCTCCTTCGGGCTGGCCCAGGTCGTGTCGAAGGTCGTCTACAACATACGCGAACTCGGCGCGTCCGACGGACTGCGCGGGATACCGGTACTCGATGTCGAGTTCGGCCTGTTCTCCATCTCCACCAATGCGCCGCTGGCCTTCTTCCTGCTCACCTTGTGCTTCATCCTCATACTCTATGCGGTCGCCGCCTATCTGCTGGACACGCCTTTCGGCCGCGTCCTGATCGCGCTCAAGGCCAACGAGAAACGCGTACCGTTCCTCGGCTACTCGATCTTCGGAGCGCGGCTCGCCGCCTACATGCTGGCAGCCCAGATCGCCGCGCTCTCAGGCGCGCTCTATCCGATGCTGCGTGGCTTCGTCTCGCCGGAACTGATGTTCTTCGCTGTTTCCGGCAATGCCGTGATCGGGGTCATTCTCGGCGGCGTCGGCACCTTGGCCGGCGCGCTCTACGGATCGATCCTGCTCACCGTCATGCGCTCGGTCGTCGGCACCTGGACCGAGCACCATCTCATCGTCATCGGCCTGGTCTTCATGACCGTGGTCATCTTCCTGCCCCGCGGTCTGTTCGGTTTCGTCCGCCCGCGGCTGGAAGCCCTGCTCGCAAGAAGGAACAGGCCATGAGACCGATGCTCGAAGCCCGGGATCTCGCCGTCTCCTTCGGCGGCATCCGTGCCGTCGACGGCGTGTCCTTCGCGGCAGCGCCCCACCGGATCACCACGGTGATCGGGCCCAATGGCGCCGGCAAGTCGACGCTCTTCAACCTCATCTCGGGGTCGGTGCGCGCCCATCGCGGCGACGTCATGGTGGACGGGACACGACACGAGCACATGCGGCCGGATCGCCTGCACGAACTCGGCATCGGGCGTTCCTTCCAGATCACCAACCTGTTTTTCGAACTGACGGTGGCCGAGAACCTCCGCCTGGCGGCCCAACTGCTCGAGCCCCGGGGTCGATGGCTGGTTCCCGTCCGCCACAGCACGATCGCGAGACAACGGGTCGAGGAACTGCTCGAGGAATTCCAGCTTGCCGGCAAGGCCGACGAACGTGCTGGAGACCTCTCCCATGGCGAGCAGCGACGACTGGAGATTGCCGTGGCGCTTGCCGCGCGGCCGAAGGTGCTGATGCTCGACGAGCCGACGCAGGGGATGAGCCATTCCGACACGGCCGAGACCGCGAGGTTGATCCGCGCATTGACCGACAGCGTCACGGTGCTGCTGATCGAGCACGACATCGGACTCGTCATGGACATTTCCGACCGCATCGTCGTCATGCACCAGGGCCGCAAGCTCGCGGACGGACCGCCGGCCGAGGTGCGCGCCGACCCGGCCGTTCAGGCCGCCTATTTCGGACACGCCAGATCATGATCGAGATCGACAATCTCCACACCCATTACGGGCTCAGCCATGTCATCCAGGGGACATCGCTCAACGTCGGGCAGGGCGAGGTCGTCGGCATCTTCGGGCGCAATGGCGTGGGCAAGACGACATTGCTGAAGGCGGTGGCCGGCTGGGTCAAGCCGTCGTCGGGCCATATCCGCTTCACCGGACAGCCCATCGGCGGCCTTGCGCCCGACCAGATCGCCAGGCGCGGGATCGGGTTCGTGCCGGAGGACCGACGCATCTTTCCAGGGCTTACCGTCGAGGAGAACCTCGATCTCGGCCTGATGCAGGGCAGGGGGCGTTCTGGGGCGCAACAGAAGGCTGCGCTCGAACGCATCTTCGAGCGGTTCCCGCGCCTCGGGGAACGCCGCCGGCAACTCGGCACCACGCTGTCCGGAGGCGAACAGCAGATGCTTGCGATCGCCCGCGTTCTGATCGGCGAGCCGAAGGCGATGCTGATCGACGAGCCGAGCGAAGGCCTGGCACCAATGATCGTGGCGGAAATCTTCGCCATCATCCGCGAGTTGAAGGAACAGGGCGTCGCCGTGCTCCTGGTCGAGCAGAACCTGCACGAGGCGCTGTCCGTCTGCGACCGGTTCTATGCGATCGACCGGGGCGCCGTGCTGCTCGAAGGCAATGCCGAGGATGATGCCGACAGGAACCGGTTGATCGCGGCGATCGCGGTCTAGAGTCTTGCTGCGGATCGAGCCGCCCAAGCGCATCAAGACGTGGGGGATCGCGACTGCCGAGCCCCGGGGGCGTCCGCTCTTCGGGCCGGATCGTCAGCCCCCGAGGCGGGCTGGGTCCGGGGCGGTCGACATATCCGAAATGGCCCGTCGAAACGCGGCGGGAGTGACACCCGTGTGCGTCTGGAAGAAGCGGGTGAAATTGCCGGGTGCGCTGAACCCGAGCTTCTCGGCGGTCGCGTTCGCGCCGATGTCGGATCGCAGGGATTCGACCGATGCCTCGAGTCTGAGCGCATTGCCGTAGATCGCCGGGGCGACGCCGACCGAGTCCCTGAAGAGAACGTTGAATCGCGACCGCGACAGCCCGGCTTCGCGCGCTATCAGATCGTAGTCGTAGGGCCGGTCGCAGCGATCATGCATGTGGCGCAGCGCCCGGCGGATGCGGAAGTCCGCGGCGCGGCGCGGCGTGCCGGGACATCCGCCGCTCGCATGCGCCAGCCTCGCCACTATGTCCAGCACCAGGGTCGCGACATCGCCCCGGTCCTTCTCGACACCGGTCATCATTCGCATCAGTTGCCGGCTGTGCCTGCGCACGTCGGCGCTCAGCCGGACCGATGGTCGCTGGAAGAACTGCGCGTCCGCGAAGCCCGAGAACTGGCGGTCCTGATCGCCCAGCCAATCGGGATCGAGGTAGAAGGCGAGATAGAGCGTGCGTCTGTCCGCAGGCAGGGGCAGATAGCTGTGCTCCTGCCAGGAGTTCACAACGACGGCGACGTCCTGTGTCAGCGGGACGCTCTGGCCTTCCACGAAGAAGCGCTGGTCGGCTCCGTCGACCTTCATGACGACGTGGCAGTGGCGGTGGGCATGCGTGGTGAGCGGCGCGTCGAGGTCGAGCAGAGCGACGCGCCCAAAATCCCCCGTCACGATGCCGATACCTGCGGTCATGTCGTCAGCGCCGCCTTTCCGGTTCGCGAAGGATAGAAACAGGCCGGCCGCATGGCAAGTTTCACCAGCGGCGCGCGCCATGCGGGACGCCTATGTCCAGCGCCTCGGCGGCAAAGAATAGTCCTGAACGATAATTCGCGCTCTTTGCTGATAACGACATCGCCGCCGCCTCGCGACATGCTGCGACCATCACGCCGACTCCAACATGCGGGAGGTATCCGATGTCCGGTATCGTACAAGACCCAGCGCGCGACAGGCGCGAGCAGGAACGCCAGGCGCGTTACCGCAGGAAATTCGTCGAGGACACGCCGCCGTGGTATCACGGCATGCTCCATCTCGGCTTCATGCTTCTGATCACCTGCGGCACGATCTACTACTGCGCCGTTCGGCTGGATAACCCGGTGTGGTGGGAATGGACCCTGATCCCGGTCATCGCGCTCTTCGGCAATTTCGTGGAATGGGCCGCGCACCGCTATCTGCTGCACCGTCCGGTCCCGGGCTTCAAGATGGTCTACAAGCGCCACTGCACGAGCCATCACCAGTTCTTCACGCATCACGACCTTGGCTACGAAGGTCACAAGGAATGGCGCGCGCTGCTGTTTCCGCCCTTCGCGCCGCTTGCCTTCATCCTGCTGTCGCTGCCTTTCGCGTTTCTCGCCGCCTGGCTGATATCGTCGAATGCCGGCTACATCGTGGTGATCACCATGACGGCCTACTACCTTCTCTACGAGGGTCTGCACACGCTGTCGCATTTCGACGACGAGAAGCATCCCTATCTGAAATACGTTCCCCTGGTGAACACGGTACGGCGCATGCATTACGTCCATCACGCGCTCGGATACATGCAGACGCGCAATTTCAACCTGACGTTCCCGATCTGCGACTACATCTTCGGCACCAGTGATCTCGATCGCGGATTTCTTGGGACGATGTTCAATGGCGCCAGCCACGAGCACATGCGCAAGGATCTGAAGCCCGTCGATCCCGGGATCGTAATCCCGGGGATCGACGATGTGCCGCAGGCGCGGCCCGTCAATGCGGGGTCCGGCGCCTAGAGCATCGGACCGAAAAGTGGAATCCTGTTTTCGGATCATCCGATGCTCATTCAGCCGTCTGGATCGTCCGTTGTGCGTCCGGTCGGACGCACGGCGATCCAGCGAACGAGCAGGTCGATTTCGGCGGAAGGCTGGCCCCTCGCCAACCTCCGCCGTCTTCAGGGGAGGACTTGGCGCATGGCCACGGCAACCGACGACGAGGCATTTCCGCTCTGGACGTTCTCGCTGGATCGGTACGGACGCGACGGAGTGGCCGAGACCTGTCTCTGGCTGCAGCAGCGGCTCGGCGTGGACGTCAACGTCGTTCTCGCGAGCCTTCATGCCGGCAACCAGGGTAAGCGTCTTTCCGGGGCCGTGCTCCGCGCGATCGTGCAGGAAGGACCGGGTGAGTGGCACCGCGAAGTCGTGGTGCCCCTCCGCCGGGCGCGAACATTCGCCAAGTCGCAACTGGATGGCGAGGACACCGGCTCGATAGACGCGTTCCGCTCGAAGGTGAAGCAACTCGAACTTGCCGCCGAAAAGTGGGAACAGCGGCTGATCGAGCGCCATCTGGTCGGTGTTGCGACCGACGGACCGGACGACACTCGATCCGCCATCGCCCTCGAAAACGTGAAACAATACCTGTCGCTTGTTGGGGCGGAGTTCGAGGGCGAGGTAGCAGAGCGCGCGAGGCGTCTCGTGCACGCCTGCGTCTCCTGATCCTCGTCGGATCATCTGCCGCCTTTTCGCGCCGTGGGTTCTTCCTTCCAGCGCCGCACGGTCCCGAGATCGATGTCGAACTGGTCGAGGACGCGGCCGATCGTGTGAGCGACCATATCGTCGACCGTCTCCGGCCTCGCATAGAAGGCCGGCACCGGAGGACAGACGATCGCACCGAGTTCGGCAGCCGCGGTCATGGACCGGAGATGGCCAAGATGAAGCGGGGTTTCCCGCACCATCAGCACCAGCTTGCGCCGCTCCTTGAGGACGACGTCCGCCGCGCGGGTAAGAAGCGATGAGGTGACGCCGGTCGCGATTTCCGAAAGCGAACGTATCGAGCATGGAGCGATGATCATGCCCATCGTCCTGAAGGATCCGCTCGAGATGCCCGCTCCGATGTCTTCGCTGCGATGATAGACGTCGGCGAGCGCGCGGATGTCGGCGATCTTCCAGTCGGTTTCATGTGCCGCGGTGATCTCGGCCGAGCGTGACATGACGAGATGCGTCTCGATCGAAGTCGGGGCCAGCATTTCGAGCAGGCGGATGCCATAGATGACACCCGACGCGCCGGAAATACCGATGATGAGGCGCTTTGGCGGCTCGGGCGCCATCTGGGCGTCGCGTGGCAAGATCGTCTCCTCTGGAGGGAGCGATTAGGGGCACGACCCGCGCTGCAATTCAAATCAGTTTGGATGATCCTGATCAGAGCGAATCGTGATGGAGTTTGGAAATATCATTCACGATGCGCTATTCTATGACGTCCATGCCCCATCCATGCGGGCCTTGAATTCCGCAATGAACAGCCGTGCCGGTTCCGACAGTCCGCGCCTGTGATTGTGAACGCACACGATGTTTCGCGTGATGCGCGGCGTGATGGAGAACTGACGCAGCCGGCCGCTGGCGAGTGCACGTCTGATCGCAATCGGCGGCAGAATGGTCAGGTAGTTGGTGTTCTGGACGAAATCCTCCACCATCTTCAGTTCGTCGAATTCGAGCTTGGGCTGCAACCGGACGCCGACCCGGTTTGCGACATCATCGATGATCGTGCGCAGGCCGTGACGGATGGAGGGGATGACGATGTCCATTCGGGCGATGTCGCTGAGCGCGACCGGCTGTTCGAACCGGCACGGATTGTCGGCCGCTGCCACCAGCGCCAGGTCCTCCTGGAGGAGGTCTGTCGCACCGGGGGTCCTGCGCCCCGCCGTCTGGTTGATGACGGCGACATCCAGCTTGCCCATCTCGAGCATCTGCATGAAGTCGATCGTGTAGCCGCCGGTGACGCTCAGGGAAACGTCGGGGTATTTGGCGCAGAAGCTTTCGAGACATTCCGACAGGGCGTTGTTGCTGACGGAGGCGATGACGCCGATCGAGATGTGGCCGGCCACCTTGCCGCCGAAGCCGACGAGTTCGTCGCGAACGGCCTTGAATTCGCGCAACAGCGGCAAGAGCCGCGCATAGGCCTGTCGTCCCGCAGCCGTCGGGACCATCCCCTTGGGCGTGCGCTCGAAAAGCTTCTGGCCGAGTTCGTCTTCCAGCTTCGATATCTGCATGCTGATCGCCGGCTGTACGACATGCAACCGGCGCGCGGCCCTCGTCACCGAGCCCTCCTCGAACAAGGCCGCGAAATACTGCATCTGGCGCATTTCCATCGGCCCTGCTCCTCCGTCGGCTATCTGCATATCTGATAGAGAAGATCATTCGATATTAATAGCTCCTATCGTCTTGGCCGGGTTAGCGTCACCTTCAAAGGGGAGGGAAGCGTGAATTCAGCAGGAGCACTCACGTCGTGCCGCGCACGCCGTGACGAACACGAGAAGCGCGCTTTCGCCGATCTTCGCGGGTGGCTTGCCCATCTCGCGGCGACCGGCCGTCTGGCCATCGCCAGGCCCGGGGCCCGTCTCGAGTTCGAGATCGCCGGCATCGCCAACAGGCTGGACGGCGAGAAGGCATCGCTTTTTCCACGGCCCGAAGGTCGCGAGGGATGCGTGGTCTCGGGTGTGGTTTCGGACCGGAGCTGGATGGCCGAGGCGCTCGGCCAGTCGGATGCGGACCTGCTGGCCCACTTCGAGGCCGCGGCGACGAACCCCATTCCTTGGCGCGAAATTCAGGACGCGCCCTGCCAGCAGCGCGTCGACCGTGAGCCTGATCTCGGCCGGCTGCCGATCCCCACCCACAACGAACACGACAGCGGGGCCTACATCACGGCCGGCCTGCTCATCGTCCGGAACCCCAAGACCGGACGGCAGAACGTCGCCATTCACCGGCTGCAGGTCTCGGGGCCCGACCGTCTCGGGGCTCTGCTGCTGCCGCGCCACACGCTGTCCTTCCAGGAAATGGCGGAGCGCGAAGGCTCCGATCTGGACGTCGCCATCGTCATCGGCGCCGGGCCGGCCGCCCTGCTGGCCTCGCAGGCGATCGTACCGCTCGATCAGGACGAGCTGGAGATCGCCGGAGCGCTGATCGGCCGGCCGCTCGATGTGGTCAAATGCCTGAACAGCGACATTCGCGTGCCCGCCGACGCCGAATTCGTGATCGAGGGCCGTTTCCTGGCCGACGCGCGGGAACCGGAAGGGCCCTTCGGCGAGTTTCCGCAATATTACGGCGAGCGGGCTGCGCGGCACGTCATCGAGGTCGACCTGATCACGAGCAGGCCCAGGCCGATATTCCATACGATCGTAGGTGGCGGGCTGGAGCACCTGCTGCTCGGCGGCATCCCGCGCGAGGCCACCATTCTGGCCACCCTGAAGCGCAGCTTCCCAGACGTGAAGGACGTCCACCTCTCGCGCGGCGGGATCTGCCGCTACCATCTCTACGTGCAGTTCCAGAAGCGCTTCGAGGGCGAGGCGAAGAACGTCATCATGGGCGCTCTCGCCGCGCACTACGACATCAAGCATGTCGTCGTGGTCGATCCGGACGTCGATATTCACGATCCGGCGCAGGTCGAATGGGCGATCGCCACCCGCTTTCAGGCCGACCGCGACCTCGTCGTCGTGGGCGGCAGTCTCGGCTCGAAACTCGATCCCTCCACCGACGCCGGCGTCGGGGCGAAAATGGGTCTCGACGCCACGATACCGCTCGAGGCTCCGGAGATGCGGTTCAAGAAGATCAGGGTTCCGGGCGAGTCCGGAATCGATCTCGATCAGGTGCTGGAAAGGACCGGCGTCTCCTTCGACTTCCTGGAGGGCTAGAACGAATGCAAGCGCTTTCCACGCCTGCCATCTCGCGCCGGACCGACGCCGGCAATGCGACCGGCGAGGCCCTGAACCTGATCGGTGGCGCGTGGCGGCCCGCATCCTCGGGCGCCTTCCTGGAAACCCACAACCCGGCGACGGGTGAGGTCACCGGCCGGGTCGCCGATGGCGGCGTGGACGACGCCGAGGAGGCGATACTCGCCGCGTACGCCGCGTTCTCGAAGCCATCCTGGTCGCGCACTCCGCGCCTGCGCCAGCTCGTGCTTTCCCGCTGGGCCTCCCGGCTCGAGGAGAATGTCGACGCGCTGGCGATGCTCCTCACGTTCACCAACGGCAAGCCGCTTGTCCAGGCGCGTGGCGAGATCGGCGCCGCGATCTCCGAGATCCGATACTACGCGGGCCTGGCACGTCACGTGACCGCTTCCAACATGGAGGTCTCGCCCGGCGAGTTCGCGACCATGCTGCGCGAGCCGGCCGGTGTCGCCGGCATCATCGTGCCGTGGAACGCGCCGGCCGTGCTTCTCGTTCGCTCGCTCGCCCCGGCGCTTGCCGTCGGATGCACGGCGGTCGTCAAGCTGGCCCACCAGACGGCCGTCTTCACGGCGGCGTTTCTCCGGCATCTCCATGATGTTCCCGACATGCCGGCCGGCGTCGTGAACACGATCCACGAGGCAGGTCACCGCGGCAGCGAGCGGCTCGTGCTGTCGGACCGGGTGGACGTGATATCCTTCACCGGCTCTACCGCCGTGGGCAAGCAGATCATGGTGGCTGCCGCCGCCACGGTGAAGAAGCTGTCGCTCGAACTCGGCGGCAAGTCCTGCGCCGTGGTCATGGACGATGCCGACATCGCGACCGTCGCCGGACATCTGGCCCGCGCCGCCACGATCATTTCCGGACAGCAGTGCACGGCCGCCCGGCGGGTTCTCGTGCACGCTTCACGCCATGCCGAGATGGCCGAGCAGCTCGCCAGGGCTCTTTCTTCCCTGAAGGTCGGCGACGGCCGTGCTCCAGACACCCAGATGGGGCCTTTGATCGATGTCGCGTCGCGCAACGCGATAGACGCTCGCACGAGGCAGGTCTTCGACGAGGCCGACGAGGTTCTGCTGCGCGGCAGCGTGCCGGAAGGCGCCGCAGATGGCACCGCCTATCTCACGCCATCGCTGGTCGCCCATAGCGACGACGACGCCTCCTTCTGCCAGGAGGAGATATTCGGCCCGCTCGTCGTCCTGGAACGCTTCGAGGACGAGGCGGAGGCCGTCCGCAAGGCCAACAACACGGTATTCGGCCTCTCGTCGAGCGTCTGGACCGGTCGCCACGCGACCGCGCTCCGCGTCGCGCGCGAACTGCGCCGCGGCACGGTGTGGATCAACGACCACAACAAGCTGTTCGCCGAAGCGGAGACCGGCGGCTACCGGCAAAGCGGCCTCGGCCGTTTGCACGGCTACGACGCGCTCGCCGACTTCACCGAGCTCAAGCACATCTACCAAAACGTCGGAACGATCGACCTCTGAGGGTCTCAACGACGCAGAGAGTACGAGGGAGAACGACGCTGTGAACCGGGTGAAGGACAGGATTGCCATCGTAACGGGCGCCGCGCAGGGCATCGGGGCCATCTATGCCAAGGCGCTCGCGGCCGAAGGGGCGGCAGTCGTCGTCAGCGACATACTGGACGGCACGTCGGTCGTCGCAGCGATCGAGGCCGCGGGCGGCCGGGCACTCTACGTCAAGGCCGACGTCAGCGACGAGGCCTCCGTCCAGGCGCTCGTCGACAGGACCGTGGAGACTTTCGGCAGGATCGACATCCTGGTGTCGAACGCCGCCGTCTACGCCTCGCTCAGGATGAAGCCCTTCACCGAGATCGACGTGGCCGAGTGGGACAAGGTGATGGCCGTCAATGTTCGCGGCGCATTTCTGTGCGCCAGATCGGTGGCGCCGGTGATGAAGGCGAACGGCTACGGCCGGATCGTCAACATCGCATCCGGCACCGTCTTCAAGGGCACGCCCAACTTCCTGCACTACGTGACCTCGAAGGGCGCGATCGTTGCCATGACGCGGGCGCTCGCCCGCGAACTCGGCGGACACGGCATTTGCGTCAACACGCTCGCGCCCGGTCTGGTGCTCAGCGAGCAGGTGTTGGCCAACAAGGAAATGCGCGATGCGCTCACTGCTCCGGTCCTGGCCAGCCGCGCAATCAAGCGCGACCAGCACTCCGAGGATCTGATCGGCCCGCTTCTTTTTCTGACGTCCGACGACTGCGCCTTCATGACCGGACAGGCGATGGTCGTCGACGGGGGGTCGGTCACGCACTGACCCAAAGTGTCTCGCGGCGGCCTGACGCCGTCCAATTTCAACGGGAGGATGAAATGAAGACTGTTTTGAAACGTGGCCTTGCCCTGCTGGCGCTCGCGTCGGCGATGACGATGGCCATTCCCGCTCATGCCACCGATTTCCGCATCGGCACGATCGTGCCGGCAGGCCATCTCTGGTCGCAGGGTGCCGAAGCGATGGGGCAGAAGATCTCCGAACGCTCGAACGGCGAGCATTCGGTAACGGTCTATCCCGCCGGCCAGCTCGGCGACGAGAGCCAGATGGTCCAGCAGCTCCAGTCCGGGGCGCTGGACATGGCCTTCCTGACGATCGCGGACGTCTCGAACCGGGTGCCGGCATTCAGCGCGCTCTACGCGCCGTTCCTGGTCAACAGCGCGGCAGAAGGCGCATCGCTGCTGCGCAGCGACCCCGCGCAGGAGTTGCTCGACCTCTTGCCGCAGCAGATGGGTGTGGTTGGCGTTGGCTACGGCATCGCCGCGATGCGCCTGATCATGGTCACGCGGCCGGTCGAGACGGTCCAGGATCTTGCCGGCAAGAAGATGCGCATCACGCCCTTCAAGCCGCTGCGTGACTTCTACAACCTGCTCGGCATCGCGCCCACCCCCATGCCGCTTCCCGACGTCTACGACGCGCTCGCGAACGGCCAGGTGGATGCGATCGACATCGATCCGGAACTGATCCTGAACTTCAAGTTCCACGAGCGCGCGCGCCATCTCCTGGTGACGAACCACAGCATGTTCCCGATGGTCGGCCTGATCTCGGGCCGCGTCTGGGCGGGACTGTCCGACGAGGACAAGGAACTGCTGCGCACCGCCATGGAAGAGACGCTCGACGATATCCTCAACAAGTACGGATCGGCCGAAAAGGAATGGATGGAGAGGATCCGTGCCACCGGCATCGAAGTGAAGGATTTCGGCGCCGACAAGTTCAGCGGCATCGTCGAGCAGTGGGAAGAGATGTGGGTCGAGCAGAAGCCGCTCATCGATCGCCTTCGCGAGGAGGCGGCTGCCCTCTGATCACGCTGGTCGGGCCTCGCCGGCGGATCGCCATCCGCCAGCCGGGCCCGGCCGTTTCCGGAGAGATCCATGACGATACTGTCGACGCTCAGCCGCATCGTCGCCCTCCTCGAGATCGCCGCCGCCTCCGTGCTCACCGTCGCGACGACGGGGCTCATTCTCCTCAACATCGTGACGCGCACGTCGGGGAATGCGCTCTACTGGGTCGACGAAGCGGCGATCTCCACCATGGTATGGGCCTCCTTCCTCGGCGCCTCGGCGGCGATCGAGCGCCGTTCGGCCGTCGCGGTGACGTTGCTGCCCGACGCCATGCCCGAGCGCTGGCAGTACCGGCTGAGGCTTTGGAGCGACCTTCTGGTGCTCGTCTTCTTCGTGATCCTGATGTGGCTCTGCCTGCTCTGGTTCGATCCGGTGACGCTCTATCGCGTCAACTTTTCGCTGTCCGATTTCTCCGGCGAGACGTTCAACTTCATCTACCAGGAGACGACCACGACGCTGGGAATTCCCAAGTTCTGGCTTTGGAGCGTCATGCCCGTCTTCGCCGTCTTCGGAACGCTTCATGCGCTGGCAAAGCTGCTCGAACCTGATTTCTCGCGGCGACCGGTGCCGGAGCTCGAAGCCGAACATGCGGAGACCCTGCGATGATCCCCCTCAGCTTTGCGGTACTCCTCTTCTCCGGCGTCCCCATCGCCATCGTGCTGACGCTGACGACGCTCATCTACATCCAGCTCAGCGGCAACGGGGTGCTGTTCCTTTCCTTTGCGCAGCAGCTCTACGGCGGCCTCGAGAAATATGGCCTGCTGGCGATCCCGCTTTTCATGCTGGTCGGCGAGTTGATGAACGAGGGGGGCATCACCAAGCGTCTGATTGCCTTTGCCGGAGTGTTCGTCGGCTCGCTTCGTGGCGGCCTGGCATACATCAACCTCGTCGCAAACATGCTCATGGCCGCGATCATCGGATCGGCCAATGCGCAGATCGCCGTGATGGGCCGCGTCATGGTCCCGGAAATGGCGGCGCGCGGCTACGACCGGAACTACGCCGCGGCCGTTACGGCTGCCGGCGGCCTGCTGGCGCCGATCATCCCGCCCTCGATGCTCTTCGTGATCTACGGCGTCCTCGCACAGATAAGCATCGGCGACATGTTCCTGGCGGGGATCGTTCCGGGCCTCCTCCTGACGCTTGCCTTCTTCGCCGTCATCGCGGTGATGGGCTTCTTCTATGAGTATCCGCGCGGCGCGGCACAGAGCCGTCGTCAGGCGCTTTCTTCACTCGTGGGGGCGTTGCCCTCGCTATCCATCCCGGTGGTCATCGTAGGCGGCATCGCCGGCGGCATCGCGACCCCCACGGAATCCGCTGCGCTCGCCGCGGTCACCGCGCTCGTCGTCGGTACGCTCTTCCATCGCGAGTTCCAGTTCGGCCACGTAGCGCCGATGCTGAGCCGGCTGGTCGCCAACACCGCGACGGTCCTGTTCCTTGTCGCCGCCGCAAACGTGTTCGGCTGGATCATCATATACGAACGCGTCCCCCAGTTTCTCGCTGCCTATCTGCAGACGCTGACGGAGAATCCGCTCGTCTTCCTCCTGCTCGTCAATCTGCTGCTGCTCTTCGTCGGCATGATCATCGACGGCATTGCCGCGCTGATCCTGATCGTGCCGATCCTGCTGCCGATCGCGATGCGAACCTACGACATCGATCCGTTTCATTTCGGCGTGGTGATCTGTCTCAACCTGACGATCGGACTGCTGACGCCACCGGTCGGCACGGGCCTGTTCGTCGCCGCGAACGTCACGGACTGCAAGCCCATGGACATCATGCGGCCGCTCCTGCCGTTCCTGCTTGCAACGATGCTGGTGCTTCTCCTGATTTCCTGGCAACCGGGTCTCGTGCTCTGGATTCTCGGCTGAGCGCAGACGCGGAGCCGGTTCGTCCAACCGGCCAGGGGCGAAGCCGATGCCGCCGGCAGGCCGGACTGTCCGATTAGGCAATCGCTAACCATTCGCGTTCACCATGTGCACCCGCGTGTGATGAGGTGTCTTCGTGAGCGAGCGCAACCGCTATCGGCCATTGAGCCGCCGCATGTTCCTGGTCGGGGGGTCCGCTTCGTTGCTGGGCGGCTGCATGAGCACGCTCGATCTGGAGATCCCCGCCCTCGACATGGATTCGACCGGCACGGTCAGGCCGCGCATCAGCGTCGATCCCAACGTCCGCAGCCCGGCGTTGATGTATGCCTCGATCAGCGAGGGACCCCACCAGATCCCCGAAGTGCCGGTCGACAAGATCCCGCGCGCGTTCCGCCGCCAGATCGTGCCCGATCCGACCGGCGAGGCGCCCGGCACCATCGTGGTCGATCTCGCCAACCACCATCTCTACCTCGTTCAGCCGGGCGGCGACGCGCTGCGCTACGGCGTCGGCATCGGCCGTGCCGGCTTCGAGTGGAAGGGCCGCGCCAACATCCAGTACAAGCGCGAATGGCCGACCTGGACGCCGCCCAGGGAGATGATCGCGCGGCAGCCGGAAGTCGCGCAATGGGCGGGCGGCCAGCCCGGCGGCATCGCCAATCCGCTCGGCGCGCGGGCGCTCTACATCTTCAAGGACGGGGTCGATACCGGATACCGCATCCATGGTTCGCCCGAGTGGTGGACCATTGGCCAGAACATGTCGTCGGGCTGCGTGCGCATGATCAACCAGGACGTCATCGACCTCTACAACCGCGTTCCCGGAAAGGCGCCGGTCGTCGTCGGCTGACGCCTCCGCGCGACCCTTCGCGCATTTGCCCGCCCTCGAGCCGGACCGGGGGCCGCCGGCCCGGTGGCCGGCCCCCCTTGTGTTTTTCCGCCTCAGCCGCTAATCGCGCCGCCATCCAACCGAACCTCAACGTGGCGTCCGAGGAAGAGCGAAATGGCCAAAGGTAAATTCGAGCGCAATAAGCCTCATGTGAACATCGGTACGATTG
>VFQR01000504.1_pt1 | contig 51707 bp, 48 predicted proteins | sample 3512321 | NCBI WGS metagenome assembly VFQR01 (sample SAMN10412374, study PRJNA504923) | tailings metagenome | isolation source: Relicate 3 Philex TSF1 revegetated site | place: Philippines: Tuba, Benguet | collected 2017-08-29 | reverse complement strand
GGCGGATGCCGGCGCGATCAGCGCACAAACGGTGGGCGGGCGCAGCGACGGCGGACGCCGGCGCGGTCAGCGCATGGCAACGCGCGGGGCACTGGCAGGTGCCGCGCCATTGTGCCAGCTTGGAGGATGAAGCCGGGCGGTGCTAGCGCGCCTGAACCCAAGGGAGAAACCGAACATGGATCTGGCCTTCACGCCCGAGGAACTCGCCTTCCGCGACGAGGTGCGCCGCTTCATCGCCGACAACTACCCCGCCCGTCTGCGCGGCAAGCAGGACGAGGGCGAGGAGCTTGCCAAGGAAGATTTCCTGAGCTGGCACCGCGTGCTCGCGAAAAAGGGCTGGGTCGCGCCCGCCTGGCCGAAGGACTATGGCGGCCCGGACTGGACGGCGACGCAGCGCTACATCTTCTCCGAGGAACTCGCGCGTGCCGACACGCTTCCCATCCTGCCCTTTGGCATCAACATGGTCGGCCCCGTCATCTACACCTTCGGCACGCCCGAGCAGAAGGCGCGCTTCCTGCCGCGAATCCTGTCGGGCGACGACTGGTGGTGCCAGGGCTATTCCGAGCCCGGCGCCGGCTCCGACCTTGCATCCCTGCGCACGCGGGCCGAGCGGCAGGGCGACCATTACATCGTCAACGGCCAGAAGACCTGGACGACGCTTGCCCAGCACGCCGACTGGGGCTTCTTCCTCGTCCGCACCGACACCACCGCCAAGCCGCAGGAAGGGATCAGCTTCCTCCTCATCGACATGACATCGCCCGGCATCACCGTGAAGCCGATCATCACGCTGGGCGGCGAGCATGAAGTGAACGAAGTCTGGCTCGACAATGTGAAGGTGCCGGTCGAAAACCGCATCCACGAGGAGAACAGGGGCTGGACCTGCGCCAAGTTCCTGCTCGCCCACGAGCGCACCGGGATCGCCGGCGTCGCCCGCTCCAAGCGCGGGATCGAGCGGCTGAAGGGAATCGCCAGGGAACAGCTCGGCGACGATGGCCAGCCGCTGCTGGCCAACCCCTTCTTCCGTCGCAAGGTCGCCGAGCTGGAGACCGATCTGACCGCGCTGGAGTTCACCGAGCTTCGCACGCTGGCCGGCGAAGCGTCGGGCCGCGGCCCGGGGCCGGAATCCTCGCTGCTCAAGATCAAGGGCACCGAGATCCAGCAGCGCATCACCGAACTGGTGCTGGAGGCGGCCGGCCACTATGCCGCGCCCTATTTCCGGCAGTTCCCGCCGGGCTCCAACGAATATCCGATCGGCCCGGATTTCGCGCACCGCGCGGCCCCCACCTATTTCAACATGCGCAAGACCTCGATCTACGGCGGCTCCAACGAGATCCAGCGCAACATCATCGCCAAGATGGTGCTGGGCCTCTAGGGCCGGCAGACGGCACCAACCAGCGGGAGGGCAAGAGGTGGACTTCAACTTCACCGAAACGCAGGTCATGCTGCGCGACACGCTCCGGCGCTATCTCGCCGACGCCTGTGACTTCGACAGGCGCATGGCCATGCTGCGCAGCCCCGCCGGCCGCGATCCCGCCATCTGGAAGGCGCTGGCGACCGAGCTCGGCATCCTCGGCGCCGCGCTGCCCGAGGCGTGGGGCGGCTTCGGCGGCGGCCCGGTCGATTCGATGGTCATGATGGAGGAATTCGGCCGCGCGATCGCCGTCGAGCCCTATCTTCCCACCATCGTCATCGGCGCGCAGGCCCTCGTCGAGGCGGGCGGCGCGCAGGCCGATGCGCTCCTGCCCGGGATCCTCGCCGGCGACGTCATCATCGCCGCCGGCTTCCACGAGCCGCAGGGCCGCTACAATCTTGCCGATGTCCGCACCACCGCGAAGGCCGACGGCGCGGGCTGGACGCTTTCGGGCCACAAGCCGGTGGTGATCGCAGCCCCTTACGCCACCCACCATCTCGTCACCGCCCGCACCGGCGGCAGCCAGCGCGAGGGGCAGGGCATCTCGCTGTTCCTCGTGCCCGCCGACACGGGCGGAATCGTCCGCCGCGACTATCCGACGGTGGACGGCTTCATGGCGAGCGAGCTCTATTTCGAACAGGCGAAGCTCCCCGGCGACGCGCTCCTCGGCGGGGAGGGGGCGGCGCTGCCGCTCGTCGGGAAACTCGCCGACCATGCCGCGATGGCGCTCTGTGCCGAAGCCGCCGGCGCCATGCGCCGCCTGCACGAGCTGACGCTCGACTACGCCCGGCAGCGCAAGCAGTTCGGCCGCGCCATCGGCGAGTTCCAGGTGATCCAGCACCGCCTCGTCGACATGTTCATGGAGGTGGAGCAGGCGGTTTCCATGACGCTGATGGGCACCCTGCGGCTTGACGATCCCGACCGGGCGAAGTGGGTGAGCCAGGCCAAGGCCAAGGTGAACCGCAGCGCCCGCGCGCTCGGCCAGGCCGCTATCCAGACGCACGGCGGGATCGGCATCACCCAGGAACTGGCCGCCGGCCACTATTTCAAGCGGCTGTCGATTCTCGAAACCCAGTGGGGCGACACCGACTATCACCTCGGCCGGCTGGAGGCCGGGCTGCTCGCCGAAGCGGCCTGAGGCCCGCCGTTCGCCGCGGCCGCCCGTGGGGCGGGCGTTGCCGAAGCGAAGCGCAAGGAAGCCGGGCATCGCGCGAGGATGGCCGCCCGCACGGCGCAGGTGGCCGCGCCCAGCGCCAGCCCGAGGCCATTGCAGGTCGCAGGGTAAGGGCAGCAGCGGCGAGGCCCGGCCGATCGACTGAGCCTGGTGGCGCTTCACCCGCCGTTCAACCGCCTGGCGGCAGGCTTCCTGCCATGAACCGGATCCTCCTGCCGCTGGCCGCCGGGCTCGCGCTTGCGGCCTGCGTCACGCCCGATCACTGGTCGGAGGCGCCGCGCGGCGACGGCTGGTATGTCTCGCAGCCGCCGGTCGGCTGGTGGGGGCAGGATGCGGCCTCGGTCGACCTCTTCGTCGGCCCGCTCGCCCGCCACGGCCAATGGGATCATCACCCCCGCTACGGCCGCGTCTGGCTTCCGGCCGGCGTCGGCCCCGGCTGGCAGCCCTACATGCGCGGCCACTGGCGCGCCGACCCGCGCTTCGGCCGGCTGTGGATCTCGGCCGAGCCCTTCGGCTGGGCCACCTACCACTATGGCCGCTGGGGCCATGATCCGCGGCTTGGCTGGTTCTGGGTGCCCGATGTCCGCTTCGGCCCCGCCTGGGTGCACTGGCGCACCGGGCCCTCGCACGCCTGGTGGGCTCCGCTGCCGCCGCCCGGCTGGCATGGCCATGGCTTCGGCTGGCAGGACCGCTGGTGGGTGCACGCCCCGCACGGTTATCTGTGGCGGCGCGATCTCCATCGCCACGCGCGCCCCGGCCGTCCGCATGTGCCCGCCCAGCCCGCACCACAGCCAGACCCCATCATGGTCGAACGGCCCGAGCCGGGCGTGATCCCCTTCGATCCGGATCGCCATCCGAGCGGCACCCGGCCCCGCATCGACGCGCCCGCGTCTGGCGATGGCCGCCCCGCCGATGGCCGCCCCCTCTGGCGCGACGCGCGCGAGGCCGGCACAGGCCGGCCGCCCCGCGCCGAGGGCTCGGTGCCCGGCGGTCGCGAAGGCTGGCGCCGCGCGGCGCCCCCCGCCATCGCCGAGGGTGTGTCTGCCCCGTCGCCTGCGCCGCAGCGTCCGGCCGCGATCGCTCCGCGCGCCGAACGCCCTGCACCGCCGCCCCGCCGCGAGCCGGCCGCGCCGTCGCCCCGATCGGGCGATTTGACCAGGGCGCACGACGACTGAGGGGCGGCTGCGCGCCCCGGCGACCGGGCGCATTTTCCCTTGGCAAGCCGTGGCGCGCCGCACAAACTGCGGCCGATGGCGACACGGCCCTTCGACGAGACCTATGGCTTCGAACCCTTCGGCACCGGCCCGGTGCGCGACGCCTATGCCGAAGTCGCCCGCTGGCTCGCCGCTGCCCCGCCCGACCTGCTCGAGACCCGCCGCCGCCAGGCCGAGCTCTTCTTCCGCCGCATCGGCATCACCTTCAACGTCTATGGTGACCCGGACGCGCAGGAACGGCTCATCCCCTTCGACATCGTGCCGCGCGTGCTGTCGGGCACCGAATGGGCCCGGCTCGAGGAAGGGCTCGTCCAGCGCGTCAGCGCGCTCAACCTGTTCCTCGCCGATGTCTATGGTCCGCGCGACTGCCTGAGGGCGGGCGTCGTCCCTGAGGATCTCGTCCTCCTCAACCCGCAATTCTGCCTGGCGCAGATCGGCCAGCGGCCCGCGCACGATGTGTGGGTGCACATCGCCGGCATCGATCTCGTTCGCACCGGCCCGGACCAGTTCTACGTGCTGGAGGACAATGTCCGAACCCCCTCGGGCGTGTCCTACATGCTGGAAAACCGCGAGGTGATGCTCCGCCTCGTGCCCGAGATCGTGCATGCCATCGCCGAATCCGGCGGCGGCCTGCGCCCGGTGGAGACCTACCCCGAGAAGCTTCTGGAAGTGCTCACCTCGGTCGCGCCGCCGGCCTGCGTGGGCGAGCCCTGCCTCGCGCTGCTGACACCCGGCATCCACAACAGCGCCTACTATGAACACAGCTTCCTTGCGGACAAGCTGGGCGTCGAGCTGGTCGAGGGCTCGGACCTCTTCGTCCATGCCGACATCCTCTACATGCGCACGACCGAAGGCCCCAGGCGGGTGGACGTGCTCTACCGGCGGATCGACGATGCCTATCTCGACCCGCTCGCCTTCCGGCCGGATTCGGTGCTGGGCGTGCCCGGCCTCGTCGCTGCGGCCCAGGCCGGGAACCTGACGCTCGCCAACGCGATTGGCACCGGCATCGCCGACGACAAGGCGATCTACAGCTACATGCCCGAGATTGTGCGCTTCTTCACCGGCCGCGACCCGATCCTCGACAATGTGCCCACCTGGCGCTGCCGCGAGCCGGAGTCGCTCGCCTTCGTGCTCGACCATCTCGACGAGCTGGTGGTGAAGCAGGTCGACGGGTCGGGCGGCTATGGCATGCTGGTCGGCCCGCACGCCAGCAGCACCGAACGCGCGACCTTCACCGAGCGGCTCCAGGCCGACCCGGCCCGCTTCATCGCCCAGCCGACGCTTGCGCTTTCCACCTGCCCGACGCTGACGGCCGCAGGCCTTGCCCCGCGCCATGTCGACCTGCGGCCCTTCGTGCTGACCGGCGCGAACGGCACGACCATCGTGCCCGGCGGACTGACGCGCGTTGCCCTGCGCGAAGGCTCGCTGGTCGTGAACTCCAGCCAGGGCGGCGGCACCAAGGACACATGGGTCGTCGATCTGCCGGGGGACCGGCGCTGATGCTCTCGCGCTCGGCCAGCAACCTCTACTGGATGGGCCGCTACCTCGAGCGCGCCGACTATCTGTGCCGCCTCCTCGACGCGACCGTCCGCCTCGCCTCGCTGCCGGCCTCGCACGGCGGCGCCCAGCCGGCCTGGGAAAGCGCCATCCACTCGGCCGCCGTCGCGCCTGCCTTCAACGCCCGCCACCTGCCGGTCGACGAGTCGCATGTCGGCCATTTCCTGACGCTCGATCCCGAAAATCCCTCCTCGATCCGCCGCTGTCTCGAGGCGGCCCGAACCAACGGCCGCGCGGTGCGCACCGCGCTCACGCTCGAGACGTGGGAGGCCGTGAACGACGCCTGGCACGAGATCCAGCGGTTCGGAACCCAGATCCCCGACAGCCCCACGCTGGTGCGGCTGGCCGACAGCATCAAGAACCGGCTGCTTACCTTCGACGGTGCCGTCAACCGCACCCAGCTGCGCGAGGCCACCCACTGGTTCCTTCGGCTGGGCACCAGCATCGAGCGCGCGGACAACAGCGCGCGCCTGCTCGATGTGAAATATCATCTGCTGCTGCCCCGCTCCGAGCCGGTCGGCGGCAGCCTCGACTATTTCCAGTGGACGACGCTGCTTCGAACCGTCTCGGCGCTGACCGCCTATCGCTGGGCCTACCGCGAGAGCGTGAAGCCCTGGCTGGTCGCCGATCTCCTCATCTTCAACCGCGCCATGCCGCGCTCGCTGATCGCCTGCCTCGAGGACAGCGTCTGGCTGCTCGACCAGCTGGCCGCCAGCCGCGGCCGGCGCGGCCCGGCCAACCGCCAGGCCTCGCAGGCGCTCAGGAAGCTCGCCGCGTCCGACATCGACACCCTGTTCCAGTCGGGCCTGCACGAGTTCCTGCTCGCCTTCATCGCCGAGAACAACGCGCTGGGCGAGGCGATCGCCGAGCAGTATCTGTTCTAGGGCCATGCCATGACCGCTCAACGCCGGGAGATGGAATCCGTCGGTGCCGCCCACCGCCCCGCGCCGTGCCATGCGCTGACCGCGCCGGCGGACGCGGTCGCTGCGCCCGCCCACCGCCCCGCGCCGTGCCATGCGCTGACCGCGCCGGCGTCCGCCGTCGCTGCGCCCGCCCACCGCCCCGCGCCCCCGCCCAACCGCCCGTCGAGGGTATCCTTTGGGTGGTTGGGCGGGGGCGCGGGGCGGTGGGAGGCCCGCCGGCAGGCGACATAGATGCAGCTCCTGATCGATCACGTCACCCGCTACCACTATACCGAGCCGGCGGCCGGAATCGTGCAGCTGCTGAAACTCACCCCGCGCGAAAGCGACTGCCAGCAGATCGTCAGCTGGCGCATCGATGTCGAGGCCGATGGCCGCCTGCTCGCCGGGCGCGACTGTCACGGCAACATCTGCCACCGCTTCTATGCCGACCAGCCCGTGCGCGAGCTTGTCATCCACGTGACCGGCAGCGTCATCACCAGCGACCTTGCCGGAATCGTCCGCACGCCAGACGATCCGCTGCCGCCCATCATCTATCTGCGCGTCACCGGGCTGACGGCGGCTGGCCCCGCCATCCGCGCGCTCGCCGCCCCCCATGCCGGCGGCGACCGGCTCGAACGGCTGCATGCGCTGATGGCCGACGTCCGCGGCCGCATGGTGTTCGAGCCCGGCACCACCGATGTCGTCACCGATGCCGAATCCGCCTTCCGGCTGGGGCGCGGCGTCTGCCAGGATTTCGCGCAGATCTTCATCGCCGCGGCGCGCAGCCTCGGCGTGCCGGCGCGCTACGTCTCGGGCCACTATGCCGCCCCGGACCATCCCGAGCAGGAAGCCGCCCACGCCTGGGCCGAAGCGCATGTGCCCGGCCTCGGCTGGGTCAGCTTCGATCCCACCCATGGCGTCAGCGGCACGAAGGGGCATGTCCGCGTCGCGGTCGGCCTCGACAGCCTCGATGCCGCCCCGGTCCGCGGCAGCCGGCGCGGCGGCGGGATCGAATCGCTTGCCGTCGGCGTCCACGGCCGGGCATGGCAGGCCCAGCGCCACGGCCAGAGCCAGCAGCAGGCCGGCCAGGCCCCGGCGCCGGGTGGCACGACAGGAAGCGGGACGGGGCCATGACCTATTGCATGGGGCTGCTGGTGAAGGAGGGGCTGGTGATGATCGCCGACACCCGCACCAACGCCGGGATCGACAATATCTCCGTCTATCGCAAGCTCCGCGTCTTCGGGGAGGAAGGCAAGCGCATCATCGCCATCGCCTCGGCCGGCTCGCTGTCCACCACCCAGGCGCTCATCAACCGCCTGCAGGAAGGTGTGGTGATGCCGGGCCATGAGGAACCCGAATATGTCGAGACCGCACCCACCATGTTCCGCATCGCCCAGCTTGTCGGCGAGGCGATGGTGAACGCCAAGAAGGACATCGAGAAGACGATCGCCCAGGAGGGCGTGGAGATCGGCGTCACCCTGCTCGTCGGCGGCTCGATCGACGGTCGCGCGCCGCGGCTGTTCCTGATCTATGGCGAGGGCAATTTCATCGAGTGCGGCATGGACACGCCCTATTTCCAGATCGGCGAGCTGAAATATGGCAAGCCCATCCTCGACCGCATGCTGCACTACCGCACACCCCTCCTGGAGGCGGTCAAGATCGGCCTGCTGTCGATGAACTCGACCATGCGCTCGAACCTGGGGGTGGGGCTGCCCATCGATCTGCTCGTCGTGCGCCCCGGCCTGTCGGCGGCCACCATCACCCGCATCGAGGAATCGGATGCCTACTATCATGATCTCGGCGACCGCTGGGTGGCGGCGCTGAGACGCGCCATCGACGAAATCCCCCCGCCCCCCTATCCGCTGCCCGGCGAACCGCCGACTGTGACCGGAAAGCCATAGCGCCGCGACGGAACGCGCAACCAGGGTGTCACGCACCGCCTTGCCGTCTTGCCTTCGCCTCGCCGCTTGATACCTTTCGGCCATAAGTGACGACAATATTGTCACACCTGTAGCCACAAGGGGACCATCGATGCGTTTCGAACGGCCTGCCGCCGCTCTTCTTGGTGTTTCGATGCTGGCGCTCGCCGCGCCGGCGCTTGCCCAGCAGCCCGGCCAGGCGGCCGCGGCCGATGCCTCGGCAGAAACCATCGTCGTCACCGGCTCGCGCATCGCCCGCGACCCGAACGCGATCGCCCCGCTTCCGGTCTCGACAGTCGATGCTGATTCCATCCGCGCCGCCGGTGTCACGGACCCGACGGCCGTTCTTCGCGAGATCCCCGCGCTCCAGTCCTCGTCCACCGTCGGCGACTCGATCGAGCGCGGCGGCGGCATCGGCCAGGCGACCCTCAACCTGCGCCAGCTCGGGCGCGAGCGCACGCTCGTCCTCGTCGATGGCCGTCGCCATGTCTCGGGTGTCGAGGGCGAGGCGACGGTCGATGTCGCCACCATTCCGGCACCGCTCATCCAGCGGGTCGAGGTTCTCACCGGGGGGGCCTCGGCCGTCTATGGCGCAGACGCCGTCACCGGCGTCGTCAACTATGTGCTGAAGCGGGATTTCGAGGGCATCGAGCTCGACATGCAGTCGGGTATCTCCTCGCGCGGGGATGGCCACCAGTTCCGCATCTCCGGCGTCTATGGCCGCAATTTCGCCGGTGGCCGGGGCAATGTGACGCTCGCCGGCGGCTACACCCGCGACGAGGAAGTGCTGCTGGGCGACCGGTCGTTCACGCGCGACAATGGCCGCGCCAACAACTCGACGACCTACGCCAATCCTGTCCGCCGCTTCCAGGTCGGCGACATCAGCCCGACGGCGACGCCCAACTTCGCCAGCCGCTTCCGCATCGGCGGGCCGGGCCCGCGCGCCACCCGGATCTCCTTCGGGCCCCTGATCCCCACGCCGGCGCAGTTCGCGACCCTTTTCCCCGGCGCCACGCCGACCCCGGCCGAACAGGCCCTGATGGATCGCGCGCTCAATTCGCCCACCCGGGTGATCGCGCGCGACCCGCGCTTTGCCATCAGCTCCAACCAGGGCCTGGTGTTCCGTGCCGACTTCGACTTCTTCAACGCCGACATCAACGGCAACGGAATCAACGACTGCAACGAGAGTTTTGTCGGCTGGACAGGGTTCGGCGGCGGCGGCTGCTACGTGACGACGCCCGACGGCGGCGTTCGCATCTTCCGCGACGGCATCATCTCGACGGGCTCCAACCAGTTCGGCGGCGACGGCGCCGTCGAGCGCACCAACGAGACCTCGCTGCTGCCCGGCTCGGAACGCTATTACGCGAACCTCAAGGGCCAATTCGAATTCTCGCCCGCGGCCGAAATCTTCTGGGACGCGAAATATGTCCGCACCAACACGACGACCCGGAACAACTACAACACCTTCTACGACAGCCTGCTGATCTTCCCCGACAATCCCTGGATCCCGGCCGTGCTCCAGAATGACGCCAACGAGGCCGGCGGGCTGCGCGTCAGCCGCGACTTCCTCGACCTCGGGCCCGGCATCACCCGGCGCGAGCGCGACACCTTCCGGCTCGTCGGCGGCATCCGGGGCGAGATCAGCGAGAATCTGGCCTATGACCTCGGCCTCAACTGGGGACGGACCGACATCCGCGAAAAGGTCGGCAACACCGTCCTGCCCGACCGGCTGTTCGCCGCCCTCGATGCCGTTCGCGCGCCCGATGGCCGGATCGTCTGCCGCTCCGACCTTGATCCCACGCTCAACCATCCGGGCTCGGAATTCTTCCCCGTCATTCCGTCGGGCTTCTTCACCTTCCGCCCCGGCGACGGCACCTGCCGGCCGGCCAACATCCTGCGGGGCGAGCAGTCGGTCAGCCAGGAGGCCGTCAACTTCATCACCGTTCCCACCACCAACCGTGACCGGATCGAACAGTTTGTCGCCACGCTCACCTTCACGGGCGATACGGGCAGGTTCCTGACCCTGCCCGGCGGGCCGATCGGCTTCGTGGTCGGCGGCGAATATCGCGAGGAACGCAGCCGGGCGCGGTTCAACAACTTCACGCTCGGCCTGCTGCCCGAGGGTTCGCCGGCAGGGCCGGCGGGAACCTTCATCGGCGACGTGCAGCCGGGCCTCAACGCCCTCGATTTCGATGGCCAGACCCGCCAGTTCAACGCGTCGGGCCGGTTCGATGTGAAGGAGATCTTCGGCGAAATCCTGCTGCCGATCCTGTCCGGCCGCCCGGGCTTCCACGATCTGTCGGTCGGCGCAGCCGGCCGCTACGCCGACTATTCGACCAGTGGCGGCAACTTCACCTGGAACGTGAACGGCACCTGGGCGCCGATCCCGGATGTGCGGTTCCGCGGCAGCTACGCCCAGGCGATCCGCGCCCCCAACATCTTCGAGCTGTTCAGCCCGCAGCAGGGCGCCGTCTTCCGGGTGACCGACCCGTGCGAGCAGGTGGAAATCGACGCCGCCATCGCCCGCGGCGACCCGAACGCCCAGAACCGGCTGAACAACTGCCGGGCCGACGGAATCCCGCCCGGGTTCGAGGATCCGCTGACGGCGCGCTTCAACGGCACCAGCGGCGGCAACCCCGATCTCGATCCCGAAAAGGCCCGCACCTGGTCGGTGGGCGCCGTGGTGCAACCGCGCTTCGTGCCGGGCCTGACGCTCTCGGCTGACTATTATTCGATCCGAATCAACGATGCGATCCAGGCCGTGACCGCGCAGGACATCGTCAACACCTGCTACGATCTGCCCACCTTCCCGAACGACTTCTGCGCGCTGTTCACCCGCAACCGCACAACGGGCTCACCCACCTTCCTCGGGTTCAACTTCCTGCGGCAGACGCAGATCAACTTCGCCAAGCTCGAAACGTCGGGCGTGGACTTCAGCGCGAACTACCAGTTTTCGCTGGATCGCAACAATTTCAACATCAACATCGGCGGCAACTGGACGGAAAAGCTCAACCGCTTCTTCGATCCCATCCAGCCTGACGTGTTCAACCCGGCGCTGCTCGAACAGGGCGTGCCCGAATGGGCCGGCTCTGGCAGCTTCTCCTGGAACCGGGGCGGCCTCACGCTCACCTGGCGGACGCAATATGTCGGCAAGCAGGCGATCGCGTCGGCCGTCCAGATCGAGAATGTCGGCGAGAATGAGGAGTTCGGCTTCGAGGTGATCTCGCGGCCGCGCTGGATCCACGGCCTTGCCGCCAATTTCGACGTGGACGAGCGCTTCAGCTTCTACGGCGGCATCAACAACCTGACCGACCAGAAGCCCTATATCGCCACGCGCTCCTACCCCGTCTCGGGCATGGGCCGCTTCTTCTTCCTCGGCGCCCGCGCGAAGTTCTGAGGCAAAGCCGGGGCTCGAGGTCGCAAGGGGGCGGCGCCGCACAGTGCGGCGCCGCCCCTTTCCGTCAGGCGAGCGCCCGGCGCCGCCTGAGGCCGAGCCCGGCGAGCCCCAGCCCTGCCAGCATCATGATCCACGCTGCGGGTTCCGGAACCGGGGCCGGCACCGGCCGCGGGGCGCCGACGCCGCTGGCGCCGCCGGCACTGGCGCCGCCACCGCCGCGGGCGCGCAGGTGCGGGGGCGGCAGGCCGTCGAGCGGCCAGGGGGCGAGGGCTGGCGGCAGGTCGAAGCCCTGCGGCGCCAGGGCAGGAACACTCGGTGACAGCGGGCAGTCGCACAGCCGAAGGGTCGCCGGCGACTGCTCGTGGCCGGGCGGCGGCAGCAGGGGCACAGGCTGCGCGAAGACCGCCGCCGTGGCAGCCGGAACCGTGCCGCCGGCTTCCCGTGCAGCAGGTGAATCCCCGATCGTCAGCGCCCAGGGCGCCGCCGGCGCCAGCGCCGGCGTGGCAAGGGCCACTGCCGCGCCGGCAAGCCAGTATCTGTGCATCCCATCCGACCCTTCGGCGCGCGTGACCCCTGCAGGAGGGTGCCCGAGCGCTTCTTTTTCTTGAGCCGGCCTCGGGGGCCGGCCATCTCCGCACATGCCACAGCGGCAGGGGGCCTGTCTGTTAACGATCGAAAAAGCGGCTTTTGCCAATCCCGTCCGTCAGTTGCTGGCGCGCAGCAGCTCGCGGGCCGTGATCACCCGCATGATCTCGTTGGTGCCTTCCAGGATCCGGTGCACGCGCAGGTCGCGCCACAGCCGCTCGATCGGATGGTCCATCAGATAGCCATAGCCGCCGAACAGCTGCAGCGCGCGATCGACCACGGCGGAGCCCGTGTCGGTCGCCAGCCGTTTTGCCATGGCCGCGAACTTGGTCTTGTCCGCCGCGCCGGCCGAGACCTTGGCGGCCGCCAGATACAGAAGGGCGCGGGCTGCCTGCAGCTCGGTCTCCATGTCGGCCAGCGTGAACTGCGTCGCCTGGAAATCGACGATGGCCCGCCCGAACTGCCGGCGCTCGCGCACATGGGCGATCGCCTCGTCCAGCGCGCGCTGTGCCCCGCCCAGCGAACAGGCGCCGATGTTGAGCCGCCCGCCATCCAGGCCCGCCATGGCGATCCGGAAGCCTTCGCCTTCCTCGCCGACGCGGTTTGCAACCGGCACGCGCACTGCGTCGAAATGCACCTGCGTCGTCGGCTGCGAATGCCAGCCGAGCTTGCGCTCGTTGGCGCCGAACGACACGCCCGCCCGCTCCTTCTCGATCACCAGGCAGCTGATTCCGCGCGGGCCGTCCTCGCCGGTGCGCACCATCGTCACGTAGATGTCGTTGCGGCCACCCCCGGAAATGAACGCCTTGGAGCCGCTGACGACATAGTGATCGCCCTCGCGCACGGCGGTGGTGCGCAGCGCGGCGGCGTCCGAGCCCGAGCCCGGTTCGGTCAGGCAGTAGCTCGCGATCCGCTCCATCCCGACCAGCGACGGCAGGAAGGCCGCCCGCACCGCCTCGCTGCCGAAACGGTCGATCATCCAGGCGGCCATGTTGTGGATCGAGATGAAGGCCGAGGTGGACGGGCAGCCATAGGCCATGGCCTCCATCACCAGCGCCGCTTCCAGCCGGCCCAGCCCGATCCCGCCCGAGTCCTCGCGCACGTAGATCGCGCCGAAGCCGAGGGCCGCTGCCTTGCGGATCGTCTCCAGCGGGAAGTGGTGCGTCTCGTCCCATGCGGCGGCAAAGGGGGTGATCTCGGCCGCCGTGAAGCGCTCGGCGGCCTCGCGGATGGCAAGCTGCTCGGGGGTCAGGTCGAACTGGGTCATGGCCCGTGCTTAGCGCAGCACGCCGGTGGCAGGCCAGCCGCCCGTCGCCGCAGCGTTGACCTCGCCGGCCGCCTTCGCTATGCGGCCCGCTCTTGACCGGGGGCTCGTGGGCGCCCGGCAACCCCGACTGTTTCGAGGATCAGACGATGAAGCGCACCTATCAGCCGTCGCGGCTGGTTCGCAAACGCCGGCACGGTTTTCGCAGCCGCATGGCGACTCCGGGCGGCCGCAAGGTGCTGGCCCGTCGTCGCGCCCGTGGCCGCAAGGTCCTCTCCGCCTGATCCTGTGGCGTCCGGCGCGGCGCCGGCCCGCAATCCGGGCATCGGCCGGATCCGCGCGCGCCGCGATTTCCTGGCAGCCAACAGCGGGGTCCGCGTGCCGACTGCCTCCTTCATCCTCCTCGTGAAGCCCACGGCCGCCGGCGCGCCTCGCGTCGGCTTCACCGTATCGCGCAAGGTGGGCAATGCCGTCGCCCGGAACCGGGCGCGCCGGCGCCTGCGCGAAGTCGCCCGCCAGGCCATGGCCGATGCCGCCATTCCCTCGGCCGATCATGTGTTCATCGCCCGCCCGCAGGCAGGCGAACGCCCGTTCGCCGATCTTCTGGCCGATGCCCGCCGTGCGCTCGGCCGCGCGGCCGAGCGGCTGGCGACTGTCTGACCGTGGCGATGCGCCTCGCCGAGCTTCCCGCCCGTGCGGTCGCCGGCCTGTTCCGCCTGTGGCAGCTGACCTTCTCGGTCGTGCTGCCGCCCTCCTGCCGCTACAGCCCCAGCTGTTCCCACTACGGGATCGAGGCGCTTCGCCGCCATGGCCTCGTCGGCGGCCTGTGGCTCACGGTGGCGCGCATCGCCCGCTGCCACCCGTGGGGCGGTTCGGGCCATGATCCGGTGCCCGAAAGGTCGCCGTTCGCGCGCCCGACAACCCGTTTCGCCAGCGAGGACAAGTGAGCCAGGAAAACCGCAATCTCATCCTCGCCGTTGCGCTGTCGGCGCTCGTGCTGTTCGGCTGGAGCTTCCTCGTCGAGCGGTTCGCGCCCCCGCCCGCGCCCCCGGTCACCGCCGAGGCCCCTGCCGTCACCGCCACCCCCGCCGCGCCGGCTGCCCCTGCGCAACCGGCGGATGGCCCGCTGCTGCCCGATGCCGGCCCGGCGGCCGCGCCTGTCGCCATGGGCCCGGCCGCGCCGCCCCGCACCCTTGGCGACCTGCTCGCCGCCAGCCCGCGCATCGCCATCGAAACGCCGCGTCTCAAGGGCTCGGTCAATCTCGTCGGCGCCCGGATCGACGATCTCGTCCTCCTCGACCACAAGACCTCGATCGAGCCCGATGCCGCCCCCATCCGCCTGTTCGCCCCCTCTGGCATGTCCGACTCCTGGTTCGCCGGCTTCGGCTGGGTCGGCGCCGGCGCGCCGCCTACCGACGCGCGCTGGACCGCCTCGGCGCAGCGCCTCGCGCCCGGCAGCCCGGTGACACTGCGCTGGACCGGCCCGGACAATCTTGCCTTCGAGATCATCCTCTCGGTCGACGAGAATTTCCTCTTCACGGCCGAGCAGCGCGTGCTGAACGGCACGGGCGCCACGGTTTCGCTTCGCCCCTTCGCCTATGTGAACCGCACCGGCCGCGGCCCCGACCGCGATGCCTTCAACCTCCACATCGGCCCGCTCGGCGCCTTCGACGGCAAGCTGGTCGAAGGCGATGTCGGCTACGACCGGCTGCGCGACCGCGGGCCGCAGACCTTCGCGTCCACCGGCGGCTGGCTCGGCATCACCGACAAGCACTGGCTGGCCGCCCTCATCCCCGACCAGCAGGCGCGGATCGAGGCCCGCTTCTCGGCGGCCGATGGGAACCGGACCCAGGTCGACTGGGTGAAGCCTGCGGTCGCGCTGGCGCCGTCCGCTGCGGCCGCCACCACCAGCCACCTGTTCGCCGGCGCCAAGGAAGTGCGCCTGCTCAATGCCGTGCGCGATGACCTGGGCGTGCCGATGTTCGACATGGCGCTCGCCTGGGGCTGGTTCTGGTTCCTCGCCCAGCCCATCTTCGGCCTGCTGGCGTGGCTCTATCAGGCGCTCGGCAATTTTGCGCTGGCGATCGTCGGCCTGACCCTCATCGTGCGCATTGCGCTGTTTCCGATCGCCAACAAGCAATATGCCAGCATGGCCAAGATGCGGGTGTTCGCGCCCAAGATGAAGGAAATCCAGGAACGCTACAAGGACGACAAGCAGAAGCAGCAATATGAGCTGATGGAGCTGTACCGCCGGGAAAAGATCAACCCGCTGGCCGGCTGTCTTCCCATCCTGTTGCAGATCCCCATCTTCTACGCGCTCTACAAGGTGCTGCTCATCTCGGTCGAGATCCGCCACCAGCCGGCCTTCCTGTGGATCCGCGATCTGTCCGCGCCCGATCCGCTCACGCCCCTGAACCTGTTCGGGCTGATCCCCTGGACTCCGCCGGCGATCATCGCGCTCGGCATTCTCCCCATCATCCTCGGCATCACCATGTGGGCGCAGTTCAAGCTCAATCCGGCGCCGCTGGACCCGATCCAGGCCAAGGTGTTCGCCTGGATGCCCTGGATCTTCATGTTCATGATGGCGCCCTTCGCGGCGGGCCTGCAGATCTACTGGATCGTCAACAACCTCGTGTCGATCGCCCAGCAGTGGGTGCTGATCCGGAAGTATCCGGTGCCGGCACCCGCCCCCACCGTCGCCAAGTGAATGAAGGCGATCCGGCGGCCGCCGGGCAGCTCGAAGCGGCGCGCCGGCTGTTCGCCGGCCCCATCGGCTTCGAGCTGTCGGCCCCCCGGCTCGACATCCTGCCCGAGGCCAGGCTCCCCGAAGTCGCCTTCGCCGGCCGGTCCAATGTCGGGAAATCCTCGCTCCTGAACGCGCTGACCGGGCGCCATGGCCTCGCGCGCACTTCCAACACGCCCGGCCGCACGCAGGAGCTGAACCTGTTCCTTGTCGGCGAGCCGCCCGTCCTGCGCCTCGTCGACATGCCGGGCTATGGCTATGCCGAGGCGCCCAGGGATGTGGTAAGGGCCTGGTCGCGGCTCGTGAACGACTATCTGCGCGGCCGCCCGACCCTGAAGCGCTGCCTGCTGCTCGTCGATGCCCGCCACGGCCTGAAGCCCGTCGACCGCGAGATCATGGCGCTGATGGACAAGGCCGCCGTCTCCTACCAGCTGGTGCTGACCAAGGCCGACAAGGTGAAGCCGACGGCGCTTGCCGCCACGCTTGGGGCCGTGGCCGCGGCCGGCCGGGCCCATCCGGCTGCCCATCCGGCGGTGCTGACCACCAGCGCCGAGACCAGGGCCGGCATCCCCGAGCTTCGCGCCGCCGTGCTGGCTGCCGCCACGGCCTGAGCCGCCTGCGACGATTTGGGGCAGCAACCGTGGCCAATGGCTGCTAGAAGCTGACGACGAAGCGAGGGGAATGCGCGTTGAACCCACTGACGGAACTCAGCATCGGCGGCCGGACCTTCCTGCCGCTCGTCGAAGGCGGGAAGGGCGTCTCGGCCACCAACCACCGCTCGTCGGGCGCCTGGGCGCGCGCCGGCGGGCTCGGTACCGTGTCGGCCGTCAATGCCGACAGCTATGACGAGCATGGCGAGCCCATCCCGCAGGTCTATCACAGCCGCACGCGCGAGGGCCGCCACGAGGAGCTCGTCGCCTATGCCATCCGCGGCGCCGTCGAGCAGGTGCGCCGCGCCTTCGACATCGCCGCCGACGAGCTTCGCGCCGGGCGCGGCGCGCTCAACATCAACGTGCTGTGGGAAATGGGGGGCGCGCAACGGGTGCTCGAAGGCGTGCTGGAGCAGACCAGGGGGCTGCTGCACGGCGTCACCTGCGGCGCAGGCATGCCCTACAAGCTGTCCGAGATCGCCGCCCGCCACGGCGTGCACTATTATCCCATCATCTCGTCGGCCCGCGCCTTCCGGGCGCTGTGGAAGCGCGCCTATGCCAGGGCGAGCGAATGGCTGGGCGCCGTCGTCTACGAGGATCCCTGGCTCGCCGGCGGCCACAACGGCCTGTCCAACGCCGAGGATCCGCAGCAGCCCCAGGACCCCTATCCGCGCGTCAGGGAGCTTCGCGCCGTCATGCGCGAGGGCGGCCTGCCTGACAGCGTCCCCATCGTGATGGCCGGTGGCGTCTGGTATCTGCGCGACTGGGCGCACTGGATCGACAATCCCGAGCTCGGCACCATCGCCTTCCAGTTCGGAACCCGGCCCCTGCTCACCCGGGAAAGCCCCATCCCCGACGTGTGGAAGGCGAAGCTGCCGCATCTGAAGGAAGGCGATGTGCTGCTGCACCGCTTCTCGCCGACGGGCTTCTATTCCAGTGCCGTGCGCAACAGCTTCCTTCGCGACCTCGAGGCGCGCTCGCAGCGGCAGATCGCCTTTTCGACCGAGGCCGCCGGCGACCACCGGTTCACCCTCGACGTCGGCGTCGGCCGCAAGGTCTATTATGTCACCCGCGACGATCTCAACCGGGCGCGCGAATGGGCCGGCCTCGGCTACGACACCGCCCTCAAGACGCCCGACAACACCCTCGTCTTCGTCAGCGCCGACCAGGCAAGGCAGATCCGCCGCGACCAGGCCGACTGCATGGGGTGCCTGTCGCACTGTGCCTTCTCCAGCTGGAAGGACCATGACAACTTCTCGACCGGCCAGCTCGCCGACCCGCGCAGCTTCTGCATCCAGAAGACGCTGCAGGCGATCGCCCATGGCGCCGAGCCCGAGCATGAGCTGATGTTCGCTGGCCACTCGGCCTACATGTTCGGCCAGGACCCCTTCTACTCCAACGGCTTCATCCCCACGGTGAAACAGCTGGTCGACCGCTTGCAGACCGGCGACTGAACCGCCACCCTGTGCCCGATCCGCCGGTTCGGCGGGCCGGACGGACAGGGGTTCAGCGGTGATCGAGTGGGCGCAGGCATCGCTGTTCAACGAGGTGGCGGCGCTGCTGGTGCTGGCGGCCACGGTCGGCTTTGTCGGCAGCCTGCTCCGCCAGCCGCTCATCGTCAGCTTCATCCTCGTCGGCATCCTGGCCGGGCCGGCCTTCCTCGGAATCGCGCGCTCCAACGACCAGATCGAGGTGCTCGCGCAGCTCGGGATCGCGGTGCTGCTGTTCCTCGTCGGCGTGAAGCTCGATGTGAAGCTGGTGCGCGAACTGGGCCCGGTTGCACTCGCGACCGGGCTCGGCCAGGTGCTGTTCACCTCGCTGTTCGGCTTCCTCATCGCGCTCGCGCTCGGCTTCGGTGCGGTCACCAGCCTCTACATCGCGGTCGCGCTCACCTTCTCCAGCACGATCATCATCGTGAAGCTCCTGTCCGACAAGCGCGAGATCGACAGCCTGCACGGCCGCATCGCGCTGGGCTTCCTCATCGTCCAGGATCTCGTCGTCGTCTTCGCGATGATCGTGCTGTCGGCCGTCGGTGTCGGCACCAGGGCGGGTGCCGGGCCGGCGGAGGTCGTGCAGGTGCTGCTGGCGGGTGTGGGCATGCTCGGTCTCGTGCTGCTCTTCATCCGCTTTGTCGCCGATCCGCTGACGACACGGCTGGCGCGCACGCCCGAGCTGCTGCTCGGTTTTGCCATTGCGCTCGCAGCACTGCTGGCCGCACTCGGCGGCACCTTTGGCTTCGGCAAGGAACTCGGCGGCCTGCTTGCCGGCGTGGCGCTGGCATCGACCCCCTGGCGCGATGCCATCGCGGCCCGGCTCGCGCCGCTCCGCGATTTCCTGCTGCTCTTCTTCTTCATCGCGCTGGGCAGCCGGCTCGAGCTCGGCACGCTGGGGGACGGCTGGATTGCCGCCCTCATCTTCTCGGCCTTCGTGCTCATCGGCAATCCGCTGATCGTGATCGTCATCATGGTCCTGCTCGGCTACCGCATCAGGACCGGCTTTCTCGCCGGGCTGACGGTCGCCCAGATCAGCGAATTCTCGCTCATCTTCATGGCCCTGGGGCTGGCGCTCGGGCATGTCGATGAAGCAGCGCTCGGCCTCGTCACCCTCGTCGGCCTCGTCACCATCGCCTGTTCCACCTACATGATCACCTGGTCGCACGAGCTGTGGGCGCTGGCCGAGCCCTTCGCGCGCCGCTTCGAGCGCCCGGCCCCGCGCGAGGACAATGAGGCCGCGGTCGTCGACGTGCAGAAGGCCGATGTCCTGGTGCTGGGCCTTGGCCGCTATGGCTCGGAGATTGCCCGCCGGCTGGAGGCGCGCGGCCTCTCGGTGATCGGGGTCGATTTCAACCCCTCGGCAGTTGCCGCCTGGCGGGCGGCGGGCGGGGTCGCGGTCTATGGCGATGCCTCCGACCCGGAGTTTCTTGCCCATCTGCCGGTTGCACGGCTGCGCCACGTTGTCTCGACGGTGCGCGAACCGGCCTCGGCCGGCGTCTCCCACGCCGACCCGCGCGAGATCCTGGTGCAGGCACTGAAGGGACATGGCTTCGAGGGGACGATCGCCGTCACCGCCACCCACCAGGGGGAGGGTGATCGGCTGGCGCAGGCCGGCGCGACGCTGGTGCTCGAACCCTTCACCGATGCAGCCTCCGAAGCGGTCGACCGGATCCTCGCCGCCGGCCAGCAGGGGTCGCGGCCCTGAAGCGCGACCGGCCGCGTTGACTCCGCTGCCCGGCCTCGTTCATGGCAGCCCCCGCAACAGCCTCGTTGGGGAGCAATCGAGCCCATGAAGATCCTCGTGCCCGTGAAGCGGGTGGTCGATTACAATGTGAAGGTGCGGGTGAAGTCGGACCAGACCGGCGTCGAGCTCGCCAATGTCAAGATGAGCATGAACCCCTTCGACGAGATCGCCGTCGAGGAAGCGGTGCGCCTGAAGGAAAAGGGCGTCGCAACCGAGATCGTCGTCGTCTCCGTCGGCCCGCAGCAGGCGCAGGAAACCATCCGCACCGCGCTCGCCATGGGCGCCGACCGCGGCATCCTCGTCACCACCGACGAGCCGACCGAAAGCCTGGGCGTCGCCAAGCTGCTGGCGAAGATCGTCGCCGAGGAGACCCCCGGCCTCGTCATCCTCGGCAAGCAGGCGATCGACGATGATGCGAACCAGACCGGGCAGATGCTGGCCGCCCTGCTCGGCTGGCCGCAGGGCACCTTCGCCTCCAGGGTGGAGCCGGGCGTAGGCCATGTCGCCGTCACCCGCGAAGTCGATGGCGGCCTCGAGACGGTCGAGCTGAAGCTGCCGGCCGTCGTCACCACCGACCTTCGCCTGAACGAGCCGCGCTACGCCAGCCTGCCCAACATCATGAAGGCGAAGTCGAAGCCGATCGCGGGCAAGACCGCGGCCGACTATGGCGTCGATCTCGCGCCCCGCCTCAGGACGCTGAAGGTCACCGAGCCGCCGAAGCGCCAGGCCGGGATCAAGGTGAAGACCGTCGACGAGCTGATCGAGAACCTCAAGACCGTGGGAGCGATCGCATGAGCATCCTGGTTCTGGCCGAACATGACAATGCCGTGCTCAAGGATGCGACGCTTTCGGCCGTGACGGCCGCCGTCCAGCTTGCCGGCCATGCCGGTGGCGAGGTGCATCTGCTGGTCGCCGGCAGGGGCTGTGCTGCGGTCGCCGAGGCGGCCGCGAAGGTGGCGGGCGTGGGCAAGGTGCTGCTGGCCGACGATTCCGCCTACGAGGCCGCACTGCCCGAGAATGTCGCCCCGCTGGTCGCGGGCCTGATGGCCGGCTATGATGCCTTCGTCGCGCCGGCCACGTCGCGCGGCAAGAACATCGCCCCGCGCGTCGCTGCGATGCTCGACGTGGCGCAGGTCTCCGACATCCTCTCGGTCGAGAGCGCGGATACCTTCACCCGGCCCATCTATGCCGGCAACGCGATCGCGACCGTCCAGTCGGCCGACGCGAAGAAGGTGATCACGGTTCGCGGCACCGCCTTCGCCAAGGCCGGCGGCGGCGGGTCGGCCCCGGTCGAGGCGGTTTCGGCCACCGGGGATTCGGGCCTGTCCGTCTTCAGGGGCGCGGAGCTGACCGCGTCTGAACGGCCGGAACTGACCAGCGCCAAGATCATCGTCTCGGGCGGCCGTGCGCTCGGCAGTGGGGATGCCTTCCACAAGTATATCGATCCGCTTGCCGACAAGCTCGGCGCCGCCGTCGGCGCCTCGCGCGCGGCGGTCGACGCCGGCTATGTCCCCAACGACTATCAGGTGGGGCAGACGGGCAAGATCGTCGCCCCCGAACTCTATGTCGCGGTCGGCATCTCGGGCGCCATCCAGCATCTGGCCGGCATGAAGGATTCCAAGGTCATCGTTGCCATCAACAAGGACGAGGAAGCCCCCATCTTCCAGGTGGCGGACTATGGCATCGTCGGGGATCTCTTCCAGATCGTTCCGGAAATGACGGCCAAGCTCTAACCGACACGGGAGTGTGCATCTTGGAGTTCCAGTTCAACACGTCGAACGCGATAACCGGTGACGATGACGTGCGCGCCCGGATCGAGGCGGCCGTCCGCCACCGGCTGGCGCGCATCGCCGGCGACGTGACCCGGGTCGAGCTTCACCTCTCCGACCTCGACGGCGCGCGCGGCGGCCCCGCCGACAAGCGTGCCCGCCTCGAGCTGCGGCCGCGCGGCCGCGATCCCATCGTCGTCACGCACGAGGCCGGCACGCTCGACGCGGCGGCCGCCGGCGCGGCCGACAAGGCGATGACCGCCTTTGCCCGCGATGTCGGCAAGCGGACCTCGCGCAAGGGCCACTGAGCCGGGCAGGGGGCGACAGCGATGAGGCTTGCCGTGATCGGCGCCGGAATCATGGGTGCCGGCATCGCCCAGGTGGCGGCCGCCGCCGGCCACCAGGTGGCCCTGACGGACGTGAGCCACGAGCGGGCCGAGGCCGGCAAGGCGGGGATCGCCAAGGCCCTCGACCGCGAGGTGGCGAAAGGACGGCTCGACCCGGCCGATGCCGCCGCGCTGCTGGCGCGGATCGCCCCGGCCGAGGGCGCGGCCGCCTTCGCCGACGCCGATCTCGTGATCGAGGCCGCGACCGAGAATGTGGCCCTGAAGCAGCGGATCTTCGCCGACCTTGCCGGCAAGCTGCCCGAGGCCTGCCTGCTGGCCAGCAACACCTCCTCCATCTCGATCACCCTGCTGGCGGCCGCGACCGATCGGCCCGACCGCTTCACCGGCCTCCACTTCTTCAACCCCGTGCCGGTGATGAAGCTGGTCGAGATCATCCCCGGCCTCGCCACGTCGGACGAAACCCGCGCTGCCGCCCGCGCCTTCATCGCCTCGCTCGGCAAGACGGCGATCGTCGCCGAGGACGCGCCCGCCTTCATCGTCAACCGCGTGCTCTGCCCCATGATGAACGAGGCGATCTTCGCGCTCGGCGAGGGCGTGGGCAGCGTCGAGGACATCGATGCCGGCCTGAAGCTCGGCGCCAATCACCCCATGGGCCCGCTGGCGCTGGCCGATTTCGTCGGCCTCGACACGCTGCATGCGATCATGCGCGTCATGCAGGCGGCAACCGGCGACCCCAAATACCGCCCCGCGCCGCTTCTCACCCGCTATGTCGAGGCCGGCTGGCATGGCCGCAAGACCGGGCGCGGCTTCTACGACTATGGCACCAGCCCGCCGACACCGACACGCTGAGACGCGCTGAGACGCGCTGACGCGCTTGTTGCGCCCCGGTGGCGCGCCTGGCTACGCAGCCCGGGACGGGGGGAGAATCGGCGATGCGATATCCGGTGGTTCTGGCCGTGCTTCTGCTTGCCGGCTGCGCTGGCCAGGAAGGTCACCAGCAGTCGGTGTGGGTGGCCGATGGCGCGCCCGTCACCTGCATCAGCACCTTCCAGCTCCGCACCTACCGGCCGATCGACAGCCGCACCATCGACTTCGAGATGACGGGCAGCCGCGTCTTCCGCAACGAGCTTCCCTTCGCCTGCCCCGACCTCGGCTTCGGCAGCACCATCCGCCACAACAGCCGTTCGGGCCAGCTCTGCCGGGGCGACAGCATCACCGTCGTCCGGCCGGGCATCCGCGCCCCCGGCTGCCAGCTCGGCCAGTTCCAGCCGCTGCGGCGCGTCCCCGTTCCGCCCGACCCGGCGGAGGGCTAGGGCTGACCCCGTGCCGGCCGAAGAGACGACCTCGCCCGTCAGCGAAGCAGGTGCTCGAACGGCCTGTCGATCTCCGTCGGGAGTGTGGAACGGGCCCTAGTCGTCCTCGTCCGCCAGCGTCCGGCGGGGCGACGAGGCCAGGTCGCGCGCCACCTTCGGCGATCGCAGCAGCGCGTCGATCCGGGCGGCCTCGGCGAAGCTCTCGTCGACCCGGAAGTGGAGCTCGGCTGCATATCTGGTGTTCACCCGCCGCGCCAGCTCGCCCTTCAGCTGCCGCGCATGTGCGTTCAGCGCTGCCAGCACCTCGGCCTCGACGGCCGGGCCGCCGCCCACCGGCATCACATAGGCGGTCGCGTGGCGCAGATCGGGGCTGACGCGGACTTCCGAGATCGAGACGATGTGCCGGTCGAGCACGGGCTCGCGCAGGTCGCCGCGGGCCAGGATGTCGGCCAGCGCATGGCGCATCGCCTCGCCCACCTTCAGCGTCCGGAGCGACCGCCCGTCGGGCATGGTGCCGCGCTTCATCGCCTCGTCTCCCCTCCGCAAGCCGCAGGGGCCAGCGGAGCTTCTCCCCGGTTTCGCCGCCGCGGCCTCACAGGCTGCGGAGCTTCTCCTCGATTTCAAACGTTTCGATCACGTCGCCCTGCTGGATGTCCTGGAAGCCTTCCAGGCCGATGCCGCACTCATAGCCCTTCTGAACCTCGGTCACATCATCCTTGAAGCGCCGCAGCGAGGCGATGGACCCGGTATAGACGATCACGTCGTCGCGCAGCACGCGGGCCTTCAGGTTGCGCTTGATATAGCCCTCGGTCACGAGGCAGCCGGCGGCCTTGCCGAACTTGCCCGCCTGGAACACCTCGCGCACGTCGGCCCGGCCGACGACGGTCTCGAAATATTCCGGCCCCAGCCTGCCGGCCATCGCCGCCTTCACCTCGTCGATCAGGTCATAGATGATGTCATAATATTTCAGCGGCACGCCCGCCTGGTTGGCGGCCTCGCGCGCCTTGGCATTGGCCCGCACATGGAAGCCGATGATCAGCGCGCCCGAGGCCCGGGCCAGTGTCACGTCGGATTCGGTGATGGCCCCCACGCCCGAGTGCAGCACGCGCACCCGGATGTCGTCGGTCGAAAGCTTGTTCAGCGCCGACACGATCGCCTCGGTCGAGCCATGGACATCGGCTTTCACGACCACGGGGAACTCGACCGCCTTCTTCTCGGCCATGCCGGCGAACAGGCTCTCGAGGCTGGCCGGCGCCTGCGCGGTGCGCTTGGTGGTCGCCACCTGCTGGCGATAGGCGGCGATTTCGCGGGCGCGGGCCTCGCTCTCCACGACGGACAGCGTGTCGCCGGCCTGCGGCACGCCCGACAGCCCCAGCACTTCGACCGGCAGGGACGGTGGCGCTTCCTTCACCGTCTGGCCCCGGTCGTTGACCAGCGCGCGCACCTTGCCCCACTCGGTGCCGACCACGAAGATGTCGCCGGCCTTCAGCGTGCCGCGCTTCACCAGCACGGTCGCCAGCGGCCCGCGCCCCTTGTCGAGCTTGGCCTCGACGACGGTGGCTTCGGCCATCCGGTCGGGGTTGGCGGTCAGCTCCAGCAGTTCGGCCTGCAGCAGGATCTTCTCGGCCAGCTCGTCGAGGCCGGTGCGCTTCAGTGCCGACACCTCGACATCCTGCACCTCGCCGCCCATCGATTCCACCTGCACGTCGTGCTGCAGCAGCTCGGTCCGCACCCGGTTTGCATCCGCGCCGGGCTTGTCCATCTTGTTGATGGCGACAATCATCGGAACGCCCGCGGCCTTCACATGGTTGATGGCCTCGATCGTCTGCGGCATGATGCCGTCGTCGCCGGCCACCACCAGCACCACGATGTCGGTCGCGTTCGCGCCCCGGGCGCGCATTTCGGTGAAGGCCTCGTGGCCGGGCGTGTCCAGGAAGCTGATCTTCTCCCCGCTCTTCAGCGTCACCTGATAGGCGCCGATATGCTGGGTGATGCCGCCCGCCTCGCCGGCCGCCACGTCGGTGCCGCGCAGCGCATCCAGCAGCGACGTCTTGCCATGATCGACATGGCCCATGATCGTCACGACCGGCGGCCGCGGCTTCATGTCCTCGGGCCGGTCGGCCGCGCCCTCGATCCCGATCTCGACATCGGCGTCCGACACGCGCCGGATGATGTGCCCGAACTCCGTCACCAGCAGCTCGGCCGTGTCCTGGTCGATGGTCGCGTTGATGGTGGTGGGCATGCCCATCTTGAACAGCGCCTTCACCAGGTCGGCGCCACGCTCGGCCATGCGGTTCGCAAGCTCCTGCACGGTGATCGCCTCGGGCACCTGCACTTCGCGCGCGGTGCGGGCCTGGGCCGATGCGCCGCCGCCGTGCGCTGCGCGCTTCTGCTTCTCGGTGGCGCGCCGCATCGAGGCGATCGACCGCGCGCGGAACCCGTCATCGTCGCCCAGCGCGCGGGTGATCGTCAGCTTGCCCTGCCGGCGCTGGTCCTCGCGCGCCCGCGATGGCTTGGCGGCCTCCGGCCGGCGCGGCGCGGCGCGGCCGGGCGCGCCCCCGCGCGGCCGATCCTCCTCCTCGTCCAGCGGCGCCGGCGCCACGACCGGCGGCGCCTCCGCTGCCCGCCGGGCTTCCTCGGCGGCGCGCGTGGCCTCCTCGGCCTCGGCCCGCGCCTTCTCCTCCAGCCGCCGGCGCTCGGCTTCCTGTGCTTCCGCGCGCTCGCGCTCCTCGCGGATCCGGGCTTCCTCGGCGCGCTGCAGCCGCTCCTCCTCGGCCAGCCGCAGCAGCAGCTGCGATCGCTCGCGCGGTGTCAGCTTGGGGTTCTTCAGCGCCTTCTGGATCGCCGACAGCTCGGGGTTCACGGGCGGCGCCGGCGGCGGCGGTGGCGGCGCCACCGGCGGCGGGGCGGGCTCGGCCGGCGTCCCGGCCACCGGCTCCGCTGCGATCGGGGCTTCGGCCGCCGGGGCTTCGGTCGCCGGGGCTTCGGTCGCCGGGGCTTCGGCTGCCGGGGCATCGGGCGCCGGCACCGGCCTTGCCCTGGGCGGCTGCTTGGCGGCCGGCTCGTCGGTGATCACCCGGAACGGCGGCGGCGGCGGCGCCGGCATGGCGGGCTTTGCCGGCGCGGGCGCGGGCGCGGGCGCCTCGGGCACAGCGACGGCGGCCGGCGCGACCGGCTCGGCCTGCACGGGCTCCGTCACCGGCTCGCCCGGCTTGCGCAGAACACGCGCCTTCTTGGTCTCCACCACGACCTTGTGGGTCCGGCCGTGGCTGAAGCTCTGCTTCACCGTGCCGACCTCGGTGGTGCGCTTCACCCCCAGTTGCGGCCTCAAGCCCAGCTTCGGCTTGTCGTCGTCGCTCATGCCCGTCCTTCATCGTTCCGCCGGTCGGGGGTGCCCCGGCCGGCGATGTCATCAGCCCTGGTGCCAGTAAAGGCGAGCCAGCGCGCAAGCTCGGCTGCGATGCGTGCGCTGGCCCGGCCGTCGGTGACGCCTGAATGCACCATATTCTCACGCCCGAGCGCCCGAGACAAGGCATCGCGCCCGGCCGGCAGGGTCAGGCACCGATCCGGATCGCCGCCGCCGGCGCGGAACGCCTGGTCCAGCCGGTCGCGCCCGTCCCCGGCCGCATCCGCTGCATGCAGCACAAGGTGCAGCCGCCCGGCGCGTGCCGCGTGCAGCAGCTTCTCGGTTCCGAACAGCAGATGGCCGGCGCGATGCTCCAGCCCCAGCCGGTCGAGCGCGCGGCGCTCCAGCCCGGCTGCAATCCGTGTCACCAGGTCGTCGGGCACGGTCACGGCTGTCCGGAACGCCCGCGCCAGCGCCGCCTTCAGCCGCCCCTTCACCACGGCGTCGGCCAGCAGCCTGGCGTCGGGCACCACCCAGGCTCCCCGGCCGGGCAGGCGCGCGCCCAGGTCGGGCCAGACGGCGCCGTCAGGCCCCGGCGCCAGGCGGATCAGGCCCGCCCGGCTCCCTGTCTGCCGGGTCAGAATGCAGGTCCGCTCCGCCGGCCCCGACGTCGGGGCCTCGGGGGTCAGCGCGTCCGTGTCGTCCGTTCGGACGGCCTCATCGGGTCGGCTGCGCATCTGCGCCCTCCCCGGGTTCGTCCTCAAACCAGTGCTGACGCGCGGCCATGATGATGGCGTTACCGTCCTCAACCGAAATATTGAAGGGGGCAAGCACGCCGGCCGGAATCTCCCGCCGCTTGTCGCCCTTGCCGATCAGCTCGTCGGTCGACAGGTCGGCGAGGTCGTCCAGCGTCCGGATGCCCTTGCTGCCCAGCCGCACCAGCATCTCCTCGGAGAGGCCGGGGATGTCGGCCAGCGCATCCTCGACGCCAAGCGCCCGGCGCGCTTCGCGGAACCCCGCCTCGCGCCGTTCCAGCGCCTCCACGGCGCGGTTCTGAAGCTCGGCGGCGATCTCCTCGTCCAGCCCCTCGATACCGGCGATCTCCTCGGCCTCGACATAGGCCACTTCCTCCAGGCTGGTGAAGCCTTCCGCCACCAGCAGCTGGGCCAGCGTCTCGTCCAGCTCCAGCTCGCGCTCGAACAGCTCGGAGCGCTCGACGAACTCGCGCTGCCGCTTCTCGCTCTCGGCGGCCTCGGTCATGATGTCGATCTGGTGCCCGGTCAGCTGCCCTGCCAGGCGCACATTCTGGCCGCGCCGCCCGATCGCCAGGCTGAGCTGGTCGTCTGGCACCACCACCTCGATCCGGCTGTCCTCCTCGTCGATCACCACCTTCGACACCTGTGCGGGCTGCAGCGCATTGACGACGAAGGTGGCGGTATCGGGGGACCAGGGGATGATGTCGATCTTCTCGCCCGCCAGCTCCTGCACGACCGCCTGCACCCGGCTGCCGCGCATGCCGACGCACGCACCCACCGGATCGATCGAACTGTCGTGGCTCAGCACGCCGATCTTCGCCCGGCTGCCGGGATCGCGCGCGCAGGCCTTGATCTCGATGACGCCGTCGTAGATTTCCGGCACTTCCTGCGCGAACAGCTTCTTCATGAACTCGGGGTGGGCGCGGCTGAGGAAGATCTGCGGCCCCCGGTTCTCGCGCCGCACCAGCGTGATCAGGCTGCGCACCCGGTCGCCGACGCGCAGCTGCTCGCGCGGGATCTGCTGGTCGCGGCGGATCACGCCCTCGGCCCGGCCGAGATCGACGACGATGTGGCCGAACTCCACGCGCTTCACCACGCCGGTGATGATCTCGCCCTGCCGGTCCTTGTATTCCTCATACTGGCGCTCGCGCTCGGCATCGCGCACCTTGGTCACGATCACCTGCTTGGCCGCCTGGGCCGCGATCCGGCCGAACTCGATGGGCGGCAGCGGATCGACGATGAAGTCGCCGATCTGGGCGTCCGCCTCGCGCTCGCGCGCCTCGGCAAGGCCGATCTGCTTGAAATGATCCTCCGGCTCCTCGACGACTTCCAGCACCCGCCACAGCCTCAGGTCCCCGCCGCGCGGGTCGATCTTGGCGCGGATGTCGTTCTCGGCGCCATAGCGGGCGCGCGCCGCGCGCTGGATGGCTTCCTCCATCGCCTCGATGACGATGGTGCGGTCGATCGACTTCTCGCGCGCCACCGCATCGGCAATGGCGATCAGCTCGGCCTTGTTCGCGGCAATGGGGTTCATGGCCGTTCCTGCTCCTCGGTTTCCGGGCCGCCGCCGGCGGCCGCATCCTCGTCCTCGTCCTCGATCTCGTCCGCGCCCTCGGCCGACAGCAGCGGCGCCGTCTCGGCGATCAGCCGGTCGGTCAGCACCAGCTTCGCCTTCGCGATGGCCGCAAAGGGCAGGGCGACCGTGCCGAGCCCCTCGACGGCAAGGCGCACGTCAGCGCCCTCGATCCCCGCCAGCACGCCGTCGAAGCGTCTGCGCTGGGCGCCCGCCAGCTCGACCGGCCGGTCGAGCTCGACCTTCGCCCGGTGGCCGGCCCAGCGGTCAAAGTCTCCGGGGCGTGTCAGCGGCCGGTCGATTCCCGGGGAGGAGACTTCCAGCGTGTAGGCCACCGGGATCGGATCGGCCTCGTCCAGCATCGCCGACAGCGCCCGCGACAATCGCGCGCAATCGTCGAGCCTCATCTGCCCGGTCGCGGGATCCTCGGCCATCACCTGAAGCGTCGGCGGGTCGTCGCCCAGCAGCGCCACCCGCACCAGCTCGAAGCCGGCGGCGGCAACCACCGGCTCGATCAACTGGTTGAGGCGCGCCAAGTCGGCCATGCATCCGCTTTCCAACACCGGCCCCAACGGCGATGCGCCCCCGGGCCCCGCGGCCGGGAGGCCGGAGGTTCCTGAAGAGGCACTGCCATTCGGGAATGGCGGCGATATAGGCCGGCCCCGGCATTGCCGCAAGCCCGTTTGCCGTGCCAAGGGCGCCTGGCCATGCCTGCCATCATCCTCGCGCTCCCCAAGGGACGCATCCTCAAGGAGGCGCTGCCGCTGCTCGAAGCCGTGGGCATCCGCCCCGAGCCGGCGCTCGCCGACGAGGACAGCCGCGCGCTGCGCTTCTCGACCTCCCGGCCCGATGTGGCGATCATCCGGGTGCGCAGCTTCGATGTCGCGACCTTCGTGGCCTTCGGCGCTGCGCATCTGGGGATCGTCGGCAACGATGTCGTCGCCGAGTTCGGCTATTCCGAACTCTACGCCCCGGTCGATCTCGGCATCGGCCGCTGCCGCCTGTCGGTCGCGGAGCCCCGGGGCACGCCCCCCCTGGAGGCGGACAGCCACGTCCGCGTCGCCACCAAATATCCGGCGCTGACGGCCGCGCACTTCGCCGCGCGCGGCGTCCAGGCCGAGTGTGTCAAGCTGAACGGCGCGATGGAGCTGGCCCCGCTGATGGGCCTTGCACCCCGGATCGTCGATCTCGTCTCGACCGGCCGCACGCTTGAGGAAAACGGCCTCGTCGAGCGCGAGACCCTGCTCGAGGTCACTTCGCGCCTGGTCGTCAACCGCACCGCCTTCAAGACCCGCCCCGAGGTTCCCGCGCTGGTCGCTGCCTTCCGCGCGCTGGTCGATCGCGCCGAGGCGGCCTGATGCAGCGCCTGAGCACCGCCGATCCCGATTTCGAGGCGCGCTTCGCCGCCCTCGTCGCCGACACGCGCGAGCCCGACCGCGGCGTCGCCGGGCAGGTCGCCGCCATCCTCGAGCGTGTCCGGCGCGAGGGGTTCGCGGCCGTCGCCGACCTCACCATGCGATTCGACCGGGTCGATGTCTCGGCCGACAGCGTCGAGGTCCGCGCCCCCGAACGTGCCGCCGCCATCGCCCGTGTGCCACCCGAGACGCGCGCCGCGCTCGAACTGGCGGCCGGGCGCATCCGCGCCTTCCACGCCAGCCAGAAGCCCGCCGACGGCGAACATCTGGATGCTGTCGGCGTTCGCGCCGGCTGGCGCTGGCGTGCCGTCGAGCGCGCCGGCCTCTATGTGCCCGGCGGGCGCGCCGCCTATCCCTCCTCGGTGCTGATGAACGCGATTCCCGCCCAGGTGGCCGGCGTCGACGAGCTGGTCATGGTGACGCCCACGCCCGATGGCCGGCTGAACCCGCTCGTCATGCTCGCCGCCGAGCTGGCCGGCATCTCGCGCATCTACCGGATCGGCGGCGCGCAGGCGGTGGCGGCGCTGGCCTTCGGGATTGCGCCGCTGCCGAAATGCGATGTCATCGTCGGGCCGGGCAACGCCTGGGTCGCCGAGGCCAAGCGCCAGCTCTACGGGTCGGTCGGTATCGACATGGTCGCCGGCCCGTCGGAAATCCTCGTCATCGCCGACGCCGGTGCGCGCGCCGACTGGATCGCCGCCGATCTCCTGTCCCAGGCCGAACATGACCCGGTCGCGCAATCCATCCTGCTGACCGACAGCGCGACGCTCGCCGACGCGGTCGAGGTCGAGGTCGAGCGCCTGCTGCCGACCCTCTCCACCCAGCCGGTCGCCCGCGAGAGCTGGGAAGGGCATGGCGCGATCCTGCTGGTCGACGATCTGCTGGCAGAGGCCCCCGCGCTCGCCAACCGGCTGGCGGCCGAGCATGTCGAGCTGATGGTCGCCGATCCGGGCCCGCTGTTCGCCGCCATCCGCCACGCCGGCTCCATCTTCATCGGCGCCCACACGCCCGAGGCCGTGGGCGACTATGTCGGCGGCCCCAACCATGTCCTGCCCACCGGCCGCCGCGCGCGCTTCTCGGGCGGGCTTGGCGTCCACAACTTCATGAAGCGCACCACCTTCCTCGAGGCCGGGCCGGCCGGCTTCGCAGCGCTCGCCGACGCGACCGCCACGCTCGCCGACGCCGAGGGGCTCGCCGCCCACGCACTTGCCATCAGGATCCGCTCGAACCCCTAGCTTCCAGCCACCAGTCCTGCCGCCAGGCCGCGCGCCCGGGCACCGGGTTTCCCGCCGCGTCCGTCGCGGGGCGATAGCGGAAACGCTCGCGGATCAGCCGGCAGGTGGTCGCGTCCAGGTCGGGCAGGCCGCTGGAAGCCGTCACCCGGCACCCGGTCACCCGCCCGTCGGCGCCGATCTCCAGCGCCACCGTCACGCTGCCGCCCAGCCCGGCGCGGCTCAGCCCGCGCGGATAGTCGCGCGGGGTGATCGCGCCCGACTGCCAGCGGGCCCGCCCGCCCGCGCCCGCGCCGGCGCCGGCGCCCGAACCCGTGCCTGCGCCCGCGCCGGCCAGCCCGGTGCCCGGCCCGTCGGCCGGCGCCCCGCCGGCCGACACGTCGGGCCCCTCGGGTGCGCGGGGCACCGGCGCGGGCCCTGGTTCGGGCGGTGGCGGGCGCGGCCGGGCGACCCGCGCCGGTGGTGCCGCCTTCGCGGCGGGCTCGGGCGCGGGCGGCGGCGCGGGCGGCGGCGGCGCGGGCGGCGGGGCCAGCACCTCGAACAGGATCAGCCGCTCGGCGGCTGGCGGTGCCGGCACCACGCCGCCTCGCATCAGCAGCGCAAGCACCAGCCCATGCGCCAGCAGCACGGCCGCCAGCAGCCCGGCGCGCCCGCGCCGTGCCCGCCTCAGTCGGCGCGGGCCTTCAGAAGCTGCTGCAGGCATTCGCCGGCGGCGACATCGCGGCCGTCGGCGCGCCGCGCCTCGGCATGGGTGGCGACCATCGCGCCATCCCGGGCGTAATAATAGAGGTCGAGGATGCAGGCGCCCGCGAACTGCAGGTGCCGCGCCGGCCCCTCGCGCCGGTCGAGGCTGGCGACCCCCAGCAGGCCCATCGCCCGTTCAACCGGCGCGCCAAGCAGCAGCTCCATGCCCGGCGGGGGCGGCGGTGCCGCCTCCGTCACCGGCCGTGGCTGGGCCGCGCATCCGGCCACTAGCGCGAGCACGAGGGGAGGGTGCCAGGGCTTCATCGCCCGCCCGCCTCTAGCCCGGCCGCACATGCGATGCTAGCTGCCGGGCGCAGCCCAACCGGACGGGAGCCCCTTTTGGCCGACAGTTTCGATGTTCTGGCGATCGGCAACGCCATCGTCGACGTGATCGCCGCCCGCGAAGACAGCTTCCTCGAGGCGCAGGGCATCCCCAAGGGCTCGATGCGGCTCATCTCGGCCGACGAAGCCGAACGCCTCTACGCCGCCATGGGGCCGGGGCGCGAGATTTCGGGCGGCTCGGCTGCCAACACGGCAGCCGGGATCGCAGCGCTCGGCGGGCGCGCGGCCTTCGTCGGCCGCGTCTCCGATGACCAGCTCGGGCGCGTCTTCGCCCATGACATCCGGGCGGCGGGCGTCACCTATGCCACGCCGCCGGCCACCGGCGGGCCGCCGACCGGCCAGTGCCTCATCATCGTGTCGCCCGACGCGCAGCGGACCATGAACACCTACCTCGGCTCCTGCCAGGAGGTGGACGAGCCCGACGTGGACGAAGCCATGGTCCGGGCCAGCGCCGTCACCTATTTCGAAGGCTATCTCTGGGATCCGCCCGCGCCCATCCGCGCCATCCGCAAGGCCAAGGCGATCGCGCGCGCCGCCGGCCGCAAGGTGGCGGTCACGCTGTCCGACGTCTTCTGCGTGGAGGGTCACCGCGCCGACTTCATCGACATGATGGTCGCCGGCAGCGTCGATATCGTCTTTGCCAACGAGAATGAAGCAAAGAGCCTGTTCCGGACCGATCGTCTCGAGCTTGCGATCGAGGGGCTCGCCCGCCACGTCCCGCTTGCGGTCGTCACCCGCTCCGAGAAGGGCGCGGTCGTGATCAACGGCGAAGGCCGGGTCGAGGTGCCCGTCACCCCGGCCGCGCGCGTCCTCGACACGACGGGCGCCGGCGACCTGTTCGCCGCCGGATTCCTCGCCGGCTATACACGCGGCCGCCCGCTGACGGACTGCGCCGTCATGGGCACCATCGCGGCCGCTGAGGTCATCGAACATTATGGCGCCCGGCCCGAGGCCGACCTGAAGGCGCGCGTGGCCGCGATCCTCGGCTGACCGCCGCCCGGCCCGCGGGCACCGTCAGTTCCGGCTGCGGTCCACCAGCTTGTTCTTGGCGATCCACGGCATCATGTCGCGCAGCCGGCTGCCCACCGCCTCGATCCCGTGCGCGGCCTGCAGCTTGCGCTTTGCCTTCAGCCGCGGGTTGCCGGCGCGGTTGTCGGCGATGAAGTCGGCGACGAAGCGGCCCTCCTGGATGTCCTTCAGCACCCGCTTCATCTCGGCCCTGGTCTCGTCGGTGATGATGCGCGGGCCGGTCGAATAGTCGCCATATTCGGCGGTGTTGGAGATGGAGTAGCGCATGTTGGCGATCCCGCCCTCATACATCAGGTCGACGATCAGCTTCACTTCGTGCAGGCACTCGAAATAGGCCATTTCCGGCGCGTAGCCCGCCTCCACCAGCGTCTCGAACCCGGCCATGATCAGGTGCGAGAGGCCGCCGCACAGCACCGCCTGCTCGCCGAACAGGTCGGTCTCGCACTCCTCGCGGAAGTTGGTCTCGATGATGCCGGACCGCCCGCCGCCGATCGCCGAGGCATAGGCGAGCGCGATGTCCATCGCATTGCCGCTGGCGTCCTGGTGGACGGCGACAAGGCAGGGCACGCCCGCGCCCTTGCGATACTCGGACCGCACCGTGTGCCCCGGCCCCTTAGGCGCCACCATGAACACGTCGAGGTCGGGGCGCGGCTCGATCAGGCCGAAGTGGATGTTGAGCCCGTGCGCAAAGGCAAGCCCCGCGCCGTCGCGCATGTTGGGCGCCAGATCCTCGGCCCAGATCTGCGCCTGGGATTCGTCGGGCGCCAGCATCATCACGATGTCGGCCCAGGTCGCGGCCTCGGCGCTGGTCATCACGCTGAACCCGGCGGCCCTTGCCTTGTCGGCGGTCTTCGATCCCGACTTCAGCGCGACTGCGACCTCGGTCACGCCCGAATCCTTCAGGTTCGCGACATGGGCATGGCCCTGGCTGCCATAGCCGACGACGGCGATCTTCTTCGGGCGGATCAACGCCAGGTCGGCGTCGGAATCATAATAGACGCGCATTGCTCGCTTTCTCGGTTGCAGGGAAGAAGGATCAGGCCGGCTCGGCGCCCCGCGCAAGGGCGACGACACCGCCACGCGCGACCTCGACGAGGCCGACTTCGCGCATCAGCGTGATGAACTGGTCGACCTTGGCGGTCGAGCCGGACACCTCGAACACGAAGCTGGACGTGGTGGTGTCCACCGGCCGGGCGCGGAAGATGTCGGCGAGCCGCAGGGCCTCCACCCGCTTCTCGCCGGTGCCGGCCACCTTCACCAGCGCCAGCTCGCGCTCCACATGCGGGCCCAGCTCGGTCAGGTCGCTCACCGAATGCACCGGCACCAGCCGGTCGAGCTGGGCGGTGATCTGGTCGATCACCCGCCGCGGGCCGGAGGTCACGATGGTGATGCGGCTGACGGCATGGTCGGGCGACACGTCGGCAACGGTCAGGCTCTCGATGTTGTAGCCCCGCGCCGAGAACAGGCCGGTGATGCGCCCCAGCACGCCGGCCTCGTTGTCGACGAGCACGGACAGCGTGTGCCGCTCGGCCGGCTCGTCCGGGAACAGGGGCTTGGGGGTCGCTGCCATCAGACCAGCGCCTCGGCCGCCTTGTCGACCGTCCCCGACACCTGCTCGGGCCCCAGCAGCATCTCGGTGTGCGTCGCTCCACTCGGGATCATCGGGAAGCAGTTGGCGTGCTTCTCGACACGGCAGTCCACGAACACCGGGCCGTCGTGCGCCAGCATGTCGGCGATGCCGGCATCCAGCCCGTCGGCCGTGTCGATGCGGATCCCCTTCCAGCCCCAGGCCTCGGCCAGCTTCACGAAATCCGGCAGGCTGTCCGAATAGCTTTCGGCATGCCGCCCGCCATAGGTCAGGTCCTGCCACTGGCGCACCATGCCCATATATTCGTTGTTCAGCACGAACACCTTCACCGGCAGGCGGAACTGGGTCGCCGTGCCCAGCTCCTGGATGTTCATCAGGATGGAGGCCTCGCCCGCGATGTCGATGACGAGGCGCCCCGGATTGCCGATCTGGGCGCCGATGGCGGCCGGCAGGCCATAGCCCATGGTGCCGAGCCCGCCCGAAGTCAGCCAGCGGTTGGGCCCCTCGAAGCCGAAATGCTGGGCCGCCCACATCTGGTGCTGGCCGACTTCGGTCGTGATGATCGGGTCGAGCGCGTGCGTCGCCTCCCACAGCCGGCGCACGGCGTGCTGCGGCTGGATCGTCGGGCCCGCCTGCTCATAGTGCAGGCAGTTGCGCGCCCGCCAGCCGTCGATCCGGGCCCACCAGTCCCGCTGCTCGGCCGGCCGGTGGCCGCGTGCCTTCCACAGCTTGACCATGTCCTCCAGCACATGGCCGACATCGCCTTCGATCGACAGATCGACTCGCACCGTCTTGTTGAAGCTGGACGGGTCGATATCGACATGGATCTTGCGCGACTGCGGCGAGAATCCGTCCAGCCGGCCCGTCACCCGGTCGTCGAAGCGCGCGCCCAGGTTCAGCATCAGGTCGCACTGGTTCATGGCCATGTTGGCCTCGAGGGTGCCGTGCATCCCCAGCATGCCCAGGAATTGCGGATGGCTCGCCGGAAAGGCGCCCAGCCCCATCAGCGTGGAGGTGACGGGCGCCTTCGTCAGCCGCGCCAGTTCGCGCAGCAGCTGGGCTGCACCCGGCCCCGAGTTGATGATGCCGCCGCCGGTGTAGAGGATCGGCCGCTGCGCGGCGGCCAGCATCTCGACGGCGGCCTCGATGGCGCCGGGCTCGCCCTTCACCCGCGGCCGGTAGGTGCGATGCTCGATCCGCCCCGGGTTGCGGTAGCGCGCGCTCGCCACCTGCACATCCTTCGGGATGTCCACCACCACCGGGCCGGGCCGGCCGGCGGTCGCGATGTGGAACGCCTCGTGAATGACGGCCCCCAGCCGATCCGTATCCTTCACCAGATAATTATGCTTTGAACAATGACGCGTGATCCCGACCGTGTCGCATTCCTGGAAGGCGTCAGATCCGATCAGGTGGGTGGCGACCTGCCCGGTCAGCACCACGAGGGGGATGGAATCCATCAGCGCATCGGTGATTCCCGTCACGGCATTGGTCGCGCCCGGCCCCGATGTCACCAGCACGACGCCCGGCTTACCCGTCGAGCGCGCATAGCCTTCGGCCGCGTGCACGGCGGCCTGCTCATGGCGGACGAGGATGTGGCGGATGCGGGTCTGGCGGAACAGCGCGTCATAGATGGGCAGCACCGCGCCGCCGGGATAGCCGAAGATGGTGTCCACGCCGAGGTCGGCGAGCGCCTGCACGACAATCTCGGCGCCACTCATCACCCGGCCTTGCATCTGTCTTGTCCTGCTGTCCTTTTGGTGCAGCGCGGGATAGGCAGGGCCTGCCGGCCTGTCAACGCCAGGCGCGCAGTATTATTACATCAACGCACGATAATCGGTTTCTTTCTTTCTTCATGAGGTTTTTCTGCATGCGAATCATGCCCATTGTGTCGCTCCTCGTCGGCCTGATGCTGATCGCGGGGGAGGTTGCGCGGCGTGGTGATTCGGTGCTTGCCGCGCCGCGCGCCCTCGATGATCTCGTCGCCGGCGCGGTGCTGGTGATGCTCGGGCTCCTCGGCCGGCGCCTGCGGCCGGCGTGGCACGCGGCCGGCTGGGCGCTGTTCACCGGCGTGATGCTCTCGACGCTGGGCATCAATCTCGACGGCTGGCTGGCGGATGCCGAAAAGCCCCGCGCCGGCGTCTATGTCCCCGTGCTCGCCGCCCTTGTCCTGCTCGGCGTGGGCGCCACCATCTGGTGGGCGCGCCGCCGCTGACGCCCGCCTCAGCCGCGCGGCCAGCCGGGCTGCTGGTGGCGGAACCAGGTGCCCTGTCGCTTGGCGTAGCGCCGCGTGTCGAGCCGCCAGCGCGCCAGCGCCGCCGCCTCGCCCATCCGCCCCTCCAGTAGCGCGACCAGCGGCGGCACCCCGATCGCCCGCATCGCCGGCAGGGTCGGCGGCAGGTTGCGCGCCTTCAGCCGGCGCACCTCCTCGAGCGCGCCGGCCGCCCACATCGCCTCGATCCGGGCGGCGATCCGCCGGTCCAGCTCGTCGCGCGGGGGGTCGAGCACCAGCGGCGCCAGCGCGACCCTGCCGCCCAGCCCGCCCATGCGCGGCGCCGCCTGCCAGGCTGCCAGCGACTGCCCGGTCGCGCGGATCACCTCCAGCGCGCGGGCGTTGCGCTGCGGGTCGCGGGCGTCGAGCCGCGCGGCCATCGCCGGGTCCTCCGCTTCGAGCGCGGCGCGAACCTCGGCCGGGGCCAGCGCGCGCACGCCGGCGCGAACCCCGGCCGGCACCGGCGGCACGGCGGCCAGTCCGTCGATCAGCGTCTTCAGATAGAGTCCCGTGCCCCCCACCAGGATCGGCAGCCTGCCCGAAGCCCAGGCCGCTTCGATCTCCGCCCGGGCAAGCGCGGCCCAGCGCGCAGCCGTCATCGCGTCGGCCGCGTCCACCACGCCGAACAGCCGGTGGGGCACCCGCGCCTGCTCGGCCGCCGTCGGCCTGGCGGCCACGATGTCGAGATCGGCATAGAGCTGGCTTGCGTCCGCGTTGATGATGACGCCGTCGCGCGCCGCCGCCAGCGCCAGCGCCCGGGCCGTCTTGCCGCTGGCCGTCGGCCCTGCGATGACGGCGAGCGGAGGCTTCTTCCCACCCATGTCCACGCCCGCGTCGCTCATCGTCACCCTCGCCAGCCCCCGGGGGCTTTCGCAAGCGCAGGTCGAAGCTGCAAGCGCAGCGCTTGCGGCCGCCGGCGGCGTGGTCACGGCCGAGGTCGCGCTCGATCCGCCGCATGCCCATGATCTGGTGGTGCGCGGCCTCGCTGCCCGCGCCGCGCGCGCCGCCGTCGAGGCCGTGGCCGACGACCATGACGTGATCGCCCAGCCGGCCGCCGGGCCGCGCCTGCGCCGGCTGCTCGTCGCCGACATGGATTCGACCATGATCGGCCAGGAATGCATCGACGAGCTGGCCGATTTCGCCGGCCGCAAGGCGGAGATCGCCGCCATCACCGAACGAGCGATGCAGGGCGAGCTGGATTTCGCCGAGGCGCTGAGGGCCCGGGTCGCCGCGCTCGCCGGCCTCGAGGCGGCCGCGATCCAGCGCACGCTGGCCGAGCGCATCCGCCCCAGCCCGGGCGCCGCCACCCTCATCGCCACGCTGAAGGCGCAGGGCACGCGAACCCTGCTCGTCTCGGGCGGGTTCACCGCCTTCACCCAGGCCGTTGCCCAACGCCTCGGCTTCGACCGGCAGCACGCCAACATCCTCCACCTCGAGGGCGACCGGCTGGCCGGCACGGTCGCCGAGCCGATCGTCGATGCCGCCGCCAAGCGCGCGACGCTGCTGGCCGAGGCCGCGGCCATGGGCCTTGCCCTTCAGGCAACGCTCGCCATCGGCGACGGTGCCAACGACATCCCCATGCTCGAGGCCGCGGGGCTGGGCATCGCCTGGCGCGCGAGGCCAGGGGCGGCCGCTGCTGCCGACGCGCATGTCCGCCACGGCGACCTGACGACGATCCTCTGGGCTCTGGGGCTTCCCCGCCGCGACTGGGTCGCGGCAGACTGAGGCCCCCCGCGACTGGGTCGCGGCAGACTGAGGCCCCCCGCGACTGGGTCGCGGCAGACTGAGGCCTTCAGCCGCCGGCGGCGCGGGCGTGGTGGCGGATCACCTCGTCGATGATGAAGCGCAGGAACTTCTCCGAGAATTCGGGGTCGAGGTCGGCTTCGGCGGCCAGCGCGCGCAGGCGTGCGATCTGCTGCTCCTCGCGCGCGGGGTCGGCCGGCGGCAGGCCGGCGGCCGCCTTGAAGGCGCCCACCTTCTTCGTCACCTTGAACCGCTCGGCCAGCAGGAAGACGAGCGCGGCATCGATATTGTCGATCGACCTTCGATAGCCTGCCAGTTCCGCTGCCGCCGGCCCCGCATCAGCCACTTCCGAGCGCGACATCAAAGCCCTTCCCCTTTCCGCCTCAAGCCCCTAGCGCGGAACCGACATGAGCGCGACCGTCCACAATCTGCGGGCCGACCGCCCCAGCCTCAAGCCGCTGATGGCGCTGGTGGCACCCGGCCTGAATGCCGTCAATCGGGTCATCCTCGACCGGATGCAGAGCCCCGTTGCCCTCATCCCCGAGCTTGCCGGCCATCTCATCGCCGGCGGCGGCAAGCGGCTTCGCCCCATGCTGACGCTCGGCTCGGCCGCAGCGCTCGGCTATGCAGGCGATCGCCACCACAAGCTCGCCGCTGCGGTCGAGTTCATCCACACGGCAACGCTGCTGCACGACGATGTGGTCGATGGCTCGGACCTGCGGCGCGGCCGGGCCACCGCCAACACCATCTGGGGCAATGAGGCGTCCGTCCTCGTTGGCGATTTCCTGTTCGCGCGTGCCTTCGAGCTGATGGTGGAGGATGGCAGCCTCAAGGTGCTGAAGGTGCTGAGCCATGCAGCGGCCGTCATCGCCGAGGGGGAGGTCGCGCAGCTGACGGCCCAGCGCGTGGTGGAGACCAGCGAGGACCGCTATCTCGAGATCATCCAGGCCAAGACGGCCGCCCTGTTCGCGGCCGCCTGCCAGGTCGCTGCCGTCGTCGCCGAGGCGCCGGGCGCCACCGTCTCCGCGCTCGACAGCTATGGCCGCAACCTCGGAATCGCCTTCCAGCTGGTGGACGACGCGATCGACTACACCTCGGATGCGGCCACCATGGGCAAGGACATGGGCGACGATTTCCGCGACGGGAAAGTGACGTTGCCCGTCATTCTCGCCTACGCCCGCGGCGATGAGACGGCGCGCAGCTTCTGGCGCCGGGCGATGTCGGGTCGGGCCAATGGCGAGGCCGAACTGGCCGAGGGCATCGCCCGCATGGACCAGACCGGGGCGCTCGCCGACACGCTGGCCCGCGCCCGGCTCTACGGCAGCCGGGCCATTGACTCGCTTGCGCCGCTGCCGGCCAGCGCGGCCAGGTCGGCCCTGGTCGAGACCGTCGAGTTTGCGATCCAGCGCGCCTACTGAGGCAGCGGACCTTCCGGTCCGCGCCCGGCTGCCCGAGCTTCGCGACGCCCTTGCCGGGCCCGGCGCTGCCGTGCTGGTCGCCCCGCCGGGCGCGGGCAAGACGACGCTGGTCGCTCCGGCCCTGCTGGACGAACCCTGGCTCGAGGGGCGCCGCATCCTGCTGATGCTGCCGCGCCGGCTGGCCGCCCGCGCGGCGGCCGAGCGCGTGGCCGAGCTGCTGGGGGAGGCGCCGGGCCGCCGTGTCGGCTACGCGACTCGCCTGGACTCGAGGCCGGGCAGCCGGATCGAGTGCCTGACGACGGGCATCTTCCTCAATCGCCTGCTGGCCGATCCGGGCCTCGAGGGTGTCGGCTGCCTGCTGCTCGACGAGGTGCACGAGCGCAGCCTCGAGGCCGATCTCGCGCTGGCGCTCTGCCTGGAGGCGCGCACGCTGAGGCCCGAGCTTCGCCTCGTCGCCATGTCGGCGACCATCGCGGGCGAGGCCTTCGCCCGGCTGCTCGGCGGCGTGCCGCTGATCCGCTCCGAAGGCCGCCAGCATGCCGTCGAGCTTCGTCACATCGGCCGCACCAGCGATCGCATCGAGGCGCAGATGGCGTCCGCCATCCGACGGGCGCTCGGGGAAGGGCCGGGCGACATCCTTGCCTTCCTGCCCGGCGCGGCCGAGATCGCGCGGACGGCCGACCAGCTCGCCGACTACGCCGATCTTGCCATCCACCGGCTGCACGGCGCTGCCGAGCCGGCCGCCCAGCGCGCCGCGCTCGCCCCCGACCCGGCCGGCCGGCGCAAGCTGATCCTGGCCACCAGCATCGCCGAAACCTCGCTCACCATCGACGGCGTGCGGATCGTCGTCGATTCAGGGCTTGCCCGCCGTCCCCGCTTCGACCGGGCGGCCGGCCTCACCCGGCTGGTGACCGAGCGAGTCTCGCAGGCGGCCGCCACCCAGCGCGCCGGCCGTGCCGGGCGGCAGGCCCCCGGCCTTGCGCTGCGCCTGTGGGACGCGGCCGAGACGCGCGGCCTGATCCCGAACGACCCGCCCGAGATGCTCGATGCCGATCTCGCCCCGCTGCTGCTGCGGCTGCTGGCCTGGGGCGCGCGGCCCGACGAGCTTCGCTGGCTCGATCCGCCGCCCGCCGCTGCGCTGGCCAGCGCGCGCACCGATCTCGAGGCGCTCGGCGCGCTCGACCCGCAGGGCGGCCTGTCGGCACGAGGTCGCGCCATGGCCCGCCTGCCGGTCGCCCCGCGCACGGCGGCCATGCTGCTGGCCGGCGCCGAGCGCGGGCAGGCCGTGGAGGCCGCCCGCATCGCCATCCTGCTGGAGGAGCGCGGGCTTGGCGGCCCCTCGACCGACCTCGACACGCGGCTGGCCCGCTTCGTGGTCGAGCGCGGCGGCCGGGTCGATGCTGCCCGCCGCCTCGCCGCCCGCTGGGCGGACGCGGCGGGCCGTCTCCGGCCCCGCACGGGCGCACCGCCGCTGGGGTCGGCCGGGCTCGTCGCCACGGCCTGGCCCGAGCGCGTCGCCCGCCGCCGCCGCGCCGCTGGCCGGGCCGAGCCGATGGTCGGCTACCGCCTGGCCAATGGACGCGGCGCGCTGCTGGAGGCCACGGATCCGCTGGCCGCGCACGAGTGGCTGGCGATTGCCGACGCCGGCGGTGCCGGCGCGGATGCGCGCGTGCGCCTCGCCGCTGCCTTCAGCGCCGACGGCCTTGCCGCCTTCCTCGCCGGCCGCACGCTGACCAGCCAGGCGGTCGAGCCCGACCCGGCCTCGGGCCGCCACTGGCTGGTCGAGAGCGAGCGGTTCGGGGCGATCGAGGTCGCCCGCCGCCGCGGCCCCGCACCGCCCGAGGCGGTCGCGGCGGCACTGCTGGCCGAGGCCCGGGCGCAGGGCGTCGGGTCGCTGCCCTGGCCGGACACCGAACTCGCCCTTCGCGCGCGCATCGGCTTTGCGGCAGCGCACGGCCTTGCGGGCCTTCCCGACGTCAGCGACGAGGGGCTGGCCGCGACCCAGGACATCTGGCTCGAGCCCCGGATTGCCGGCTGCGCGCGGCTGGCCGACGTGCGCCTCGATGGCGCCATCGCCGGCCTGCTCGACCGGGCCACGGCGCGCGCGCTCGACCGTTTCGCCCCGGCCCGCCTCGTGACGCCGGCTGCCGCGAGCGTCGCCATCGACTATGCAGCGACAGCGGGCCCGCAGGCCGAGGTTCGCGTGCAGGCGCTGTTCGGTCTCGATACGCACCCGATGCTTGCCGACGGGCGCGTGCCCCTCATCCTCCTGCTCACCTCGCTGGCCGGACGACCGCTGGCGCGAACCGCCGATCTTCCCGGCTTCTGGCGGGGCGCCTGGCGGGATGTGCAGCGCGACATGAAGGGCCGCTATCCCAGGCACCCCTGGCCGGACGACCCGGCAGGCGCCAGCCCCACGCTCAGGACGAAGGCGGCCGCCGCGCGCCGCACCGATTGACAGGCGGCCCGGCGCCGGCCACGCGCGGGGCCATGTCCTTCGATCCCGCCGCGGCGACGGCCGCCTACATCGACAGCCTCGGCCCCGAGGCGCTGGCGAAGGCGGCTGCCTATTCGGCCGGCAACCACTGGCTGCTGCTGTGGGGTCTTCTGGTCAGCGCCCTCGTCACCTGGATCATCGTCCGGCTCGGCTGGCTGGACCGGCTGCAGGCCAGGCTCGGTGCGCGGCGCAACCTGGCCGCCTTCCTGGTCAGCTCGGCCACTTTCCTGCTGATCGCGGTGCTGACCCTGCCCTGGACTCTCTGGACAGACCATCTCCGCAAGCGCGCCTACGGCCGCACCAGTCAGCCGCTGGCCGACTGGCTGGGGCAGACCGCGCTCTCGACCGCGATCACCCTGGTCCTGGCGGGCCTCTTCTTCCTGGGCGTCTATGCCCTGATCCGGGGGGCCGGCCGCCGCTGGTGGCTGTGGGCCGGCGGGCTGGCGGCGGCGGCCGTCACGGCGATGCTGCTGGCCGGCCCGGTGTTCATCCAGCCGCTGTTCAACCAGTACACGCCGCTGCCCGAAGGGCCCGTCCGGACGGCGATCGAGCGCCATGCCATCGAGGCGGGCGTGCCCACCGACCGCATCTTCGTCTATGACGGATCCCGCCAGTCCAACAACTTCACCGCCAATGTCTCGGGCGTGTTCGGCTCGGCGCGGATCGCCATTTCGGATGTCGCGCTCAAGGGGGCCGATCTGGACGAGGTGGAGGCCGTGACCGGCCACGAGATCGGCCATTATGTGCTCGGCCATGTGTGGCGCTCGGTGGCGCTGCTGGCGGGGCTTGCCGTCCTGTTCTTCTTCCTGATCGATCGCCTCTATCCGCGCTTCGCCCGGGCCTTCGGGGCGCGGGCGGCACTGGACGAGCCGGCGGGCCTGCCGGTGCTGCTGTTCATGGCAAGCCTGTTCGGCCTGCTGGCCATGCCCGTGCAGAACGCCCTCATCCGCCAGGGCGAGCGCGAGGCGGATCGCTACAGCCTGGAGACGGTGGGCAAGCCCGATGCGCTGGCCCGGGCGCTGGTGAAGACGGCCGACTATCGCGACCCGCGCCCGCACCCGATCGCCGAGGCGCTGTTCCACACCCACCCCTCGGTCGAGCGGCGGGTTCGCGCCGCGATGGACTGGAAGGCGGCGAACGAGGCGCGCGATGCCGGTTGATTTCGCGGCCGAACCCGGGCTTGAGGCGGCCATGCGACGCCGCGCCCGACTCTATCAGCAGGGAACCCGGGCCACCCAGTCGGGCCGGGCGCGCGCGAGCGAATGGGTGCTGGAGCCCGAGCCTCTTGAGCCCAAGCGCCCCGACCCATTGATGGGCTGGGCCGGCAGCGGCGATACGGCGCAGCAGGTGCGGCTTCGCTTCCCGAGCGAGGCGGCAGCGCGCGCCTATGCCGAGCGCCACGACCTCGATGTGGAGATGGTGCCGCCGGCGCCCCGCCGCCTCATCCTGCAAAGCTATGCCGAGAATTTCCGCTGACGCGCGAACTCGTCTAAGGGCGCCCCCAAGCGCCCGTAGCTCAGCTGGATAGAGCACCCGCCTTCTAAGCGGATGGTCGCAGGTTCGAATCCTGCCGGGCGCGCCAGCGGCCGGCAGGATCGGTGCCAGCCAATCCTGCCGGGCGCGCCATTTCCCCTGCTTCACACGATGATCGCGCCACGCGCCCGGATCCTTGTTCGTTCGAACAAAGTTCGACAGGGCGCGCCAGCGGCCGGGCACAATGCCGTGCGCCCGGGCCGAAGCCCGGGCCGAAAGCGCCGCCGATGGCCTTCCGCAAGGCGGGGCCAGCGCGCACGGGGCCATCTTCGTGCGCGGGATCGGCGTGCCCGCGTCCGGGCCTCGGGCAGGCGGAACAGGGGGGCGAGGCTCAGCGGCCTGGCGGCAGGGGCCGACATTGTGGGCGCCGGGGGCGAGTGTTAGTCTTGTGACATCTCGTGGGGGGGCTGCCATGTTCATCCTTCCGATCGGGCATAGTGTCCGTGGTCTGGCACTCGCCGGCCTTTGCGTGATGGCGTCTGTACCGATGCCGCCGGCACAGCTTCTGCCGCCGGCACAGCTTCCGTTCGACCGGGCGCTTGTCGTCGATTTCGCCCGGGCGGGCGCTTCGGTCTGCGGGCAGCGACGTGGTGGGCCGGGGCCGGTTCGCGCGCTTCTGGCCGCAGCGGCGGTCGCGGCGCCCGTCAGCCAGGGTGGGCCGATCCCGCTGCACCCCGATCTGGCCGCCCACCCCTTCCCGATCGCCTCCAGCCATCCGGCCACGCGGCAATGGTTCTCGCAGGGCCTGCTTCTGGCCTATGGCTTCAATCATGCCGGGGCGGTCGCGTCCTTCCGCCAGGCCCGGCAGCTGGATCCCGGCTGTGCCATCTGCTGGTGGGGTGAGGCCATGGCGCTTGGCCCCAACATCAATGCGCCGATGGACGGTCGCGACCAGGCTGCCGCCATCGCCGCGCTCGATCGGGCGATGGCGCTGGGGCCCTCGGCCCCGGCGCTTGAGCGGGCGCTGATCGAGGCGCTGTCCGTTCGCTACGACCGGGAGGGCACCGGGGATCGCGCCGCGCTCGATGCGGCCTATGCCGACGCGATGCTGGCGGTCGCGAGCCGCTTTCCCGGCAACGACGACATCGCTGTCCTGGCGGCCGAAGCCGTGATGAACACCACCCCCTGGAACTATTGGGAGCCGGATCGGCGGACACCCGTCGGCCGCAGCGGGGAGGCGGTGCGCCTGCTCGAAGCCGTGCTGGCGCGCAATCCGGATCATGTGCAGGCCGCGCATCTCTACATCCACATGATGGAGGCAAGCGACCCGGCGCGGGCTGAACGAGTCGCGGACAGGCTGGCAAGGGTGGCCCCGCCCAGTGCGGCGCATCTGGTTCACATGCCCTCCCACATCTGGATCCAGCGCGGGCGGTACCGGGAGTCCATCGCGGCGAACGTGAAGGCCCTGAGGGCCGACGAGGCCTATATCACCGCGACCGGTGATCGGGGGCTGCTGCGCTACGGCTATTATCCGCACAATCTCCACTTCGTCGTCGTTTCGGCACAGATGGCGGGCGACATGGACACCGTGCTTCGGGAGTCGGGGCGGCTGCGCGCCATCCTGGACGTGGAGACATCCGCGAAGGTCGGCTGGGTGCAGCTGATCGACGCGGCGCCCTTTCTGGCCATGGCGCAATATGCGCAACCCGATGAAATCCTTGCCCTTCCGCCACCCGATTCGCGGCTGCCCTATGCCGGCGCGATGCGCCACTATGCGCGTGCCGTCGCGCATGCGGCCCGCCGGGACCGGGCCGGGTTCGAGGCCGAGATGGCCGCGCTGGCGGCCAGTGCCGGCCACCCGGCCATGAGCGACCTGGTGGATCAGGCGATTCCCGTGCCGGATATCATCGCCCTCGCCCGGGCCATGGCCCTCGGACGGTGGGCGATCGCCCAGGGCCACCATCGAGACGCGGTGGCGCATTTTGCGGATGCCGCCCGGATCGAGGGGCGGCTGGGCTATTTCGAGCCGCCCTTGTGGCATCATCCCGTCCGGCAGTCGCTTGGCGCGGCCCTTTACCTGGCTGGCGACCCTGAAGCCGCCAGCGAGGCATTCCGGGCGGCGCTGGTTCAGGCGCCGGCCAGCGGCTGGGCGCTCTTCGGACTGGCCGTCAGCGAGGCCGCAGCCGGGCGCCCGGCGGCGGCGGCCGCTGCGCGTGCCGCCTTCGCGCGGGCCTGGGCCGGGGATTCGCGCTGGCTGCGGATGGAGCGCCTTTAGCCCGCCGCCACGCTAGCTGCGCGGCGGGCGCGGGCGGTAGCGGGGGAGCGACCAGCCCCTCAGCAGCGCGCCGGCGCGCAGGCCGAAGCCGACGAGGATGGCGGTGGTGATTCCGATCTCGCGCGGCAGCCCGAGCGCATCGAGCGCAACGAAGGCCAGCGCCGCCGCGAGGGCGGCGGTGACGTAGATTTCCTGCGAGAAGATGATCGAGCGCTCGCCACCCAGGATGTCGCGGATGATGCCGCCGAAGGTGGCGGTGATCATCCCCATCACCACGGCGACCAGCGGCGCGGTGCCCGCCTCCAGCGCGCGCTCGGCACCGATGGTGGCATAGAGCGCAAGCCCGACCGCATCGAGCCACAGCAGCAGCCGGAGGCGCGACTGCACGAGATGGGCGGTGAAGAAGACGAACAGCGAGACGAGGACGCACAGCAGCAGGTAGAAGGGTTGCTCGATCCAGACGAGCGGGTGGTGATCGAGCAGCACGTCGCGGATGGTGCCACCGCCGATCCCGGTGACGGTGCCCAGCAGCACGAAGCCGACCGCATCCATCTGCCGGCGCGAGGCAACCAGCGCGCCCGTCATCGCAAAGACGATGAGTCCGAGCCAGTCGAGGACGGCGATGGCGTTGTCGAACATCGGGACCGGCCGGGGCTCAGGTGCCGCAGAAGGTCTGGCAGACGCGCTCGTGCGCGGCGGGGGGCGCGCGCAGCGGTTCGTCCTCGGGCGCGGGATCGAAGGGGCGGGCGAGCGCGGCGAGCAGGCGGTGGAGGGGGGCAAGATCGCCGGCCTCGGCGGCGGCGAGCGCTGCCTCGACGCGGTGGTTGCGGGCGATGACGGCGGGGTTGGCCCTGCGCGCGCGGGCGCCGGCCTGTTCGGGGGTGCTGCCCTCGTCGGCAAGGCGGGCGGCCCAGGCGGCCTCGAAGGTGGCGAAGGCCTGCGGATCGGGGACGGGCCAGGCCGCCGCTTCGGCCAGCGCGCGGAAGGCCAGCGTGAAGTCGGCACCGGTGTGGTGCAGGGTGGTCAGAAACTGCTCGACGAGCGCGCGGTCGCCCGCTGTCTCGGTCGCAAGCCCCAGCTTGGCGCGGTGGACGCGCAGCCAGGCGGCCTCGAAGCGGTCGGGGAAGGTGGCCAGCGTCTCGTTGGCGCGCTCGACGGCCTGGTCGCGGTTCGGATCGATGAGGGGGAGCAGCGCTTCGGCGAGGCGAACGAGGTTCCAGTGGGCGATGCGGGGCTGGTTGCCGAAGGCGTAGCGGCCGGCGCGGTCGATCGAGGAGAAGACGGCGGCCGGATCGTAGCCATCGAGGAAGGCGCAGGGGCCGTAGTCGATGGTCTCGCCCGAGAGCGCCATGTTGTCGGTGTTCATGACGCCGTGGACGAAGCCCGCGCCCATCCAGCGGGCGACGAGATCGGCCTGCTTCTCGATCGTGGCGTCGAGGAGGGCGAGCGCGGGACTCCCGGCCTGTGCGGCCTCGGGCGCGTGCGTGGCCAGGGTGTGGGCGAGCAGCGCCTGGAGGACGGCGGGATCGTCCTGCAGGGCGGCGAACTGGAAGGTGCCCACCCGGATGTGGCTGGCGGCGATTCGCGTCAGCACGGCGCCGGGAAGCGGGCGTTCGCGGAACACCGGCTCGCCCGTGGTGACGACGGCGAGGCTGCGGGTTGTCGGAATGCCGAGCGCGTGCATCGCTTCGGAGACGACATATTCGCGCAGCATCGGCCCGATTGCGGCGCGGCCATCGCCCATGCGGGAATAGGAGGTGCGGCCGGAACCCTTCAGCTGGATATCGACCCGGCGGCCATCCGGCGCGACATGTTCGCCGAGCAGGATCGCGCGGCCGTCACCCAGGATGGTGAAATGGCCGAACTGGTGGCCGGCATAGGCCTGGGCGATGGGGTGCGCGCCTTCGGGCACGGCATTGCCGGCAAGGATGGCGACGCCTTGCGGGCTGGCGAGCCAGTCCGCATCGAGGCCGAGGCTTTCGGCAAGCGGGCGGTTGAGAAGCAGGAGGGCAGGCGCGCGCACGGGCTCGGGCGGCTGTTCGGTGAAGAGGATGGGCGGCAGCGCGCGGTAGAGGGCGGACAGGGGAAGGGGCATGGCCCGCAGGTGGCGAAGATTTGCGCGCAGCGCAAACGCTCGGCTCACCGAAGGCCCGGCCGCCGTGCGGCAACGCCGACACGGCCAACGCCGCGGCTTGGCCATGACCTTGCTTCGATAACCGGATTGGTTGTTCCACGTGGAACATTATCCTACGGATTGGCATGTTCCACGCCCGGCGCGGAGCGGGCTCGGCCGGCGGCGCGCGCGGCCGATACTAAGGAAGGATGGCTCCGAACCTCCGGGTTTCGAAGAAGTATCAATCTTCGACGTACAGTTGCTCACTTATACCGAAGGCAACGATCGGGCATCCGCCACCTGACCCACCTCGCAATCGGGGTAGCAGTTTTGCCATGTGCGTTGTGGATTTTCCGTAGCTGCTACCTTTACCAAGGCGATCGAAGATTGTTTGAATGCTTGAGCAACGAGTGATGATTACACCTACGTCGATGACTTGTAAGTCAAATAGTAGACGAAAATTGTTCAAATCACGATCGAAAAACGGGTCCTTGTTGTTCCATTCGACTTCGAGCGCGACCCGGCCCTTGAAACAGTCGACGCTATGTGTCGGAGATTCCCGAGTTGTTCCATCCACAACGATAGCGGTCGCAAATTGCCGCGCGATCCAACCTCGCTCCTTTAGTGGCCTTTCAAGCCGGTCCACGATCGTGGACCGGTTGCCGCCCGCTGCTACCACCTCGCTACGATACAGGTGAAATAGGACAAGAGCAGACTGAATATCAGCCCACTCATCTGGGCAGGCAGTGGTGAGTACACCAACCGCATTTCTCCATTCATGTACTTCGTAAAGTGCTGAAATTTCACTGGATACAAGATGTACAGTCGACATAATTCCAATTTATTCTGCAATAGCTAGGGTAGTCGTAGAATTATAAGCGTAGGTTTTCCAATGTGGCTGATATTGATCATCAGCCTGATTGCCCCATACGACCCAACCTTTACGCTGACCACGACTAAAAAGTTCGATACGTGGACCCCAACTACAGGATTCGATAATCAAATATTGTTCGTCTGGCTTTCGACTATGCTCTCGCTTCATTGACTGGATCACATTGACTTGGCTGCGTCCGGGTGTAAGCGTTCGTGCGTTTCTTCCTCTTACGCCGAACAACAGCAGCTCAGTGACATTGCGAAAATAGAAGCCGACACCCCTTCCGTCCGAACCTCCATCTTTGCGGACCTTGTGCCAAACGATGTTCGAGATGTAGCGAAAACCCCATGCATCCATGACTTTGAGGCCTTCTGGAAGGAGGGCGTTGGGAACCCATAGATATAAGTGAGACGGGTCTGCCGCGATCTTCTCCACGGGAAGGTTGCAGATTTCGTTTAATGTCATCGTGCCGTAGCGGGTCAGGCGTCGATGCTCTGGCGCAACCTTTCCCGTGCGGTTCTGGAACTGCCACGGGGGATCCGCGAGAATCGTTCCGAAGCGGCGGCCTCGCGCAACGGTCAACAGACCTTCGACTGTTTCAGAGCCGCTACTTGGCGGGAGCGGCTGAGGGATGGAGACGTTCATGGGTGCCGCCTACTCCGCCGCGCCCACGCCTTCGAGCAAATCCCCTTCGGCTTCCTCATCGTTGGCAGGCGCCGTCACCCTGGCTCCCTGCCGGCGGTCGAACATGTCCCACACCTCGTTCCAGTTCCCCTTGGTTGCCGCCTTCGAATATTCCGTCGCGCGGGTCTCGAAGAAGTTGGCATGTTCCACGCCGTTCAGCAGCGGCTGCAGCCAGGGCAGGGGGTGGTCGTCAATCAGGTAGATGGGCTGCAGGCCGAGCTGGCGCAGGCGCCAGTCGGCGATGTAGCGGATATACTTCTTGATTTCCTTCGGCGCCATGCCGGGGACGGGGCCCATTTCGAAGGCGAGGTCGATGAAGGCGTCTTCCAGGCGGACCGTCTTCTGGCAGATATCGGTGATGTCGTCGCGCACGGCCTTGGTAAGACAGCCGCGTTCGGCGCAGAAGGCATGGAAGAGCTTCACGATCCCCTCGCAGTGGAGGCTCTCGTCGCGGACCGACCAGCTGACGATCTGGCCCATGCCCTTCATCTTGTTGAAGCGCGGGAAGTTCATCAGCATGGCGAAGCTGGCGAAGAGCTGGAGCCCTTCGGTAAAGCCGCCGAACATGGCGAGCGTGCGGGCGATGTCCTGGTCGCTGTCCACCCCGAAGCTCGCCAGATAGTCGTGCTTGTCCCGCATTTCCTTGTAGTTGAGGAAGGCGGAATATTCGCTCTCGGGCATGCCGATGGTGTCGAGCAGGTGGCTGTAGGCGGCGATGTGCACCGTCTCCATGTTGCTGAACGCCGTCAGCATCATCTTGATCTCGGTCGGCTTGAACACGCGGCCATATTTGTCGTGGTAGCAATCCTGCACCTCGACATCGGCCTGGGTGAAGAAGCGGAAGATCTGGGTGAG
>VFQR01000502.1_pt1 | contig 51870 bp, 52 predicted proteins | sample 3512321 | NCBI WGS metagenome assembly VFQR01 (sample SAMN10412374, study PRJNA504923) | tailings metagenome | isolation source: Relicate 3 Philex TSF1 revegetated site | place: Philippines: Tuba, Benguet | collected 2017-08-29 | reverse complement strand
CAAGTGGTACCAGGACATGGATGGCGATCCCACCGACCTGGAGATGATCCAGCGCTCGCTGCTGGACGCGGTCTGGGGCAGCGACAACGATGGTGACGGCGTGAACGATGTCGGCACCGGCGTGAACTGGACCGACGAGTACATCACGCTCTCCGCCGACGGGCTGAGCTTCGAGACCGTCGCCGCGACCAATGCCGGCGTCAACGACTGGACGCAGGCGGTCGAGGATGCGCGCGCCGTGATCTTCCACATCCACGAGAGCGTCGGTGCGGTGGAAGTCGCCCCGCCGCCGGTCGTCAACGACACGCTGACCGGCTTCTCCAGCCCCGACCTGCTGGTGGGCTGGGGCGGCGACGATCTGCTGAGCGGCCTGCAGGGCAATGACACGCTCGAAGGCGGCGATGGCCGGGACAGGCTGATCGGCGGCCAGGGCGCCGACGTGCTCAGGGGTGGCGCCGGGGCGGACCGCTTCATCTTCATGCGGGCCGATATCGGGACCGTGGACACCGTCTGGGACTTCTCCAGGGCCGAGCGCGACATGATCGTGCTCAACCGCCTTGATGCCAACACGGCAACGGTGGAGGACGATGCCTTCGCATTCATCGGCTACGCCGACTTCACGGGGACCGCGGGCGAGCTCCGCGCGGTGGATCTCGGCGGCACGCAACGCCTTGAAGGCGACGTGAATGGGGACGGCGCGGCGGACCTGGTGTTCGACGTGCGCGGCACCGCCCCCGCGACGGCGGACTGGTTCACGCTGTAGCTGAACCGGGCGGTCGGCCTGCGGCGCGCGCGCCGCAGGCCACGTCGCCATCGAGGATGGAGACACCGATGAGGTCCATGATGCATCGCATGGCCGTGGCGGCGGTTCTTGCCGCCACGCCGCTGCTGGCCGTTGCGCAGCCCGCGGGCAACGCGCCGGCGATGAGCTTGAGTCGCGCTGCGCTCGGCCAGGACTTCGACGCACTTCCCGTCGAGGCGCGGGAGCGCGTGCGCAACGCATTCCGGGTCGGCGCGCCGCAACTCGACGAGGCTGCGATCCGGCAACGCTGGAATGCGATGACCCCGGCCCAGCGCGCCGAGGCGCTTCAGACCCGCGATCGCGATCGCGACCGCGACAGGGATCGCGACAGGGATCGCGACAGGGATCGCGACGGCGATCGTGACCGCGACCGTGATCGCGACCGGGATCGTGACCGCGATCGCCAGAGCGCGCCTCAGCCCGGTGGCGGCGGGCTGGGTCCAGGCTCGGGCGGTGGCGCACCCGGCGGCAGCGGCACGGGCGGCGGCGGCGGAAGCGGCGGCGGCGGCAGCGGCGGTCGCTGATCCTGCGCGGGCGGTCTGGCCTGAGCCTCCGATCGCTCGCGGGCGCCAAGCGCCCCCGATCACCGGCCCGTCGGCCACTCCAGCGGCGCGAAGCGCATCACGGGAATGCGCGCGAGCCCGAGCGTGCGGTCCTCCAGCGTCAGGGGCACCTCGATCTCGGGCTCCCCGGTCTCGGCCGAGGGCCGCGACAGCAGCGGCAGCACCGTGCGCGCCGTCGCCGCCGCGCGCCGCCCCACGAGGCCCGCGGCGGTCAGCGTGTTGAGCGCCTGGTCGGCGCCCACGAGCCGCAGCGTGCCCGCCCCCATCGGCTGCAACTGCTCGTCGAGCGCCAGCGTCGCCGCCGCGGCCGCCCGCACCGGGCCCCATTGCAGCGCCAGGCTGCGCAGCTCCAGCGTGCCGCCGCCGTCGCGCCAGGCCTCGGCGCGCCGCACCGGCTCGCGCCCGGGGGGCAGCGGCCCGCTCAGCGACAGCTCGCTCGTCAGCGTCACGATGCGCCGGCCGAAGCCGCCCGGCGGCGCGGCCGGCAGGTCCACATCCTGGGCCGCCAGCTCGATCGCCAGCGCCGATTCCGCTTCGGTGGCGGAGTTGCTGCCGCGCAGCGTCATGCGCGCGCGCCCCACCTCGACCCCCCCCGCCGGCGTGCCGAGCCGCAGCCGCTCCGCCGTCACCTCGCCCTCGCTCGGCGGCGTGCCGGGCTCGAGCGGCACCGAGCCGACCAGCCGGTCCGCGACGAAGGGATACTCGACCTGGCCGACCCGCAGCCGCTGCTGCCCCGGCAGTTCCACCTTCAGCCGGTCGAGCCAGGGCAACTCCACCCGCAGCGCCACGCGCTCCGCGGTGAACACCACGCCGCCGGGCAGGGTCTGGGCGCCGCCCTGCAGGCGCAGCCGCGGCAGCGTCAGCGTCGCCGCCAGCGGCCAGCCGCCACCTACCGGCTCGGCATGCTCCACCCGCCAGCCCTGGGCCCGCCGCAGCTGCACCCAGCTGCGCCAACCCTCCTCCAGCCCCTGCGCCATGGCCCGCCACAGCAGGGTATGCGCCACGCCGAGCAGGATCAGCCCGGCCGCGCCGAAGATCAGCAGGCGGCGCGCGAGCCGCGAGGGGGACTTCTGTTGCATCCGGGCGGATCGTATAGCCTGCCGGCCCCGCCGTGCAGCCATCCCCTCTCCCCACCCCGATCCAGGCGCCCCCGCCTGCGCCCCCGCTCGCCCCCTGCGGGCATCTCTGGGTCTTCGCCTATGGCTCGCTGATCTGGCGGCCGGGCTTCGCGCATCTCGGGATGCATCGCGCCCTGCTGCGCGGCTGGCATCGCAGCTTCTGCCTCTGGTCGCACCGCTACCGCGGCACGCCGGAGCAGCCCGGGCTGGTGCTGGGGCTCGACCGCGGCGGCGCCTGCCATGGCGTCGCCTTCAAGGTGCCGGGCCAGCACGCCGCGGAGGTCCTGCGCTACCTCGACGATCGCGAACTGCCGGACGGGGCGGAGGTCGTCTATCACCGTCGGGTCGTGCCGGCGCGGCTGCTGGAGCAGGGCGGGACGGTGGTGCCGGCGGTGACCTATGTGGTCAACCGCGCCTCGCGCAACTACGTGCCGCGACTGCCGCCGGAACACGCCGCGGCGACCATCGCACGCGGCGTCGGCCAGATGGGCCCGAACCGAGACTACCTGCTCAACACGCTGGGGCATCTCGCGCAGATCGGCGTGCGGGATCGGCTTCTCGCGCGGATCGCGGCGCTGCTGCCGCCGCCATCCATCCACAGCGGCGGCTGACCGCGCGCGAACGCTTGCGCCGCCTGGCCTTCGCGGCGGTAAGCCGGGCGATCGCCCGAAATTGATCCAAGAGAATCAACACGTTGCGCGAAGCGCCGCGCCGCGCCGCGCATCTTCATCCTATGTTGCGGCGCACAAATCGCGGGCCGCAGCGCAACTTAGCCCTGCTGCCTGCGACTCCGGGAAAACCTCCACCCACAGACTTGTCCACAGGTCTACAATGTCCGGGCGGCGTCCGGCTCCGACAGAAGCCGGTCCGTCTCTGTCTCGATCGCGGCCTCCAGCGCCGCCAATAGCCTCGCGCGGGGCAGGCCGGGCGGCAGCGGCGGCAGCACGGAGATGCGGATGGTCCCCGGGCGCTTGTGGAAGGCGCGCCGCCCCCAGGCGCGGCCGCTATCCGTCGCGACCGGGATCACCGGCGCCCCGGCCGTTGCCGCCGCCCCCGCGATCGCGACCACGCCCGGCTGGTAGGGCACGCGCTCGCCCGGCGCGGTGCGCGTGCCTTCCGGGAAGATCACCACCGGCCGCCCCGCGCCAAGCGCCGCCTGCGCGGCGCGCAGCATCGCCTTCAGCGCCGGCCCGCCACCGGCGCGATCCACCGGGATCATCCCGACATGCCGCGCATGCCAGCCATAGACCGGGATGGACAGCAGCTCCTTCTTGAGCACGTAGGCGACATCCGGCAGCAGGGCGCACCAGATGATGGTGTCGAAGGCCGATTGGTGCTTCGAGACGATCACCGCCGCGCCGGGCGGGATGTGCTGCATCCCGCGCAGCTCCACCCGCACGCCGCAGATCCAGCGCAGCAGCAGGATCACCCCGCGCGCCCAGGACCGCACCACCCGGCGCATGGCGGAAGGCGGCGCCAGCAGCAGCGGCAGCGCGCCGATCGAGACCGCCGCGGTCAGCGCGAAGAAGGCGATGTTGAACAGCAGCGAGCGCAGCGCCGTCATCGGCCGATCCGTGTCACGGCAGCCGCCGCAGCCAGCGCCGCACCGTCGCCTGCGCCGTCGCCCATCCCACCAGGAAGGCGAAGGGCGGCACGGCCGCCAGCGCCGGCCAGGGCAGGGCGTCCCAGCCGCCCGCCTCCCCGCCCGTCCAGGGCGCGGCGAGATCGGCCAGCAGCGCGAGCGCCGGCACCGCGAGCGCCGTGCCCACGAGCCCGCCCAGCCCCGCCATCAGCCCGAGCCGCCTGGCGAATCGTCCGGCGATCTCGCCATCCCGCGCGCCGAGCCCGTGCAGCACCTCCACCGCGTCGCGCCGCGCCGCGAGCCCCGCCCGCGTCGCCACCGCGACCACGGCCGCCGCGACGCCGGCGACCAGCAGCAGCACCGCGACGGCAAGACCCTGCAGGCTGCGCGCCAGCGCCGCGAGGCGCTGCACCCACAGCCCATGCGCCTCGACCGTCGCGCCCGGCACCTGCGCCGCCAGCCGGTCGCCGACCAGCACCGGATCGGCGCGCGAATCCGCCAGCCGCAGCTCGATCACCGCCGGCAGCGGCAGCCCCTGCCCGCCGCCGAGCCAGGGCCGCAGCAGCTCGCCGAGCCGCGCCTGGTCCATCGCCCGCGCCTCCGCCACCTCCGGCATGGCGCGCAGCGCCGCGAGCGCACGCTCCATCCGGTCGGGATCGGAATCGGGGAGCTGCACCGTCACCGCCGCCGCCGCGCCGCGCTGCCAGCGCTCGGCCAGCGCCGCCGCCCCCTGCGCGCCCGCGATGGTCAGCGCGGCCAGCAGCGCCATCGCCGCCACGAGCCCCGGCAGCAGGGCCCCGGCCAGCGCGCGGCGGAGCCCGAGCGGATCGCGCGCGAAGCGCCGCACCCGCGCCATCAGGGCGCCTCGGCGTCAGGGCCGTAGCCCGCCTCGGGCTCCAGCAGCCGCCCATCCACCAGATACAGGGCCGGCGCCGGGAAGCGCGCGACGAGGTCCTCGTCATGGCTCGCGACGACGACGGTCGTGCCGATGCGGTTCATCTCGGTGAACAGCGCGAGCAGCCGGCGCGCCTGGCGCGTATCGAGATTGCCGGTCGGCTCGTCCGCCAGCAGCAGCTCCGGCCGGTGCACCACCGCGCGTGCGATCGCGACGCGCTGCTGCTCGCCGCCCGAGAGTTCCAGCGGCAGCGCCTGCGCCTGCGAATCGAGCCCGACCCAGCGCAGCATCTCCGTCACATCGGCGCGGATCACCGCCTCCGGCCGCCGCGCCAGGCGCAAGGGCAAGGCGACGTTGTCGAAGACGGAGAGGTAGGGCAACAAACGAAAGTCCTGGAAGACGACGCCGATGCGCCGGCGCAGCGCCGGCAGCGCCGCGCGCGGCGCGCGGGCGGTACGCAGGCCGAGCACCTCCACCTCGCCCCGCGTCGGGCGCAGCGCGAGCTGCATCAGCCGCAGCACCGAGGATTTCCCAGCCCCGGACGGCCCCAGCAGCCAGGTGAAGGAGCCGCGCGGCAGGGTGAAGGTGACGTCGGCCAGCGCTTCCCTGTGCCCGCGCTGGGTGCCGCCGGGATAGCGCAGGCCGACCGCCTCGAAGCGGACCATGCAGCCTGTCTGCCGTCTCGCGGCGCCAACGCCAAGAGGGCGGTCGCGAAGCGAGGTGAATGGGAGGTCGCGAAGCGGGGTGAACAGGATGTGGCGAAGCGGGGTGGACGCGCCGCGCCGGCCCACGCACAGTCGCCGCGATGCGTATCGCCTGCCCGAGCTGTGCCGCCGAATACGAGGTGCCGGAGGCGGCGCTCGCCGCCGGCCCGCGCCTGCTCCGCTGCGCCCGCTGCGGCCACAGTTTCGAAGCCGCCGCGCCGACGCCGCAGCCAGAGCCCGAACCAGAGCCCGCGCCCGAACCTCCCCCGCCCCCCGAGCCGCCGCGCACCCGCGCCGGCCCGTCCACGCTCCGCCCGGACCGCGCCCCGCCGCCCGATTCCCCCGCCTCGCCCCCGCCCGCTCCGGAGCCGCCCCCGCGCGAGCGCCTCGTGGAGCCGCCGCCGGAGCCGCCGCGCGGCCCACTGATGCTCGCCTGGCTGGTCTCCCTCGCCGTGCTCGCCGGCATCGGCTGGGCGCTCTGGCGCTACCGCGAGGCGGTGATGGACGCCTTCCCACCCGCCGCCCGGCTCTACGCCCTGTTCGGCGTCTGATCCGCATGGCGCCCGACGACGCGGCGATCCGCGACCTGCTGCTTCGCACGCGCCGCATCGCCGTGGTCGGCGCCTCCGACCGGCCGAGCCGCCCGAGCCATGGCGTCTTCGGCTTTCTCCTCGCCCGCGGCTACGACGCCGTGCCGGTGAACCCCGTCCTCGCCGGCCGCGCGATCCATGGCCGGCCCGCGCTCGCCCGCCTCGAGGACGCCGCCCCGCTCGACATGGTGGACGTGTTCCGCCGCAGCGCCCAGGCCGGCGCCGTGGTGGACGATGCGATCCGCCTCGGCGCGCGCTCCGTCTGGCTCCAGCTCGGCGTGGTGGATGAGGCGGCGGCCGACCGCGCGCGGGCCGCCGGCATCGAAATCGTCATGGATCGTTGCCCGGTGATCGAGTGGCGCCGCCTCGGCCTGCCGCCCCGCATCCCCGCTTGAAAATCCGCGCGGCGTGGGCCATGTCCCGCGCCACATGAACGGCCGGTAAGGTTTGCCCGGCAGGCCATCCCGGCCGCCGCGCGACCGCCGAACCCGCCATGGAGGATGACGACCACCATGACCGACGAGGAACGCCGGATCATCACCGGCTTCGTGGAGCGCGTGAGCGGCGCCAGCGCGCAGCCGGCGCGGCCCGCCTCGCCCTGGGGCGCGATCGGCGGCCAGCAGGCCGCGCAGCCGCTGCCGCCGGTGGACCCCGAGGCCGATCGCCTCATCGCCGACCTCATGGCGCGCCACCCCGAGGCGCGCTACCGGCTCACCCAGATGGCCTTCGTGCAGGAGGCCGCGCTGGTCGAGCTCAGCAACCGCGTGCAGCAGCTTGAATGGGAGCTGGAGAACGCGCAGCGCCAGGGCCAGGCGCAGCAGAGCCGCGGCATGCTCGGCGGCCTGTTCGGTGGCGGCGGCAGCCGCCCCGCCGCGATGCCGCCGCGCCCGCAGCCGCAATATCCGCCGGGCTACAACCCGCAGGCGATGCAGCGCGGCGGCCCGGGCTTCCTTGGCACCGCGATGATGACCGCGGCCGGCGTGGCCGGCGGCCTGGTGCTCGGCAACATGCTGATGTCCGCCTTCTCCGGCGGCGGCGCGGCCGAGGCGGCGGGCGCCGGCGCCTTCGGACAGGATGCCGTGCCCACCTCCTCCGACTGGGGCGCGCAGGACGACGCGGCCGCGCATGACCAGGGCTACGCCCAGGACGACGCCGGCGCCTATGACGACGGCGGCTACGACGAGGATCTGTGAGCTAGCCCTCCCTCGCTTGGCGGCGCTTGCCGCCGCGTACGGAGGTTGGTCAGGGTGGGGCATCGCCAGGCCCGTGATGTGACGACGCCCCCGGCGCCTTCTCGGCGCCGGGGTTTTTTAATGCCCTCCGCGCCCGTCCCTGCGTTAGAACCGCGGGGCCCCCCATGCGCCTCCCCGATCTCGATCTCGATCTGCTGCGCTGCTTCGTGCTCGTCGCCGAGGCGCGTGGCTTCACGGCCGCCGGCGAGGCGCTCGGCCTCACCCAATCCGCCGTCAGCCTGCGCATCAAGCGGTTGGAGGAGATCGTCCGCCGCCCGCTCTTCCGCCGCACCAGCCGCGCCGTCACGCTGACCCGCGACGGCGAGACGCTGCTCGGCTACGCCCGCCGCCTGCTCGCCCTGAATGACGAGGCGGTGCGCCGGCTCGCGGCCCCCCCCGTCGCCGGGCGCCTCCGCCTCGGCGTCGCCGACCATTTCGTGCCGCGTTCCCTCGCCCCGATCCTCGCCCGCTTCGCCCGCACCTACCCCGAGGTCCGGCTGGAGGTGGAGGTCGGCCGCAGCCACGAGCTTCGCGCCAAGCAGGCCGAGGGCGGCCTCGATCTCGTCCTCGGCAAGCGACGCGACGGCGAGCGTTCGGGGGTCCCGATCTGGACCGAGACGGTGGTCTGGGCCGCCGCCCCCGACTGGTCCGCCCCCGCCGGCCGCCCCCTGCCGCTGGCGCTGCTGCCCGAGGGCTGCCTGTTCCGCGAACGCGCCCTCGGCGCGCTCGCCCGCGCGGGCCTCTCCTTCGAGCCCGTCTTCACCTGCGACAGCCTGCTCGGCCTGGCGGCGGCAGCGCAGGCCGGCTTCGCGCTGACCGTCTTGGGCCGCAGCGGCTTCCCGCCGGGCCTCGTGGAGGTGCCCGACCTGCCGGCGCTGGGTGTGGTGGAGATGGCGGTGTTCGGCGACCCCGAGGGCCGCCACCAGGTCGTGGAGCCGCTCGTGGGATTCATCCGCGAAAGTCTGGCCGGATAGACGGCTGGTCCATGCTCCCCCGCGGATCGCGGATCAGGGATCTGCGCCTCACTCCACCGTCACGCTCTTCGCCAGGTTGCGCGGCTGGTCCACATCCGTGCCCTTCATCACCGCGACGTAATAGGCCAGCAGCTGCACCGGGATGGCGTAGAGGATCGGCGCGCTGAACACGCCGGCATGCGGCAGCTCCACTACGCGATGCGCGAAGCGGCGGAGCGCCGGTGCGCCCTCGGCATCCGTGAAAGCCATGATCTTGCCGCCACGCGCCGCCGCTTCCTGGAGGTTGCTCGCGGTCTTCTCGAACAGCGGCCCGGAAGGACACAGCGCGATCACCGGGACGTTCTCGTCGATCAGCGCGATCGGCCCGTGCTTCAGCTCGCCGGCGGCATAGCCCTCGGCGTGGATGTAGCTGATCTCCTTGAGCTTCAGCGCGCCTTCGAGCGCGATCGGGTAGAGGCTGCCGCGGCCAAGGAACAGCACGTCGCGCGCGCGCGCGACCTCGGCCGCCATCTCCTTCAGCTCGCCGTCGCGCTCGAGGATCGCGGCGGCATGCGCGGGCACCTGCAGCAGCGCCTGGGTCAGCTTGCCCTCATCCAGCGTGGACATTTCCCGCCGCGCGCGGCCGAAGCCGACCGCGAGGCAGGCCAGCACGCAGAGCTGCGCGGTGAAGGCTTTCGTCGAAGCGACGCCGATCTCGGGCCCCGCCACCGTCAGCAGCGACACGTCGGAGGACCGCGCCATCGTGCTTTCGGGCACGTTGACGACGGAAACGATCTTCTGGCCGCCATCCTTCAGCAGCTTGAGCGCGGCCATCGTGTCGGCCGTCTCGCCGGATTGCGAGACGAGGATCGCGGCTCCCCCTTCCGCCAGCGGCGGATCGCGATAGCGAAGCTCGCTGGCGACATCCAGCTCGCAGGGGATGCGCGACAGCTTCTCGATCCAGTAGCGCCCGACATGCGCCGCGAGGAACGCGCTGCCGCAGGCCGTCAGCGTGATGCGCGGCACCCGCGTCGGGTCGAAGGGCAGCCGCGGCAGCCGCACTTCCAGCGTGCGCGGATCGAGATACTGCCGCAGCGTGTCGCCGATCACCGCCGGGTGCTCGTGCAGTTCCTTCTCCATGAAGTGGCGGTAGTTGCCCTTGCCGACCGCGGCACCCGAGACGGCGGTCATCACCACCTCGCGCTCCACCCGCTGGTCCCGCGAATCGAAGAAGCGCGCGCCCTCCGCGCTCAGAACGACCCAGTCGCCTTCCTCGAGATAGGCGATCTTGCGGGTCAGTGGCGCGAGCGCCAGCGCGTCGGAGCCGACGAACATCTCGCCCTCCCCGAAGCCGACCGCGAGCGGCGCGCCCTGCCGGGCGCCGCAGAGCAGCCGCGGATGGCCAGCGAAGGTCGCGGCCAGCGCGAAGGCGCCATGGACGCGCTTCAGCGCCGCCGCGAAGGCCTTCACCGGCTCCAGCCCGTCGGCCAGAAGCTTGTCGAGCAGCCGGACGAAGGTTTCCGTATCCGTCTCGGTCTCGAAGGCCGCGCCCTGCGCTTCCAACTCGGCGCGGAGTTCCGCGTGGTTCTCGATGATGCCGTTATGCACCACCGCGACACGGGGCGTGGCGTGGGGGTGCGCGTTGCGCTCGGTCGGCGCGCCATGCGTCGCCCAGCGGGTATGGCCAATGCCGGTCGTGCCGGGCAGCGGGTCGCGCTCCAGCACGGCGGCGAGGTTGCCGAGCTTGCCCTCGGCCCGGCGCCGCTCGATCCCACCCTCGATGAGGGTGGCGATGCCCGCGCTGTCATAGCCGCGATATTCCAGCCGCCGCAGCGCATCGAGCAGCAGCGGCGCCGCCTCGGCCCGGCCGATCACACCAACGATCCCGCACATGGGGTGGTCGCACTCCTGAGGTTGTGACGCCGGGTGGCTCGTCTCCAAATCTAGCCACTTCGCAGGCGCGAAGAAACCGGGCCGCGCCACAACCACCGGTCAAGCCGTGTTTCCCGGCTTTGCGTGCGTAGCCATGCAGCCGGCGCGCGTTGACCCTGGAAGGGCCGAGGCGCAGGCTTTTGCGCATGGCCGCTCCACCCCTTCCCGACCCGGCGACGGCCGGGCGCGATGCGCGCATCCTCGCGCTCATCGGCACCGGGCATTTCCTCAGCCATTTCTACATGCTCTGCCTGCCGCCGCTGTTCCTGGTCTGGCGCGACGAGTTCGGCGTCTCCTTCGCGGAACTCGGGCTCGCGGTCGCGCTGATGAGCGGCGTGACGGCGGCCTTGCAGACGCCGGTGGGCTTCCTGGTGGACCGGCATGGCGCCAGGCCTTTCCTGGTCGGCGGCGTGCTGCTGATGGCGCTCTCGATCACCGCCATGGCCTTCGCGCCCGGCTACTGGGCGATCCTGGTGCTCGCCACGCTGTCGGGCGTCGGCAACAGCGTGATCCACCCCGCCGACTACGCGATCATGGGCGGCTCGATCGACAAGGGGCGCATCGGGCGGGCCTTCGCGGTGCACACCTTCACCGGCAATCTGGGCTTCGCCTTCGGCCCGCCGGTGGTGGCCGCCATGCTGATCGTGATGGATTGGCGCACCGCGCTCACGATCCTCGGGCTGATCGGCCTGCCGGTGGTGGCCGGCATCCTCTGGCAGGCTCGCATCCTGCAGGACCAGGCGAAGCCCAGGGACCGGTCGCAGCAGGTCGGTGGGCGAGAGCTGCTGCTCTCCCGCACCATCCTCTCCTTCTTCGGCTTCTTCCTGCTCACCGCGATGGCCGGCACGGCGATCCAGGCCTTCCTCATCACCATCCTCGGCAAGCTCTGGGGCACGCCGGTCGCGGTCGCCTCGCTCGCCCTCACCGGCTACATGGTCGGCGCCACCTGCGGCACGCTGGTCGGCGGTTGGCTTTCCGACCGCACCACGCGCCACATCCTGATCATCCTCCCGCTCACCCTCATCTCGGCGACACTGCTGCTCGTGCTCGGCACGGTCGCCATGCCGGAATGGCTGCTGCTGCCGGTCGCGCTGCTCGCGGGGCTCGCGCTCGGCTCCTCCCGCACGCCGCGCGACGTGATGCTGAAGGAAGCCTCGCCGCCGGGGCAGATGGGCAAGGTGTTCGGCTTCGTCTCGGCCGGGCTGCCGCTTGGGGGCGCCATCACGCCGGTGCCCTTCGGCTGGCTGATTGACCTCGGCCTCGCCTGGCTGGTGCTGCCGCTGATCGCGGCGCTGCTGGTGGGCTCGCTGCTTTGCATGGGGAGCGCGGCGGGCGCCGCGCGGGCGACGCGGCACGCGGTGCCGGCCGAGTAGTGGATCCGCTCGACAGGCTCCTGGTCGGGCTCGACTGGATCGGCATCGTCGCCTTTGCGGCCTCGGGCGCGCTGGTCGCCAGCCGCAAGCAGATGGATGTGGTGGGCTTCGTGCTGATCGCCGTAGTCACCGGCTTCGGCGGCGGCACGCTGCGCGACCTGCTGCTCGGCCGCCTGCCGCTGTTCTGGCTGCGCGAGCCGGGGCTGATCGGGCTCGCGGCCGCGGTCGGCGTCTTCGTCTTCTTCACCGCGCACCTGGTCGAAAGCCGCTTCCGCGCGCTGGTCTGGGCCGATGCGGTGGGGCTCGCGCTCTATGCCGTGATCGGCGCCGAGATCGCGCTGATCGCCGGCGCCGACCCCTGGGCGGCGGTGCTGCTCGGCGTGATGACGGCGACCGGCGGCGGCATCCTGCGCGACGTGATCTGCAACGAGCTGCCGCTGATCCTCAGGCGCGAGATCTACATCACCGCCGCCGCCGCCGCGGCCGCGACCTATGTGGCGCTGCGCCTCGCGCCGCTGCCGCGCGACGCGGCGCTGAGCGCCGGCATCGCGGTGGGCTTCGCGATCCGCGCCGCGGCGATCCTGCGCGGCTGGTCGCTGCCGACCTACCGGCCCCGGGCGGCGCGGGACTATCCGGACGAGCGATGAAGGCCGGCGGCAAAAAGAAGGGCCGACCGCATCGCTGCGGCCGGCCCTGAAAGGGCCGCCCCCGCGAAGGGACGGCCTCGTCGGCCTCGGCCTGCCGGGAAATGGCCGATGCCGATCCGGGGCGCCGCCGGCGGCGGCGCGGCGAGGTCAGCCCTGGTTCGTCCGCGCGCGGCGCGGTCGCTGGGCCTGCTGGCGGTTGCCGCGCGTGCGCTGGGCCTGCTGGCGGTTGGTGCGCGGGCGTTCCGCGCGCTGGCGGCGGGTGCGCTGGCGCGGCGCGGCCTCCGTGGGGTTCCGGGCCTGCGCCACCTCCTCGAAGGGGAGCGGCGCGGCCGCCTGCGTGGCGGGCGCGATGGCGATCGTCGGCGCCCCGAGGGCGACGGCGAGAAGGGCGAGGCGAAGCAGCTTCGTCATGGCAGGTGTCCTGGTACCGGGCTCGGTGGGCGCGACTCCGAGGCGTCCGGGGGGCAACGCCACAGCGGCGCGAATGTCGCCCGGCGCCCCTCTCAGGGGGATGGGGCGGGGCTGAAATCGAAGTAATGCGGCACACCAAATGCACGCACGAAGCCGTCGTGGCCGCCCGGTCCGCTGACGCCCGCGATCACCACCGCGACCTCGAGCGTACGTCCGCTCACGGAGCCGTCGCCCGGTCGTTTCAGCGGCGCCGACGGTAATCCGGCGTCACGGGCTGCGCGAACCGAGAGCGGCGCCGCGCGCCAATTCCTGGCGGGCGGCGGTGGCGAGCTGGTCGGCGCGCTCGTTCATCACGTCGCCATTGTGGCCGCGCACCCAGCGCCAATCCACCTCATGCGGCGCGGCCGCGGCGAGCAGGCGCTGCCACAGCTCGTAATTCGCCACCGGCTCGCGCGCGCTGTTGCGCCAGTTGTTGCGCACCCAGCCCTTCACCCAGCGCTCCATGCCGTTGCGGACATATTCGCTGTCGGTGTGCAGCACGACCTTGCAGGGGCGCTTCAGCGCCTCCAGCGCGCTGATCGCGGCGGTGAGCTCCATGCGGTTGTTGGTGGTCTGCGGATCGGCGCCGGACAGCGCCTTCTCGGTCGGGCCGTAGCGCAGGATGGCCGCCCAGCCGCCAGGGCCGGGATTGGGGCGGCAGCCGCCATCCGTCCAGATCTCGACGACATCCTTCATGCGCCAATGGCCTCGGGACTTTCGGCGCGCGCGAAGAAGCGGAGCTTGCGCAGGTATTCCAGCGGGTCCTTGCGCGTGACGAGCGCGCCCTCCGGCGTGTGGGTCCAGTCATAGAGGCGGGTCAGCAGGAAGCGGATCGCCGCCCCCCGGCACAGCACCGGCAGTGCTTGGCGCTCCGCGCGGCCGAGCGGACGCGCCGCGGCATAGGCGCCGATCAGCGCGCGCGCCTTGGTCACGTTGAAGCTGCCATCCGCCTCGAAGCACCAGGCGTTGAGGCAGACCGCGACATCGTAGGCGAGCAGGTCGGTGCAGGCGAAGTAGAAATCGATCAGCCCCGAGACCCGCGGCGCGCCGGCGGCGTCGGGCAGGAAGAAGACGTTGTCGGGGAAGAGGTCGGCATGGATGTGGCCGTCCGGCAGCGTGCCTTCCTTCGGCCAGGCGGCGAGGATGCCGGCGAGGTGCCCATCGAGTTCCGCGATCAGGCCGGGCGCGACCTCGTCGCCGCGGGCGCGGCAGCCATCGAGCAGCTTCGGCCAGCCGCGCGGACCCAGCGCGTTCGGGCGATAGACGGGAAAGCCGAAGCCGGCGAGGTGCAGACGGGCCAGCGCGCCGCCGAGCGGGGCGAGATGCTCCGGCCGCACGCGGCGCGGCCAGACGCCTTCGAGGAAGGTGCAGATCGCCGCCGGCCGGCCGCAGAGGCTGCGCAGCGCCTCGCCATCGCGGCCCTCGACGGGCGTGGGGCAGGGCACGCCGCGGCGCGCCAGGTAGTCCATCAGGTCGAGGAAATAGGGCAGTTCCTTGGGATCCACCCGCTTCTCATAGAGCGTCAGGATGAAGTCGCCGGTCTGGGTGCGCAGCGCGTAGTTGGAATTCTCGACGCCCTCCGCGATGCCGCGGAACGCGAGCAGCCCGCCGAGCGCGTAATCGGCCAGGAAGGCGCGCAGCGCCTCGTCCGAGACTTCCGTATAGACCGCCATGGTTACTCGGCGGCCATCAGCGCGGGCGGCAGGCGGAAGGCGATGCGTTCCTCGGCGACGCGGATCTCCTCGACGGTGAGGTCATGGCGCGCGCGGATGGCGGCGACGACCTCCTGCACGAGGGATTCGGGCGCGCTGGCGCCGGCGGTCAGGCCGATCACGCGGCAGCCTTCCAGCAGGGCGGGATCGAGCTCCGACGCGGCCTGGATCAACGCGGCGCGGCGCGCGCCGGCGCGCTCGGCGACCTCGGCGAGGCGGACGGAGTTGGAGGAATTGGGCGCGCCGACCACCAGCACGAGCTCCGCCCCGCGCGCCACCATCGCCTTCACCGCGGCCTGGCGGTTGGAGGTAGCGTAGCAGATATCCTCCTTCGCCGGGCCGGCGATCCCGGGGAAGCGCCCCGTCAGCGTCGCGACGATGTCGGCGGTGTCGTCCACCGAGAGCGTGGTCTGGCTGCTCCAGGCGAGCGGGCCGGCGGGGGGCTGCACGGCGCGCGCTTCCTCCACGCTCTGCACGAGGGTCACCGTCCCGGCGGGGAGCTGGCCCATGGTGCCGACCACCTCGGGGTGGCCTTCGTGGCCGATCAGCAGCAGGTGACGGCCCTGGCGATGGTTGCGCTCCACCTCGCGATGCACCTTGGTGACGAGGGGGCAGGTGGCGTCGAGGGTCAGCATGCGCCGGCGCAGCGCCTCGGAGGTCACGCTCTTGGCGACGCCATGCGCGCTGAAGATCACCGGGCGGCCGTCATCGGGGATTTCCGAGAGTTCCTCGACGAAGATCGCGCCCTTGTCGCGAAGGTCCTCCACGACATGGCGGTTGTGGACGATCTCGTGCCGGACATAGACGGGCGCGCCGAAGCGGCCGAGCGCTTCCTCCACGATGCGGATGGCGCGGTCCACCCCCGCGCAGAAGCCGCGCGGGGCAGCCAGCAGGAGTGTGAGCGGTGTCCGCGCGGAGGAGGTCATGCGCAACCGGGTTCGGGTGGGGCCGGGCCGGGGGTGGCCGGCGGCTTGCGGCGGTGCGATACCGGAGCGGCGGGCGAAGCGCCAGCCTCCCGACGGGCGGGGCGGCCCTGCGCGGGGAGGGCATGGGATGGCGGCAGGGGCGATCAGGCTTGGCGGGGTGCTGGCGGCGTCGCTGCTGGGTGGCTGCGGCATGTTCGACACGCCCGCCGATACCGGCCCCGCGCCCTGCCCGCGCATCGCCATCCTGGCCGATGGCGCCGACCTGACGCGCTTCACCCCGGGGGCGCCGCGCGACCTGACGACCCAGGTGCTGGATGCGCGGATCGCCGGCTTCAACGCCAGCTGCGACTGGGCGAGCCGCGACCGCCGGGCGCTCGGCATCACCGTGACCCCGCTGTTCGAGGCGGAGCGCGGGCCGGCGGCGGAAGGGCGGGTGGTGGACCTGCCCTGGTTCGTCGCGCTGACGGATCCGATGGATTCCCAGGTGATCGCGCGGGAGGCCTACACGGTCCGCCTGACCTTCCCGGCCAATGTGCAGCGCGCCCAGCAGCCGGGGCAGCGGGTGCGCCTCACCCTGCCGCTGGCGGAGGGGCAGCGCGCGGCAGAGTACAACCTCCGCATCTCCTTCCAGCTCACGCCGGATGAACTGGCGCTGAACAGGCAGCGCGGGCCGCGCTGACGAACCGGCAGCGCGGGGCGCGCTGAGGCCGCTGTTGCACCGCCGCGTGGGGTGAGTCATACCGCCTCATCCTGCTGACCCCGTGCGGGAGAGAGGGGGCCGAGTCGCCCCCCGCCGAAGGCGCAACCGGCCCCCGGAAACGCTCAGGCAGAAGGGCCGCATGGGGTAGGGACCTCTGGAAAGCCCGGCGCCGAACGGCGGCCGGCACCGACGGAGTAAGGCGCGCCGGCAACGGCCACGCCGAATCTCTCAGGTCACCGGACAGAGGGGGGCCACGGAGACCCGGCGCCATCCCGGCGGTGGGAGCCCATGGAGGCACCGTGGCCGGGCAGGATCTGCTCGAAACGCCGCTTGCGGCGGTTCATCGTGAGCTCGGGGGCCGCATGGTCCCCTTCGCGGGCTATGCCATGCCGGTGCAATACCCGGCCGGCATCATGGCCGAACACCTGCATTGCCGCGCGGCGGCCGCGCTCTTCGATGTCTCCCATATGGGCCAGGCGGAGCTCGTGGGCGCCGATGCCGCGAAGGCGCTGGAGGCGCTGACGCCGGCCGATGTGCAGGGGCTCAAGCCCGGGCGGCAGCGCTACGGGCTGCTGATGACGGAAGCGGGCGGCATCTTCGACGACTTCATGGTGGCCAATCTCGGCGACCGGCTGTTCCTCGTGGTGAATGCCAGCCGCAAGGCCGAGGACCTCGCGCTGATCGGCGCGGCGCTTCCGCCCGGCGTCACGCTGAAGCCGCTGCCGGATCGCGCCTTGATCGCGCTGCAGGGGCCGCAGGCCATCGCCGCGATCACCGCGCTCGCGCCGGGAATCGCCGCCCTGTCCTTCATGGGCATCGGCGCCTTCGACATCGCGGGCACGCCCGCCATCGTCAGCCGGTCCGGCTACACAGGCGAGGACGGGGTCGAGGTCTCCGTGCCCGCCGAGCGCGCCGACGCCTTCGCGCGCGCGCTGCTCGTGCTGCCCGGCGTGCGGCCGGCGGGGCTCGGCGCCCGGGATTCGCTGCGGCTCGAAGCCGGCCTGTGCCTCTACGGCAACGACATCGACGAGATGACGAGCCCGGTCGAGGCCAACCTGGTCTGGACCATCGGCAAGCGCCGCCGCCTGGCCTGGGATTTTCGCGGCGCGGAGCGCGTCCGCGCGGAACTCGACAACGGGCCGAGGCGGCTTCGCGTCGGCATCCGGCCGGAAGGGCGCCAGCCCGCGCGCGGCCATACGCCGGTGCATGCGCCGGGCGGCGAGACGATCGGGGAGGTCACATCCGGTGGGTTCGGTCCCTCGGCCAACGGACCCGTCGCGATGGGCTATGTCGCCCGCGAGCACGCCACCGACGGCACGGCGCTCGAACTGATGGTGCGCGGCAAGCCCCTGGCCGCCGCCGTCGCGCCGCTGCCTTTCATCCCCCACCGCTACGCCCGCTGAGGAGCCCCATCATGGCCGAGCTGCGCTTCACCAAGGATCATGAATGGGTGCGCCTGGAAGGCGATGTCGCGACCGTCGGCATCACCGACCATGCGCAGGATGCGCTGGGCGACGTGGTCTTCGTGGATCTGCCCGAGATCGGCCGCACGGTCACCGCCGGCGAGGCCTGCGCCGTGGTCGAGAGCGTCAAGGCGGCGTCGGATGTCTATGCGCCGCTGGCCGGACGCGTGGTGGAAGCGAATGCCGCGCTCGTCGAGAATCCCGCGCTGGTGAATGCCTCGCCGACCGGCGATGGGTGGTTCTTCAAGCTCGAGGGCGTGGATGCCGCGGCGGTGGCCGCGCTGATGGATGAAGCGGGCTACGCCGCCTTCCTGGAGTCCGTCGCGTGACCAATCTGCACGATCTCGACCTGCTGGAAGACCACGGCGAATTCGCCCGGCGCCATATCGGCCCCTCCGGGGCCGACATTACGCTGATGCTGCGCGAGGTCGGCGCGGCGAGCCTCGAGGAGCTCACCGCGCAGACCGTGCCGGCGGCGATCCGCGAGACGTTCCGGGCCGCGCTGCCGGAGCCGGCGAACGAATGGGAGGCGATCGCCGAGCTGCGCGCGCTGGCGGCGCGCAACCGCGCCGATATCCGGTCCCTGATCGGGCTCGGCTATCACGGCACGCTGACGCCGCCGGTGGTGCTGCGGAACGTGCTGGAGAATCCGGGCTGGTACACCGCCTACACGCCCTACCAGGCGGAGATCGCGCAGGGCCGGCTGGAGGCGCTGCTGAACTTCCAGACGATGGTGACGGACCTCGCGGGCCTGCCGGTGGCGAATGCGTCGCTGCTGGATGAGGCGACGGCGGCGGCGGAGGCGATGGCGCTGGCGCATGCCGCGACGCGCGGAAAATCCGACACGATCCTGGTCGCTGCCGATGCGCTGCCGCAGACCATCGCGGTGATCCGCACCCGGGCCGAACCGCTCGGGTTCAAGGTCGTGGTGGTGCCGCCAGCGGACATCGCCGCTGCGGCAACTGCCGAAAGGCCGTTCGCGGCGGTGATGCAGTATCCGGGCGCGACGGGCGAGGTGCGCGATCTGCGCGCCGACATCGCGGCGGTGCAGGCCGCTGGCGGCCTCGCCATCGTCGCGGCCGATCCGCTCGCGCTCACGCTGCTGACGCCGCCGGGCGAGATGGGCGCCGATGTGGTGGTCGGCTCCACGCAGCGCTTCGGCGTGCCGATGGGCTATGGCGGGCCGCATGCCGCCTACATGGCGGTCAAGGATGCCTACAAGCGGCTGATGCCGGGGCGGCTTGTCGGCGTCTCGCTCGATGCCGCCGGCGCGCCGGCGATGCGGCTCGCGCTCCAGACCCGCGAGCAGCACATCCGGCGCGAGAAGGCGACCTCCAACATCTGCACCGCGCAGGTGCTGCTGGCCGTGATGGCCAGCATGTATGCGGTGTGGCACGGGCCGGAGGGGCTGAAGCGCATCGCGCGGCGCGTCGCGCTGCAGGCGCGGCTCGTGGCCGGCGCCGCGAAGGCGGCGGGCTTCGGCGTGAAGCACGATGCCTTCTTCGACACCGTCGCGATCGAGGCGGGCGACAAGGCGGAGGCGCTGATGGCCGCCGCGCTGAAGCGCGGCTTCAACCTGGCGCGGCATGGCGGGGGGCTCATCGGCATCGCGCTGGACGAGACCGTGACGCGCAAGGACCTCGCCCAGCTCATCGCCGCGATCGCGGAGGCGACGCATGCCGCGCCGCCGACGCTCGACAGCATTTCTCCGGTCGGCGGCCTGCCTGACGCGCTGGCCCGGACCTCCGCCTTCTGCACCGCAGGCGTGTTCAACACGCATCACGCCGAGCACGCGATGCTGCGCTACCTGAAGTCGCTGGAAGACAAGGATGTCGCGCTGAACCGCAGCATGATCCCGCTGGGATCCTGCACGATGAAGCTGAACGCGACGGCGGAGATGATCCCCGTGACCTTCCCGGGCTTCGGCGCGATCCATCCCTTCGCGCCGGTGGACCAGGCGGAGGGTTATCTTGAGTTGATCCGGCGGCTGGAATCCTGGCTCGCCACCATCACCGGCTTCGCGGCCGTCTCGCTGCAACCCAATGCCGGCAGCCAGGGCGAGTATGCCGGGCTGCTCGCGATCCGCGCCTATCACCAGGCGCGCGGGGAGGGGCATCGGGATGTGTGCCTGATCCCGTCTTCCGCGCATGGGACCAACCCGGCCTCGGCCGTGATGGCGGGGATGAAGGTCGTCGTGGTGGGCTGCGACCGCGACGGCAATGTCGATCTAGCCGACTTGCGCGCCAAGGCTGACCAGCACGCCGGGAACCTCTCGACGCTGATGGTCACCTATCCGTCCACGCATGGGGTGTTCGAGACAGACATCGGGACAATCTGCGCGCTGATCCATGAGCGCGGCGGGCAGGTCTACATGGATGGCGCGAACATGAACGCGCAGGTGGGGCTCACCTCGCCGGGCGCGATCGGCGCGGATGTCTGCCATCTCAACCTGCACAAGACCTTCTGCATCCCGCATGGCGGCGGCGGCCCGGGCGTCGGCCCGATCGGCGTTGCCGCGCATCTCGCGCCGCATCTGCCGAACCATCCGCTGCTGGCGGAAGCCGGGCCCGCCACGGGCTTCGGCCCGGTGAGCGCCGCGCCCTTCGGCAGCGCCTCCATCCTGCCGATCAGCTACGCCTATATCCGCATGATGGGCGCGGAGGGGCTGACGCGCGCGACGCAGGTGGCGATCCTCAACGCCAACTACATCGCGCAGAAGCTGGCGCCGCACTACCCGATCCTCTATCGCGGCGCGAATGGCCGCGTGGCGCATGAATGCATCCTCGATTGCCGCGGCTTCCAGCAGAATGGCGGCGCGACGGTGGAGGACATCGCCAAGCGGCTGCAGGATTTCGGCTTCCACGCGCCCACCATGTCCTGGCCCGTCGCCGGGACGCTGATGGTGGAGCCCACGGAATCCGAGACCATCGGCGAGCTCGATCGCTTCATCGCGGCGATGGTCGCGATCCGCGCGGAGATCCGTGCCATCGAGCAGGGCCGCAGCGATCCGCGCGACAATCCGCTGAAGAACGCGCCGCACACCGCGGCCGAGGTCACCGCGGACAGCTGGACGCATCCCTATCCGCGCGAGCAGGCGGCCTTCCCGCTGCCCTGGGTCAAGGCGCACAAATACTGGCCGCCGGTGAAGCGCGTGGACAATGTCCATGGCGACCGCCACCTGGTCTGCACCTGCGCGCCGCTGGAGGCCTACGCGCAGGCGGCGGAGTAGCGCCCTACGCTTTCGGGGCGAGCCTGCTGGAGAGCAGCTCGCCTCGCCGTTCCAGCAGCGGATGCGCGACGGCGGCGAGATGGCCGCCGACGCGCCGCAGGTCGCGGATCGCGTCGAGCACGAAGCCCGGCGTCGCGCCGGGCTCGCCGAGCGGCAGCGGCGCGGCGAGCGCGGCGCGGCGCGCGGCCTCGCGCTCCTTGCCGCGGAGCTGTTCCTTGCTGCGCACCAGGCTGCGCGCGGCCTCGGCATCCTCCACCATGAAGACGGCGATCGCCATGCGGAGCTGCTCGCGGAGCTGCTCGTGCAGCGTGGCGAGGTCGGCGCGGTCGTCCGAGGTCAGCGTGACGCCGCGGCGGATGCGCTTCTGCGCATGGCGCGCGACATCGCGGCTCAGCACATCGGCGGCGTGTTCGAGCGCGATGGCGAAGGACTGGATTTCCGCGAGGCGGCGGTTGTCGTCCTCGGCGAGGCGGTCGGCGGGAATCGCGGCGAGATAGGCGAGGACGGCGCGGTGCAGCCGGTCCACGATGTCGTCCATCTCCGACAGCGCCTTGCCGGATTCGCGATCCTCCTCGCCGAAGGCGCGGGCGGAGGCGGCGAGCATGCGCTCCAGCACATCGGCGATGCGCAGCACCTCGCGCTGCGCATTGGCGAGCGCGACGGCGGGCATGGCGGCGGCGCCATCATGCAGGTAGCGCGGCGCGGCCTCGTCCAGCTCGGGATGGTCGGGCAGCAGGCGCGCGAGCGCCCAGGCGAGCGGGCGCAGGATGGGCAGGGCGAGCAGGCTCATCGCGAGATTGAAGGCCAGATGAAAATTCGCGACGAGCCGGACGGGCGAGGCATCCAGCGCCGTCATCCAGGCCGTCAGCGTCGGCAGGAAGGCCAGCACCAGCACGCAGCCCAGCGCGCGGTTGACGAGGTTGCCGAGCGGCAGGCGCAGCCGCGCGCGGTCGCCGGGGCGGCCGCCGGATTGCAGCAGCGGGTTCAGCGCGCTGCCGAGATTGGCGCCGGCGACCATGGCAAGCGCGGCTTCCGGCCCGACGGCGCCGGAGCCGGCGAGCGTCGCGACGAACAGTACGCCGGCGATCGAGGAATAGGACGCCCAGGCGATCAGCGCGGCGATCAGCAGGTTGGGCACGGGCTCGGCGGCCAAGGCGCGCAGCACGCCGCCGAAGGTGGGTGAGGCCTCGATCGGGGCGAGAGTGCGCACCAGCAGGTCCAGCGCGAGCAGCATCAGGCCAAGGCCGATGGCGGCCCGGCCGAGGTCGCGGAGCTGCGTGCGCGAGGCCTTCCGGAAGGCGATGACGCCGAGGAGGATCAGCAGCGGCGAGAGCCAGCTCACGTCGAAGGAGAGCACCTGCACGATCAGCGCCGTGCCGATATTGGCGCCGAGCATCGCGGCCAGCGCCGGCGCCAGCGCCACGGCGCCGGCCGAGGCGAAGCCGGCGATCATCAGCGCGGTGGCGGTGGAACTCTGCAAGGCCGCGGTGACGCCGAGGCCCGCCAGCATGGCGCGTAGCGGGTTGCCCATCGCGGTGCCGAGCATCGCCTGGAGCTTGCCGCCGAAGGCGCGCTCGACGCCGGACTGCACCATGTGCAGCCCCCAGAGGAGAAGCGCGGCTTCACCGGCCAGATGCACCAGCAGGGTCAGCTCGCGCATCGCGGTCTATCCGAAGGCGTCGCGCGCGAGGCGCGCAAGGTTGTCATGGCCCATGCGGGCGTAGGTGAGGGGATGCGCCTTGGCGGGGTCCTGCTCGGCCTCCACGACGAGCCAGCCATCGTAGCCGGCGGCGGCGACGGGCGGCAGCACGGCCGCGTAGTCCACGCATCCGTCGCCGGGCACGGTGAAGACGCCTTCGAGCACGGCTTCGAGGAAGGGCAGGTCGCGCTGCTTCACATCCTGCATGACGGCGGCGCGGATATCCTTGCAATGGACATGCACGACCCGCTTTGCATGGCGCTTCGCGGCGGCCACCGGATCGCCGCCGGCGAAGGTCAGGTGGCCGGTGTCGAGCAGGAGCCCGACCTCGGGGCCGGTGGTGTCCATCAACCGGTCCACATCGGCGTGGGATTGGATCACCGTGCCCATATGGTGGTGATAGGCGAGGTGCAGGCCGCGCGCCTTGAGCCGCTTGCCCATCTCGGTCAGACGCGGCGAGAGTAGCGCCCAATCCGCGTCGGACAGCACCGGCCGCTTCGACAGCGGCGTGGTGCGCTCGCCGTGGATCGCGCGGGACACTTCGGCGAAGACCATCGCGGTGCAGCCCAGCGCTGAGAGCAGGGCGATGTGCGATTCGGCCTCCCGCATCTCCGCGTCCACGTCGCGTTCCAGCAGCCGCGAGCCATACCAGCCGGAAGCCAGCGCCAACCCGTGCCGGTCGAGGATCGGCTTGAGCTGCGACGCGACGCGGGGAAACTTGTTGCCGAGCTCGACGCCGGCGAATCCCGCGAGCTTCGCCTCCGCGAGACAGGTCTCGAGCGGCGTCTCGGCGCCGAGCTCGGGCATGTCGTCATTGGTCCAGGTGAGCGGGTTGATGCCGAGGCGAATGGCCATCGTCAGGCTCCTGCGCGCTGGCGCTTGCGGTTGGCGTCATAGGCCTTGCGCGCGGCATCCTGGGCGGGCGTGGCCGGCGCTTCGGCGACCGGCACCTCCCACCAGGCGCCACCCTCGGCGGTGCTGGCCTGCGGGTCGGTCTCGATCACGAGGACCTGGGTGGTCTTCGCGGCGAAGGCGGCGGGCAGCGCGGATTCGAGTTCGGCAATCGAGCCCAGCTTGCGGGCTTCGGCACCCATCGCCGCCGCATGCGCGGCGAAATCCACGAAGGGCGCGGCATCGGGCAGCAAATTGTTGAACGGTTCGCCGCCGGTCCCGCGTTGCAGGCGGTTGATGCAGCCGAAACCGCGATTGTCGAGCAGCACGATGGTCAGCTTGGCGCCCATGGCGACGGAGGTGGCGATCTCACTGTTCATCATCAGGTAGCTGCCATCGCCGACCATCACCACGACCTCGCGATCGGGTGCCGCGAGCTTGGCGCCGAGGCCGCCGGCGATCTCGTAGCCCATGCAGGAATAGCCGTATTCCAGGTGGTAGGAGGCCGCGTCGGTGGCGCGCCAGAGCTTGTGCAGCTCGCCCGGCAGGCCGCCGGCGGCGCAGAGCACGATGCCGCGCGCCGGCATGGCGCGATTGACGGCGCCGAGCACCTGCGCGTCGGAAGGCAGCGTGTTGTCCTTGGGTTTCGGCGCGGCGGTGATGCGGTCCACCGCGCGCTGCCATTTCGCGATGCCGGCTTCGGCCTTGCGCTGCCAGGGCTGCGGCGCGGTCCAGTCGGCCAGCGCCGTGGTGAGCGCCGCAAGGCCGCGGGCGGCGTCGGCGACCAGCGGCTGGGCTGCGTGCTTGTGGGCGTCGAAGGCGGCGACGTTGAGCGCGACCAGCTTCGCTTGGCCGAACAGCGCGCGGGAGCCGGTGGTGAAATCCTGCAGCCGCGTGCCGATGGCGAGGATGACATCCGCCTCCGTGGCCAGGTCGTTCGCGGCCGCCGTTCCGGTGACGCCGATGGCGCCCAGGTTTGTCGGCGCATCCCAGGCGAGCGAACCCTTCCCCGCCTGCGTCTCGGCCACCGGCACGCCGTGGCGCGCGGCGAAATCGGCGAGCGGCGCCTCCGCGCCGGCATACTTCACGCCGCCGCCGGCGATGATGAGCGGCCGCTTCGCGCCACGCAGCGTCGCCGCGGCCTCGCGCAATTCCTGCGCATCGGGCTCCGGCGCGCGGAACCGCCAGACGCGCTTGCGGAAGAACTCGGCGGGCCAGTCGAGCGCCTCGGTCTGCACGTCCTGCGGGAAAGCGAGGGTGACCGGGCCGCATTCCACCGGATCGGTTAGCACGCGCAGCGCCGCCGGCAGCGCGACCAGCAACTGCTCGGCGCGCGTGATGCGGTCGAAATAGCGCGAGACGGGGCGGAAGCCGTCATTGGCGGAGACCGTGGCGTCCGAAAAATTCTCTACCTGCTGCAACACCGGGTCCGGCCGGCGACTCGCAAAAATGTCGCCGGGCAGGAACAACACGGGCAGGCGGTTCACATGCGCCACCGCCGCGGCGGTGATCATGTTCGTCGCCCCCGGGCCGATGGAACTCGTGCAGGCCATCATCCGGCGCCGCGCATGCGTCTTGGCGTAGGCGATCGCCGCATGCGCCATCGCCTGTTCGTTATGCGCCCGGAAGGTAGGCAGCGCCTTGCGATGGGCATGCAGCGCCGGACCCAGCCCCGCGACATTGCCATGCCCGAAGATCGCCCAGACGCCGCCGAACAGCGGCACGGTCCTTCCGCCGATCTCGGTCTGCTGCGCCGCCAGGAAGCGGACCGTGGCGTCCGCCGCGGTCAGGGCTACAGTGGCCAACCCTTCCTCCTGCCCCGGCGATTGCCCGGGGCCGTCGTTGTGTTACAGTTTGATGACAGCACCCGCAAGCGGTGCAGAGGATACGATGATCCAGTTCGCACAATTCGGCGCCGGCCGCATCGGTGCCATCCATGCCGGCAACCTGGCCGCGAGCGGCCGCGCGCGATTGAAGCATGTGGTGGATGTCCATGCGCCCTCCGCCGAGGCGCTGGCCGCGAAGCATGGTGCGCAGGTCTCGGACACCGCCGCGGCGCTGGCCGATCCGGCGGTCGGCGCCGTCATGATCGCGAGCTCCACCGACACCCATGCGGACCTGGTGATCGCCGCGGCGAAGGCCGGCAAGGCGATCTTCTGCGAGAAGCCGATCGATCTCTCGCTGGCGCGAGTGGATGCCTGCCTGGCCGAGGTGAGGAAGGCGGGCGTGAAGATGCTGGTCGGCTTCAACCGCCGCTTCGATCCGAGTTTCGCGGAGCTCCATCGCCGCATCGGCGCCGGCGCGATCGGCAGGCTGGAGCAGGTGATCATCACCAGCCGCGATCCCGGCCCGCCGCCCGTGTCCTACATCAAGGTGTCGGGCGGGCTGTTCCGCGACATGACGATCCATGATTTCGACATGGCGCGCTGGATGCTGGGCGAGGAGCCGATCGAGGTCTTCGCCTATGCCGCGAATCTCGTGGACCCGGCGATCGGCATGGCGGGCGACGTGGACAGTGCGATGGTGCTGCTGCGCACCGCCTCCGGCCGGATGGCGCATATCAACAATTCCCGCCGCGCTGCCTATGGCTACGACCAGCGGGTGGAGGTGCATGGCAGCGGCGGGCGGCTGATCGCCGGCAACCGCACGCCGACCACGGTGGAACTGGCGGATGCCAATGCCGTCAGCGCCGACAAGCCGCTGCACTTCTTCCTGGAACGCTACGCCGAGGCCTATCGCATCGAGCTGAATGCCTTCCTCGATGCGATCGAGCAGGGCATGCCGATGCCGGTCGGCGCCAAGGATGGTCGCCAGGCGCTGGTGCTGGCCGATGCCGCCTTCGAATCGCTCGCCACCGGGAGGCCGGTGAAGGTATGAGCGCTCTGCCGAAGGTGCGGCTGGACGGCCGCGTGGTGCTCGTCACCGGCGGCACGCAGGGCATCGGGGAGGGCTGTGCGCTGGCCGCCGCCGAGGCCGGGGCGGCCGCCGTCGCCATCACCGGTCGCAACGCGGGGCGCGGGGCGGCGGTGGTGGCGAAGCTGAAGGCGCTCGGCGCGCGTGCGCATTTCGTCGCGGCGGATCTGGCGGATGCCGAGGCCACCGCCGGCATCGTCGCGCAGGCTGAAGGCGCGCTCGGCGTGGTGGATGGACTCGTCAACGCGGCGGGGCTGACCGATCGCGGCACGATCCTCGACACCTCGGTCGAGCTGTGGGACCGCCTCTTCGCCATCAATGCCCGCGCGCCGTTCCAACTGACGCAGGCTGTGGCGCGACGGCTGAAGGAGACGGGCAGGCCGGGCGCCATCGTCAATGTCATCACCATGTCGAGCCATGGCGGCCAGCCCTTCCTGACGGGCTACTCCGCCTCCAAGGGCGCGCTGGCGACGCTGACGAAGAACACCGCGCTCGGCCTGCGGCCGCTGCGTATCCGCGTGAACGGCATCAATCTCGGCTGGGCCGACACGCCAGGCGAGCATGTGATCCAGCAGAAGGATGGCAACCCGGCCGATTGGCTGGAACGCGCGGAGCCGAACCAGCCCTTCGGACGACTGATCAAGCCGCATGATCTCGCTGGGCTCGCGATCTACCTGCTGTCGGACGCGGCGGCGATGATGACGGGATCGCTCATTGATTTCGACCAGAACGTGATGGGCGCCTATACGTGACCCCGGCCGAACTGAAGCGCCGCCTCGATGCCGTCGCGCCGCTCGCGCGCGAGGCCGCCGCGCTCGCCGAGCGCATGCGGGCCAGCGGCATGGCCGAGACCAAGATGAAGGGCGCGCAGGACTTCCTCACCGAGGCCGATGGCGCGACCGAGGCCTTCCTGCGCGAGCGGCTCGAGCGCCTCTTTCCCGGCGAGCCGGTGCTTGGCGAGGAGGGCGGCGGCACGGCGCCGGAGCGCGGGCCGCTCTGGATCCTCGATCCGATCGACGGCACCTCCAATTTCGCGCGCGGGGGCGACCGCTGGTGCGTCTCGATCGGGCTCGCGCTGGACGGGCGCGCAGTGCTCGGGGCGGTCGCGCGCCAAGCGCCGGCCGAGCTGTTCCTCGGCGCGAAGGGCTGCGGCGCCACCCTGAACGGCGCGCCGATCCGCGCCGCTTCCACGCCCGATCTCTCGCGCGCCACGGTGGAGGTGGGCTGGTCGCTGCGCCGGCCGGTGCCGGATTTCGTCGCGCTGCTCGGGCGGGTGATGGCGGCCGGTGCCGGCACGCGCATCGGCGGCTCCGGCACGCTCGGCCTGGTGGAGACGGCGGCCGGGCGCCTCGATGCCTATGTCGAGTTGCACATCAATTCCTGGGATGCCTGTGGCGCGCTCGCCATCGCGCGCGAGGCGGGCTGCTGGACCAATGAATTCGACAGCGGGCGCTGGCTCACCGAGGGCAACCCGATCCTCTTCGCCGCGCCGGCGCTGGGGCCGAGCCTTGCGGCGCTGCTGCGATGAAGCTTTGATGAAGCCGCGCGCGCTGCCGATTGCGACGGCGCCCGGTGCAGGCCAAACCACAGGCGCGGGGACAACCCGCCCGCTTCAGGGAGAGTGAAAGCATGTCCACACCCCGCCGCCTGATCGGCGCGCTTTTCGCCGGCGCTGTCGTCGCCGCCCTGCCGGGCGCCGCGAGCGCGCAAGGCACGCTGACTGTCTACTGCACGGTGCAGGAGGAATGGTGCCGCCCGATGATGGCCGCCTTCGAGCGCGCCACCGGCGTTCGCGTCTCCATGACGCGGCGCAGCTCGGGCGAGCAGCTCACCCAGATCCGCGCCGAGGCGTCCAACCCGCGCGGCGATGTGTGGTGGGGCGGCACGGGCGATCCGCATCTCCAGGCGGCGCAGGAGAACCTGACGCAGGAATACCGCTCGCCCATGCTGGCGCAGCTGCATCCCTGGGCCGTGCGCCAGGCGGAGCAGAGCGGTTTCCGCACCGTCGGCATCTATGCCGGCGCGCTCGGCTATTCCTACAACGTCACCGAGCTGAACCGCCGCCGCATCGCCGCACCCCGCTGCTGGTCCGACCTGACGCGCCCGGAGTTCCGCGGCGAGGTGCAGGTGGCGGATCCGAACACCTCCGGCACCTCCTACACCATGCTGGCGACGCTGGTGCAGCTGATGGGCGAGGAGCCGGCCTTCACCTATCTCCGCGAGCTGCACCGGAACATCAACCAGTACACCCGCAGCGGTGCCGCGCCGGCGCGCGCCGCCGCCACCGGCGAATCGCTGGTCGGCATCACCTTCCTGCACGATGCGGTGACGCAGAAGGTCAACGGCGCGCCGGTCGAGATCGTCGGCCCCTGCGAGGGCACGGGCTATGAGATCGGCTCCATGTCCATCATCCGCGGCGCCCGCAACCTGGACAATGCGCGGCGCTTCTACGATTGGGCGCTGACCGCGGAAGCCCAGGCGATCGGCGCGGAGGCCAAGGCCTACCAGCTGCCGTCCAACCGCAGCGCGCCGATCCCGCCGCAGGCACCGCGCTTCGAGAACATCCGCCTCATTGACTATGATTTCGCGCGCTGGGGCTCGGCCGAGGAGCGCACGCGGCTGCTGACGCGCTGGGACCGCGAGGTGCGGGCCGGGGCGCGATAGTCGGCCACGGCGCAGCGACGCGCGCTGACCCGCCTTGGGTGCGCTGACGGTCGCCCGCGCGGCGCTCCTCTGCGCCGCGCTCGGGCTGATCCTGCCCTGGCACGGGATGGAAGGGGGCCTGGCGGAACTCACCGCCTGGCCCACCGGTGCCGCCGCGCCCCTGCCGGCGCTGCTGCTCTCCGGCGTGCGCTGGTGGCTCTGGCCCGTGGTCGCGCTGCTGGCGATCGCCGCGCCGGGCGTGATCGGGCGGCGGGTGCAGGGCGGCGTCCTGCTGCTGGCCGGCGCTGGCACCCTCGCCTGGACCTTCGCCATGGGCGAGGCGATCGGGCTGCGCGGGCTGGAATGGAGCTGGCTCGCGCCGCTGCTCGGCGCGCCGCCGCCGCAGCCGGCGTTCGGCTGGGGCGCGCTGCTGGTGCTGGGCGGGGCGACGGGGCTGCTCGCGGCGGGGCTCGCGGCGCGCGGCGCTTTTCGGGCAGACGCCTTCATCGCCTTCCTCGTCACGGGAAGCGGGCTGCTGCTGTTCCTCTTCGTCTTCGCCCCACTCGTCACCATCCTCACCGCCGCGGCCTTCGAGGACCATGTCTTCTCGCCGGGCGCGCTGGCCCGGCGCCTCGCGGCGCCCGAGGCCTGGAGCCTCGCCTGCCTCGCCACGCATCAGGGCTGCGGCGTGGTGTGGAACACGCTGCTGCTGGCGAGCCTGACCGGCGTTCTCTCGACCCTGATGGGCCTGTTCTTCGCGCTGCTCGCGGTGCGCGGCGGCGTGCGCGGTGCCGGCGTGTTCCGCGCCATGTCCATCCTGCCGCTGATCACGCCGCCCTTCGTGGTGGCGATGGCGCTGATCGTGCTGTTCGGCCGCACCGGCATCGTCACCACCTTCCTCTGGGACTGGTTCGACATCCCGCGCAGCCGCTGGATCTACGGCCTGCCGGGCGTGCTGCTGGCGCAGCTGCTGGCGCAGATCCCGATCGCCTTCCTGCTGCTGGAAGGCGCGCTGCGCGCCATCTCGCCGAGCCTCGAGGAAGCCTCCGCCACCATGGGCGCGCGGCGCTTCACGGTCTTCCGCACCGTCACCTGGCCGCTGCTGAAGCCGGCGCTGGCCGCGGCCTTCCTGCTCGGCTTCGTCGAATCGCTCGCGGATTTCGGCAACCCGCTGGTGCTGGGCGGCGATTTCGACGTGCTGTCCACGCGCATCTTCTTCGCCATCGCCGGCGCGCGGCATGATCCCGGCCGCGCTGCGGCGCTCGCCATCCTGCTGCTGGCGCTGACCTTCGGCGCCTTCGCGCTCCAGGCGCTGTGGCTCGGGCGGCGGCGCTACACGACGGTCACGGGCAAGGGCGATTCGGGACTGCCGGCGCCGCTGCCGCGCGGGCTGAAGCTCGGCGCCTCGGCGGTGGTGTGGCCCTGGATGGCCTTCACCGCGCTGGTCTACGGCATCATCCTGGTCGGCGGCTTCGTGGTGGATATCGGCCGCGGCGAGATGACCTTCACCTGGCGCCACATCCTGACGGCCTTCGAGGTGGAGCTGGACGGTGGGCTCGCCTTCCGCGGCGCCGCCTGGGACAGCCTGTTCACCACGGTGCAGGTCGCCGCCGTCGCGGCCCCGTTCACCGCCGCACTCGGCATCCTGCTCGCCTGGCTGATCGCGCGGCAGGATTTCCGGGGGCGGCGCATCCTCGAATTCATGACGATGCTGTCCTTCGCGATTCCGGGCACGGTGGTCGGCGTCTCCTACATCATGTCCTTCAACGTGCCGCCGATCGAGCTGACCGGGACCGCGCTGATCCTCATCCTCTGCTTCGTCTTCCGGAACCTGCCGGTCGGCGTGCGCGGCGGCATCGCGGCACTCGCACAGATCGACCGCTCGCTCGACGAGGCGAGCGCCACGATGGGCGCCGGCGCCTTCCAGACGCTGCGGCGCGTGGTGCTGCCGCTGCTGCGGCCGGCCATCGTCACCGCGCTGGCCTACAGCTTCATCACCGCGATGACGGCGGTCTCGGCGGTGATCTTCCTGGTCTCGGCACGGCACAACCTCGCGACCGTCTACATCGTCGGGCGCGTGGAGGCAGGCGAGATGGCGCTGGCCATCGCCTATTCCACCGTGCTGATCGTGATCATGCTGGCGGTGGTGCTCGGCATCGAGCGAGTGGTCGGGCGCGCGCAGATCGGGCGGCGCGAGGGCGTGCCCGCGCCGATCCGGACGGGGGCGTGAGGACGCGCATGAGCGAATCGGCCATCCTGTTCGACCGAGTCACCAAGGCCTTCGGCCCGGTGCGCGCGGTGGACGATGTCTCCTTCGCGCTGCCGCAGGGCGCGCTGGTGACGCTCCTCGGCCCCTCCGGCTGCGGCAAGACCACGACTCTGCGCCTTGTCGCGGGACTCGACCTGCCGAGCGAGGGCCGCATCGTCATCGAGGGCCGCGACGTCACGCGGCTGGCGGCGGCGGAGCGGCGCATCGCGATGGTGTTCCAGTCCTATGCGCTGTTCCCGCATCTCAACGTGCTGGAGAACGTCGCCTACGGCCTGCTGGTGAACGGCGCGCGCAGGGCCGCGGCGGATTCCGAGGCGTTGGCGATGCTCAAGACGCTCGGGCTGGAGGGGCTCGGGCAGCGGCTTCCCTCGGAACTCTCGGGCGGGCAGCAGCAGCGCGTCGCGGTGGCGCGCGCGCTCGTGCTGCGGCCGCAGGTGCTGCTGTTCGACGAGCCGCTCTCCAACCTCGATGCGCGGCTGCGGCGCCGCGTGCGGGAGGATATCCGCGACCTGCAGAAGCGCCTCGGCCTCTCGGTCGTCTATGTCACGCATGACCAGCAGGAGGCGCTGGCGGTCTCGGACCTCGTCTGCGTGATGCGCGCGGGACGAATCGCGCAGATGGGCACGCCGACCGAGCTCTACGAGGATCCGGCGGACGCCTTCATCGCCGACTTCATGGGTGAGGCGAATGTGCTGCAGGGCGAGGTGCTCGGGCCCGGGCGCGTGGCGCTCGCCGGCGTGGAACTTGCGACGGTCATGCGCGACCATCCCACGGGGCCCGCGCAGCTGGCGGTGCGCCCGGAGGCGATCACGCTGGGCGCGGACGGCGATGGCCTGCCCGGCCGCATCCAGCGCGCGGCCTTCCTGGGCCAGACCCGCGAATACGAGGTGGAGACGGCGGCCGGGATGCTCTTCGTCGTCGCACCCGCCGCCATCCCGGCCTTCGCGGAGGGCGAGGCGGTGCGCTGCCGGCTGGAACGGGCGATCCCGCTCCGCGGCTGAGGGCCGCCGGCCCACAAACCTCTTGCCCCGGCTGGCCGCCTTCGTGGCACGCTCCGCCTGAACCACGCGGCGCCCAGGGGGAAGCCATGTCCGCACTGTTCGGGACGAATGATGCCGACACCCTGGTCGGCGCGGGCGGCGCCGACACGCTTGACGGTGCGCCCGATGGTTCGCCCGCCACCGATGTCGGCGCCGATACGCTGCGCGGCGAGGCGGAGAGCGACCTGCTGCGCGGCCGCGGCGGGGACGATGTGCTGGATGGCGGGACCGGCGCCGATACGCTGGAAGGCGGCACGGGCAACGACCTGTTCGTGGTCGATGATGGCGGCGACCTGCTGAGCGACGGCGGCGGCGCCGATACCGTGATGGCCTGGCTGACCTGGACGCTGCCCGCCTTCGCGGAGGTGCTGCTGCTCCTGGGCCCGGCGCTTTTCGGCACGGGCAATGCCGCGGACAATGCGCTGCACGGCAATGACGGCGCGAATACCCTGAACGGCGCCGGCGGTGCCGATACGCTGCATGGCGGGGAGGGCGACGACACGCTCCAGGGTGCGGCGGGGAACGACATCCTGTTCGGAGGAAGCGGCGGCGACAGCGTCTGGGGCGGGCCGGGCGCGGACACGATGTTCGGGGGTGCCGGCGACGACCTCTACCACCTCGACAATGCCGGCGACACGATCAGCGAGGCGGGTGGCGGCGGCGTGGACCTGGTGTTCACCCTGCTCACCTTCAGCCTGCCTGGCGGGTTCGAGAACCTGACGCTCACGGGCGGCGCGGCGATCAACGGCACCGGGAACGGCCTCGCCAACACCATCACGGGGAACAACGCGGCGAACCTGCTGGTGGGCGGCGGCGGGCATGACAGCCTCGCCGGCATGAACGGCGCAGATACGCTCAACGGCGGCGCGGGCGCCGACACGATGGCAGGCGGCCTCGGCGCCGATCGCTACGTCGTGGACAGCCTGCTCGACCTGCTGATCGAGAATCCCGGCGAGGGCAATGACGAGGTGATCGCCGCGGTGAGCTGGACATTGGGCGAGGCGTTCGAGGCCCTGGTGCTGAACGGCGCGGCGGACCTCGGCGGCACCGGCAATGCGGCGCCCAACCGCATCGTCGGCAATGCGGGTGCGAATGCGCTCAGCGGGCTCGACGGCAACGACAACCTGATCGGAGGAGAGGGCGCCGATACGCTGATCGGCGGCGCGGGGCGCGATGCGCTGTCCGGCGGCGCGGGCGGCGACTTGTTCGTGATCGGCAGCGCCACGGAGGGTCCGGACAAGATCGTCGACCTGGTGCCGGGCGAGGACCGGATCGTCTTCGCGGCGTCGGGCTTCGCCGGCGGGCTGGCGCCGGGGCCGCTGGATCCCGCGCATTTCGTCGCGCATGCGGCGAGCGGCGCGACGGCTCCGGCAGGCACCGCGCAGTTCATATACAACACGGCGCTCGGGGCGCTGTTCTTCGATGCGGACGGGATCGGCGGCGTCGCCGTGATCCGGATCGCCACGCTGGTCGGCGCGCCGCCGCTGGCGGCCGGCGACATCGTCATGATCTGATAAGGGGCGCACGAAGGTTTCACCTTCGTGCCCTCATGCGCCGGCACGCCTCCGGCGCTTGGCTTCGCCGCACTGGCGGCGCGCCCGTTCGGGCGCTCGGCCGCCTGACGGCGGCCGCAGGTCGGAACTTCGTGCGATTGGCACGAGGGCCCGTGCGGGCGTGCCGCACGGGCCCACCGGCTACGCCGTGGCGCGGCGCTTCGCCTCATGCGCCGGGCAGTTGAGGCGCACCTGGTTGTCGTTCACGGACTCGACGGCGCTGACCGGCAGGAAGTGGTGATGCTGGCCGGTGCCGTCCGGGTCGTCCTGCTTCGTCAGCTTGATCCGGTCGCCCTCGATTCGGTCAACCGTGCCGACATGCGCGCCGTCCTTGCCGACGACTTCCATGTGTTCGCGGATCTGCGAAACGCGATCGTTCATCATGTGCTCCTCTTGCTGGTGGCACGGTCTGAACGGCACGGCGCGGCTTGTGTTGCCCGCGGATGGATCACGAAGCCTTGGCGATGCTGTCGGGCGTGAAGGGCCAGTGGCGGAGACGCACGCCGAGCGCGTCCGCGATGGCGTTGGCGATGGCGGCGATGGTCGGGCCGCAGCTCGCCTCGCCGGCACCGAGCGGTGGCGCCTCGGGGCGCGCGATGAGCGCGACCTGGACGCGCGGCACCTCGCGAAAACGCAGCACGGGATAGCGGTCCCACGCATCGGAGGTGATGCCGCGCGCATCGTGGCGCACGGCTTCCTTCAGGCACATGGAGGCCGCCTGGATCGCGCCGCCTTCCATCTGGTTCAGCACGCCATCGGGGTTGATCACCTCGCCCACGTCGCAGGCGAGGAACAGGCGGCGGCAGCGCACGACATCGGTGCACTCGACCTCGGCGACGGTCGCGCACCAGGCGCCGCTGCCCTTGTAGCGGCTGACGGCCAGTCCCCAGCCCCAGCCTTCGCGCTTCGTGCGGGTTTCCCAGCCGGCCATCTCTGCCGCCCGCGCCAGCACATCGCGCGCGCGCGAATCGCCCAGGTGGCGCAGGCGATGCACGAGCGGATCCTCGCCGGATCGCGCGGCGAGTTCGTCCATCACGCTTTCGATCGCCCAGACATTCACGAGCGCGCCGAGCCCGCGCAGCGCGCTGGCGCGGATCGGCATGGACTGGAGCGTGTGCAGGCCGACATGCAGCGCCGGCACGCGATAGGGCGGGATGGCGTTGCGCTGCGCGCCGCCGCCGCCGGCGAGCGGCGGGTTGATCGAGAGCGGCACGGGAAAGGGCTCGGCGAGCATCGAGGCGGCGAGCAAGGTCGGCACCGCGCCGCGGCCCGGGCGGCCTGAATGGCCGTTCGAGGTGACGTGATGCGTCCAGCGCGTCAGCGTGCCGGCGGCATCCGCCTCCGCCTCGATCTCCACCAGCATCGCTGGCGAGAAGGGCGCCCAGCCGAGTTCCTCCGCGCGGCTCCACAGCAGGCGCACGGGGCGGCCGGGTTGTTGCCGCGCGACCAGCGCCGCGTCGAGCGCGACATCGTCGGCGCCGTTGTGGCCGTAGCACCCGGCGCCCTCGGCGTGGCGGACGATGACGGCTTCGGGCGACAGGCGCAGCGCCTTGGCGAGATCGGCGCGGAGATTGTAGGGGCCCTGGCAGTGGCTCCAGACCTCCATCGTCGTCCCATCCCAGCGCGCGACGGCGCAGGCGGTGCCGATGGAGGCATGCGCGAGGAAGGGACGGAAGAAGCTGGCCGAGATCCGGTGCGCCGCGCCCGGCATCTGGGCGTCGCGCTCGGTCACCACGCTGCTCTCGCGCGGCGCGGTGCGGAGCCAGCCCTCCAGCGCCGCGTCGGGGGGCAGCGTGTCGTGCTCGTCCCAGCTTGCGCGGCGCGCAAGGCGTTCGGCGGCGGCTTCGGCGTGGTGCTCCTGCTCCGCGACCACGGCGAGGAAGCTGCCGTCGCGAACGACCTGCGCATCGCCGGGCAGCGCGCCATCTCGCACATCGCGCAGCGTCGCGCCGCGCGAGGGGGGCCGCACCACGCGGGCATGCAGCATGCCCGGCAGGCGCAGATCATGCAGGAAGCGCGGCGCGCCGAACACCTTGTCGGGCAGGTCGAGGCGGGGTGCGGAGGTGCCGGCGATGCGGCGCTCCACGGCCGGCTTCGGCGTGGCCTCCGGCGACGACTCGATGCCGAGCAGCGCGGCATCGGCCAGCGTCCAGTAGGAGCCGAGCACGCGGCCATCCGGCGCGATGAACGCGCCATCGCGCACCGCGATGTCCTCCGCGGGCACGCCGCTGCGCTGGGCGATGACACCGACGACAATCCGGCGCGCATCGGCGCAGGCGTGGCGCAGCGCCATGCCGCTTTCCTGCACGGAGAGCGAGCCGGAGGTGACCGCCTCGTCCGGGCTGTCGGGCGTCGCGGCGGGCTGCACGCGGATACGGTGCAGCGCCACGTCCAGCTCCTCCGCGCTGATCTGGGCGAGCGCGGTCAGGATGCCCTGGCCGAGCTCGACCTTGCCCGGCGTGATGGTGACGACGCCCTCGGTGTGGAAGGCGAGCCAGCGGTCGAGCCGACGGTTCACGTGCAGGCTGCCGGGCAGCTTCGGCCTGTCGTCCGCGACGGGGCCCTTGAAGGCGAGGTTCATGCGGGTGCCGCCTCGGCGGCCGCGCGCAGCACGGCGCGGATGATGCGGTTGTGCGCGCCGCAGCGGCAGAGATGCGGATCGAGCGCGGCGCGCACATCCTCCTCGCTCGGGCGCGGATCGCGGCGCAGCAGCGCGGCCGATGCCATCAGGATGCCGGAGAGGCAGAAGCCGCATTGCCCCGCCTGCTCCGCGAGGAAGGCGCGTTGCAGCGGATGCGGGGCGTCCGGGGTGCCGAGGCCCTCGACGGTCTCGACCCGCTTGCCCGCCACCGCATCGAGCGGCAGCGTGCAGGCGTAGCGCGGCTCGTCCTCCACCAGCACGACGCAGGCGCCGCACTGCTCGGTGCCGCAGCCGAAGCGCGGGCCCGAGAGCCCGAGCGGGCCGCGCAGCGCGTGCAGCAGCGTGGCGCCATCCGCGATGTCGGGCGCGACCGGCGCGCCGTTCAGCCGAAACGCCGTCACGAGGGCGTCATGCGCGCCATGCGGATGAACTCGGCCTGGCGCGGGATGTCGGCGCGGAGCCAGGCGTCGAACTCGGCGATGCTCATCGGCATGGGCTGTGCACCGAGCCGGGCCTGCGCCTCGCGCGTCGCGGGCAGCCCGAGGATGCGGTTGACCTCGGCGTTCAGCCGCTCGCGGATCGGCAGGGGGGTGGCGGCCGGCGCCATGATGCCGAGCCAGATCGAGGCTTCGTAGCCTGGCACGGCTTCAGCGACCGTGGGCAGCTCGGGCATCAGCGGGCTGCGCTGCGGGCCGGTGGTGGCCAGCCCCCGCACGCGGCCGGCGATCGCCTGTTCGCGCATCGTCGGGATGGCGTCGAACATGATCGGCACCTGGCCGCCGATCAGCGCCGTGCGCGCCTCGTTCGAGCTACGGAAGGGCACATGCGTGGCCGTGACGCCGGCCATGGCGAGGAAGACTTCGCCGGCCACATGATAGGGCGTGCCGGGGCCGGAGGAGGCGTAGTCGTACTTGCCGGGGTTGGCGCGCAGCAGCGCGATCAGCTCCGGCACCGTTGCCGCCTGGATCGAGGGATGCACCGCCAGCAGGTGATGCGCGATGTTGATCGCGGCGACCGGCGCGAGATCGGTCATCAGCCGGTAGGGCCGGTTGGGCAGCAGCGTCTCGTTGGCGGTGTGGGTGTTCGACATCAGTAGCAGCGTGTGGCCGTCGGGCGGCGACTTCGCGACATGGTCGGTGCCGATCACGGCGCCGGCGCCCGGTCGGTTCTCCACGACGAAGGGCTGGCCGAAGGCGGCCTGGAGCGGCTCCGACAGGAAGCGCGCCGCGACATCGGCGGAGCCGCCGAGGCCGAAGGGCACGATGATGCGCACCGCGCGGCTCGGCCAGGCCTGGGCGCGGGCGATGGCGGGCAGCGCGATGCCGGCGGCGGCGGCGGTCAGGGTGCGGCGGGTCAGCATGGACGTTCCTCCGAGCGAAGCGTTTCGCGCTTCATCGGCGGAAGCCTGGCCGAGGGCAAGCATTTCTGCAATCGATTGGCCCTGGGATCTTGGCCCGAAGATCAGGCCGCGATCTCCACCATCACCGGCACATGGTCGGACGCCTTCTCCCAGCCGCGGGCATCCTTGAGGATGGCGTGGCGCTTCAGGCCGCCGACGAGGTCGGGCGAGACCCAGACATGGTCGAGTCGCCGCCCGCGGTCGGAGGCGCGCCAATCCGCCGCGCGGTAGCTCCACCAGGTGTAGAGCTTCTGGTCGGCCGGCACGAAGTGGCGCAGCGCGTCATGCCATCCGCCGGCGCGCTGCATCGCGGCCAGCGCCTCGGTCTCGACCGGGGTGTGGGAGACGACGTCGAGAAGCTGCCTGTGCGACCAGACATCGTGCTCAAGCGGGGCGATGTTGAGATCGCCGACCAGCACGGCGCGCCGGAAGCCGCCTTCGGCCTGGCGCTGCGCGGACCAGGCAGTGGCCTCCGCGACGAAGTCGAGCTTGTGGGCGAATTTCGGATTCGCCACGCGGTCGGGGATGTCGCCGCCGGCGGGGATGTAGAAGTCGTGCAGCTCGATCGGACCGCCGGGCGCGTCCAGCTCCACCGCCAGGTGCCGGCAATCGCCCTTGCCGCACCAGTCGGGGTCGCTGCCGTTACGCAGCGCGAAGGGCCGCTTCGAGAGGATGGCGACGCCGTTGTAGCCCTTCATCCCCCGCGCGGCGCGGAAGGGAAAGCCGAGTGCGGCGGCGCCCTCATGCGGGAAGAACTCGTCCGGGCATTTCGTCTCCTGCAGGCAGACCACGTCGGGCTCGAGCGCCGCGACGAGATCCTTCAGCAGCGGCAGGCGCAGCCGGACGGAGTTGATGTTCCAGGTGACGATGCGGAGCGGCTTGCGCGCGGCGGAGCGGGGCATCGGCCGATCATAGGGGAGGCGCCCGCCACAAGGAATGCGACCGCCGGTCGCGCTTCGGGCTTGCGCCGCCGCCGTTGCGACACGAAGCTTCGCCACGCAACGCGAATCCGAAAGGCGGTTCCATGAGCGGCGCGGTGGCATTCCGGCGGCTGGCCGAATTGGCCGTGCCAGAGACCTTCGATGGCATCGTCCAGACCCTGAACGCGGGAAGCCTGTACGCAGCCAGCCGGACCTCCTGCAATCTGAACAACATCGCGATCATCAAGACGCTCACCAACCAGCCGATCGTCGCCGGCCCGATGGCGAGCGCCATTGGCGGGCTTGGCGCGCTCGGCGTCCGTCAGGGGCAGAGCGGGATGATGACGGCCGCGGTCATGCAGAAGCTGGCCGAGGGGCGGCTCGTCAGCTTCGACATGCAGTTGCCTTCGGCCAGCTCCTCCGGCGGCGACCACTACTTCTCCGCCTTCCAGCTCGATGCCGGCACCATCGTGGCGGCGATGGGCTGGCAGAATCTCTACGCGCTGCCGCAATGGTTCCGGGAGAACGACGGCGGCCGCTATCCGCGCGACCGGTTCGAGACGCTGCTGGGCCGCGCCGAGGGCAACGACATCACGGCGCTGATCGAGCTGTGCTCATTCCTCGGCGCGACGGAGGAGCCCGCGCCGCGCAGCATCATCGAGACGCTGGCCAATGACCTCGCCGGGTGTTCGCCGCGCTTCCGGAACACCTACTACCTGACGCTTCCGGGCAGTTGAGCGCCGGTACGCGGGGGGGGGGCGAGTCCCGATTGGCCCGCCCCTCGGCGCCGTCAGACGATCTTCGTGGTCACGGTCCCGACGCCCTCGACCATGCCTTCCAGCAGGTCGCCGCGCTGCACGGCGGCCACGCCTTCCGGCGTGCCGGTCATGATCAGGTCGCCCGGCTCCAGCCGCACGAGGCCCGAAAGGTTGGCGATCACCTCGGGCACCGACCAGATCAGCTTGGAGAGGTCGGAGACCTGCGTGACCTTGCCGTTGACCTTCAGCTCGATCTTGCCCTTCGAGCCGTCGTAGGACCCGTCATGCTTCACCAGCAGGCCCATCGGCGCCGAATGGTCGAAGCCCTTGCCCATGTCCCAGGGGCGGCCGGTCTTCTTGGCCTCGTTCTGGATGTCGCGCCGCGTCATGTCGAGGCCGCAGCACCAGCCCCAGACATGCTTCAGCGCGTCGCCGATCCCGATGTCGGAGCCGCCCTGGCCGATCGCGACGACCAGTTCCATCTCGTGGTGCAGGTTCTTCGTCTGCGAGGGGTAGGGCATGTCGGCGCCGTTGATCACGACGGAATCGGCGGGCTTCGCGAAGTAGAAGGGCGGCTCGCGGGTGGGGTCGGAGCCCATCTCGATCGCATGCTCGGCATAGTTGCGGCCGACGCAGAAGATGCGCCGCACCGGGAACTTGCCGCCGCCCTTGACGGGCAGGTAGGCGACCGGCGGCGGCGGGATGACGAAATCGGACATGGCGGGACCCCCAACAAACGGTTGCGCCCTCTTACCGGCGGGCGGTCCGGGCGCAAGGCTTGCCGGGGGCGCGCGCAAGAAAAAACGCCCGGTCAGGGGGGTGACCGGGCGCTACGCAATCATGTCCGATCGGATTGGTCGGGCGAGCCGGCAGGGGAACCGGATCGCTCACCGGCAAAGTCGTGCCGGCTGGTGGAGATTACCGCGACAGGCCACTCGCTGGCAAAAGACGAATCGAGGTGCGTGCCACAAAATCGCCTGATTCCTCCTATGGTCGCGCGTTCGTGACCGCTCGCCATGTCGGGCGGGCGCGACGAATCTCAGGCGGCGGCGCGCTGCTGCCGTTCGGTTGACGGCCTCTCACCTTCTGCCCAGCGGGCGGCGGCCTCGCCGAAGGCCTCGAAGATAGCGCGGCTCAGCGCATCGGCCTCCCAATCGTATTCGGGATGCCATTGCACGCCGAGTGCGAAGCCTGGCGCGTCGGCGACGCGCACCGCCTCGATCGTGCCGTCCGGCGCCCAGGCTTCCGGGATCAGGCGCGGGGCGATGCGCTGGATGCCCTGGTTGTGGAGCGAATTCACGGGCACCGCCTCGGCGCGCCAGGCGAGCCCCGCCTGGTTCCAGATGCCGGCGAGCATGCCATCGGCCGCGACGCGCAGCGGGTGCGCCTTCGCCGTCCGCACCGGGCCATGCCGCTGGTCGGAGGGCGTGGAGTGGTCGAGCCGGCCGGGCAGGTCCTGGATGCGCTGGTCGAGCGAGCCGCCGAGCGCGACGTTCAGCTCCTGGAAGCCCCGGCAGATCGCGAGCAGCGGCAGGCCCGCCGCGATCGCGGCGCGGATCAGCGGCAGCGTCGTCGAATCGCGCTGCGTGTCCTCCGGCGTGCCGGGGGCGTGGGCGGGGCCGGCGTAGTTGTCGGGATGCACGTTGGAGCGGCTGCCGGTGAGCATCAGCCCATCGAGCCGCGGCAGGATCTCCGGCGCCAGTGCTTCTCCGGCGGCGGGCAGGAGCACCGGCACCCCGCCGACCGGGCCGAGGGTGCAGCGGACATAGCTGTCCGACGCGGCATGGTTCGGCGTGCCGAAAAGGCCGAAAGGCTTGATGCAGCAGGAGATGCCGATCAGGGCGCGCATCCCGTCACTTTCTCGCGTCCGCGTGGCAGGATCAAGACAATGCGGCAACGCAGCATCCCATTCCGCGCATGACTGGCGCGCATGGCCCGCTCGGCGCAGAATGGCGGCCTCGCAAGGAGACGGCTGGATGATCGCGCGGCGCGAAATCCTCGGTGGCATGCTCGGCGCGGCGGCGCTCGCCGGCGGGGCCCAAGGGCAGGGGCAGGCGCAGGCGTGGCCGGACCGGCCGATCCGCTGGGTCGTGGGCTATCCGCCCGGCGGCGCCTCCGACGCCTTCGCGCGGCTGATCGCGGGGCTGATGAGCCCGCGGCTCGGCCAGAACGTGGTGGTGGAGAACCGCCCGGGCGGCGGCGCCGTGGTGGCCTCGGAGGCGGTCGCGCGCAGCCCGGCCGATGGGCACACCTGGATGCATGTGGACAACGGCATCCTGACCTACAACCCGGCGCTCTATGCGCGGCTGCCCTACGACCCCGACCGCGATTTCGCCGGCGTCGGCTTCATCGGGCTGTTTCCCCTCTATGTCGTGGTGCGGCCGGACAGCCCTTGGACCGATTTCGCGGCGCTGCTCGCCGCCTCACACAGGCGGGCGCCGACCTATGGGACGCCGGCCGTCGCCTCGCCGCATCATCTCGCGATGGAACTGCTGAAGCGGCGCAGCGGGCTCGCGGCGGAGCACGTGCCCTATCGCGGTGGCCCGGCGGCGATGCAGGACCTGCTCGCGGGCAATGTGGATGTGGTGGTGATCGATACCGCGACGGGCACGCCCTTCATCCGCGACAACCGGGTGCGCACCCTGGTCGCGCTGACCGATGCACGGACGCGGCTCGCGCCCAACGTGCCGACGGCGAAGGAGCTTGGCCATGACGCGGTGGCCTATGGCTGGCAAGGCATGAGCGTGCCCAGCGGCACGCCGGCGCCGATCATCGCGCGGCTCGCACAGGAGATGCGGATGGCGATGCAATCCGAGACGCTCTCAGCGCGGCTGCGCGACCTCGACATCGAGTACCGGCCCTGGTCGCCGGCGGAGTTCCAGGCCTTCGTCGGGCGCGAGAACGCGCTGTGGCGGCCGCTGATCCGCGAGCTCGGCATCCGCCTGGACAGTTGAGCACGGCTTGCCGCGCGCCGCCTTCGGGGGCAGACCCGCGGCGATGACGGCGGTGGAGAAGGGTGCGCTGGAACGCGCCGTGGCGTGGCTGGCCGGGCGCCGGCGCGGCAGCACGCCGCGGTTCGAGCTGACGCCCGAGCTCCTCGCCTACAAGCAGGCGGGCGCTGAGCTGGCGCGGCAGGCCTATGCGGCCGGGCTCGCGGGGCCAGGGGTGCCGGCGCCGGAGCACCCGGAGCTGGTCCGCCTCGGCGGCCGGCTTTGCCGCCAGGTGGATATCGAGGCGCCCTGGATGCGCCATTGGTGCGGCCGTCTGCAGATGGTGCCGCTCTATCACCGCAAGGTCTGGGAGGAGTGCTTCGTCGCCCAGGCGCTGTGGGAGGCGGGGATGCTCGCGCCCAATCGGCGCGGCCTCGGCTTCGCGGTGGGACGCGAGCTGCTGCCAAGCTTTCTTGCCGCGCAGGGCGCGGCCGTGGTCGCCACCGACCTCGACGCGGCGGATGACCGCGCGCGCGGCTGGGACCGCACCGGCCAGCACGCGGCGGAGGTGGCGAGGCTGTTCCACCCGACCCTGGTCGCGCGCGAGGATTTCGACGCGCTGGTGCGCTTCCAGCCCGCCGACATGAACGCGATTCCCGAGGAGTTGCGTCAGGGCCGCTTCGACTTCCTGTGGTCGGTCTGCTCCTTCGAGCATCTCGGCAGCATCGCGCGCGGGCTGGATTTCGTGGTGAACGCGATGGACTGCCTGCGGCCGGGCGGCGTCGCGGTGCACACCACGGAGTACAATCTGGACGAGGCGGGCGGCACGGTGGAGCGCGGCGTGACCGTGCTGTTCCAGCGGCGGCATGTGGAGGCGCTGGCCGAGCGGCTCGCGGCGGCGGGGCACCGGATGCTGCCGGTGGATTTCGCGCAGGGCGCGGGCGTGCTGGACGGATTCGTGGATCTCCCGCCCTTCAGCGATGCGGCGGGGGCGCCGGTGGTGGCGGACACGCCGCATCTGGCGCTCCGGCTGGGCGCGTATCGGACCACGTCCATCGGGATCATCGTCCGGGCGGGGCGGTGAGACGGAGGCTGCGCTATGGTCCGGGCCGGAGCGAGGCCCTCCCGGTCCCGCTCATTGCTTGTGGCGCAGACCGGCCGGCCCATGCGCGGGCGGACGGCGTTGCAGGCGACGATGGCGCGCCCGGTCGGCTCGCGCCCGCGAAGGAGGGCGATCATCACGCTGGTGCCGGGACAGGTGAACTCGACCGGCGTGTCATGCTGCAATTCCACTACCGTCACGTGATGGGGCCGGTTCCGCGCCCAATTGCCGGCGAGCGGCGCGCAAAGCTGTTCTTCACGCCGTGCGCAAGGGTTGCCTCGCCATTGTCAGGTCGGTAGAAGCGGCAGCGCATGCGTCGTGCAACTTCAGCGACCTGATGGTGCCCTTGACGGAGGGGTGGCCGAGCGGCTGAAGGCGACGGTTTGCTAAACCGTTATAGGGGTTAAACCCTATCGTGGGTTCGAATCCCATCCCCTCCGCCAGAACCCCCCTTCTCAATGCTTCTCAACGCTTCATCTATCCCGCGTTATCAGCGGGTTAGGGCGCATCTTGCGCGTCTCAATGCTTCCCATTGACGCCCAGCGCACCACAAACGATAGTGGGTTCGTTAGTGGGGTTGGGAAGACCGAAAATGCCGAAGCGGGTTGAGCCGTTGAACGCGGCGAAGGTCAAGGCGCTGCTGGCGAAGGGCGAGAGTTGGCGCCACGCAGATGGCGGCGGGCTCTACCTGGTCGTCACCGGCAAGGACACCGGGTGGTGGATGTATCGCTATTCCGCTGCCGGCAAGCAGCGCGAGATGGGGCTCGGCCCGGCCGATCCGGACGGCAAGGAAGGGCACACCCTGGCCGACGCGCGGCGCCGCGCCGATGCGGCCCGTGCGGAGCTTCTGGACGGGCGCGACCCCCTCGCCGCGCGCGATGCTGCGGCAGCCGCCGCCAAGGCCGCAGAGGCGGCCCGGAAGACCTTCCGCGAGGCTGCTGCCGCCTTCCTGGCGCAGAAGTCCGCCGAGTGGTCCAACCCCAAGCATCGGGCGCAATGGACCGCCACCCTCACCACCCACGCCTATCCGGTGCTCGGCGACATGGCGGTGAGCGAGATCGCCATGGAGGACGTGAAGCGCGCCCTCACGCCGATCTGGACGAAGCTGCCCGAGACGGCATCGCGGGTCCGCGGACGCATCGAGGCGGTGCTGGATTACGCGACCGTCCACAAGTGGCGCAGCGGCCCAAACCCCGCCCGGTGGGGCGGCAACCTCAAGCTGGCCGGCCTGCCATCCCGGGCGAAACTCGGCCGGGTGCAGCACCATCCCGCGCTGCCGTGGCGAGAGATTGGCGCCTTCGTCGCCCGGCTCCGCGACGCCGAGGCGACCAGCGCGCGGGCGCTGGAATTCCTGATCCTCACCGCCGCCCGAACGGGGGAAGTGATCGGCGCGCGCTGGCGCGAGATGGACATGGACAACGCGGTGTGGACCGTCCCGGCCGACCGGATGAAGGCCGGGCGGGAACATCGGGTGCCGCTGACCGAGCCGGCGCTGGCGATCCTGCGCGAGATGGCGCTGGCCCGCGATCCGGAGGACGAGGCGGGCGAGGGATACGTCTTCCCGGGCCAAGGCCAGGGCATGCCGCTGTCCAACATGGCGATGCTGGCGCTGCTCAAGCGGATGAAGCGCGCGGACATCACGGCGCACGGCTTCCGTTCCACCTTCCGCGACTGGTGCGAGGAAGCCACCAACACCCCCCACGCGGTTGCCGAGGCGGCGCTGGCGCACACGATCGGCGACAAGGTGGAAGCCGCCTACCGCCGTTCCGACCTGTTCGAGCGGCGCCGCGCCGTCATGCAGGAATGGGCGCACTTCATCGCCAAGGCGCCGGCCCGGAAGGCGGCTTAGACCCTCAACACCCCGCTCATCCCCATCTCAGGGGGGCTCAGACCGTTACACCGTTACAACGCGCGGAAATCCGCCATTTTCGCCCGTTTTCGTATCGTTACCGGAAATGTGCCGTGTAACGGGTAAAATCGGCCCGAAACCCGCGGAAAACCTGGGGTTGTAACGGTGTAACGGGTAAAATTTGGCGGCAGGGCGAAAACGCGCAGTTTTGGCCCTTCGCGGCTCTCCTACCCCTTTGGCTTCCTGGTCCTCGATGGCGAGGCCAGATGGCCGCCGCGCACCAGCCATTCGCGGATGATCCGCTCTGCCTGCGCCGACGCCGACCTATCCTCGGCCCGCGCCGCCGCCTCCAAAGCCGCCTTCACGTCCGGCGCCATCCGAATGGTGAAGGTCGCGCTCTTGAGCATCCGAATACATCCGCTTGCATATCGCGCTAGAATGTAAGACATTCGAGGCGGCCGGACAAGGAGATGCGACCTCCAAGTCCGGCCTGACCACAACCCCGATGCAGGGAGCATCCGGACCATGGCTGACGCCCCAAATACCACGCCCGACACGGGCGCGGAAAACGACGCCTGCGCCCTGGCCGCAGGCGTGCTGCTCAAGGCGCAAGACGCTCACGCGACCCGATCCCTGAGCTTTGCGAGCACGCTGCATCTCGCGTTGACCAGCGCCGAGATGATCCGCGGCGATGACCTGCTGGCGCTGTCCGAGGCCCTGGCCGACCACATCGTCGGCCTGACGGACGCGATCAGCGCGGCTCGCCGGCTCCTGGCCGGGAGCGCCGAGGCATGACCCCTTCCACCGCGGACAGCCTGGGCAAGCTCCAGGCTACAGCCCATCGCCACATGGAGATGGAGAGCGCGCTCCGCGCCCTGGTCGGGTGCAGCAAGCTTTGGGAGATCGTCGCGCTCGGCCTCAAGGCGCGGCGCGAGCACTTCGACGGGCCGCTTCCGATGGACCTCGACGGGATCGGCTTCCTCGCCGACATCAGCGCCGACCTCGGCGAGGCGGTCCGCGCGATTTATGACGGCGAGGCGCCCGCGTGGCGCGTCGCGAACGTGTTCCATGGCGTGCCGAAGGCGGAGGGCGAAGAATGAGCGACGCAATCCTGATCCTCCGCGCCGAAGCGTTCCTCGCCGCCGAAGCCGAGCGCGACGCGCGGAGCGAGCGGTTCCTGGAATTGGCCGAGTGGACCGCCGCCGATCACGCCGAATACGACAGCCTCCGCGCGGACGCCACGCGCTATCACGAGCGGCTGGCCGAAATCACCAGCGCGATACCGACCACGCCGGCCGGGCTGATCGCGCAGGCGAAAGTGTGCTTGTGGCATCTGCGGCATTGCGGTGAGGACGACCCGCACGGCGCGCGCCTCGCCGCGAACGTCCTGCGCGTGCTCGGCGAGCCGGTGCCGGTTTGGGCGACGCTCGCCGAGGATGCGCCCGCTGCTTGATCGAGGGTGCCACAAGTTGTGGGACCTTCCAGCCCCGCCGGCTCGCGCTGGCGGGGCTATTCGTTAGGTTGCCATCTTGGAGGCCGCGCAGTGCCAGCAAATGCCAAGTGCAGCAAACGCCGTGGCCCGCCTATCGGTGGCGATGTAGCCTATTGGCGCGAGCACGTTTTCTCGGCTGATGACGTGGTGGCGATGTGCCGCGCCCTTGCCCTGACGCCGCGCGCCGAAGGTGCGGACCATGCCGCCAATCTGCTGAATGACGCCGCGAGCATGATGTTCTTGCCAGAGGTTGCGCTGCACGCAAGCGCGCGGGACATCGTTCAATGGGGCGCTCGGGTGGCAGAGGCCGCGCGATCCCTTGATGCTGAATTACGCTCCGAAAAGGCTCCGCATTATCGAACAGGGGTGGGATACCTTGAACTTGCGGCGCTGTCGGCTCCGAGCATCCCAGCGGCCGATAATGCTCCGCGCGATCCGCCGCTCACTCGTGAAGAACTCTGGCCACGGGCAATGGCGGAGGCCGTTGCGCGCCGCTTGGCACCGCAGGCTGAGAACCCCATAGGAGCCGCGTTGCGGATGGTTCCCGACGCGCTGGCATTGCTGATCGCGACTGCGGACATTCTGCGCGTCCAGCCGGTGCCAACAGGGCGGCCACGGGGAGGACTTTGGCGGTCCTTCGCCTCTCATGCTGGTCGTGCCTACAAGGCTGTGACAGGTGCCGAGGTGACGCGCCTAAACGATCGCGAAAGCGGGGAAGTCGTAAGCCCTTCCATCCGCTTCATGGAACTGGCCGCGCAGCGTCTCTGCCGAGACCCGCGCGCCGCCGCCGTTGGCATCAAGCCGCCGACCGCAGTTGCGTTCGACGGTATGATGCGACCCGCCGCGCGTATGGTGAAAAAGCGCCGGTAGCGACGGCTCTTTTTGCCATGTGACGGGGGGCATCTAGCCCCATAGATAGACGGCCGCAGCGCCGCTGAGTGGTTCAGGGCGCGACGGAGCGCATCAATGCCCTACACCACATCCGACAAGCAGCGCGATGCGGCGAGCGGCCCCGCCAAGCTCGCGCCGTTCCCGAAGAAGGCCACCTTCTGCGCCGAGGAGGACGTGTCCACGTCCACCGTGGAACGGCTCGCCGAAAAGGGCCTGATCCGCGTCATCAAGACGGGCCGGAATGCCCGCGTGGATCGCCAGTCTTGGTATGACTACCTGAACAGCCAGGACGCGGTGACCTATCGCACCAACGGCCGGCAGCAGCCGGACGCCGCGCTTATCTCCACCCCGTAATGCAGAACCCCGCGCGGTGAGCGCGGGGCTGCGGGGTAGGCAACGCGGACACTCTGGCCCCGCGTAAATAGCCGCCCTCGGTTCCGAATTCCAGCCTGCCGCGTGGGGTCCGCGAGGCCCCCACCATGACGAAGACAAGCGAATTCCGCGACTACCTCGAACAAGCCGCCGAGGCGCGCCGCCGTGGCGACCTTGGCGCGGCCGATGCTGCCGAGACGCTGGCGCTGGTTGCGCTCCGCGCGGCACTCGTCATCCCCGACGCGCAGCCCGCGCAGGCGGTGACGCGATGATCCGCAGCCACGGCAATCTGCGCATCCAACGCGGCGCCGAACATCTTCACCGGCTCGGCGCGCGCGCGACCTGCGAATTCCTGATCGCCTTCGCCGAGCGGCACGACCTCACCCCCGAACTGCTGCACGCCCTCAACCAGTGGCGCAGCCTCGACGTTGAGATCATGCGCGCGGTGGTGCAGCACCATTGCGGCGGGCGGCAATTCCCGCCCGCGCTCGCGGTGGTGGAGGGCGGCCGGCATGGCTGACACCGCCACCATCGTCGTTGCGCAGGGCCGGCGGCTCGCCAAGCTGATCCGCGGCGACGGCACGGTTGAGCAATACGACAGCGCGAAGACCATCAACCTCCACCCCGTTGACCTCCCGGACCTCGACGCGCTGGCGGTGCTGCTGCACCGCCTCGCGCTGCGCCGGGATTGCTGCATGGTCCGCGGCGCGATCATTGATCCGGATCGGACGAAGGCGGTCCGGCGGCTCTGCCGCCCCTGCCCGAACACAGGCGACCAGCCGACGCTCGCCGAACACGCGCGGCATTGGCTCGCGCTCGACCTCGATAGCGTGCCGCTGGACGAAGGCGTGGACCGGCTCGACCTGCTTGCCTGCGCGCGCGCCGTGACCTGGCGGCTGCCCGATCCGCTCCGCAATGCGCGCTGCATCGTGCAGGCAACCAGCTCTCATGCGATCAAGCCCGGCGCGCGGCTGCGGCTCTGGTATTGGCTGGCGCGCCCGCTGACGAACGCCGAGTGCAAGGGGTGGCTCAAGCAGGCGCCGGTGGACCTCTCGTTGTTCTCGCCCGCGCAACCGCACTACACCGCCGCGCCGATCTTCATCGGCATGGCGGACCCGCTGCCGGCGCGGCTGGCGATGCTGCCGGGCGAGGCCGTGGCGGTGCCGCCTGATCGGGATGCGCTGCTGCCGCCGAAGCCCGCGCAGGAAGCCCCCAGGAAGCCGCTGGGCGGGCTGCGCCACATCGCGCTGGGCAGCGGCGCCGGGCGCTTCGCGGCCCTGCTGGCGACGGTCCGGAACGCGCCGGACGGTAAGCGGCATCCGCGCCTCTACTGGGCGGCGTGCCGGGCCGGCGAGATGGTTGCCGCTGGCGAACTCGACGGCGACCGCGCTGCGGCTGCGCTGGCGCAGGCCGCGATGGATGGCGGCGGCGCCGAACATCCGCGCGCGCTCCGCACCGCACATGATGGGATCGCGCAGGGACGCGCGGGGGGTGCGGCATGACCGATTTCAACGACACCTCCGACCCTGCCGCCGACGAGGCCGAGCGCGGACCGGATGCGGTTGACGACGCGGTGGAGTTGGACCGCCTCGCGCAACTCTCGACGCTCGAATACGAGCGCGAGCGGGTTGAGGCGGCGAAGCGGCTCGGCATGCGGGCCAGCGTGCTTGATCGCGTCATTGAGACGATGCGGCCAAAGCCGGAGGCCGCGACCGGGCGCGGGCTCACCATGCCGAAGGTGGAGCCGTGGCCCGAGCCTGTCCCGACTGCGGCTCTCCTAGATGCTCTTGTCCGCACGATCGGCCGGCATGTCGTGCTGCCGGAGCCGGCGCGCATCGCGGTGGCGGGGTGGATCGCCCATAGCTGGGTCTATCATCGGTTTCAGCATACGCCACGGCTGGCCATCTCAAGCCCGGTGAAGCGGTGCGGAAAATCCACCTTGCTGGACCTGCTCACCTGCATGTCGGCGCGCCCGCTCAAGGCCGACAACATCAGCGCATCCGCCGTGTATCGGACGGTGGAGGCGCTGCGCGAAACCGGCGGCCTGACCTTGCTCGTGGATGAAGCGGACAGCTTCATCAAGGACAACGAGGAACTGCGCGGCATCCTCAATTCGGGCTGCGAGAAATCGGGCCAAGTGATCCGCAATATGGAGATCAAGGGCGAATGGCAGCCGGTCGCCTTCGGCACCTTCTGCCCCGTCGCGCTCGCGGGCATCGGCACCTTGCCGGACACGCTGGCTGATCGCAGCATCCCGATTGAACTGCGCCGAAAGACGACCGCCGAGACGATAGACAAGCTGCGCGCGCCGGGCGCGCGGGACGTGATGGCGAGGGCGGTCCGGTGCCTCGCGCGCTGGGCTGCGGATCACGGCGGCGACCTGCCGCTCAACCCCGAGATCCCGAACGCGATGGGCGATCGGGAGGGCGATGTCAGCGTGCCTCTACTCTCGATCGCCGACCATGCCGGCGGCGCTTGGCCGCAGCGGATGCGCTATGCTCTGCTGGACCTGTTCAAGATCAGGAACGAGGCCGAGGGCAACGCGGAGGCCGGGACGCTGCTGCTGGAAGACATCCGCCGCATCTTCACCATCGAAGGCGCAGGCGCCGAGCGCATGGCATCCGAGGCCATCGTCGCGGAACTGGTGAAGCTGGAAGCGCGGCCCTGGCCGGAGTGGCGGCAGGGCAAGCCGATGACCGCGCCGCAACTGGCCCGCGCGCTCAAGCCGTTCAGCGTGATCCCGCAACAGTATCGACCGGAGGGCGGCGGCAACCCGGTCCGGGGCTACGTCAAGGCGGACTTTGAGGAGGCGTGGAGCCGGTATCTGGCGCCCGAAACCAGCAAAAAGGCCGAGCCGGCGTGATTTACCCGTTACACCGTTACAAGTGGCGGATTTTCGCGGGTTTCGGCGCGATTTTACCCGTTACAGGCGCCGTTCCTGTAACGAGACGAAAAGCGGCAAAAATGGCAGTTAACCGCCATCTGTAACGGTGTAACGGCTCCAGCCCCCCGGAGATGGGGTTAGGGGGGTATCGCCCCCCCCCCGACCGTGCCGACCGCTTCCGTTGACCCATGCAGGAAATCGCCATGCAGATGACCCCTGAACCCCGCCCCCCCGGCATGGCCGAGGCCATCGCGGAGGCCACGCTGTTCCGCCGCGCCATCTTCGCGCATCCGGACCCCGACACCTGGTGGGCCGAGTGCTGCGCCGCGGTTGATGCGGCAGCGGCGGCAATGGTGGAGGGCGAGACCGATCCGATTACGCTGATCCGCCGCACCGCGCTGGCGCTCGCCGACCTCGCCGACCTGCTGCCGCGCCGCGCCGGTCCCGGGCAAGACATCCTCGCCGCGATCGCCACGGCGGCACCGGCCGGCGGTGCCATGCTGGAACGCGTTGGGCGCGAGGCGTTGCCGCTGCTCGCCGATGCTGCCGCGACCCTTCACCGCCGCGTGGCGGACAGCCAGATCGGCATGCCCGACCGCGAGGGCGAGCCGATCACGCGCCGCATGCTGCGCCACTTGGCGGACCTGTTCGCCGAGGGCTTCACCGAGCGCGACGGCACGCGCGCGCGGCCTTCGCATGGCGACACGCTGAAGGGCGCGCCGTTCACGCGATGGCTAGCGGTGCTGCTGCGCG
>VFQR01000501.1_pt1 | contig 51876 bp, 41 predicted proteins | sample 3512321 | NCBI WGS metagenome assembly VFQR01 (sample SAMN10412374, study PRJNA504923) | tailings metagenome | isolation source: Relicate 3 Philex TSF1 revegetated site | place: Philippines: Tuba, Benguet | collected 2017-08-29 | reverse complement strand
ACGAGGACAAGCGCCCCTCGGTGCAGGTGAGCGACCCGTTCACCGAGCGCAAGCTCATGGACTGCTGCCTCGAGCTGGCGCACGCGGGCCTCTTCGTGGCCCTCCAGGACCTGGGCGCCGCGGGCCTCACCAGCGCGTCGAGCGAGATGGCCGCCAAGGGCCGCATCGGACTCGACATCGACCTCGACCTGGTGCCGCTGCGCGAGGCGCTGGAGCCCGCCGAGATCCTCGTCTCGGAGAGCCAGGAGCGCATGCTCGCCGTGGTGGAGCCGGCGAAGGTGGACGAGGTCGTGGCCGCCTGCCGGCGCTGGGACCTGGACGCCACCGTGATCGGGTCGGTCACCGAGGGCGAGGACCTCGTGGCCCGCGCCGGCGGCGAGGAGGTCGTGCGGGTGCCCGCGCGGTTCCTGGCCGACGAGGCCCCGGTCTACGAGGTGCCGCGCGTCCCCGCCCCGGCCCCGCCGCCGCTCGACCTCGCCTCCGTCCCGGAGCCGGCCGACCTGTCCGCCGCCTGGCGGGACCTGCTCGGGCGGCCGAACATCGGCAGCCGCCGGTGGATCTACGAGCGCTACGACCACCTCGTGGGCGCGAACACGATCCGCCGCCCCGGCGGGGACGCCGCCGTCGTGCGCCTGCCCGGCTCGGACCGGGCGATCGCCCTCACCACGGACTGCGCGGAGCGCCACTGCGAGCGGGATCCGCGGGCCGGCGGCGCGGCCTCCGTGCTGGAGGCGGCGCGCAACCTGGCGTGCGTCGGCGCCCGCCCCGCGGCGGCCACGGACTGCCTCAACTTCCCCAACCCGGAGAAGGGCTCGACGGGCTGGCGGCTGGCCGAGGCGATCGCCGGGATGTCGGAGGCCCTGACGGCCCTGGGCGTGCCGGTCGTCAGCGGCAACGTCTCGCTCTACAATGAGTCGGCGTCCCGGGCCATCCTGCCGACCCCCGTGGTCGGGATGATGGGCGTGCTCGAGCGTGCGGACGCGAGCGTCGGGCAGGGCTTCGCCGGGGACGGTGATGTCATCCTGCTCATCGGGGATGATGGGTCCCTCGACGCGAGCGAGTACGTCGGCGGGGCCGGTGGCGCCCCGCCCGACATCGATGTCAGTCGGGAGGTCGCGGGGATCGAGATCGTGCTGACAGCGGCGGAGCGGGGCCTGCTGCGGAGCGCCCACGACGTCTCGGGCGGCGGCCTCGCGGTCGCGCTCGCCGAGAGCGCCCTGGCCGGTGGCCTCGGCGCCGACGTGCAGGTGGGCCCGGGCCGGCGCGACGACGAGGTCGCCTTCGGCGAGGGCGGCGGCCGCATGCTCGTCACCGTCGCCGGCGAGGAGGGCGTCGACGCGATCGCCGCCATCGCCGAGGCCCAGGCGACGCCGGTGCGCATCCAGCGGCTCGGCCGGGTCGGCGGCGACGAGGTGGTGCTGCGGATCGGGGAGGCCGAGGCCCGGATCTCCCTGGACGACGCCCGCGCGGCCCACGAGGGCGCGCTGCCCGGGGCCCTCGCGTGAGCGACGAGCCCCGCGTGGACGACCCCGACCGCGACGACTCGCCGCGCGAGGAGTGCGGCGTCTTCGCGGTGGCCGCCCCGGCGGGCCGCGACGTCTCGCGCCTCGCCTACTACGCCCTCCACGCCCTGCAGCACCGGGGCCAGGAGAGCGCGGGCATCGCCGCCCGCGACGGCGAGCACGTCACGATCCAGCGCGACCTGGGCCTCGTCTCCTCCGTCTTCGACGAGACCTCGCTGCTCTCGCTCACCGGCGAGGCGGCGATCGGGCACGTCCGGTACTCCACGACCGGCGCGAACAAGTGGGACAACGCCCAGCCGGTGGCCCACACCCGCGGCGACGACATCGTCGCGCTCGGCCACAACGGCAACCTCACCAACACCGGTGAGCTGCGGGTCGAGATGGAGCTCGCCGGGGTGGACCTCCGGGCGAGCACCGACTCGGAGATCATCGCCGCGATGATCGCCGCCGAGGACGGCTCGCTGCTGCGGGCGGTCTGCGAGGTCATGCCGCGGCTCGTCGGCGCGTACTCGGTCGTCGTGCTGTCGGGCAGCGAGCTCGTGGCCTTCCGCGACCCGAACGGCGTGCGGCCCCTGGTGCTCGGCCGCCTGGAGGACGGCGGCTGGTGCGTCGCCTCCGAGACCTGCGCCCTCGACCAGATCGGCGCCCGCTTCGAGCGCGACGTGCGCCCCGGCGAGGCCCTGCGCCTCACGGCCGGCGGGGTGGAGAGCCGCCAGGCGATGAAGGCCGCCACGCCCGCGCTGTGCGTCTTCGAGCACATCTACTTCGCGCGCCCGGACAGCCGCATGGACGACCACACCATGTGGGAGGCGCGCAGCGCGATGGGCCGGGAGCTGGCCCGCGAGAGCGGCGTCGACGCGGACCTCGTCGTCGGCCTGCCGGACTCCGGCACCCCGGCCGCCATCGGCTACGCCCAGGAGTCGGGCATCCCGTACTCCGAGGCCGTCGTGCGCAACCGCTACGTCGGCCGGTCGTTCATCCAGCCGGACCAGGCGATGCGCCAGGTGGGCATCCGCCTCAAGTTCAACCCGCTCCCCTCGGTCATCGCCGGGAAGCGCCTCGTGGTGGTCGACGACTCGATCGTGCGCGGCAACACCACCCAGCGCATCGTCCAGATGCTGATGGACGCCGGCGCCGCCGAGGTGCACATGCGCATCTCGAGCCCGCCGATCCTGTGGCCCTGCTTCTACGGCATCGACATGGCCGACCGCGCCGAGCTCGTCGCCGTGGGCCGCACGGTGGAGGAGATCGCCGAGCGCACCGGGGCCGACTCGCTCGCCTACCTCTCGCTCGACGGGCTGCAGCGCGCCATCGGCCGCCCGGCCGAGGGCTACTGCCGCGCCTGCTTCACCGGCGAGTACCCCATCGCGGTGCCCGACTCGTCGCTCAAGATGCGCTTCGAGCCCGGGACGACCCCGGAGCCCACCGCCGCAGGTGCCGGCGCCTGCGCCGCCCTGCCGGATTCGGTCGCGACCTAGGCCGATCGGCCCCTCCCGGGGGACCCCGCCGGGGCGCCCGCCGGACTAGGGTTGCGCTGATGGCCCCCGACCACCTCTCGTACCGCGACGCCGGCGTCGACCTCGAGGCCGCGCGGCGCCACACGGAGGCCATCAGCGCGATGGTCGCGGGGGGCCAGACCGGCTTCGCGGCGGCCCATCCGATCCCGCCGGGCATGGCCGAGCCGATGCTCGTCACGTGCACCGACGGCATCGGGACGAAGCTGCTGCTCGCCCAGGAGCTCGGCCGCATCGGGGGCCTGGGCCAGGACCTCGTGGCGATGTGCGTCAACGACCTGGCCTGCACCGGCGCGCAGCCCCTCGTGTTCCTCGACTACCTCGCCGTCGGCCGCCTCGACACGGGACAGGCCGCGGAGCTCGTGCGCTCGGTGGCCGACGCGTGCGCGGCCGTCGGCTGCGCGCTGGCGGGCGGTGAGACGGCCGAGATGCCGGGCCTCTACGCCCCCGGCCACTTCGACCTGGCGGGCTTCGCCTGCGGGGTGGTCGACCGCCCCGCGATGCTCGGCGCCCACCGGGTGCGCGAGGGCGACGCGATCGTGGGCATCCCCTCGTCCGGCCTGCACTCGAACGGCTACTCGCTCGTGCGGGCCCTCGTGGAGGCCGGGGCGCTCCCCGCCGACGCCGACCTGCTGCTGGAGCCGACCCGCCTCTACACCCGCGACATGGAGGGCCTGCTCGCCGCCGGCCTCGGCGTGCGGTCGGCGGCCCACATCACGGGCGGCGGCCTCCCCGAGAACCTGCCGCGGGCCCTGCCGGAGGACCTCGGCGCCGAGCTGGACGTGTCCTCGTGGGACCCCAACCCGGCGATGGCGGCGGTGCTCGCCTCCGGGCGGGTGGCCGAGGACGAGGCCTGGGACACCTTCAACATGGGCCTCGGCCTCTGCGTGGTGGTGGACCCCGCCGACGCGGACGCCGCCGCGGCCGCCGTGGACGGCGGGCGGGTCGTGGGCCGGGTGGTCCGCGGCGCGGGCGTGCGCCGTGCCTGAGGCACCGCTGCGCGTCGTCGTCCTCGTCTCGGGGAGCGGCTCCAACCTGCAGTCCCTCATCGACGACGTCCACGGGCGCGGCGACGCCGAGATCGTGCTCGTGGTGTCGTCGAAGGACGGGGTCCCCGCGATCGGCCGCGCCGAGGGCGCCGGGATCCCCACCACGGTCGTCCCGCTGGCCGGCCGCGAGCGCGAGGAGCGCGACGCCGAGCTGGCCGCCACGGTGGCCGCCGCCGACCCCGGCCTCGTGGTGCTGGCGGGGTGGATGAGCATCCTCACCGGCACCTTCCTGGACGCCTTCCCGGACCGGGTCATCAACCTCCACCCGTCCCTCCTCCCGTCCTTCCCCGGGCTGCACGCGATCCGCCAGGCGCTCGACTGGGGCGTGCGGTTCACGGGGGTCACCGTGCACTACGCGGAGGAGGTCGTGGACGGCGGTCCGGCCATCCTGCAGGAGCCCGTACCGGTGCTGTACGGTGACGACGAGGAGGCGCTCACCATGCGTGTCCGCGAGGTGGAGCACCGGCTCGTGCCCGAGGCGGTCCGGCTGTTCGCCGCAGGCAGGGTGCGCCGCGATCCCGACGACCGGCGCAAGGTCCAGATCCTTCCCGTGGAGGTCGAGTGAGGGTTTCCCGCGCGCTCATCTCGGTCTCGGACAAGACCGGGCTGGAGGACTTCGCCCGTGGTCTCGCCGAGGCCGGCATCACGATCATCTCGACGGGCGGCACCGCCGAGGCGCTGCGCTCCTACGGCATCGACGTCGTGCCGGTCGATGAGGTCACCGGCCACCCGGAGATCCTGGGCGGGCGCGTCAAGACGCTCCACCCGAAGATCCACGGCGGCATCCTGGGGCGCGCCGGCCACGAGGGCGACGCCGCCCAGATGGCCGAGACGGGGATCGAGCCGATCGACCTCGTCGTCGTGAACCTCTACCCGTTCGAGGAGACCGTCGCCCGGCGCGGCGCCACGGACGAGGAGATCATCGAGCAGATCGACATCGGCGGGCCGGCGATGATCCGCGCCGCGGCGAAGAACCACGCCCGCGTCGGCGTCGTCACGTCCCCGGACCAGTACGGCGAGGTGCTCGGCGAGCTGGCCGCGGGCGACGGGGAGCTGTCCCCGACCCTCCGGCGGCGCCTCGCGGGCGCGGCCTACCTGCGCACCGCCTCCTACGACGCGGCCATCGCCGCGTGGTTCGCCGAGGCGGAGCGGGAGCTGGACGAGGCGTTCCCGGACGCCATCCTGATGCGCTTCGACAAGCGGGCCGAGCTGTCGTACGGCGAGAACCCGCACCAGCGCGGCGCGTACTACACCGAGCGCGGCGCGCGCACGCACCTCCTCGCGCGCGTCGAGCAGCTCCACGGCAAGGCGCTCTCGTTCAACAACCTGCTCGACCTGGAGGCCGCCCGCGCCCTCCTCGCCGAGTTCGAGCTCCCGGCCTGCGTGATCGTGAAGCACAACAACCCGTGCGGCGTGGCCGTCGCCAGCGACGTGCTCACGGCCTACCAGCGGGCCCGCGACTGCGACCCCGTATCGGCGTACGGCGGCGTCATCGCCGTGAACCGGGCGGTCGATCCGGCCCTCGGCGAGATGCTCGCCGGGACCTTCGTGGAGGTGCTCTGCGCCCCCGGCTACGAGCCGGCCGCGCTCGAGGCCCTGCAGGTCAAGCCCAACACGCGCCTCATGCTCAACGAGGAGCGGCGGCGCACGAACGTGGGCGAGCGCGACATCCGCCGGGTGACCGGCGGCCTGCTCGTGCAGGATCGCGACGCCGAGAGCGAGGACCGCGCCGGGATGACCGTGGTCACCGAGCGCTCCCCGACCGAGGCCGAGTGGGGCGACCTGCTCTTCGCCTGGCGTGTCGCCAAGCACGTGAAGAGCAACGCGATCGTGCTGGCGCGCGACCTGGTCACGGTGGGCGTCGGCGCCGGCCAGATGAGCCGGGTGGACTCCGTGCGCCTGTCGCTCGAGAAGGCGCAGGTGCCGGTCGACGCCTCGGTGCTCGCCAGCGACGCGTTCTTCCCGTTCGCGGACGGCCCCGAGGCCGCCGTGAAGGCCGGGATCACCGCGATCATCCAGCCGGGCGGCTCGATCCGCGACGACGAGGTCTTCGCGGCCTGCGACGCGGCCGGGGTCGCCATGGTCACGACCGGCCGGCGGCACTTCCGCCACTGATGCCGGCCTGGGCCCTCACGATCGACATCGACGCCACGCCGGACGCGGTGTGGGCGTTCATCGGCGACCCGACGACGGTGCCGGAGTGGTATCCGAAGTACGTCTCGTGCGAGGTGGACGGCGACCGCCGGGTCCTCACCTCCGCCGAGGGCGCCGTGCTGCAGGAGCGCCTGCTGGAGCGTGACGACGCCCGGCGCTTCTACTCGTACTCGGTCACCTCCGGCGCGCCGGTCGCCTCCCACATGGCGAGCTTCGAGGTCACCGAGCGCGAGGGCGGCGGCGCCACGATCCGCTGGGCCACCCAGGCCGAGCCGATCGACCCCTCGGCAGACCTGAAGGGCCGCCTCCACCCGACCCAGAGCGACGCCCTGGAGCGGGTGAAGGCCATCGTCGAGGGCCGGACCCCCTGATCTAGCGCCCGCCCCCGCGCCGCAGGCAGGCGACGGGTGGCGGGGCGGACGGGTCGTCGATGAAGGCCGCCGCGGCGCGGATGCCGCACGGGCCGGCGGCGAACAGGGCCGAGTGCCCGGCGCCCGGCACCTCCACGAGGGTGGAGTTGGGGAGCTGGCGCGCGACCGTCTCCCCGTACCGGGGGGCGGTGATCTGGTCGAGCTGTCCCGTGACGATCAGCGCCGGGACGGTGCTCGCCACGGGCGTGAACGTCGGGAAGGAGGTCGGCTCGACGCCCCAGGTGCGGCAGATGCGCCGCAGGGGCTCGCCGATGACGATGGAGCCGGCCGCGATCGCCCGCGGCGCGGGGGCGAGCCGGCGGTTCTGGGCGACCACCGAGCCGGCGAGGCGGGCCCCCTCCTCCTGGCAGAGGGCGGAGAGCTGCATGCCGAGCGACACCGGAGAGCCGGATGTGGTCTGGACACCGGCCCCCGAGACGAGCGGGTCGTACTGGCCACGGCCGAGGGCCTGGATGAGCCGCGGGACCTGCGCGACGCCCTGGGGCGAGTAGTACGAGGCGAACAGCACGGTGGCCGCGAAGGTCGCCGTGATCGGGACCCTGACGGTGCGCCCGCGGGCCGTCAGCGAGACGGAGGCCGGGCGCCGCTCGAGGCGCGTGATGGCCCTGTCGAGGGTGCCCGAGAGGTCCGGGTACCGGGCCCGGCAGGCGGCGGAGGCCGCGCAGAGCCGGAAGGTGCGCGCCAGCGCCTGGCCGAACGTGCGCGGCCCGGCGGCCACGAAGTTCGCCTCCGCCGGGATCGGCGAGGTGAGGACGACGGACCGGATCCACGCCGGATCCCCGCGCAGGGCCTGCTGGGCGAGCCGCGCGCCGTAGGAGCCGCCGAGCAGGTTCACCCGCTCGTAGCCCAGGGTGCGGCGCAGGACGTCCAGGTCGGCCGCGTTCTGGCCCGTCGAGAAGGCCCCGAGGTCGACCCCCTGCCCGCGCAGCCGCGCCCCGCACCGCCCCAGCAGGGCCACGACGTCGCCGGTGGTGGCCGTGGGCGGCGCCGACGCCAGCTCGGCGCACTCGAGGGCGGGCTTCGAGAGCCCCACGCCCCGCTGGTCGATGACGATCAGGTCGCGGCGGTCCGCCAGGGAGCGGAACGGCCCCTTCGGGGTGAGCAGGGCGCCCACGGCCGCCGCCGTCTTCTCCCCCGGGCCCCCGCCGAGCAGGATCACCGGGTCGGCGTGGGTCGGCGTGGCCGCCCGGACCCGCGCGTAGTAGACGCCGATCGAGGGCGAGCCGGGCACCTCGTGGCGCAGCGGCACCTCCACGTGCCCGCAGTCGACGCGGTCGCGGTCGGCCTGCGGGATGCCGGGCGGGCACGGGGCGGGGACGGCCGCGCCGGACGCCGACGACGCCAGGGCGAGCGCGGCGAGCGCCGCCACCAGGCAGGCGACGAGGGCGCGGACGGGCGACGGGCTCGGCGGCATCGGACCTCTCCCTCCGGGACGCGGACACCACGAGGCTCCCCGGGGCGCCCCGGGGCCACACCCCGGGCGGTCCCGGTGCGACACCGGGAGCCCCTACCCTGTCCCCGTGACCCCCCGCGCCCTCCGCGTCCCGCTCGCCGCCCTCGCGGCCCTGCTCGCGCTGGCGGCGCCGGCCGCCGCGGAGACGCCCTCCGACCTCTCGCGGGACCCCCTCGACCGGGCCGCCCTCCTCACGCTGCCGAGCGTCTACCGGCTGCAGGTGACGATCGACGTGCCCCAGATCCGGGAGCGCGACGGCACCGTCATCCGGGTGCGCGGCGCCGCGCGGACGGTGACGGAGACCGGGACCGCGTTCGGGGTCGCCCCGGGCGGCTGGCTCGCCACGGCGGGACACGTGGCCGCGCCGGACGCCGAGGACGTCGCGGCGCTCGCCTACCAGCGCATGCAGGCGTTCGCCGATCAGCCCCACACCGACGAGGACGTCGCCACCTGGCAGACGCGCACCCGGGCCCGGGCGGTCGGGTATCGGGTCGTCTCGGTCATCGCCACGCAGGCCGACGCAGGCGAGGGGGCGCGCGGCTCCCGCGCGTACCGGGCGCTGGAGGTGGAGGGCACGGACGAGTCCGACCTCGCCCTCGTGCGGATCGGGGCCGACACCGCGCCGGCCCTCGAGCTGGACGAGGCGGCCTCGCTCGGCACGCCGGTCGTGAGCGTGGGCTTCGGCCGCGGGTCGGCGCTCGCGGGGCACGGGGCGTCGATGTCCGAGCTCGCGCCCACCCCGCGCCGCGGCACCCTGAGCCGCACCGGGACCCTCCAGCGCGGCACCCCGCCGCGACAGGTCATCCTCGTGACGATCCCCGTCGAGGCGGGCGACTCGGGCGCGCCGGTCGTGGACGCGGAGGGCAGCGTCCGGGGGGTGGTCATCCAGCGGCCCGCCCGGGGCGGCGGCATCGCCGAGCGGGCGACCGAGCTGCGCGAGCTCATGGAGGAGCACGGCGTGCAGCCCGGCGCGGGGGAGGCCGCCGAGGAGTTCCGCACGGGGATGGAGAGCCTCTGGCGCCTGGACCCGTCGGCCGCCGAGGGCTCCTTCGAGAACACCCTCGAGGTCTTCCCCGACCACACCCTGGCCGGGCGCGAGCTGTCCCGGGCATCGGCCCTCGACTCCGCGGGCTTCGACCTGAGCGGTGACCGTTCGCGCGGCGTGCTGCTGGGGCTCGGCGTGCTCGCGGCCCTCGTCGCGCTCGGGTTCGCCGCGGCCCTGCTGGCGGGCGTCCGGCGGGGGGGCCCGCGGGCCCCCGGGCGTTAGGCTTCCCTCCTGCCGCTCGGACGCAGGGGGTGACGGGATGAGGATCGGCGTGCCGACCGAGGTCAAGTCGGACGAGTACCGGGTGGCGCTGACGCCCGCGGGCGCGCTGGAGCTGACGCGGCGCGGCCACGACGTCTACGTGGAGCGCGGCGCGGGCGTGGGCTCGGGCATCCCCGACGCGGAGTTCGAGCGGGTCGGGGCGACCCTCTGCGACACCGCCGAGGCGTGGGGCTGCCGCCTCGTGCTGAAGGTGAAGGAGCCGCAACCCAGCGAGTTCCAGTTCCTCCACGACGACCAGATCCTCTTCACCTACCTCCACCTCGCCGCCAGCCCCGGCGTGGCGGACGCGCTGCGGCGCGCCGGCACCACCGGCATCGCCTACGAGACGGTGGAGGACTCGAACGGCCGCCTGCCGCTCCTGGCGCCGATGAGCGAGATCGCCGGCCGCCTCGCCGTGCAGGCCGGCGCGCGGTACCTGGAGGCCCCCCTCGGCGGGCGCGGCGTGCTGCTCGGCGGGGTGGCCGGCGTGGCCCCCGGGTCCGTCGTGGTGATCGGGGCGGGCATCGTGGGAACCAACGCGGCGATGGTCGCGATCGGCATGCAGGCGCACGTGACGCTCCTCGACACCGACCTCGAGCGGCTCCGCGAGCTCGAGATGGTGCTGGGCGGCCGGGTCACCCTGCTCCACTCCACCCGTCTCGCCATCGAGGAGCTGCTGCCGACGGCCGACCTCGTGGTGGGGGCCGTCCTGCTGCCCGGCGCCCGCGCGCCGCGCCTCGTGACGCGGGAGATGCTGGGGCTCATGCGCCGCGGCTCGGTGGTGGTGGACGTGGCCGTGGACCAGGGCGGCTGCTTCGAGACGAGCAGGCCCACGACCCACTCGGACCCGGTGTTCGTCGTGGACAACGTCCTCCACTACTGCGTCGCCAACATGCCGGGCGCCGTGCCGGTCACCTCGACGCGGGCCCTCGGCAACGCCACCCTGCCGCACGTCATCTGGCTGGCGGACGAGGGCCTGACGAACGCGCTGCGCTCCCACCCGGGGCTGCGGCCCGGGGTGAACGTGCGGGACGGGAAGATCGTGAACGCCGCGGTGGCCGAGGCGCTGGCGACCTGACCGCGACCGCCGAGCTCCCGCCGCAGCAGGGCCTCTCCCAGAGGGAGGCCGAGCGGCGGCTGGCCGCGCGGGGCGAGCAGGAGGGGGCGGCGACGAGCCGCTCCTGGGCCAGCATCCTGCGGGCCAACCTCTTCACGGTCTTCAACATCACGCTGGTCGTCGCCGGGCTGGTGACGCTGATCTTCGCGGACTACCGCGACGCGGTCTTCCTGGCGATCCTCATCCTCAACGCCGGCATCGGCATCGCGCAGGAGGCGCGCGCGAAGGCCAGCCTCGACCGCCTCGCCGCCCTCGTCGCCCCGCGCGCCACCGTCGTCCGCGACGGCCGCCCGATGGAGGTGGACGTGCCGGCCGTCGTGCCCGGCGACCTCGTCCTGGTGAACATGGGCGACCAGGTCGTGGCCGACGGGCGCCTCGTGCGCTCCGAGGGCCTCGGGGTGGACGAGTCGATCCTCACCGGCGAGTCCGACCCGGTGCCGCGGGCCGTGGGCGAGCCGGTGCGGGCGGGGTCGTTCGCGGCCGAGGGCGCCGGCGCGTACGTGGCCGAGGCCGTCGGCGCGGACACGTACGCCGAGCGCCTCGTGGGGGAGGCCCGCGAGTTCCGGCACCCGCGGTCGCCGCTCGAGACGGCCCTCGACCGCCTCATCCTCATCCTCGGCGTCTCCATGGTCCCGCTCGGCCTGCTGCTGGCCTGGTCGCTCGTGGAGCAGGCGACGCCGTTCCGGGAGTCGGTGGGCACCGCCGTCGCCGCCGTCGTGACCCTGGTGCCGGAGGGCCTCGTGCTGCTCGTGGGCGTCACCTACGCGGTCGCGACCCTGCGGATGACCCGGCGCGGCGCCCTGGCCCAGCAGCTCAACGCCGTCGAGTCGCTCGCGTCGGTCGACGTGATCTGCGTGGACAAGACCGGCACGCTCACGGAGGAGCGCCTGCGCCTGGTGGAGTCCGTCCCCGCGCCCGGCACCGCCCCCGAGGCGTTCACGGACGTCCTCGGCCGCTTCGCCGCCTCGTCGCCGAGCCGCAACGGCACGCTCGATGCGATCGCCGCGGGCGTCCCCGGCGAGCCGGAGCCGGTGGGCGGCAACGTCCCGTTCGCCTCGCGGCGCCGCTGGAGCGGCCTGCGGATCGGGGCCCGCACCGTCGTGATGGGCGCCCCGGACCACTTCACGCTGCCGGCCCCGCTGGACGAGCGGGCCGCGTCGGAGGCCGCCTCCGGCCGCCGCGTGCTGGCCGTGGCGTCCGGCGACGTCCCCCTGGAGCTGCCCGACCCGGACGCCCCGCCACCCCGCGGTCTCACGCCCATCGGCATCGTCATCCTGGCCGAGGAGCTGCGCCCGGACACCCGCGAGACGATCGCCTTCCTCATCGAGGACGGCATCGAGGTGCGGGTCATCTCGGGCGACGCCCCGCCCACCGTCGCGGCGATCGCCGCCGACGCCGGGATCCCCGTGCTCGGCGAGCCGGTCGACGGCCGTGACCTGCCACCGGGCGACCACGAGCTGCGCGAGCTGCTGCGCGGGCACACCGTCATCGGGCGCATCTCCCCGCAGGGCAAGAAGCGCGTCGTGGAGGCCCTGGCCGCCGAGGGCAAGCACGTCGTGATGGTGGGCGACGGCGTCAACGACGTCCCCGCCCTGAAGGCCGCCCGCCTGGCCATCGCGCAGGGCAGCGGCTCCCAGATGGCCCGCGGCATCGCCGACCTCGTGCTCGTGAAGGGCGGCTTCGCCTCGGTGCCTCCCATGATCCGCGAGGGCCGCAAGGTGATGCGCAACATCCAGCGCGTCGCGAAGCTCTTCGTCGCGAAGTCCGTCCTCGCGGCGTTCCTCATCCTCACGGTGGGCCTCTCCTCGGAGAGCTACCCCTTCCTGCCGCGTCACCTCACGCTGGCGTCCTTCTTCACCATCGGCGTCCCGGCGTTCCTGCTCGCCCTCGCGCCCAGCGCCGGCCCGTGGCGCCCGCAGGGCTTCCTGCGCGACCTCGCGCGCTTCGCCCTGCCCGCGGGGACGGCCATCGGCCTCGGCGTGGTCGCGTCCTTCCTCATGGCGACCAACCTCATCGAGATGAGCCCGGTGCGCGCCCACACGGTCGCGGTGACGGTGCTCGTGGCGTGCGGCCTGTACCTCGTGGTGGTGCTGGAGAGCGGCAGCCGCACCCGGGGCTACTGGGTGGGGTCCCTGTGCCTCGGGCTGCTCATCCTCTACTTCGTGGTGCTGTCGCTCCCCGGGATGCGCAGCTTCTTCGAGGTCTCCACGCCCGACCCGCTCGTCCTGCTGTGCGCGATCGCCGGCTCCGCGCTGGCCATGGGCGGCCTGGCGCTCACCGACGAGCGGTTCATCCCGCGGCTCCCGATCCCTGGGCGTCCGCCGCGTCCGCCTTCCGTCCCGCGATGAACGAGACGACCATGAGGACGGCGATCAGGGCGAACCCGCTGAGCGCCATGACCGGGATGGTCACGTAGCCGAACTCGTCGATCCAGCGGGTGGAGCAGGGGATGCCGGCGCGGCAGGCCGCGCCCTCCTTGTCCGGGTTGACCTCGATGTAGATGTGGTGGATCGAGATCGCGGCGCCCACGAGCGGGAAGACCATGGCGTAGAGCGAGACCCGGCGGTCCTTCAGCAGGGCGCCCACGAGCAGGATGATCGACAGCGGGTACATGCAGATCCGCTGGTACCAGCAGAGCTGGCACGGCACGTAGTCGGCGATCTCCGAGAAGTAGAGCGAGCCGCCGGTGGCCGTGGCCGCGACGACCCAGGCCAGCCAGGTGGCCTGGGTGCCGAGCGTCCTCCACGAGCCGACGAGGGCCTTCCTGGCCCCCGGCGACACGAGCGCCGCGACGAGCGCGATCGCGATGACCCCCGCCGTGATCTGGGCGAGGATCGCGAGTGCGGCGAGTGTGGTGTCGGTCGCCTCCATGCTCCCGGTACCTCCGGACTAGCCCTGGACCTTGGCGATCGCCTCTTCGAAGTCGGAGAGGTTGGCGACGCCCTCCACGGTCTCCTCGCCGCCGGGGCCGACGACGATGAACGTCGGCGTGGCGGTCACCGAGTGCCCGTTGGCGGCGTCGCGCGCCTCGAAGAAGGCGGTGGCGACGTCGTCGCCCTGGTAGTCCGCCTCCCACTTGTCCGGGTCGAGGCCGAGCTGGGTGACGATGTCGAGCATCATGCCGTCGGTCAGCCAGTCCTGGCTCTCCGGGCCCTGGTTCTTGTAGAGGACCTCGAGGAAGGGCCACATGGCGTCCTGCATCGCGGCCGCCTCGGCGCCCAGCGCGCCGCGCTCGGACGAGGCGTTGATGAAGGCGATGGGGCGGAACGTGAGCTTGGCGGTGCCGTCGGCGACCGGGCCCTCGAGGAGCTCGACCACGGTGCTCTCGCTGGCGGCCTTGCACGCCGGGCAGGAGGTGTCGCCGTACTCGATGATCTCGATGGGCGCGTCGGGGTTGCCGACCGTGTTGGCCGACTGCTGCACGCCGGCGAAGCGCTCCTGGACCTCCGCGACACCCTCGATGGTGCCGCCGTCGTCGTCACCACCCACCAGGCTGATGCCCACCAGGACGCCGACCGCGACGATCGCGGCGGCGATGACGCCGATGATGATCTTCTTGTTCACCGGTAACCGGCCTCTCTCGTCGCGGTTCCACCCCGGCGGGCGCCCCCTGGCACCGGCCCCGCGCGACGATAGCGCGTGACCGCACCTCGGGCGCGTCCGGCGGTCGGGCTACAGTCGGGCGGGTGGACCAGCTCCCGCTCCCTCCCCAGGTGCTCGTCGGCGACCCGTCCTACGGGCCGGGCCTCGATCCGACCGAGTCCGAGACCGCCGCGGTCGACACGACCGTGGAGGAGTCGGCCTGGGACGTCGTGACGCCGCCGGCCGACGCGCCGGGCGAGCTGGCGTTCGTGGACGGGGCCCAGCAGGTGGAGGCCTGGCTCACGGTCACCGAGGCCGGGGACCCCCGCGCGCTGCCCGGCGCGGCCTTCGCCGTCGCCTGCGGGGCCGTCATCACCCGGCCCGGGCAGCGGGCCGAGCTCGTGGGCCTGGACGTGCGCCGGGTGGTCGTCACCGTGGGCGACCGGCTCCTCCACCTGGCCCCCGTCGGGGGCTTCGCGTGGGAGGCGCGCTGCGGCGCCGCCCAGGAGGCCACCGGCCTCGCCCGCCGGGTCGGCCAGTTCCGCCAGGACATGGAGCACGCGCTCACCCAGTCGATCGCCACCCCCGATCGGCTCGTGGTGCTCGACGGGCGCCTCACGGCGCTCCGCGACGCCGCCGGCCCGGTCGTCGGCGCGGTCAAGAGCCACCACCGCATGTACCTGCCCGAGGAGGAGGCCCGCGTCGTGGTCGCCCTCGCCGTGGGGCAGCGCACCCCGCTCTTCGCGATCGGCGACGACCGCCTCTCCTGGTACCAGCGCCTCCCCGGGGTCGGGGACGCCGGCTGGGCGGGGATCCTGCGCGGCGAGGTGCCGCGCGCGCTGGGCGTGCTGGAGGCCCGGCGGCTGGCCGACCGCGCCGCCCGCGAGCTGCCCGCGTTCGCCGGGCGCCCCCACCGCGACCCGCGCGCGCCGCAGAACATGACCCCGGTCGCCGGCCTGGAGGCGCGCCTGCGCCATCGCATGGGCGACCGGCGCCTCGCGCTGCGCGCCGTGCGCCGGGCGGCCCACGCGGCCCGCCTGGACGACGCCGTCAGCGCGCGCGTCCGCATCGCCGAGCCCGACCCGCTCGCCGCATGAGCCCCGCGCCGCAGGGCGCGGGCGGCGGCGTCGGCGTCGTCCTCGGCCACCAGGCAGCCTCCTCCCAGACGTTCCAGGTCGGGGTCTTCGACGACGCGTCGCTCCAGGTGGACGACCTCGTCTCGGTCACGACCCCCGACCCGGTGGAGGACGTCGTCACCCACGGCGTCGTGGTCGAGTCGCACGCGCTCCACGAGGGCGCCACCCTCCCGTCCGACTCCATGGTGATCGCCGCCGGCCAGATGCCCGGCGAGCTCGTGCGGACGGCCGAGGTGCAGGTGATGCGCGTCGAGCCGGAGCGCTGGGTGGCGCCGCACCCGGGGTCCGAGGTGCGCCGGGCCCAGGGCGCCGAGCGTGAGAAGGCGCTCTACGAGGACACGATGGACCGCAAGCTCGCCATCGGCATGGGCCGGGACGGCGAGCCGGTGAACATCGACCTCGACTTCCTCGACGGGACGAAGGGCGGCCACGTCTCGATCTCGGGCATCTCGGGCGTCGCCACCAAGACGAGCACCGCGCTGGCCCTCATCCGCCTGCTCCTGGCCCACCCGGACATGCGCCGCAAGGTGAGGGTGCTGCTGTTCAACGTGAAGGGCGAGGACCTCCTGTTCCTCGACCACCCCAACGCGAAGTACGCCGACGCCCCCGACCGCGCCGCCCTGGACGAGCGCTGGCGCCGGCTGGGGCTCGCCGAGCCCGGGGGCTTCCCGGACGTCGCGTTCTGGGCGCCGCCGCGCGGCAGCGACCACCGCTTCCCGAGCTCCGAGTCGCGCCACGAGGGCGTCAAGGTCTTCGGCTGGACCCCGCTGCGCTTCGTGGAGGAGGGGCTTCTGCGCTTCTGCTTCGCCGACGCGTCCGACATGCGCTCCCAGCTCTCGTTCGTGGAGGAGCGGGTGCGCGGCGAGCTGCTGCGGCGGTCCGTTCCGGTTCAGGGGCACGAGGGCGCCCTGGGGCTGCTCGGCGGGCCGGCCGACGGCGCACCCGGCAGGCGCACCGCACGCCCGGTGGGCGAGCTGGCGGCCGGGCCGTTCCACGACCTGGACGGCCTCGTCGAGTTCCTGGTCGCCGAGCTGGAGGCCGAGGACGGCGCCGGCGCGTGGACCGGCCGCGCCGCGACGGGCACGATCAGCGCGTTCGTCCGGCGGCTGGAGAGCGCCGCGGGCCGCCTGCGCGGGCTCATCCGCTCGGACGCCTCCCCCATCCCGCGCGGCGCGGCCGCCGAGGACGAGCCGCCGGTCGCGGTCGTCCACCTCGCCCGCCTCCACGAGTTCGCCCAGCGGTTCGTGGTGGGCACGCTCCTCTCCCAGACATTCGCGGCGAAGGAGGCGGGCACCCGCGACCCGATCGAGTTCGTCGTCCTGGACGAGCTCAACAAGTACGCCCCCCGTGAGGGCGACTCGCCCATCAAGGACACGCTCATCGACATCGCCCAGCGCGGCCGGTCGCTCGGCGTGATCCTGGTCGGCGCCCAGCAGCAGGCGTCGCTCGTGGCCTCGGAGATCACCCAGAACGCGGCCATCCGCATCGCGGGCCGCCTGGACGCCGCCGAGGCCGAGCGCTCCGAGTACGGCTGGCTCGGCCCGGCGCAGCGCGCCCGGGCGCGCCTGCTCATGCAGGGCCGGGTGCTCGTGTCGCAGCCGAGCGTGCCCGCGCCGATCGCCGTCGAGATCCCCTTCCCGCCCTGGGCGACCACCTCCGGCGAGGTGTCGCGGGCCGACCGGGCCGAGGCCGCGATCGCGGAGTTCGGCTGACGGGGACGGCGATGAGGCTGCTCCACACGGCCGACTGGCACCTGGGCAAGCGCCTGTACGGCACCGAGCGGACCGCCGAGGCGGACCGCTCCCTCGACGAGATCGCCGCCCTCGCCGAGTTGGAGGCGGTCGATGCGGTCCTCGTGGCCGGCGACCTGCTGGACCGGCGGGTCGTGGACCCGGCGGCGTTCGGCCAGTGCCTGCGCGCGCTGGGGCGGCTGGCCCGGGTCGCGCCGGTGCTCGTCGTGGCGGGGAACCACGACGACCCCGACCTCTGGATCCACCTCGCGCCGCACCTCGCGCTCTCCGGCATCCACGTCGCGGGCCGGGTGCAGGCCGCGCCCGAGGCGGTGGTCACGGTGCCTACGGCCGCCGGCCCGCTGCACGCCGCGCTCCTCCCCTGGCCCGACCCGGCCCGCATGGCGCTCGAGGCGGGCTCGTCCGTGCGGGACGCCCGCGGGCGCTACGCCGAGGGGGTCTCCGGCATCGTGGCCGCGTACGCCGCCGAGGCCCGGCGGCGGCGGGCCGAGGACGGCGGCGCCGCCGTGCTCGTGGGGCACCTCATGGTGGACAAGGCCCTCGCGGGCGGCGGCGAGCGCGAGCTGACGATGGGGATGACCTACGTGGTCTCCCCCGCGGCGCTGCCCGCGGACCTCGACTACATCGCGCTCGGCCACGTCCACCGCCCCCAGACGGTCCCCGGGCTGGCCGCGCCGGGGCGCTACGCCGGCAGCCCCATCGCGCTCGACTTCAGCGAGGACAACCACGCCAAGAGCGCCGTGGTCGTGGAGATCGAGGGCGACACCACCCGCTCCCGCGAGGTGCCGCTCACGGCCGGCCACCCGCTCGTCCGCATCCGCGGGCCGCTGACGGAGCTGGCGGCCCTGGCGTCGGAGCACCCGGACGCGTGGTTCGCCTGCGAGGTGGAGCTCGACGGCCCGGTGCTCGACCTGGTGCGCCAGGTGCGCGAGGCCGTGCCCCGGGCCCTGCGGGTGGAGCCGCGGTACCCGGAGGCGCCCGAGGCCGGCTCCGACGATGCCGGCGACGGGGAGGGCGCGGCGCCCGGCGCCGACCTGGGCCGCCTGTACGAGGAGTGGTACCGCGGGCTCGGCCGGCCCCTGCCCCCCGCCCAGGCGGCGGCGTTCGCGGCCGCCGTGGCCGCGGCGGAGGGTGACGAGGCCGCCGACGAGGACGCGGGCGCGCCCTGAGACCGCTCGAGCTCGACCTCACGGCGTTCCGCTCGTACGACCGCGCGACGATCGACCTGCGGCCGCACGACCTCGTGGTCATCACGGGGGACACCGGCGCGGGCAAGACCTCCCTCCTCGACGCCGTCTCGTTCGCGCTCTACGGCCGCACGCCCGAGCTGTCGCGGGTGCGCGACCTGCTCACGGTCGGGAAGGAGCACGGGGAGGTGCGCCTGACGTTCTCGGCGCGCGGCGAGGTCTGGCGGGTCACCCGCCGGTACGGCCCCGACGCCCCGGAGCCCGGCCACCTGCTGGAGCGCCTGGAGGGGGACGGCGGCCCGGCCGTGGAGACGATCGGCGGCGAGGAGGCCGTCGGGCGGCGACTCGGCCCGGTGCTCGGGATGAGCTTCAAGGCCTTCACGAGCGCGGTGCTCCTGGCGCAGGGCCGTTTCGCGGAGTTCCTGGGCGCCGCCCCGAAGGCGCGCGACGACATCCTGCGCGAGCTGTTCGGCGTGGCGTCGCTGGAGGGCGCGCGGCAGGCGGCCCAGCGCCACGAGGCCGCGGCGGCCGCGGAGGCGGACCTGCGCGAGCGCGACGCCGCCGCCCGTGACGCGGGGGGCTGGGCCGGGCGGTCCGCGGCGGCGCGCGGGGCGCGGGAGGCGGCCGGGCGGCTCGCGGCGGTCCGGGCGCTGCGCCCGCTCGCGGCGCAGGGGGCTGTCCACGCCGAGCAGGCCGAGGGCGCCCGGGCACGGGCGACGGCGGCGCGGGGCGCGGCGGCGGAGCTGCCGACGGCCGCGGGCGCCGACGCCCTGGTGGAGCGGCTGGAGGACGCCCGCCGTGCGGCCGCGGCGGCAGGGGAGGCCCACGTCGCCGCGGCGGCGGCGCAGGGGGAGGCCGCGGCGGCCCGCGACGCCGCCCGCGCGCGCCACGGGGGCGGGGCGGCCGACCTCGCGGCGCTCCACGCGCGGGCCGAGCGCGCCGCCACCCTCGACGCGGGGCTCCCCGCACGGCGGGAAGCCCTGGACGCCGACGCGGCGGCCCTGACCGCCCGCGCCGAGGCGCTCGCGGGCCTGCGCGCCACCCTCGCCGAGGCGGAGGAGGCCGACCGGGCGGCCGCCGCCCGCGACGGGGCCCGGCGCGCCTGGGAGCGGGCGGTGGCGGCGGCCGAGGCGGCGGCCGAGGCCGCGGAGGGCGCGGCGCGGGAGGAGGCCGAGGCCGGCGAGGGCCACCGGGCGGCCGAGGCGGCGGCGGCCACGGCGGAGGCCGCCCACGAGGCCGCCCGCCGGCACGACCTGGCGCTCGCCCTACGCGCCGGCCTCGGGCCGGACGACCCCTGCCCGGTGTGCGGGGGCCCGCTGGGCGACCACCCGCCGGAGGTCGAGGGCCTGGTGGCCGGCGACGACGAGCGCGACGCCGCGCGCACGGCCCTGCGCGCGGCCGCGGCGCGGGAGGCGGCCGCGGCGGAGCGGCGCCGGGCGGCCGTGGCGGCGCAGGGGGCGGCCCAGGCGGACCGCGAGGCGGCGGCCGCGGCGCTCACCGCGGCGGGGGTGGACCCCGCCGCCCCGCCCGAGGACCCGGACGCCGCCGCCGCGCGGGCGCGGGCCATCGCGGACGCCCGGGCCGGGGTGGAGCAGGAGGCGCGGGCCACCGACCGGGAGGAGGCCCGCATCGGCGCGGAGCGCGCCCGGCTGGTGGCGGACGGCGACGAGGTGGCGGGCATCCGCGAGGCGCTCGGGCCCTGGGGCGGCCACGACGACCCCGCGGCCACGCTGGCCGAGGCTCTGCACGAGGCCGGGGCGGCCGAGGAGGCGGCGGACCGGGCGACGCGCGCCGCGGGCGAGGCGGCGGGGGAGTCGGCGCGCGCCGGGGCGGCGCTGGCGGCGATCGAGGGCGGCGAGGTGGCGGCGCTGCGGGGCGCGGCGGCGCGGGTCGCCGCCCGCGGGGGCCTGGACGCCCCCGGGGACGACCTCCCCCCGGCCGACCTGGTGCGGGCGGCGGCCGCGCTGCGCGCGCAGGCCGAGGAGAAGGCCGAGGCCCACGAGGCGGCGGCGCGGGCCGCCGAGGAGCGGGTGGCGAAGGCCGAGGAGGCGCTCGCGGAGGCCGGCGCGCCCCTGGGCGTGGCGTCGGCCGCCGCGCTGGCCGACGCCCTGCGGCGTGCCGAGCGGGCGCGGGAGGACGCGCGCGGGCGCGTGCGGACCGCCGAGGCCGACGCGCGGGAGGCCGTGCGCCTGCGCGCCGAGGCCGCCTCGGCGCGGGCCGCGGCCCAGGTGCACCACCAGGTGGCCACCGACCTCCGGGCGAACGGCTTCCCCCGCCACCTGCTCGGCCGGTTCCGGGAGCGGCTCGCGGTGGGCGCCTCGGCGCGCCTGCAGGACCTCACCCGCGGCGTCTACCGCTTCGCGGGCACCGGGGCCGATCCCCTGGCGATCGTGGACGGGAGCCGCGGCGAGCGCACCCGGCCGGCGGCGAGCCTCTCCGGCGGCGAGCGCTTCCTGGCGAGCCTCGCCCTGGCGCTCGGCCTGGGGGACATCGCGGCGGAGTCCGGCGGGCGCCTCGACTGCCTCTTCCTGGACGAGGGCTTCTCCACCCTCGACGCCGACTCCCTGGAGCAGGCGCTGGCCGGCGTGGAGCGCCTGGCGGGCGACGGGCGGCTCATCGCCGTCATCACCCACCTGCCCGGCGTGGCCGACCGGCTGGGGGCGTCGATCCGCGTCACGAAGGACCCGGCCGGCGTCAGCAGCATCAGCGGCGACTAGGAGCCGGTCGGGAAACAAAGGCCGTGCGGCCCGCCGAGCGAAAACCAAGCGATTCGGTGGCCGCGGCCAATTGCCGATGCTGGTTGCATCGGCATTGACGCGGGCGCCGAAGCGCGCCGGTTTGCAGCCGGCGGACGTGCGGCCGACTTTCACGAACGGCTCCTAGGCCGGGCGCCGCTCCCGGGCCGCGAGCGGCGCCAGCACCACCCACCCCGCCAGCGGGCAGGCCGCCGCCAGGCCGAACGCCGCGGGCCACGACAGCAGGCCGACGGCGGCGCCGAAGAGCGGCGGGGCGATCGCGACGGCCACGAACAGGATCGTGTTCTGGAGGCCGAGGGCCGTGCCGACGCGGGCGGGGCCGGCCATCTCGGCGGCGGCGGCGAACGAGACGCCGTTGCCCGCCATCGTCAGGACGCCGGCGACGACGAGGGCGGCGGCCGCGATCCAGTCGGGCCCCGAGAGGACTGCGGCGGCGATGCCGAGGGTGACCGCGCCGGACAGGGCGAGCGTGCGGAGCGGCCCGATGCGGCTGCGCACCCGGTCCGACCAGGCGCCGGCCGCCACGCGGGCCGCGGCGCCGCCCACCTGCACGGCGGCGAGGGTCGCGGCCGCCGCGCCGACGGACCACCCGCGCTCCTCGTGCATGTAGAGCGCCAGGAAGCTCAGCAGGGAGAGCTGGGCGAGCACGACGCAGGCCGTGCCCAGCGACAGGCGCCAGATGGCGGGGTCGCGCAGCGGGCCGGCGGTGGGCGGGGGCTCGTCCAGGTGCGGGGCCGCGGGCTCGGCCCGGCGCAGGCCGATGGCCGCCGCGGAGGCGCCGACGAGGCACGCCGCGGCGAGGGACCAGAAGACCGCGTCGAGGCCGCCCGCGTGGGCGGCGACCGGGAGCAGTGCCGCGGCGATCGCGCCCCCGGCGGGGGTGGACATGTGCCGCAGGCCGAGCGCCAGGCCCCGCTGGCCGGGGCCGAACCAGGCGACCACCGCACGCCCGCTCGCCGCGTTGGCGCTCGAGCCGAACGCGCCCGCCAGCACGAGGCACAGGCCGAGGGTGAGAGCCCCCTCCGTCGTGGTGGCCAGGGCGAGCGCGCCGGCCGCGCCGGTGAGGCCGATCCCGATGACCGCGCGCTCGCCGATCCGGTCGGCGAGGGCGCCCCAGCCGAGGAGGGTGGCGATGATCCCGACGGTCGAGGCGGCGAGCAGCGCGCCCGTGCCCGCGAGGGACAGGCCCAGGTCGTCGCGTATCTCGGGGGCCACCGCCGGCAGGCCGAGCTGGACCGCGGAGATGCTCGCCTGGGCCGTCATGCCGACGCCCAGCACCACCCACCGGTAGCGGGGGGCGGGGCCGGCGGCGGTGGTCAGCCCGTCACGCTCCCTCCGCGCGACCGCCCAGGTGGCGCGCGAGGAACCGCTCGACGGCGGCGTACATGTCCATCCGGTTCTCGGGCTTCACGAAGCCGTGGCCCTCGTCGTCCTTGACCATGTACTCGACGTCCACGCCGCGGGCGCGCAGGGCCTCGACGATCTGGTCCGACTCGGCCTTGGTGACCCGGGGGTCGTTGGCGCCCTGGATGACGAGGAGCGGCGCCACGATCTCGTCCACCCGGTTGAGGGGCGAGCGGGCCTCGAGGTCGGCGAGCTGGTCCGGGTCGTCGGGGTCGCCGACGTAGCGGAACCAGGTGGAGGCGAGCAGCGGACGCCAGTAGGGCGGGAACGAGCGGACGAGCGTGACCAGGCTGGACGGCCCGACGACCGAGATGGCCGCCGCGAAGACCCCGGGCGTGAAGGTGGCGCCCACGAGGGCGGCGTACCCGCCGTAGGAGCCGCCGTAGATCGCGATCCGCGACCTGTCGGCGATGCCCTCCCCGACGAGCCACTCGACCCCGTCGATGAGGTCGTCGTGCATCTTCCCGGAGAACTCCCTCTCCGCCGCGTGGGTGAAGCTCTTCCCGAAGCCGGTGGAGCCGCGGTAGTTGACCTGCAGCACCGCGTAGCCGCGGTTCGCGAGGAGCTGGGCCTGGGGGTCGTAGCCCCAGGCGTCGCGGGCCCAGGGGCCGCCGTGGACGACGAGGACGGCGGGGAGGTCCCGCGGCTCGGCGTCGAGCGGGAGGGTGAGGTACGAGTGGAGCGGCAGGCCGTCGCGGCTCGTGATGACCACCGGGCGCATGGGCGCGAGGGTGGCCGGGTCGAGCCAGGGGCGGGAGCGGTAGAGGAGCTCGGCCTCGCCGGTGTCGCGGCGGAACAGGAAGGTGGCGCCGGGGTCGCGGTCGTCGTCGAAGGCGACGGTCCACACGGTCTCGTCGGCGTCCTGGCCGGTGATGTGCGGGTCGCCGGGGTGCAGGGCGCGCACCCGCTCCCAGTCGCGGGCCAGGTCGGCGTCCCAGGCGTGTATGACGACGCGGTCGCGGAGGTACACGGCGCCGAGCAGCTCGCCGGTGCGGTCGCTTATGACGGGGCCGGAGAGGTCGGCCTCCTCGTCGCCGTCGATGTCCGTCTCCGCGCCCGTCGCCGGATCCAGCTCCACGAGCCGCAGCAGGTCCCCGCCGCGGGCGCTGCCGACCCACAGGCGGCTGCCGTCGGGGGTGAAGGAGAACGGGTGGCCGCCGTCCTCGTTGGCGTAGGTCGCGACGACCCGGAACCCCTCGTCCTCCCCGTCGCGCCAGAGGACCTCGAAGTCGCCCTCCGGCGTCTGCGCCCGGGCCGCCCGGAGGCGCCCGTCGCGGTCGGCGAGCCAGCCGATGACGTTGCCGGGGTTCTCCGCGAGGAGCTCGATGCGCCCCGTCGCCAGGGTGAGCCGGTAGGGGTCGAAGAGGGTCCGGTCGCGGAGGTTCATGGAGACGATGACGTGGCGCGGCGTGGACCGCGGCGCGGCGATCAGGCCGGCCCGGACGCCCGGGTAGGGGGTGAGGTCGCGCGTGCGCCCCCGCCCGTCGCCGTCCACATCGACGGCGAAGACGTGGCTGTTCTCGTCGCCGCCGACGTCCTGCCCGTAGAGGATCCGCGTGGCGTCCCGGGACCACATGTAGGAGCGGATCCCACGGTCCCGGTCGTCCGTGACGGCCACCACCTCACCCCCCGCGACGTCACGCACCATGACGTTGAGGACCCCGTCGACGGGGGCGAGCCAGGAGAGCCGGCGGCCGTCCGGCGAGATCCGGGCGAGCGCCCGCTCGGGGTTGTCGAAGAAGTGGCGGAGGGGGATGAGTGGAGGGGTCACATCCCGGATCGTGGCACGTCGCCCCTCCCGGCGCCGGGGCGCCCCCGTCGCGCCGCCCGCTCCGTTCCGTCGCTCGAGTTCCACTTGGGGCCCGGAGCCGCCCCCGAGTGCGACATGGAGCGGCACGCGGCCGTGCGGGTTCCGGCACGGGTCGGTGTGGAGACGGCTGCGTGGCGGGCGCCAGGCTCCCCGACATGCCGTGGAGCTACTACAAGGGCGAGAACCTCGGATCCCTTCCCGCATGCGCGATCTGTGGGGGCAGGGGACGGGGGAGGCGGGCGGAGCTGCATCTCCCCTGCGGGGTCTCCGTGTGGTTGTGCGCCGCCCACCGGGATCCCTCGTTCCTCACGTCCCGGGCGGGGCGGGACCTCGTCGTCTCCCTCATGCACGTCTGGCGGGCTTCGGGGGCCATGACACGTCGCCGCTCCCGTGCGCTCGACATCCATCGCCGGCGGGTCACGGCGCCACCTCCGGAGCGTCGCCGCCCCGGGTCGTACGCCTGGCCCTCGCTCCGAGCGGAGGCCGAAGCGGGGTTCGCGGCCGGTGAGCATCCCGCCGCCGTCATCGCGCGGGTGCGGGCCGCGGCGGCCGCCGGGGACGCGGTGCTCCCGTCGGTCCGCACCATGCAGCGCTGGTTCCGCGAGGGCCGGTGGCTCGACGGCGGAGGGAGCCGGGGGGCTCCGGGTTGGTAGTCTCGCGGCGTGCGAGCCGGGACGCGGCCATGAGCAGCGATCTGACCGGCCGCGTGGTGGGCGGATACCGCATCGACTCCGAGCTGGGTCGCGGCGGTCAGGCCGTCGTCTACCGGGCCACCCAGCTCTCGCTGCAGCGGACCGTCGCGCTCAAGGTCGTCACGGGCCAGCTCTCCGCCGACACGAGCTTCCTGGAGCGCTTCACCCGCGAGGGCATCGCCGCCGCGAGCCTCGACCACCCGCACATCATCCCCGTGTTCGAGGCCGGGGAGGCGGACGGGGTCGCGTACCTCGCCATGAAGTACATCGACGGCCCCTCCTTCGACGGCCTGCTGCGCCAGCAGGGCGGCATCGAGGCCCGCCGCTCCCTCGCGATCCTCCACCAGGTCGCCGAGGCCCTCGACTACGTCGCCGAGCGCGACATGGTCCACCGCGACGTCAAGCCGGCCAACGTCCTGCTCGGCCCCGGCGACCACGCGTACCTCTCCGACTTCGGCCTCATCAAGGCGATGACCGGCAGCCGGCTCACCGGCACGGGCGTCTGGATGGGGACCCTGGAGTACGTCGCCCCGGAGCAGATCCGCGGCGCCGACGTCGGCCCGGCCGCCGACCGCTACGCCCTCGCGGCCCTCGCCTTCGAGGCCCTCACCGGCACCTCCGTGTTCGCCCGCGACGACCGGGCCGCCACCCTCTACGCCCACATCAGCGAGCCCCCGCCGCCCGCGTCGGAGCGCCTGCCCGCCCTCGGCACCGGCGTCGACCCGGTCCTGGCGCGCGGCCTCGCCAAGGCGCCGGAGGACCGCTACCCCTCGGCGCTCGCGTTCGTGCAGGCCTTGGAGGGGGCGATCAACGCCCACCCGGGCGCGGCCGCCGCCCGCCCCGGCCGCGACGGCGCCACCCCGGCCGGCCCCACCATCTCCACGGGCGCCCCGGCCACCCAGGCCCCGCCGCCCGTCTCCGACCCGCCGCCCGCGGCCACGGCCCCCCCGGCCACGACGCCCCCGCCGTCCGACCCTCCGGCCTCGGACCCGCCGGCCTCCGACCCGCCGCGCAGCCCCTCCCAGCCGCCCCCGCCGCAGTACCTCTCCACGCCCTCCGAGGAGGAGCGCCGCGCCGCCGCGGGCGGGCCGGGGGGACGGCCGCGCTGGCTCATCCCCGCGATCGCCGGCGGCATCGCCGCGGCGGTCCTGGTCATCGTCCTCGTCGTCGCGCTCTCCGGGGGCGGGGGCGGCGGCAACACGGTCACCACCTACGTCGTGGACACGACCACGCAGGGGGGCACCACCACCTCCACGCCGGGCGGCCAGTTCCCGATCGGCGCGGTGCTGCCGTCGGCGATCGACGGCTGGCAGCTCGCCGGCACCGACCCCGCCGTCGCGGGCCTTGAGCTGTCCGGCCGCGGCGAGGTCGAGACGGCCCAGGCCACGAACGGCTCCTCCACCGCCCTGCTCATCGGCATGCGGTCCGACGGCGAGGACGGCCGCGTCGCGGTCGAGCGCCTGCGCAGCGAGATCGGGGGGACCCGGGACGGCAGCGTGCCCCTCACCGGCATGGCCACGGAGGGCGTGGTGCAGGTCTCCGGCGGCGGCACGATCGTGTCCTTCGGGGACACGACGCGGGCCATCGTGGTGATCGCGCCGGACCGCGACACGGCGGCCGCGGTCGCCACGGCCACCAGCGCGGCCCTGGGAGGCCCCTGAGGGCCCTCGCGCGGGAGTTGTACGGCGGCTCGCGCTCCCTCTATGATCCAGCGTCAACCGGGGTGCTGCCCATCCATCCCGCCCCGGCGCACGAGGAGTGCACATGAGGACCATCGCGCGTCCCCGCCACGGCGCGGAGATCCGGCCCTGATCGCCCTTCTGTTCCCCGGCCAGGGGGCACAACAGGTGGGCATGGGCAAGGCGCTGGCGGAGAGCTTCCCCGTCGCGCGGCGCACCTTCGAGGAGGCCGACGACCACCTCGGATTCGCGCTCTCCCGTTACTGCTTCGAGGGCCCCCACGACGAGCTGATGTCCACGCGCATCTGCCAGCCGGCCGTGCTCACGCACTCGGTCGCGGCCTGGCGGGTGGCCCGCGAGCACGGCGTCGAGGGCGACCTCACGCTCGGGCACTCCCTCGGCGAGTACGCGGCGCTCGTCGCCTGCGGCTCCCTCTCCTTCGAGCAGGCCCTCATGCTGGTGCAGGCCCGCGGCGACGCCACGACCGACGTGGTCGCCAAGAGCCCCGGCTCCATGGCCGCCCTGCTCGGCGCCAGCGACGAGGACGTCGAGGCCATGTGCCTCGAGGCCGGCGAGGTCTGGCCCGCGAACTACAACTGCCCCGGCCAGATCGTCGCGTCCGGCCTGCACCGCGGCGTCGACCGCCTGCTCGACCTGGCGCGCACCCGCGGCATCAAGGCGAAGCTGCTCGACGTGGACGGCGCCTTCCACTCGTCGGTGATGGCCCCGGCCGCGGAGCGGCTGCGCGAGACCCTCGCCAACGTGAAGATCAACACCCCGTCCCTGCCGTTCCTGTCGGCCACCACCGGCGCGTTCGAGGGCAAGGGCGAGCGGGTGCGCACGATCCTCGCGCAGCAGCTCACCGCGCCGGTGCGCTTCACGCAGTCCGTGCGGACCGCGCTGGACCACGGCGTCGACGGCTTCGTGGAGTTCGGGCACCGCCGGGTCCTGGTGGGCCTGGTGCGGCGCATCCGCCCCGGGGTCGAGGCGCTGCACCTCGGCGACCCGGCCGACCTCCCGGCCCTCCTGGCGATGGCCGGGGCGACACCACGATAGGTGCCGGTCGCGCTCGTCACCGGAGCGAGCAAGGGGATCGGGTCGGCAGTTGCGGTGGTCCTCGCTGAGCGGGGCTACGACGTCGCCCTGACCTATCTCGCCGACCGCGAGGGGGCCGAGGAGACGGCCGCCCGGGTCGAGGCCACCGGACGCCGCTCCCACGTGCAGCAGGCGGAGGCGCGCGACCCCGAGGGGGCGCCCGCGATGGTCGCCGCCGCCGAGGAGGCCCTGGGGCCGCTCGACGCGCTCGTCGCGAACGCCGGCGTCACCCGCGACGGCCCCGCCGTCCGGATGGACGCCGAGGCGTGGCGGACGCCGATCGACGTCAACCTGACCGGCACGATGGCCGCGGCAAAGGCCGCCCTGCGGGGCATGCTGCGCCGCCGATCCGGCAGCATCGTGGCCGTGTCGTCGGTCGTGGGGGTACAGGGGAACGCCGGGCAGGCGAACTACGCCGCGTCCAAGGCGGGCATGATCGGGCTGGTGCGCGCGCTGGCGCGCGAGGCCGGCCCACGGGGGGTGCGGGTCAACGCGGTCGCGCCGGGGTACGTCACGACCCGGCTGACCGACGTGCTGACCGACGGGCACCGGGAGCACCTGCTGGGGGCGACGGCGCTCGGGCGCCTCGGCACCCCGGAGGACGTCGCCGGTCCGGTGGCGTTCCTGTGCTCGCCGGAGTCGGCGTTCGTGACCGGGACGGTGCTGGCGGTGGACGGGGGGCTTCGTATATGAGCGACCGCAGGGTGGTGGTGACCGGGCTCGGCATCGTGTCGCCGCTCGGGATCGGCTGGCAGGCCGCCTGGGAGGCGGCCACCGCGGGACGCTCCGCGGCGGGCCCGATCACGCGCTTCGACGCCTCGGAGCACGGGTGCCGCATCGCGTGCGAGGTCACCGGCTTCGATCCGGCGGACCACTTCGACCGCAAGGCCGTCCGCCGGATGGACCGCGTCACCCAGTTCGCGGTCGTCGCGGCGCGCCTGGCCGCCGAGGACGCGGGCATCGTCATCGAGGGCGACGGCGAGCGGGCCGGGGCGGTCATCGCCACCGGCAACGGCTCCAGCGAGACCTTCGAGGCCAACGAGGACGACGTCCTCGACAAGGGCCCCGGCCGGGTCTCGCCGCTCATGGTCCCCATGACGATCGTGAACATGTCCGCCGGCCAGGTCTCGATGCACCTCGGGCTGCGCGGCCCGTCGTCCTGCGTCGTCACGGCCTGCGCCTCCGGCAACCACGGCATCGGCGACGCCGCCTCGCTCATCCGCCGCGGCACGGCCGACGTGATGTTCGCCGGCGGCACCGAGGCCGGCGTCACCCCGTTCTGCATGGCCGGCCTGGACGCGACTCGCGCCCTCTCGCGCCGCAACGACGACCCTGCCCACGCGAGTCGCCCCTTCGACAGCGACCGCGACGGCTTCGTGGCCGCCGAGGGCGCCGGGGTGCTCGTGCTGGAGAGCCTGGAGCACGCCCTCGCCCGCGACGCGCAGATCATCTGCGAGGTCCGCGGCTACGGCGCGAGCAGCGACGCCTACCACCTCACCGAGCCGGACCCCACGGGGCGCTGGCAGGTCGCGGCGATGCGGGCGGCGCTCGAGCGGGGCGGCCTCGAGCCGGGTGACGTGGACTACGTCAACGCCCACGGCACCTCGACCCCCGCGGGTGACCCGGTGGAGATCGGCGCCATCCGCACGCTGCTCGGGCCAGACGACGCGAAGCGCGTGATGGTGTCGTCCACGAAGTCGATGCACGGGCACGGCATGGGCGCCGCCGGCGGTTTCGAGGCGGTCCTCACCGCCCTGGCGATCAAGGAGGGCCGCGTGCCGCCCACCATCAACGTGGAGAGCCTCGACGAGGCCTGCGCGGGGGTGGACCACGTCCTCGGCGAGAGCCGGGAGGCGGACGTGCGGGTCGCCCTGTCGAACTCCTTCGGCTTCGGCGGCCACAACGCGGTCCTGGCGATGGCGAGGTACGAGGGATGAGCGAGAACGGGCGCGTGCGGATCGCGATCACCGGGATCGGGGTGGTGAGCCCGCTCGGCGTCGGCCGCGAGGACATGTGGCGGTCGGTGCGCACCGGGACCTCCGGCGCGGGGCCGATCACGCTCTTCGACGCCACCGACTGGCCGGTGCGCATGGCCTGCGAGGCGAGCGACTTCGTGCCGACGGACTTCATCGAGCGCAAGGCGTCGCGGCGGATGGACCGCTACGCGCAGCTCTCGGTGGCGGCCGCCCGCCTGGCCGTGGCGGACGCGGGCATCCCGATCGACGACGACGGCGCCGGCATCGGGGCGATCATCGGCAACGGCGGGTCCGGCACGATCTCCCGCGAGGAGCAGTACACGATCATGCGCGAGCGGGGCGTCGACCGCGTCTCGCCGTTCGCGATCCCCCTGAGCGTCGCCAACATGGGCGCCGGTCAGGTGTCGATCGAGCTGGGGCTGCGCGGCCCGGTGACCGCGATCTGCACGGCCTGCGCCGCCGGCACCGACGCGATCGGGACGGCCGCCGACATCATCCGCCGCGGCGACGCCCGCGCGATGCTGGCGGGCGGCGGGGACAGCCTGGTGAGCCAGTTCTACGTGGCCGGCTTCGACGCGATGCGCGTGCTCTCGCACCGCAACGACGACCCGGCCGGCGCGGCGCGCCCCTTCGACGAGGAGCGCGACGGCTTCCTCGTGGGCGAGGCCGGGGCGGTCGTGGTGCTGGAGCGCCTGGACGACGCCCTCGCCCGCGGCGCGGACATCGTGTGCGAGCTGGCCGGGTACGGCGCGACGGCCGACGCCCACCACATCACCGACCCCGACCCGAGCGGCACGGCCCAGGGCCGCGCGGTGAGGGCCGCCCTGGACGACGCCGGGCTCGAGCCGTCGGAGGTCGACCACGTCAACGCGCACGGCGGGGCCAGCAAGCTCGGCGACCCCACCGAGATCCGGATGCTCCGCCGGGTGCTCGGCGACGACACCGCCGCGCGGGTCGCCGTGAGCTCCACGAAGTCGATGCACGGGCACTGCATGGGCGCCACCGGGGCCCTGGAGGCCGCCATCACCGCGCTGGCGGTGAAGGAGTCGCTGCTGCCGCCCACGATCAACCTGAACAACGTGGACCCGGACTGCGCCGGGGTGGACCACGTCGCCCGCGAGGCACGGGAGGCCGATGTCCGGGTCGCCCTGTCGGCGTCGTACGGCCTCGGAGGCCACAACGCGGTGCTCGCCATGACCCGCTACGAGGGCGACGGCGAGTGAGCTGGGCCCGCCGCCTCTCGCCCCGGGCGGAGAAGACGATCCGGCTCGTCGCGACATGCGCGATCGCCGGTGTCCTCGGCATCATCGCCGTGATCATCGAGAACGAGGCGCTCGCCTACGTGGCCGTCGGGATCGTGCTGGCGGGCATCCTGGCGGGGCCGGTCGTGGCCCGCGTGCTCTTCCCGCGCGGCGGCGGCTCCTGACGGGCGGTACCCTGCCGGGATGACCACGGACGCCCGGACCACGCTCGACCGCCTCCTCGCCGACAGGATCCTGATCCTCGACGGGGCCACCGGCACCATGATCCAGCGGCACACGCTGGACGAGGACGACTTCCGCGGCGACCTGCTCGCGGGCCACGGACAGCCGCTCAAGGGCAACAACGACCTCCTGACGCTGACGCGCCCGGACGTCATCACGGGCATCCACCAGGCGTTCCTGGAGGCCGGTGCGGACATCGTCGAGACGAACACGTTCTCCTCGACGAGCGTGGCCCAGGCGGACTACGGCACGGAGCACCTCGTGCACCGGCTCAACGTCGAGGCCGCGCGCCTCGCGCGCGAGGCGGCCGACGAGTGGACCGCCCGCACCCCGGACCGCCCCCGCTTCGTGGCCGGCGCGATCGGGCCGACGAACCGGACGCTGTCCATCTCGCCCGACGTCGAGGACCCGTCGAAGCGCGCGATCACCTTCGAGGAGCTGCGGGCGGCCTACGCCGAGCAGGTGCGCGGCCTCGTGGAGGGCGGCTCCGATCTGCTCCTCATCGAGACGATCTTCGACACGCTCAACGCGAAGGCGGCGATCGTCGCGGTGGAGGAGGTGGCCCAGGAGACCGGGCGGCACCTGCCGCTCATGATCTCCGTGACCATCACGGACAACAGCGGCCGCACGCTGAGCGGCCAGACGATCGAGGCCTTCTGGACCACGATCGCCCACTCGCGGCCCTTCTCGGTCGGCATCAACTGCGCCCTCGGCGCGGCCCAGATGCGGCCGTACATGGTCGACCTCTCGCGGGTCGCCGCGTGCTGGACGAGCTGCTACCCCAACGCCGGCCTGCCGAACGCCTTCGGCGAGTACGACGAGGGCCCGCCGGAGACCTCGGCCGAGCTGCGCGCCTACGCCGAGGGCGGGCTCGTCAACATCCTGGGCGGCTGCTGCGGCACCACGCCGGACCACATCCGCGCGATCGCGCAGGCGGTCGAGGGGCAGGCGCCGCGGGTCATCCCGGTGCCCGAGCCGACCACCCGCCTCGCCGGCCTCGAGCCCCTCGTGCTCACGCCCGAGTCGAACTTCCTGATGATCGGCGAGCGCACCAACGTGACCGGGTCACGCCGCTTCGCCGACCTCATCCTGAACGGCGACTACACCACCGCCCTCGAGGTGGCCGCCGAGCAGGTGCGCAACGGCGCCAACATCATCGACGTGAACATGGACGAGGCCATGCTCGACTCCGAGCAGGCCATGACCACGTTCCTGAACATGGTCGCCACCGAGCCCGAGATCGCCCGCGTGCCGATCATGGTCGACTCGTCCAAGTGGTCGGTGATCGTGGCGGGCCTGCGCTGCGTGCAGGGCAAGCCGGTCGTCAACTCCATCTCGATGAAGGAGGGCGTGGAGGAGTTCCTCGCCCACGCCCGCGAGGCGCGCCTGTTCGGCGCCGCCGTCGTGGTGATGGCGTTCGACGAGGAGGGCCAGGCCGACACGCTGGAGCGGAAGGTCGAGATCTGCGAGCGGGCGTACCACCTGCTCGTGGAGCAGGCCGACGTGCCGCCCGAGGACATCATCTTCGACCCCAACATCTTCGCCGTGGCGACGGGGATCGAGGAGCACAACGGCTACGCCGTCGCGTTCATCGAGGCCACCCGCCAGATCAAGGAGCGCTGCCCGGGCGCCCGGATCAGCGGCGGCGTCTCCAACCTGTCCTTCTCGTTCCGCGGCAACGACGTCGTGCGCGAGGCGATGCACAGCGCGTTCCTCTACCACGCGACCAGCGCGGGCATGGACATGGGCATCGTCAACGCCGGTCAGCTCGCCGTGTACGAGCAGATCGACGAGGAGCTGCTGGAGCACGTCGAGGACGTCCTCTTCGACCGGCGCCCCGACGCGACCGAGCGGCTCGTGGAGCTGGCCGAGCGCGTGAAGGGCACCGGCGCCGCGCGCGTCGCCGACCAGACCTGGCGCGAGGGCACCGTGGAGGAGCGCCTCTCCCACGCGCTCGTCAACGGCCTCGTGGACCACATCGAGGACGACACCGAGGAGGCGCGCCTCCAGTACACCTCCCCCCTCGAGGTCATCGAGGGCCCCCTCATGGCGGGCATGGCCGTGGTGGGCGACCTGTTCGGCGCCGGGAAGATGTTCCTCCCCCAGGTCGTGAAGAGCGCCCGCGTGATGAAGCGCGCCGTGGCGCACCTCGAGCCCTACATGGAGGAGGAGCGCGAGCGCGCCCGCGCGGCCGGCGAGGACGTGGACGCCCAGGGCACGATCGTCATGGCGACCGTGAAGGGCGACGTCCACGACATCGGCAAGAACATCGTGGGCGTCGTGCTCGGCTGCAACAACTACCGGGTCGTGGACCTCGGCGTGATGGTGCCCGCCGACCGCATCCTGGAGGCCGCCGTGCAGGAGCGGGCCGACCTCATCGGCCTCTCCGGGCTCATCACCCCCTCGCTGGACGAGATGGTCACCGTCGCCGCGGAGATGGAGCGCCGCGGGATGGACCTGCCCCTGCTCATCGGCGGCGCCACCACCTCGAAGCAGCACACGGCGGTGAAGATCGCGCCCGCGTACTCCGAGTCCGTGACCCACGTGCTCGACGCGTCCCGCGCGGTCGGCGTCGTGTCGCGCCTGCTCGACGCCGAGGAGCGCCGGGTGTTCGAGGCCGCGACGCGCGAGGACCAGGAGAAGCTGCGCGACCAGTACGCGACGCGGCGCGAGCGCCCCATCCACCCGTACACCGAGGCCGTGCGCCGCCGGCCGGCGTTCGAGTGGCAGGCCGAGGACGTGCCCGCGCCGGCGTTCACCGGGCGGCGGGTGCTGGAGGACGTGCCCCTCTCCGAGATCGTCCCCTTCATCGACTGGCAGTTCTTCTTCCACGCCTGGGAGCTGAAGGGCAAGTTCCCGGAGATCCTGGACGACCCCCGCCACGGCGAGGCCGCGCGCGACCTCTACGACAACGCGCAGGCGATGCTGGGGACGCTGGTCTCCGAGGGCCGGCTGCGCGCGAAGGGCGTCTACGGCTTCTGGCCGGCGGCCTCCGACGGCGACGACATCGTGCTGTTCGAGGACGAGTCCCGCGCGACCGAGCTCATGCGCTTCCCGATGCTCCGCCAGCAGCGCGTGAAGGCCGACGAGAAGCCGCAGTACTCGCTCGCCGACTTCGTCGCGCCGCTCTCCACCGGCCTGCCGGACCACGTCGGCGCGTTCGCCGTGACCGCGGGCCTCGGGGCGGAGGAGATCGCGAAGCAACTCGAGGCGGCCCACGACGACTACTCGGCGATCATGGTCAAGGCGCTCGCCGACCGCCTGGCCGAGGCGTTCGCCGAGATGCTCCACGCCCGCGCCCGCGAGGAGTGGGGCTACGGGAGCGGCGAGGACCTCACCAACGACCAGCTCATCGCCGAGGAGTACCGCGGCATCCGGCCGGCGTTCGGTTACCCGGCCTGCCCGGACCACCAGCCGAAGACGCGGCTCTTCGACCTGCTGGGCGCCGAGGAGATCGGCATGAGCCTCTCCGAGAACCTGGCGATGCTCCCCGCGGCGTCGGTGAGCGGCCTGTACCTGCAGCACCCGCAGGCGCGGTACTTCGCGATCGGCACGCTCGGGCGCGACCAGGTGGAGGACTACGCCGCCCGCATGGGCGAGCCGGTCTCCGAGGCGGAGCGGTGGCTGGCGCCGTCGCTCGCCTACGAGCGCGACGCCGATCCGGCCCGCGCCTAGGGTGGCCGACGTGCCCGGGCGGCTGGTCATGGAGGACGCGCTGATGGACGCGCAGGTGCTGCGCGCCGTCGGCGCGGCGCCCTACGGGGCGGCGGACGTGGGCGAGTGCCTCGCCGCGGCCCGCCGTGTGCAGGGCACCTCCCTCGACTCCTGGTTCGAGGAGTGGACGGCGCTCGCCGAGCGCACGTCGGCGCTGGCCGAGGAGGCCGAGGCCGCGGGCCGCAGGGTGACGGCGCGGGACGCCCACCTGCGGGCGTGCTCCTACCACCGCACCGCGGGCGTGATGCTCATGGGCGCGCCGCCCGACCCGCGCGCGGTGGAGGCCAACGCCCGCCAGACGGCGTCCTTCCGCCGTGCGGGCGCCCTCATGGACCGGCCGCCCGAGATCCTCGAGATCCCTTTCGAGGGGACGACGCTCCCGGGCTACCTCCTCCGCGCCTCCGACGACGACACCCCGCGGCCCACCGTGGTGCTGGGCGGCGGCTACGACGGGACGGCCGAGGAGCTCTACGCGTTCAACGGCGCCGCGGCGCTGGCCCGCGGGTACCACGTGCTGATGTTCGACGGGCCCGGCCAGGGCGGCGCCCTGCTCCAGCAGGGGCTCGTGATGCGCCCGGACTGGGAGACCGTGGTCGGCCCGGTGCTCGACGACCTGCTCACGCGCCCCGGGGTGGACCCGGAGCGGGTCGCGCTCATCGGGCTCTCGCTCGGCGCCCACCTGTGCCCGCGGGCCGCCGCCCACGAGCCGCGGCTCGCCGCCCTCGTGGCCGACTGCGGCTCCTACGACCTCTTCGCCTCGTTCCTCGCGCGTCTGCCGGGCCCGCTGGCCTCCGGGTTCGCGTCGGGCGACCCGGCGTCCGTGGCGGCTGTGCACGAGGCGCTGGAGGGCATGATCGGCAAGCCCACCGCCGGCTGGGCGCTCCGCCGCGGCATGCAGGTGCACGGCTCCCCGGACCTGCCGGCGCTCGTCGAGGAGATGCGTCGCTACTCGCTCGAGGGCCACGCCCCGCTCATCACCTGCCCGACCTGGGTCTGCAACGCGGAGGGCGACGACATCAGCGCCACCGCGCCCCAGCTCGCCGCCGCCCTCACCTGCCCGCACGAGTTCGTGACGTTCACGGCGGCCGAGGGCGCGGGCGACCACTGCGAGACGGGGGCGCGCACGCTGTACCACGCCCGCTCGTTCGCCTGGCTGGACGGGGTGCTCTCCCCCTAGAGGCCCGTCGCGGGCGTCCCACCGCGATCTCACGGCCCGCTCCCAGCTCTCTCACAGGCTCCCGCGCTTGGCTGTCCGCCAGCGCGGGACCCGAGTCGTGGTCCCGGATCCGACGACCGAAGGGACCGGGCCGTGGTCTACCTCCGCTACATGCTGGCCGAGCTGGGACGGCGTAAGGGCCGCACGGTCCTGACGGCACTCGGCCTCGCCGCGGGCGTGGGCCTCGTGATCGTGGTCGGCGCCCTCTCCGCCGGCCTCGACGACGCCCGTGAGGAGGTGCTCGCACCCCTCACGGGCGTCGGTACCGACATGACCGTGACGCGGCCGATCTCGATCGACGAGGACGCCGCCGCGGACTCCCGGGGCCCGGGCGGGCCCGCGCCGATCTCCGAGGAGGAGCGGCAGCTGCTGCAGGAGGAGAACGGCGGCGGCCGGCTCGACTTCGCCGGGCGCGAGCCGGGCACCGAGTTCAGCGAGACGAGCTTCATGAGCTCGCAGATCTCGTTCGCCTCGGACCGGGTGGCGGAGGTGGAGTCGATGGACGGGGTGGCCCAGGCCGCCGGGGGGCTGACCCTGACGATGACGACGATCAGCGGGACGGTGCCCGACTTCGACGAGGCTCCGCAGCCCGGCCAGGGGGGTCCCCCCGGCGGCGGGGGCGGCGGGATGATCGTGGGTGGCGGGGCGAACGTGCAGCCCATCACGGTCACCGGGGTGGACGCGTCGTCGCAGGATCTGGGCGCCATCACGGCCGGCCAGGTGACCTCGGGCTCGTGGTTCGGCGACGCCGGGAAGCGCGAGGCGATCCTGGACGCCGCCTACGCCGCGGGCGAGGGCATCGCGATCGGCGACACGGTCGATCTGGACGGGAAGGACTTCACGGTGGTGGGCCTGGCGGAGACCCCGCTCGGGGGCCAGGCGTCCGACGTGTACGTGCGGCTCGGCCGCCTGCAGGCGATCAGCGGCCGCCAGGGGCGCATCAACACGCTGTACGCCCGCGCGACCGACGCGGACGCCGTGGCCGGGGTGGCCACGAGCATCGAGACCGCCTACCCGGACACCTCCGTCACCACCGCCGAGACCCTGGCGAGCCAGGTGAGCGGGTCGCTGGTGGACGCGGAGGAGCTCACGAGCAACCTGGGCCTGGCCCTCCAGGTCGTGGGGCTGCTGGGCGCGGTGCTCATCGCCTCCCTGCTCACCCTGTCCTCGGTCGCCAAGCGGGTGCGGGAGCTGGGGACGCTGTCGGCCATCGGCTGGCCCCGGCGCCTCATCGTGCGGCAGGTGGCCGGCGAGTCGCTGCTGCAGGGCCTGCTGGGCGGCCTGCTCGGTGTCGCCCTGGGCGTGGCCGCGGCGGCCGTCGCGAGCGCCGTCGCGCCCGAGCTGACGGCCGAGGTGGCGTCCACGGGCGCCGGGCTGCTGCCGGGACCCTTCGGACAGGGCGCCGCGGCCGGGACGGCATCGGAGCCCGTGGCGCTCACCGCGAGCGTCTCCGCCGGCCTCGCCCTGCTGGCCGTGGGCCTCGCCGTGGCCGGCGGCCTGGTGGCGGGCGCCGTGGGGGGCCTGCGGGCCGCCCGGCTGCGCCCGGCCGACGCGCTGCGGCGGATCGACTGACCCGATGACCACGACGACGGAGGGGACGCAGATGACGCAGGGGGACGGGGCGGCGGTGTACGAGGCGCGCGGGCTCACGCGCACCTACGGCACGGGGGACGGGCGCGTGGAGGCGCTGCGCGGCGTGGACCTCACGGTGCGGGCGGGCGAGATGGTGGCGGTCGCCGGGCCGAGCGGGTCCGGGAAGTCGACGCTGCTGCAGATCCTCGGGGCCCTCGACCGCCCGACCGGCGGCGAGGTGCGGTTCGAGGGGCGGGAGATGGGCGGGCTGCGCGACACCGAGCTCACGCGCCTGCGCCTCGACGCGATCGGGTTCGTCTTCCAGCACTTCAACCTCATCCCGACCGTGGACGCGGCCGAGAACGTCGCGCTCGCCCTGGCGCCCCGCGGGCTGGGTGCCGACGAGCGGCGGGAGACGGTGTCCGAGATGCTCGGGCTCGTGGGCCTCGCGCACCGCACGGCCCATCTGCCCGGCACGCTCTCCGGCGGCGAGCAGCAGCGCGTGGCCATCGCGCGGGCGCTGGCCGGCTCGCCGCGGGTCCTGCTGGCCGACGAGCCGACGGGCAACCTCGACGCCGCGACGGGCCGCGAGATCGTGGAGCTGCTGTCCCGCCTGCGGGCCGAGCGCGGCCTCACCGTGGTGCTCATCACCCACGACGAGGGCGTGGCCGCCGCGGCGGACCGGGTGGTGCGGATGGCGGACGGGCGGGTGACGACGGGGGTGGCCCAGGCCGCCTGAGCCGCTCAGAGCTCGAACTGCTCCTTGGCGAGGTAGAGGCGCGCCTGGCGCGCCCCCTCGGTGAGGGCGGCGAGCTTGGCCTCGACGACGTCCTCGGGGAGGAGGGCGAGCCCGGGGGTGGCGACGACCCAGAGACCCGACGGGATGCCCGCGCGGGCCACGTCGAGGGTCCGGCGGGCGACGTCCATGACGTCCTCGACCTCCTCGGAGGCGCCGTCCACGCCCTCGATCGCCACGTCGTCGTCTCCGCCCAGGCGGTAGGCGCCGGGGGGCACCTCGCCGACGGTCTCGACGATGACGCGGTCGATGCCCTCCAGGCCGGCGGCGTCCACCATGCGCACCTTCAACGGCAGGTGGGGCGCCGCGGCGCGGGCGGCGGCGATCGTCTCCTCGTCGTCCTCGTCGGCGCCGCTCGCCGTGACGTCCAGGCCGAGGCGGGCGAGGCGGGCGCCCCAGGCGGGCTCGCCGGGCAGCGCCCCCAGGGCGATCGTCGGCAGCACCGGCAGGTGGATGCCGAGCGCGGCCAGCTCGTCACGGCGCACCCCGGGACCCCCTACGGGTCGACGCGGCCCTCGAAGAGGGCGAAGAAGGCGTACTGCGGGTCGTGGGCCACGAGGATGCGCCCGCCGTTCGGGATCTCCATCGGCGGCACCACCACCGCGCCGCCGCCGTCCACGACGAGGGCGTCGCCGCCGTCGAGGTCCTCCACGGTGAAGTAGACGAGCCAGTGGGGCGGCGCCGGGGCGGACGGGTCGAGGCCCATCATCCCTCCGTTGAGGCGCCCGTCGTTCGCGATGCCCCAGAACGGGATGGGCTTCTTCGCGACCTGGGTGAACTCCCACCCGAAGACGGCGGTGTAGAAGCGCTCGGCGCCCCGCGGGTCGTTGGTGTTGAGCTGGTTGATGGTCATCGCGCCGGGGTCGTTGACCATCTCGGCGCCGGCCATCGCGCCCGGCTGCCAGACGGCGAAGACCGCGCCCTGCGGGTCGGCCAGCACGGCCATCCGACCCAGCTCGGTGACGTCGAAGCCCGGGGCGATGACCGTGCCCCCCGCCTCCACCGCCGCCGCGGCCACGGCGTCGGCGTCCTCCACCGACACGTAGGAGAGCCAGGCGGGCGGCACCCGGGCCGCGCGCTGCTCGGGGAGCTGCGGCGCGATGCCGGCGACGGCGTGGCCGCCCAGGCTCATGACGGCGTACCCGCCGTGCTCCGGGTCCCCGGGCTCACCCTCCCAGCCGAGCAGCGACCCGTAGAAGGCGCGGGCGCCGTCGGGGTCGGTGGTGCTCAGGTCGGCCCAGCAGAAGAGCCCCGGCGCGTATTCGGTCCGCTCACCCACGGGGGCGAGGATACCCACCGCGTGGCCGCGGATACCATCGCGCGATGGGGCGCGGGGGCTGGATCCGGCGGGTCGGGCCGTGGGTCGGTATCGGCACGAGCCCGGCCGCCCTCATGACCGGCGGCGGTGTCGGCGAGGGGCTGCGCGGCTGGGAGCTGGTGGCGGCCCTCGTGGTGGGGGTGGCCGTGCTCGCGGCCATCGCGATCGGCCAGGGGCTGCTGGGCCAGCGGACCGGGATGACGCTCGGCGGGCTCACCGCGGGTCCCCTCGGCGCGCTCGGCAGCCGCCGCAGCTCCTCCGTCGTGATGCTCCTGATGATGGTCGGCTGGTTCGGCGTCAACGTCGGCGTGGCCGGCGTCGCCGTGGCGCGGCTCGTGGGGATCCCGGACGTGACCGGCGTGGTCGTGTTCGCCGTCCTCATGCTCGGGGTGGTCGCGTTCGGCCTGGGCGCCCTGTCGTGGTCGGCGCTCGCCGCGGGCCTCGCGACGACGGGCCTCGCGGCCTACGGGCTCCACCTCGCGTTCGAGGGGCACGACGTGACCCTGTCCGGCGGCGCGGCCGGGAGCGAGCCGATCTCCTTCGCCGCGGCGGTCGCCCTGGTGGTGGGGTACGGCGCGGCCTTCTCGCTCCGCACCCCCGACTTCACCCACGACCTGGCCCGGCCCAGGCAGGTCGTCTGGTGCGCCCTGGCGGGGCTGGTCGTCCCCGTTCTCGCGTTCACCCTGGCCGGCGCGGCCCTCCAGGCGGTCACCGGGACCTGGGACCTGGCCGACGTGCTGCGCGACCTGGGGTCGTCGGAGGTGGCCTACCTGTTCGTCGCGCTCGGCTTCACCGGCTCCGTGCTGACGAACATCTGGTCCGGGGCGCTTTCACTTACGGATACGCTGCCGAACGTCCCTCATCGCGTTGCGCTCGTGACGATGACCGCGATCGGATCCGTCGTCGCGGCGGGGGGTTTCGACGAGCTCATGCTCCCCTGGCTCACCGTGATGGCCCTGGCGGCCCCCGGACTGGTCGCCGTCTGCGCCATCCACGCGCTCCGCGGGGGACCCGAAATAGCCGGGTGGGGAAGTACGGGACTGTACTGCTGGGGGGCCGGATTCGCCTGCGGAATCGCTCTCTACCTGGCAGGCTCTGCTCTTGCGCTTCCTGCGGCGGCCGCCGTACCCGCCATCGGGTACTGGTTCCTCGGCCGGCCGGGACGCGGGAAATCTTCGTACGCGAATGCGGGGGGCTGAGGTGGCGATCGATCAGGCGCGGAGTACCCGGGGCGGGGCCGTGGGCCTCGACACCCACGGAATCGAGGCGGAGGGCACCATCTGGTGGAACCTCCCGCCGGCCGCGCTGTACGAGCACGCCCTCGCGGCGGGTGACGCCGAGATCGCCGAGGGTGGTCCCCTGGTCGTCTCGACGGGCGCCCACACGGGCCGTGCCCCGAAGGACAAGTTCGTGGTCGAGGAGCCCGGGTCGAAGGACCGCATCTGGTGGGGCTCGGTCAACCAGCCGATCGCCGAGGACAAGTTCGAGAGCCTCCGCGACCGCCTGCGGGAGCACCTGTCCGGCCAGCCGAACCTGTACGTGATCGACGCCTTCGCGGGTGCCGACCCCAAGCAGAAGCTCGCCGTGCGCGTCGTGTCCGAGAGCCCCTGGCACGCCCTGTTCGCGCAGACGATGTTCATCGTCCCGTCGGACGAGGAGCTCGAGGTCCACCAGCCCGAGGCGTTCGTCTACCACGCCCCGAGCTTCAAGGCGGACCCCGCCGCCGACGGCACCCGCATGCCGAACTTCGTCCTGCTCCACCCGACGAACCAGGAGATCGTGATCGGCGGGACCTATTACGCCGGCGAGATCAAGAAGTCGATCTTCACCCTCATGAACGACCGCCTGCCGAACAACGGCGTGCTGTCGATGCACTGCTCCGCCAACGTCGGCGCCGACGGCCGCGTGGCCGTGTTCTTCGGCCTCTCCGGCACCGGCAAGACGACCCTCTCCACCGACTCGGAGCGCCCGCTCATCGGCGACGACGAGCACGGCTGGGGCGAGGACGGCGTCTTCAACATCGAGGGCGGCTGCTACGCGAAGGTCATCAACCTCTCGCCCACGGGCGAGCCGGAGATCTACGCGACGACCCGCAAGTTCGGCACGGTGCTCGAGAACGTGGTGATGGACCCCGTCACCCGCCGCCTCGACCTCGACGACAACTCGAAGACCGAGAACACCCGCGCCGCCTACCCGCTGGCCTCCATCCCGAACATCGTGGAGGACAAGCGCGCCGGCCACCCGTCGTCGATCATCATGCTCACGGCCGACGCGTTCGGCGTGCTGCCCCCCATCGCCAAGCTCTCCCCCGAGGAGGCGATGACGATGTTCCTCGCCGGCTACACCGCGAAGGTCGCCGGCACCGAGGTGGGCGTCGTGGAGCCCGAGGCGACGTTCTCCGCGTGCTTCGGCGCGGCCTTCCTGCCGCAGTCCCCGGCCGTCTACGCCGAGATGCTCGGCGAGCGGATCGCGCGCTACGGCGTCTCGACCTGGCTCGTGAACACCGGCTGGAGCGGCGGCCCGTACGGCGTCGGCTCCCGGATGCCGATCGCCGCGACCCGCGCGATCGTCCGCGCCGCCCTCTCGGGCGACCTGGACGACGCGGAGACCCGGACCGACGAGAACTTCGGCTTCCAGGTCCCCGTCGCCGTCGCCGGCGTGGACGGCAAGCTGCTGGACCCGCGTGGCACCTGGTCCGACGGCGCCGCCTACGACGCCTCGGCGAAGAGCCTCGCCGGCCGCATCCAGGAGCACGCCGCCAAGATGCGTGCGTAGCAGCGTGACCCCCTCCGGCGTGGCACCCGCCACGCCGGAGGGAGCGTTTCGCATCGTCGCCTGGAACTGCCAGGGGGGATGCGCGACCCCCCTGGCCGCAGCAAGCCCTCAGTAGGCGTACACCTCGACCCGGTAGCCGTCGGGGTCGGTCACCTGGACGCGGGCGGGGCCGTCCGGCGACCACTCGGTCTCGGTGAGGCCGGCGGCCCGGAAGCGCTCGCGGGCGGCGTGGACCTCGGCCGCGTCGGCCGCTCGGAAGCCGAAGTGGTTCGTCCGCGGCAGGTCCTGCGGCACGGCCCCCTCGCTGAGGGCGAGGAGCGTGCTGCCGGCGGGGTCGCCGAGGATCAGCAGGTGCGGGTCGTCGTGGACCCGCTCGGTCAGGCTGAAGTGCGCGCCGTAGAAGGCGGCCGAGCGCTCGCGGTCCGCGACGGTGAGGGCGACGTGGTCCAGGCGCACGGCCGCGGCCTCAGGTCCCCCCGAACTCCGGGGAGCGCCGCTCCCGGGCGGCGGCCAGGCCCTCCGCCAGGTCGTCGGAGGCGAAGGCGCGACGGCGGAACGAGTCCGCCGTCTCCTCCACCAGCTCCCAGGGGGCGCGGTCGGTGATCGCGTCGACGATCGCCCGGGTCCCCTCGACGGCGAGCGGCGCCGAGGCGGCGACGGCGCGGGCGGACTCCAGGGCGGCGTCCCACAGGCCGGGGCCGTCCACGACCTCGTCGACGAGCCCGAGCGACAGCGCCTCGTCGGCCTCGACGGGCGCGCCGGTGAGGAAGAAGCGGCGCGTCGCGCCGGGGCCCATCGCGGCGACGAAGCGGCGCAGGCCGTCCGGGGCGTAGACCACCCCGATCCGCGCGGCGGGCATCGCGAAGCGGGCGCCGCGGGCGGCGATGCGCCAGTCGCAGGCGATCGCCAGCTCGAGGGCACCGCCCACGGCGGCGCCGTTCAGCACGCCGATGACCGGCCGCGGGCAGGCGGCGATCGCGCGTGCGGCGCGGCCGAGGCGGCGCTCGCCGGCCTGCACGAGGGCGGGGAGCTCCTCCACGGCGCCGTCGGACAGGTCGAGGCCGCTCGAGAAGTGCCGGTCGCCGGCGCCGGTCAGCAGGACGACGCGTGCCTCCGCCGCGGGACGGCCCTCCAGTAGGCTCACCAGGTCGTCGAGGATCGTCTCGTCGAGTGCGTTCGCGCGGGCCTCGTTCGCGATCCTCGCGACCAGCACGTCGCCGTCCTGCTCGACCAGGAGGCGACCGGAGGAAGGGGTCTCAGCTGGCATCGGTCCTCGTCATCGGGGCGGGCGCGGTCGGCACGTACTACGGGGCGCTGCTCGCCCGCGCGGGCCACGACCTGACGCTGGTGGCCCGTGGGGACCACCTGGCCGCGATGCGCCGCAGCGGGACGGCGATCGTACGCGAGGCCGACGGCTCCCGCTGGGAGGTGCCCGTCCGGGCCCTCGAGACACCCGAGGGCCCGTCGCCGGATCTGGCGATCGTCACCACCAAGTCGCACCACACCGAGGACGCCGCCCGGGCGCTCGCGCCCGTCGTCGGCCCCGAGACGCCGGTGCTCTCCCTGCAGAACGGCGTCGAGAACGTCGGCCGGCTCGCGTCGGTGCTCGGCGCCCACCGCGTCCTCGGCGGCATCGCCTTCGTCGGCCTGCGCGTCGAGGAGCCCGGCACCGTCCACCACGAGGCCGAGGGCTGGGTGCGGATGGGCGACCCCGCCGGCACCACCGACCTCGCCCGTGGGGTCCACGACCTGCTGGAGCGCGGCGGCTGGGACATCACGCTCTCCGAGCGGATCGTCCACGACCAATGGCACAAGCTGCTCTGGAACGCCGGGTTCAACGCGATCTGCGCCGTCACCGGGGCCACGGCCGGCGAGTCGCTCGCAACGCCCGGCTCCGAGACCCTCGTGCGCGAGGCGATGTGGGAGGTCGTGGCGGTCGCGTCGCGGCACGGCGTCATGCTCACGGCCGAGGACGTGGACGGGATGGCCGCGCCCAACGACGAGCTGCGCGACTACCACCCCTCCACGGCCCGCGACCTCCACGCCGGCAAGCCCCTGGAGCGCGACGCGCTCTGCGGGTTCCTCGCCCGCGAGGGCACCGCGCTCGGCGTGCCCGTGCCGGTCAACCGCGTGCTCGACGGCCTCCTCGCGCTGCAGGAGGATCGCCGCGCGGCGCGCGGTGAAGGTTTTCACCGCAACACGTAAGCACTCCCTAAGAGGGCCCATCTGAGCGCGAAAGCGCCCTACCGTGCCCGCCAACGACCAACCCGGACCATGGGGGGACACCAATGAAGCGGCCTCGGAACTGGTGGGCGGGGATCGCCGCAGGGCTCACGCTCGGCGTCGCCGGCGTCGTCGCGATCGACCAGGCGAGCGACAGCGCGTCGGCCCAGTCGCGCGTGACGGTCAGCGCGGAGCAGCTCAAGATCAACCAGCGCATCTCGCAGGCGGCCGTGCGCCGCTCCAACGAGTCGCTCGATCTGCTCGACCCGGTCCGCAAGAGCGGCGCCAACGACGACGCCCCGGGCTGGGGCACCGCGCAGATCCGCGACGGCGCGGTCACCTCCGCGAAGCTCGACACCGCCGTCCGCGAGGCCCAGCCGCGCTGGGCCGTGGTCGCCCCCACCACCGGCGCGCTCGTGCGCGGCAAGGGCGTCACCACCTCCGCCAAGCTCGCGACGACGGGCTTCTACACGGTCACCTTCGACCGTGACGTCCGCACCTGCGCGGTCCAGGCCACGATCGCCGCCGCCGACTCCACGGTGACGCCGGTGGGCCAGGTGAGCGCGTGGAGCACGCCCAACACGCCGAACTCGGTCACGGTGCGCACCGCGGCCGACGACGCCGTCTCGGGCATCCCCGAGGACGTCAACAACCTGCCGTTCCACGTCACCGTGGTCTGCTGACAACGGGCTGGTTGCGAACTCTAAGAGGGGCGTAAGAGTCCCGTGATCGCTACGCCGCGCGCCCCGGCGCGCGGCGTAGCGTCGCCCCCACTGCAAGCGCGGACAGGGGGTCGGCGATGGTGGAGGCATTCAAGGGACGCTGGTGGATCGGCGTCACCGCGGGCGTTGCGCTCGGGCTCGGTGGACTGGTGGCCGTCGAGGCGGCGACCGACGAGGCGAGTGCACAGCGCCCCGTCGCGGTCACCGCGCAGCAGCTCAAGATCAACCAGAAGATCTCCCAGGCGGCGGTCAAGCGCAGCAACGACGCGCTCACCCGCATCGGGGCGATCGAGGCCCACCCGACGCTCTTCGCCGTCTCGAGCGGCGCCGTCGGCTCCAACCTCGTCCGCGGCAACGGCGCGGTCTCGTCCCAGCGCGTGGACGAGGGCAACTACCGCGTGAAGTTCACCCGCGACATCAGCGCCTGCTCGTGGACCGGCATCCCGGCCACGGACGCGCCGCCGGTGCCGGACGCCACGTCGGTGCGCATCGCGCTCGACACGACCGACGCCGCGCGCACCCAGCTCGTCGTGCGGACGGCCAACCCGGCCGGCGCGCCGCTCAACAGCGCGTTCCACATTCAAATCGTCTGCTGAGAGAGCGACCGGGGGAGGCGCGCCGCGCCTCCCCCGCACGGTCTAGGCGCCGAGGGCGGCCTCGGCCAGGATGCGCTCTACCACCTCGTCGAAGCCGAGACCCGCGGCCTCGGCGGCCTTCGGCAGCAGGCTCGTGTCGGTCATGCCGGGGATCGCGTTGATCTCCAGCACCCAGAGCCGCTCCTCCGGGTCGAGGATCATGTCCACCCGGCTGACGCCGCGGCAGCCGAGCGCCCGGTAGCAGTCGATGGCCACGCGGGCGGCCTCCTGGGCCACGTGGTCGGGCAGGCGGGCCGGGGCGACGAGGTCGGTGAGGCCGGGCGTGTACCGGGCCTCGAAGTCGTAGAAGTCGCGCTCGATCGGGATGGCCTCGACCACCGGCAGCGCCCACGGGTCGGCGGTGCCGAGCACGGACACGGCCAGCTCGCGCCCCGGGACGAACCGCTCCAAGAGCACCCGGTCGTCGTAGGAGAGCGCGCTCATCAGGGCCGCCGGGATCTCGCCGGGCTCGTGGGCCACGGAGATGCCGAGCGCCGAGCCCTGCTTCGCCGGCTTCACCACGAGGGGCAGGCCGAGCCGCTCGCGGATGTCCGTGAGGGCCTCGCCGGCGCCGAGCTCGCGGAACGCGTCCTGCCGGAAGGCGTAGGACGGCGGGGTCGCGATGCCGGCCGCGTCGAAGTGGGCCTTCGCGACGACCTTGTCCATCGCCCGCTCGCACGCCAGCACGCCGGGGCCGGTGTACGGGATCTCCAGGATCTCGAGCAACTCCTGCACGGTCCCGTCCTCGCCGCCGCGCCCGTGGAGGGCGAGGAAGGCGGCGTCGGGACGCTCCGTCCGCAGGGTGCGGACGAGGTGCTGGTCGACGTCGACCTCGAGCACGTCGTGGCCCAGGCGCCGCAGCGCGGCCTCGGCGTTCGCGCCCGAGCGCAGGGAGACCTCGCGCTCCAGGGAGCGCCCGCCCTTCAGCACCGCGACCCTCATCCGATGTCACCACCGAGGGCGCGGTGCAGGTCGGTCATCTCGGCGACCGCGAGGCCCAGTCGCCGGACGCCCTCGCTCAGCACCGCCTCGGGGACGCCGGAGAAGTTGAGCCGCATCGAGTTGCCGCCGCGGCCGTCGAGGAACGCCCCGCGGCCCGGCACGAACGCGACCTGGTGCTTCTCGACCGCGGCCGCCAGCAGGTGGGTCGTGTCGAGGTACGACGGGAGCGTCGCCCACACGAACAGGCCCCCCTCCGGGCGCGTCCAGGTGGCCTCGGGCGGCAGCTCCTCCTCCAGCGCGCGCAGCAGGGCGTCGCGGCGGGAGCGGTAGATGTCGTTGAGCTTCGCGACGTAGTCGAGCCAGTCGTAGCGGCGCAGGTACTCGACCACGAAGCGCTGCGAGATCGTGGAGGAGCAGAGGTCCGCCGCCTGCTTGCCCAGGTTCATCTTGCGGAGCACCGCCGCCGGGGCCGCCACCCAGCCCACGCGCGCGCCCGGCGAGAGGATCTTCGAGAAGGTGGAGAGGTAGATGACCCACCCGGCGCCCTGGTCCAGCTCCCACAGGGTCGGCAGCGGCTCGCCCTCGAAACGGATCATCCCGTAGGGGTTGTCCTCCACGATGAGCAGCTCGCGCTCGTGGGCGATCTCGATGAGGCGCTCCCGCCGCTCGAGCGACATGGTCACGCCGCCCGGGTTGTGGAAGTTGGGGATGGTGTAGAGCAGCTTCGGGGGACGGCCCTCCGCATGGAGGCGGTCGAGCACCTCCTCCACGAGGTCCACGCGCAGGCCGTCGTCGTCCATCGGGACGTGCTCGACCCTGGCCTCGTAGGTCGTGAAGCAGGGGACGGCGCCGGGGTACGTGGGGCCCTCGGCCAGGATCGTGTCGCCCGGGTTCACGAACGTGCGGATGGAGAGGTCGATGGCCTGCTGCCCGCCGCTCGTGATCATGATGTCGTCCACCCCGGCGCGGGCGCCGACGTGCCCCATGATCTCCACGATGCGCTCGCGCAGCTCCAGGAGCCCCTCGGTGGGCCCGTACTGGAGGGCGGCGGCCAGGTGGTCGCGCGCGACGACCTCCACCACCTCGTCGAACATCTCCCGCCCGAAGGACTCGGTGTTCGGGAACCCGCCGGCCAGGGAGATGATGTCCGGGCGCTCCGCCAGCGACATGAGGTCGCGCATGACCGACGACACGATGCCGGCGGCACGCGAGGCGAACCTGCTGTCGTAGCGCGCGGAGTCTCCGGGTGTGAGGGCGCTCTCGTGCATCCGGGGCCGCGGCGGTGGTGTCCGCTGGTGCGTCGGGTCTCCCTCGGGGGGGTGCATGACGATCACGTCCAGTGTAGGGCGCCGGGCGCGCCGGGCGAACCCGGGGGGCGGGAGGGGCTCTGGTACCATCGCGGGCCGTGCCGACCCGGTCCGCCCCGCCACCGGCCGCGCTGCCACAGCCCCGTGTGCTGCGCGTGCCGAACATCCGCGATGCGGGCCGTGACGACTGGCATCAGCTCCTGCGCTTCTGCGTGGTCGGGGCGTCGGGCTACCTGGTCAACCTGGCCGTGTTCACGGCGCTCGTCTACGGGCTGGACGCGCATCACGCGCTTGCCGCCATCGGCGCCTTCTGCGTGGCCTGGACCAGCAACTTCGTCTTCAACAAGTTCTGGACCTTCCGGCAGCACGGCCTCTCGGCGGTGCAGCAGGGGGCGCGGTACCTCGCGGTCAGCCTCGTCGCGCTCGGGCTCAACCTGATCCTCCTGGAGGTGCTGGTGCGCGCCGGGACCCCGGAGATCCTCGCCCAGGCCATCGCGATCGCCGCCGTCATGCCGGTGAACTTCCTGCTCAACCGCCGCTGGTCCTTCCGGTAGGGCGTATGGGCGGCGCGCGAGGGGCCTGCGCGGCCCTCTTCGCCGCCCTCGTCCTGGCGGCGGCGGCGGGACCCGCCCTGGCGGCGCCGGTCGCGGAGCCGACCCCCTCGGAGGCCTCGGGGGCCGCCTTCGACCTGGTGCGCGCGGTGGCCGACCGCGCCACCGAGATCCAGAAGGCGCTGCGGGAGCCGGCGAAGGACCGGAAGGCGTCGCTCACCGACGACGAGGTCACCGCCATCGCGGAGACCTCCGGCGAGCTGCACGACTGGATCGACGGGATCGAGATCTCGCGCACGGCCGTCTCCTACGACGCCGACAAGCGCGAGCACACCTACTTCGCGGTCTCGGAGGACGCCGACGGCGACGAGACCGTCGAGGCCCAGGTCCTCGTCTCGGACGAGAGCGGCGAGATCACCGAGGTCCGCACCGGCCCGCAGGTGGCCTGGATGATGGCCCGCGGGTACGAGGGCGCCTTCGGCCGCGCGATCAACCGGCCGGCGATCTGGCTGTCCCTGTGCGCCCTGTTCCTGCTGCCGCTGCTGCCCTTCCTGCGCCCGCGGAGGCTGCTGTCGTGGCGCACCCTGGACCTGCTGGTGCTGCTGTCCTTCGGGATCTCGCTCATCTGGTTCAACCGCGGCGAGATCTTCACCTCGGTGCCGCTCACGTATCCGCCCATGGTCTACCTGGCGCTGCGGCTCGCCTGGATCGCGGTGGCGCGGGTGCGCGCCGCCCGCCCGGACGCACCCGACCCGCCGCCCGGCCCCCGCCGGCCGGTGCTCGGTTCGTCGACCCCCACCTGGCTGCTGGTGTCGCTGCTCGCGGTCACGCTCGCGCTGCGCTTCGGCCTCAACGCCTTCGACTCCAACGTCATCGACGTCGGGTACGCCGGGGTGATCGGCGCCGACCGCATCGCCCACGGCACCACCCCCTACGGGAACATGCCGAGCGACTGCGGCTCCTGCGACACCTACGGCCCGCTCAACTACATGCTCTACGTGCCGTTCGAGCTGGCCGAGCCGTGGACGGGGAAGTGGGACTCGCTGCCCGCCGCGCACGGCGCCGCGACCCTCTTCGACATCCTCTGCATCGCCGGGATGCTCGTGCTGGGCTGGCGGATCGCGGGCCTGCGGATGGGCATCGGCCTGGCGCTCGCGTGGTCGGCGTTCCCGTTCACCGGCTTCGCCCTCGCCACGAACTCGAACGACTCGCTCGTGGCCGCGACCCTCATCTGGGGCCTCGTGGTCGCGCGACATCCCGTGGGCCGCGGCCTGATGCTCGGCCTCGCCCTCGCCACCAAGTTCGCCCCGGCGATCCTCCTACCGCTCTGGAGCCGCCGCCCGTTCCCGCGCCCGGCGCCGGGACGCCAGCTGCTGCCCTTCGTCGGCGGGCTGGCGATCGGGGCCGCCCTCACCGGCTGGGTGCTGCTGCTCGACGGTGACGACGGGGTGCGGGCGTTCTGGTCGCGTACGATCGGCTACCAGCTCGGCCGCGACTCGCCGTTCTCGATCTGGGGCCAGTACCCCGGGCTGCGACCGGTGCAGATCGGGCTGATGGCGCTGGTGGCCGTCGCGGCGCTCGCCGTGCTGCGGTGGCCCCGGCGGCTGGACATGCTCACCATGACCGCGCTCTCGGGCGCCCTGCTGATCGGGATCGAGCTCACCGTCACGCACTGGTTCTACCTCTACATCCCGTGGTTCCTGCCGTTCGCGCTCGTGGCGATGATCCCCGAGTGGCCGCCGCCCGTGCGCGCCGCGCGCCCGGAGCCCGAGGACGCGCCGCCCCCGGTGGCCGCCGCCGAGCCCGTCCCGGTGGTGGCGACGTGATGCGGACCGAGCGGGCACTGCCCGCCGCCTGCGTGGCGCTCGCCGTGTTCGTCTGGGCGGTGCCGCTGCAGCTCGGCGTCTACGCGAACGCGGTCATCTCGGACATCCCCGTGTACCAGCGGGCATACGACGCGATCGCGGCCGGAAGCATCCCGTACAAGGACTTCTCGCTGGAGTACCCGCCGCTCGCGGGTGCCCTGTTCTGGCTGGCCGGGGCGCTGCCGGGGCCGTACTACGTGACGTTCTCGGTGCTCATGTGCCTGGCGCTGTGCGCCACGGTGCTCGGGGTGATCGCCCTCGCCCGGGCGAGCGGCCTGGACGTGCGCCGCCAGGCCGTCGCCGGCGCGCTCACGGCGATCTCCCCGCTGCTCATCGGCAACCTGGTGGAGACGCGCTTCGACCTCGCCCTGGCCGCGCTCGTCGTCTGGATGCTCTGGGCCGCCGTGACCGAGCGCTGGTGGCTCATGTGGGGGCTCCTCGCCGCCGCGACGCTGATGAAGCTGGTCCCGCTCGCGCTCGTGCCGGTGCTGCTGCTGTGGCAGCGCCACCGTGGCCTGGGACGGCGGGCGGTCGCGGGGCTCGCCGCCTGCCTGGGCGCGATCGTCGTCGTGATGCTGCCCTTCGTGGTCATGTCCCCGTCGGGGACCTGGGACCTGCTGCAGTACCATCTCGACCGTCCCCTCCAGGTGGAGGCGACGGGCTCCGCGTACCTGCTGGGCCTCCACGCCCTGGCCGACATCCCGGTGACCGTCGAGAACTCCTTCGGCAGCCAGGGCCTCTCCGGGACGGGGCCCGCCGTCATCGCCGGCCTCTCGACGCTCGCCCTGGTGATCGTGCTGGTCGCCGTGGCCTGGGCCTTCTGGGTCGGCCTGCACCGCGCCCGGTACCCCGGGGACGCGCGCCTGTTCGTCGCGGCGTCGGCCACCACGATCGTGGCGCTGCTCGTGTGCGGGAAGGTGCTGTCCCCGCAGTTCCTGGTCTGGTTGCTGCCGGTCTGCTTCGTCGTGGCGGGCCGCTACGGGGGCGCCGCCGCCGGCCTCTCCGCCGCGGCCATGCTCCTCACGTTCGCGTACTTCCCGCACCACTACTGGGACCTCGTGGCGCTCGACACGCCGTGGATCGCCGTGCTGGTGCTGCGCGACAGCGTGCTCATCGCGCTGCTCGCCGCCTGCTGGCCGCG
>VFQR01000500.1_pt1 | contig 51943 bp, 44 predicted proteins | sample 3512321 | NCBI WGS metagenome assembly VFQR01 (sample SAMN10412374, study PRJNA504923) | tailings metagenome | isolation source: Relicate 3 Philex TSF1 revegetated site | place: Philippines: Tuba, Benguet | collected 2017-08-29 | reverse complement strand
TAGGGTACGATCGACCTTAGCCTCGCAATCTGACTGGTAGATTTGCGGGGTTAGCTGTCTGTTGGTGTTGGTAGCACCTTCAGGCAGCGCTAAAGTTCTCGAGTTCTGTATGGTCACCGCTCTGCTGAACGGCTTAACGTAAAACACTACTGATACAAAAGCTCCCCGTCAACCGTATAGCAGCAGGAACGTTTTAGAGCGGCGCGGTTTTATGCCCTACCTTTAGGGCAGGCGTCAAAATGTAACGTCATGAGCCCAAGCACGCGCACCTAGCGAAATGGAAGATATATGGAGCTTCGCTGCCTATTTACCTAGGTTAGGGCTATTATGCAGACTACTCGCTGCCCATCTACCCCACAGATGGAATTAGGCTGTAAGTAATCTGCCTATCCACTATATAGAGGGAGTTAGGCAAATAGGAGCAATTTAATAAGTTATCAGGCTGCTCCAGCTTCATGTGGTATGTAACCCAGTTTCTATTCATAGCAGCTTACAGGGTGATAAGTCACAGTTGAGCTTAGTAATAACTACTTAGGCTGAGAATAAGGAATCTGAATGGCTCGTAGGACGCTTCACATAATGGTCAAGAGGCGGTTCTACTGCCCAAACACTGATAAATAGACACCATCACCGTCTTCTAATCATGATTTTTTTTAACAAGTTGCGATCATGTAATTACTTAATCTAGGACAGGCATAGTCAGCCGTCGATTTTTGGCTATGATTGATGAGCCACGTTATGGCATATATTGTAGCGGAACGCATCTGGAATACTTGTAGAGTTGTCTAATTGTTAGTACCTGGAATTTCTAGTTATGCTGCTAGGAGAACGTTTGAACTCAAGTGAATTAAAGTCATTTTCAATTTATGGCTTATTTGGCTTTAAAGATATCAAAATTCCTTTTGATAAAGAAGCAGTTATCCTTATCGCAGAAAACGGTTCTGGTAAAACCACAATTCTTAACGCATTGTATTACTCAATTTCCTGTAAATTTCACAAGCTTAGTGCAATAGATTTCCGCTCCATAGTTCTTGAATTTGCATCTGGCGTGAGTGTTGAAATCAAAAAAAATGACCTAAAGTCATTTTATCAACGTGATCTTTTTGAATATATTTCTTTGTTAAGACCATTCTTGCCTAGCAGAGAAATAGAGGTGCTACGAAGAGAAGCACGTAGAAGTTCTGAATCGTTTCGTGGGCGACTGCTGGATGCTATGAACAGGTATCCTATACCCTCCAAATACTACTCTATCTTAGAGGAGATGGAGTTGAGAGTTAGAATTGGACAGGAAGCAGATCCAAAAGGTAAAGTTGATAAGATTAGATCAACCATTCAGGAAAACCTAAATGAATCTATTCTATATTTTCCAACTTATAGAAGAATCGAAGAAGATCTTAAAAATTTAGGTTATGAAGAAGAGAAGTTTGAACGTTTAAGCCTTGGTGAGGGAGAAGGTAAACTTATCCAATTCGGAATGGATGACGTTATTAGCAAGCTTGATGAAATTAAAACTGCCATAAAAAATTCAGCACTTAATCTTTTCTCAAAAGTTACAGGTGAAATTTTAACTCAATTCATTGAGGGCATTGAAATTACCCAGGAAATGAGAGACAGTATTCAACCTGATACTTTGAATATAGTTTTGAGTCGTGTTGGGGAGAAAAATATATCAAGATCAGATAGAAAAAGAATTGAGGAAATGGTGAGTTCAGGAGAAATAAATTCTCCTCAACATGAGCAACTTGTCTATTTTTTGTCAAAATTAGTTGGTTTGTATGAACAGCAAAAAGAGAAAGATGATTCGATTAATCAATTTACTTCAATATGTAATGAATACTTGAATAAAAAACGCATTGTTTATGATGAGGCTAACGTAGAGATATCTATAGTGCAAACTAGAAGTAACAACCCAATCGATATTAGGAATTTATCGTCTGGGGAGAAGCAAATTATGTCGCTCTTCTCAAAAATCTACCTGGAATCATCTGAAGAATTTATTCTTTTGTTTGATGAGCCAGAACTATCACTTTCTATTGAATGGCAAAAGCTTCTGCTTCCCGATATTTTGAAGTCTGGTAAATGCAAGCTTCTTTTGGCAGTTACTCATTCCCCATTTATATTTGATAACGAGCTTGATCTCAATGCTAATGATCTTGATACATTTGTGCGTGAGGAATAGATGTCAGTAGATAAGTTGAGGAATTCACGTGGTAAAGCAGTTGCTGTATTTGTTGAATTCACCAGATTGTATAAGCAGTACGAAACAGCATTTTATTGCTTCTTCGAGGGAGAAGATAGTAAATATTATGGAATCAGAATAAGGAATATTGTTAGACCAGAAAAAGATATATATCTCAGATGCAGTGGGAAAGAAGGAGTTTTAGGAATTTATAGGATGTTGTCATCGCGGCAGCATTACGTTAATGCTAAAACTGCTTACTTTGTAGATAAAGATTTCGACGAATCAATCTATGAAAAGGGCATGAATTCAATATATGAGACTCCGTGCTATTCGGTAGAAAATTTTTATACTTCAGCTCAGTGCTTCTCTGAAATTTTGCGGAGTGAGTTCAAACTCACAGAATCAGATGAAAACTTTGAACGATGCATTTCTCTTTACACTAAACTCCAAGGAGAATTCCATAATTCAGTTGAGCTTATAAATGCGTGGGTTGCTTGTCACAGAGAGAAGTCTAGTCAATTGAACATTTCTGATCTTAGTGTCTCGCGTTTTGTTCGTATCGATTTGAACCAAGTTGTAGCAATGTATACAATTGATGATCTCTACAGTATGTTTCCTAACATACCTATGATTTCACAACAGGAAATAGATGAAAAGAAAGCTGAATTGTCGGCTAAAACGCGGCAGAAAAGTTTTAGAGGAAAGTTTGAAATTGAATTTTTGTTGGCAGTTTTACAGAAACTCACAAATGAAGCCAATCAGGGAACTTATCCCTATTTCACTCGTAAAGTAAAAGTTGTGCTGTCGTTAGCAAGGAGAACAATTATTTCTGATTTGTCTCAGTACGCCGATACCCCAGACTGTCTTTATAGTTATCTCGAGTCCTTCCGCTCTACTTCATAAGTTGCGGTGTCAACTTTTCGTTCTGCAGAAATATAAGGATAGGTAAGAGAAGCAAACACCGTATGGCAAAGAAGCCCAATAATTCAAATATAGTGGACTGTTGAAAGCCGCTGGTGCTGAGTTCAAGATTGTCTGCCGCCGCTAATTTGAGCCGTTAGAAGAAAGTTTTGCTTCAAGTCTAGAACTTTAGTCCCAGGGTCTTTAGAAGGCGTCTTATACCCCCAACCGCTGCAAACGATACAGGCTCGAATACAACCCCTCCCGCGCCAGCAGCTCATCGTGGCTGCCCTGCTCCACCAGCTCACCATGCTTGAGCACGAGAATGCGATCGACATTGCGAATCGTTGAAAGGCGATGGGCAATAATAATTGCCGTGCGCCCCTCCAGTAGCCGCTCAAGCGCCTCTTGAATCATCGCCTCGGTGCCCACATCCAGGTTGGCCGTGGCCTCATCTAGCACCAAAATCCCCGGATCGCGAATCGCCGCTCGGGCAAAGGCCAGCAGCTGCTTCTGCCCCCCCGAGAGATTTGTGCCCCGCTCCCGCAGCTCGGTGTTGTAGCCCTGGGGCAGCTCCTCAATCAGCCCGTGAATATTGGTCTTTTTCGCCGCCTCAACCACCGCCTCCAGGGGATATTCCTCCCCCAGGGTAATGTTGCTCTTCACATCCCCAGCGAAGAGAAAGCCATCCTGCAAAATTACCGCCATGCGCCGCCGCAGCTCCGCCTGGGGCAGGTTACGAATATCGACCCCATCCAGCAAAATCGCCCCCTGGTTGATGTCGTAGAGCCGACACAGCAGCCGAATGATCGAGCTTTTGCCCGCCCCCGTCGGCCCCACCAGTGCCACCTTTTCGCCGGGGCGAATGGTGAAGGTGAGGTCTTTAAGCACGGGCTCATCGGCCTTGTAGCCAAAGGTGACGTGGTTGAAGCGGATCTCGGAGGCCTTGGCGGGTGAGGGGGTGAGGGGGTGGGGGGGGGGGGAGGATGAGGGAGATGGGGAGGTGGGGGAGATGGATGGGTAGGTGGTGGGAAAAGTGGCTGAACTGCCGTTCTCTTCACCGAGCAATTCCTTCGCCCCGTTACTGCTGTCTCCGCCAAGCCCCATCGCCGCATCCCGACCTCCCCCATCTCCCCTCCCTTCCCCATCACTCCCTACCCCATCACCCCCCACTCCCTCACCCCCCACCCCCTCCGGGTCGCGAATCTCCACCGGCACGGTAAACAGGTCGGTAATGCGCTCCACGGCGGTGAGGCCGGCCTGGATGGCGGTAAATTTGTCGGCGAACTGGCGCAGGGGGTCGAAGAGGCGCTGGGCAAAGAGAATAAAGGTGGCCAGGGTGCCGAAGGTGAGGGCATCCTGCATGACCAGCAGGCCGCCGAGCCAGAGCACGCCGCCGATCGCCACCAGGGAGATCCACTCCAGCGTGGAGGACACCGCTGAGTCGTAGAAGATGGTTTTATCGACGGCGGTGATGTACTTCTTGTTGGTGTGGCGAAACATCTCAGCGTTGTAGCGCTCGCGGCGAAACAGCTGCACCACGTTGATACCCGCCACGTTTTCTTGCAGGGTGGCGTTGAGTTCGGAGAGGTGCTCGCGGGCTTTGTAGTTGGCCTTGCGAAACTGCTGCTGAAAGTAAATAATCAGCCAGGTGACGGGCAGCAGCAGCCCCAGCAGCATGAGGGCCAGTTGCCACTGCATAGTAAACATCACCACGATCAGCACCAGCATCGACACCACGTCGGTGATAATGCCCACCGCCCCGGTGGAAAACACGTCGCCCAGGGCATCGACATCGCTGGTGATGCGGGTGATCAGCTTGCCCACGGGGGTGCGGTCAAAGAAGCGCACCGCTAGAGAGGTGACGTGGGTAAACAGGTCGGTGCGAATATCGGCGGTGATATTTTGGCCCACGGCCTGCACCAGATAGCTCTGAAAGCCATCCAGCAGCAGGCGAATCAGCACGGTAACCACCAGTAGCCCCACGATTAAGTTCAGCCCGCCCTGGAGGGTGCGCCCCTCCAGGAAAAACATCACCGGCTCCTGGCGAATCAGGGAGATGGCCTGACCAATCAGCACGGGCTGGAGGGCATTCGACAGGGACAGGGGCACCAGCAGCACCAGCGGCGGCACCAGGGCCCCCCGGTGCTTGTAGATGTAGGGCCACATGCGCAAAAACAGCCGCCAGTCGCTGTCGGGGCGGCGGGTGGTGTCGTCGCTGGGCAGGGTAGAGGTCGCGGTCATGGGGGCGATGCAAAATTTGACGCAGCCTTCAGTTTAGGTCTGAATCGAGGCAAGTGGCAGAGTCTTCCCCCCCACTCGTCCACCCCTCACCCACCTAATTGCCGCAGCTCAGCACCGTGGCGGCGGGATTTTCTGCGATCGCCTGCTGCATGTTGGTGGGGTTGGGTCTGCCGAAGGTGCTGAGGGTCTGCACATCCTCGGGGGAGGGCACGGCCCCAGCCACCTCCTGCCCCAGGTCGCTGATATAGATCACCCGGTCGATGGTGAGCTGGCGCTGCTCCTGCTCGGCGTAGAGAGCGGCGTAGCGATCGCCCACCTGCTGCTGCCACTGGGCGGGGGCGCAGTAGCTGCGATCGATGATCACCGTCACCGCCGGGCCAGCCAGAAACTGGCGCACCCCCAGCCCCAGGCCAGCAAAGGCCAACCAGCCCAGGCCCAGGGTATAGATCAGTCGTTGGTTGGGGTTGCGCATGGGGACGGGTCGTAGAGCCTCAAAAACCGGGGAAAACGGTACAGGGTATAAGGTCTAAGGTATAGGGTATGGAGCGACACCTTGTACCCTATACCCTGAACCTCAAACCCCTAAAGATTAACCTGGAACAGATCCTTAAACAGGGTTTGCACGTTGTTGGGGGTGCCCTGCTGCACAGTGGATTCGCGCAGGGCGGCGATCGCCTGCAATTCGCCCTGGTTGACCTCACCGTAGGCGATCGGGTAAAAGCGCACGTCGCTGTGGGTCAAAATGTCTTGAACGGCGTCAAAGGTGTAGCCCCGGTTGACCTCGCCATCGCTGAGCAGCAGCAGGTAGTAGCGCCCGTTGGGGTCTTTTTCTTTTTGGGCCAGCAGGTCGGCGAGGCCCACCATGGCTCCGTCGTACATGGCGGTGGCTCCGTCGGCCCGCAAACTGTCCACGGTGGCCAAAAACTTCTGGTGCTGAAGCTGGTCAAAGGGGGCGAGGGGCAGGCGGCGGGCGGGTGTATCGGCAAAGGTGACGATGCTGACGTAGTTGCCCGCGTTGATCTGCCCGGCGGCGACCCGCAGCCCATCCTTGAGCGCCTGAATGCGCTCTCCTTCCATGGAGCCGCTGGTGTCGATCACCAGGGCCATGTAGACGGTGCGGCCCCCGTCTTTGCGCAGCTTCCAGTTTGACTGGGCGGCCAGCAGGGTCTCACCGTTGGGGAAGGGGGGCACCTGGTTGGCCTTCAGGTAGTCGGTTTCGACAAAGCCCTGCTGCTGGGCCAGGGTCTGCATTTCGGCGGACTGGGCAAAGGTGGCAAACCGCTCTAGGGCCGCCGCCTGCTGGGGTGTGTTCCAGTCAAAACCCACCAGGGGGTTGTTGTGGGGCACGCCAAAGGGCACAAACTCGGTGTCGCTAAAGCCGGGCACCTGCCGCAGGGCCAGGTAGTTCTGGTATTCCAGCGGGAAAGCCTGGAGGTTGCTCTGGTCGCGCAGGAACAGCTCTTGCAGGTCGAGGGTGGTGGGCGTGGTGATCAGCACCTGCTGCTGAAACTGGTCGAAGACCGAGTTGACCTGGGGGGTTTGCAGCTCGGCCACGGTGAGCTGACCGCCGTTTTGCTGGTGCCCCGCCGCCCGCCAGTAGAGGGTGTAGAGCAGGTTGAGGGCGGTGGAGCTGCTGTAGGGGTTGGGGTAGGCGACGGTGACTTCGCCCGAGGCGATCGCATTCAGCAGCCGGTCAAAGCTGACGGTGCCGTTTTCGGCCAGGCTGTCGTAGACGGGCTTGGGCAGCACCCAGCCCGCCGTGTTGGGCACCAGGCGATCGGCCACGGGCACGGTGCTCACCCCCTGGCTCTGCACCATGGCCACCCAGAGGTCGTTGGAGGGGCTGTAGCCCTGGGGCTGCACGGCCTTGGCCCCCAGCAGCCGAGCGGCGGTGCCCGAGGCCACCTGGCGCACCCCCACCTGAATCACTTCCCCCGAGGGCAGGGTCTCTTGCCGCTGGTTAAAGGCTTGGGCGACTTCTACCAGCCAGCGCTCGTTTTGGCGATCGACGTTGGCCTTCTCAGAGGAGCTGTAGATCTCGATGTAGGCGGTGTTGCCGCCGCCGGGCTGGGCCGCGTGCAGCGGAAAGGTGTTGACATCGGGCAGGGGGTCTTCGATCTGGTCGGTGGTGTAGCGGCTGGCCACCTCGTCGGCGATCAGGTCTTCGCCGATGTTGATTTTGGGCAAGACCGACCGCTCTAGGGCCTGACGAGCGCTCTCTACCGAGTCAACCTGGGCGGTGCCGTTGAACGCTCTTGGTGTGCAGTTCCACAGCAGCACGGCGCAGAGGCTGAGGAGGAAGAGGATGGGGGGGAGGCGGCGCATTGGGGGGAATGGGGGGTGGGGGAGGTGAGGGGGGGTTAGGGAAGTAGATACAGGGTGGGGCGGGGGGTTTCCTGAGGGTTTTTGGAAATTGGGGTTGGCGGTGTAGCGTGGGTCAAGCGCCCCAGGACTGGTTATATTCAGCAAGTTCTGGGGGGCGACCCACGGCTGAGGTTACGAGGGCTCTTGGTTGTCTTGGAGGATGGTTTTGTTGGCCTCGATCATGGTTTGCAGACGGTGGGGCAGGGTGCTGTCGGCGGCGGTGTCGAGGGTGGAGAGGGCGACCTGGTCTTGGAGCTGCTGGAGCTGGGAGTGGGTGGCGGCGAGGCGATCGCGGCTGGCGGACAGGCGCTGCTGGGCCATCTGTTGGTAGGCGGGGGTTTCGATCTGGTCGAGCACGGCCAGGCCGTCGGCTACCTGGCCCGAGAGGTCGAGCACGGTGTGCAGGGCTTCGAGCAGGTCTACTTGCAGCAGGGGGTCGCGATCGTAAATGCGGACGGCAAAGCGCTGGGACTCTGTGGCCCAGACCTGGACTTCGCGCCAGGCTTTTTGGGCCTTGGGGGGCACCCGCTGCCCCAGGGTACCCAGCTGACTGGCAAAGGTTTGGGCGTCAAGCAGATCGCCGCTGTTTGCCGTGGCTGCTCTGGAGCGAAAGCCCGCCGCCCAGCTGCTCACCATGGCCGCCGCCACGCCCGAGCCCGCCAGCACGGCCACGGGCTTTGGCCCTGCCAAAACTATCATCAGGGCGTAGCCCAGGGCGGTGCCCCCCAGCAGCAGATAGGTCTGGGGCAGCCCCCACAAGGTCGATTGGCGCATACCCATAGCCTGCTAAACCCGTTAACTAACGCTACTGTAGCCTAGGGCACCGTCAGCGTTCCACCCAGGGCGTTGATGGCGTCAGACAGCTGGGGTTCGGCGGTTTGAGTCGCTGCCACCAGCAGCAAAAATACCGATTCACCGCGCTGGCGGGCAAAGATTTTGCCGGTGATGGGCTGGGGCGGAGCGGCTCCCTGGCTGAGGCGACCCGTCCAGTTGATGCGGATGCCGCCGCCGGGGATGGGCTGCACATCGTCGCCCGCCACAAAGCCTTCCCCAGCGCCAAAGGTGCTCTCGGCGGCGGCCACCAGGGCGGCCTCAGGGGTCAGGGCCGAGGGCAGGGGGGCCACCGCCACGGTGTAGGCCAAACTGCCGTCCGCCGCCTGAAACAGCGGATTGCCCCCCGCCGAACTGACGCTGTAGCCCTCAAAAATACCGATCTGAAACCGGCCCTGGGGGTCTGCAAAGCTGCCGCTGACCATGGGCAGGGCCGGGGCTAGGGCTGGCGGTGGGGCGTTGGTCTGAGCTAAGGCATGATTTTTGACGATCGAGCCCGCCTGAGCCAGGCTGAAACTCACGAGTATGGCCACAATGGCTAAAAACAGTAGCCCCGTTCGCCGCGCTAGCCGCCCCATGGTGAATTCCTCAGAATGTCACCGCTAAGCATAGCAACCGCTGCCAATACCTGGCGCTTCTTCTATAGAATTTAACGGGCATGCCAAGATAGGGTATGAGGTACTGCGGTCGTTGCCATGCAAACCACCACGCTCTACAGCCAAGACTTCTATGCCTGGACTCATCGCCCTGATCGAGGCGATTGAATCGTTGGGCAGGCAGGAACGGCAAGACCTGCGGAGCCGCCTGGGGGTGCTGCTGGGGCATTTAATTAAGTGGCACTACCAGCCCGAGGCTCGCTCCAAAAGCTGGCGGGCCACCATTCGAGAGCAGGGTCGATCGAGAGACACCCCTGGAGCCTGCCCAGCTACCGCTGTCCTGCCCGTTCTCTGAGACGGAAATTTTTGCCGAGCCAGTAGAGCTGTAAAGCATTGACCTAAGGCGACTTCTGGAAAACTTTTTTCCTGGTGGTGGGCATTGCCCACCCTACGGTGGTTGCAGTCGCCGGGTAGAGCGGGGATCTTTATTTTCTAGAAATGTCCTAAGGCTGAAAGTAGGCCTCTACGCAGCGCACGAACATCTCGACGCCGAGGCCCAGGGCGGTTTCGTCGAAGTCGAAGCGGGGGTGGTGGTGGGGGTAGGCCAGGGCCTTGTCGGCGTTGGCCGAGCCCAAAAAGAAGTAGCACCCCGGCACTTCCTGCAAAAAGAAAGCCATGTCTTCGCCGCCCATGGTGTGGCAGTCGGGCACTACCCCCGCCGGGGTCTCGACCACCGCCAAAGCCACCGATCGCACCAGGTCGGCCATGGCCGCATCGTTGATCACAGGCGGGTACAGCGCCCGGTAGTCAAAGCTGTAGTTGGCCCCGTGGGCCTGGCAAATGCCCGCGATGATCTGCTCCAGGCGGGGGGCAAAGTAGTCGGCGTAGGCCGGGTCGAAGTAGCGCACGGTGCCGCCAAAGGTGGCGGTGTCGGCAATCACGTTTTGGGCCTTGCCCGCGTGAAACTGGCCCACGGTGACCACCGCTGCCTTGGTGGGGTCGATATTGCGGGCCACAATGGTTTGCAGCGCGTTGACAATCTGCGCCCCCACCACGATGGAATCCACGGTTTGGTGGGGCAGCGCCCCGTGGCCCCCCTTGCCCTGCACCGTGCAGGTAAAAAATTCGGAGGCCGCCATCAGCGCCCCGGTGCGTACGCCCACGGTGCCCAGGGGCAGGTTGTTCCACAGGTGCAGGCCAATCATCGCCTCCACGTCGGGGTTTTTGAGCACCCCGGCCTCGATCATGGGTTTCGCGCCCCCCGGCCCCTCTTCGGCAGGCTGAAAGACGATTTTGACGGTGCCCGCAAAGTCGCGGTGGGTAGCGAGGTAGTAGGCGGTGCCCAGGGCGATCGCCACGTGGCCGTCGTGGCCGCAGGCGTGCATCACCCCGTCGTGCTGCGAGCAGTAGGGCACGGGGTTTTCTTCCTGAATGGGCAGGGCATCCATGTCGGCGCGAATGCCCAGCACCGGGCCGTGGCGGCTGCCCTCGATCACCGCCGCCACGCCGGTTTGGGCGATGTGGCGCTGGTGCTCAATACCCCACTCGCTGAGCTTTTCGCAGATAAAGTCAGCGGTCAGCCATTCTTTAAACCCCAGCTCGGGCCTCTGGTGCAGGCCGCGCCGCCAGGTGACTAGCTGCTCTTGCAGCGCCTGGATGGCGGGACGAATGCGATCGCGGTTGACGGGCAGCGGCGGAGCGGTGGTGGCAAACATGGCGCGATAACGAAAAAAAGAGGTTCAGCACACCTCCCAAACGGGCGAGAGGTAACTCTATCAGCATAAACCAGTTGCCCTGACCCCTTGGGCGAACCGGCCCCAGGCAGACCCCGACCCAGCATTTGCAGTTTAATGGAAATATTCAATCCATCCATATAGCTCAGGTCTATGACGCTCCAGGAACTACAGGATCAGGCTCTGCAACTCTCTGTTGAGGCCCGTTGGCAGCTCGTAAACACGGTGCTGGCCTCGCTACAGAAAGAAACCCACTGCGCCCTGATGGAACCCGACCCCGCCTTTCCCGACATCGCCTTTCGCTCCGATGCCGAAAATAGCTGGGTGCCCGTGGTGCACGGCACCAGTATCCACGTGCGCACCGTGGTGATGGCGGCCACCGAATGGGACTGGTCAGCGGAGCAGATCGCTGAAGAATACGGCCTTTCTGAAGCCCAGGTTGAGGCAGCTCTGGTGTTTTACCAGGCCCACGGCAGTGAGGTCACCGAGGCCTTTGCCGGGTTAGCACCAGCTGAGCCAGCACCAGCGACCGCCCTAGAACCGACCGCCCCAGAGCCCACTGCCCCAGAGCCCACTGCCCCAGAGCCCACTGCCCCAGAGCCCAGCGCCCTAGAATCGGCTGAATCGGCCAGGGTATAGCCTCCTCCTCTCCCCCTCTATAGATCCCTCAAATACAAAGGAGCGTTAAACTGTCAATAACACAATCACAAAAGTTAACAAATGTTTCCCGATCTGATTGGCGCTACCCGAGACTACTGGCGCAAGCTGGATGAAGTCGAGGCGGCCTACCGCCGCAACGAGCTGACCATTCAAGAAGTTGACGCCGAAGTCGAGGCGCTAATGGTTGAGCTGGGCCAAACCCGGCGGCAGCAGCTGCGCGACGCGTGGGCGGCTTTGCAAACCTTTGTGAACCAGCAGGGAGAGGCCCTGGTGGGGGTGACGGCGCTGGGCATGCTGGCCTACGTTTGGCTGGTGGTGAACGGTCAGGCTTAACCTGGGTTATTCACGAACGGGCACGAACGGGCCAGAGGCGCACGCAAAAGAAGGCTTGCCCGCGACGGTGCCTGGGGCGGCATCGCTCAATAGTACAAGTAAACTATATTAGACTGAGGTGAAACGACGGCCCTAGGGGCGGGAGTGCCAGCCATGGGTGTGCCCAGTCAGATTCAAAAGCAGGTGGATGCCGTTTACCGCGCTGAATCGCGGCGGGTATTTGCCACCCTGATTCGCCTGCTGGGCGACTTTGACCTGGCTGAGGAAGCGCTCCACGATGCCTTTGCCGTGGCCCTGGAGCGGTGGCCACGGGAGGGCACCCCCAGCAACCCGCGAGCCTGGCTGGTTTCGGTGGGGCGCTTCAGGGCGATCGACACCCTGCGGCGGCGCACTCGGTTTGATGCGTCGCTGGCGGAGCTGGCCCAGCGACTCGATACCGCTGCGATCGCAACGGCTGAGGAAGCCGATGTGGAGGACGATCGCCTGCGGCTAATCTTTACCTGCTGCCACCCGGCGCTGCCCCAGGACGCCCAGGTGGCGCTGACTCTGCGGGAGGTCTGCGGCCTTAGAACCGAGGAAATTGCCAGCGCCTTTTTAGTGGCTCCGCCCACGCTGGCCCAGCGTATCGTGCGGGCCAAGGCCAAAATTCGCGCGGCGGGCATTCCCTACCAGGTGCCATCGATAGAGGATCTGCCGGATCGCCTGGATACGGTACTCCAGGTGATTTATTTAGTGTTTAACGAAGGGTATGCGGCCTCGTCGGGGGCGGCGCTGACGCGGGCCGATCTCTCCGGCGAAGCCATTCGGCTGGGGCGACTGGTGCTGGAACTTCTGCCCGACCCGGAAGTGATGGGGCTGCTGGCCCTGATGCTGCTGCAAGAGTCGCGGCGCGCGGCCCGCACGTCGCCAACGGGGGATCTGGTACTGCTGGCCGATCAAGACCGGGCGCTGTGGAATCGGGCCCAGATTGCCGAGGGGCGATCGCTGGTGCAGCAGGCCCTAGCGACGGGGCAGGTTGGCCCCTACGGGCTCCAGGCGGCGATTGCCGCCGTCCATGCCGAGGCCCTCAGCCCCGCCGCCACCGACTGGGCGCAGATCGTTGGGCTATACAGTCTGCTGGCCCAGGTGGAGCCTTCCCCTGTGGTGCAGCTTAACCGGGCGGTGGCGGTGGCCATGCGCGATGGCCCCCAGGCCGGACTGCAACTGCTGGATGAGGTTTTGGCCGACGGCAATCTGGCCCACTACCATCTGGCCCACGCGGCCCGAGCCGATCTGTGTCGGCAGCTGGGGGAGATGGCTGAAGCAAAGGAGTCGTACCAGCGAGCGCTAGATCTGGTCAAGCAGGAGCCCGAGCGCCGGTTTTTAGAAGGCCGTCTGCGTGAACTGGCCTGAGAGGTGTTTACGAGGTCGGGTGGCTGAGTAGAAACGTTGTGGGCAGGCAAAAGCGACTATCGACAAACAATCTCATCTTAAGACTCGCTCGTTTATTTGCAGGTCTTTTCCTGGCTCTCCCTGGACTTGTTTTGAGAGTTTCATGCTTCGAGGAAAAGAAGACGAGTTTGGGGGCTGGTAATCTTTTGCGGGCTGGGTTGTGCGGTCGGCGATCGCAGCCGGAGTCAGCAGGCGCTGATAGATCTCATGGTGGCGATCGGCGATCGCCGTCCAGCTAAACGATTGAACAAAGCTGTGCCCCGCTGTGGCCAGATGCTGCTGTTCTTGTGGATTTTGCAGCAGGGCGGCGATCGCATCTCCCAGGGCCGCCCCATTGCGCGGGGGCACCGGGACAATCACCTGGTTCTCAATCAGCGTGGCGTCGGTTTCGGCGGTGCGGGTGGCGATGGTGGGCAGGCGGTGGGCCAGCAGGGCCAGCAGGGAGCCGCTTTTGAGGGTCACACCGGGGTTAAAGGGCAGCACCCCCAGGTCTGACCCCGAGAGGTAGCGGGAGGCGCGATCGGCGTCGATGTAGCCGGTGCAGTGGACGCGATCGGTGAGACCCAGGTCGCGGATTTGGGCCTGCACCTTTTGCCAGTATTGCTCGGCGTCTTTGCCCCCCAGAGACAGGGTTTCGATGCCGCCCATCAGCAGCAGGCGGGCCTGGGGATGGCGGTTCACCACCTGCCGAAAGCCCTGGAGCAGGGGTTCGATGCCCTTGACCGGGTGCAGAAAGCCAAAGAACGCCACGACTGCCGCATCCTGGGGCCAGCGGCAGTCGTGGCGGAGCTGCGGGCGGGCGGTGGCGCGATCGATGGGGGCAACGGTCAGATTGGCGGCGATGGGGATAGTGGCGATGCGATCGCGCAGCTTTGGCAATCGCTCTTGCATGATCCGGGTAATGTTCTCGTTGGTGGTGAGGATGGCGTCGCTGCCGGTGAGCAAAAAGCCGTCCTCGCGATCCCACCAGGTGCGGGCCTGGCCCCATTCTTTTAGGTTCTCTAACCAGCGGGCCGGAAACCACCGGGGCTGCCACTCCCACCAGCCGTACTCGTGGGCCGTGGTGACGATGGGGCGACGGTAGCCCGCCATTCTCAGCAGCAGCGGCAGCAAGAACACCGATCGCTCAAAGCGGTAGCTGCCCGCCGCGTGCTGAATGTGCAGCAGGTCGGTGGGGGTAGCCAGAATGCGCTGCACCAGGGGGATCAGCTGCGGTACCTTCCACTGCGACAGCGCCCCCTGCACGGTGGGATCGGCCAGGGTGCGGGCCGAATCGTGGGTGGTGAGGACGGTTGTGGTGATGTCGCGGCGGTGGAGGTGCGATCGCAGGTTGGCCAGGTAGTCGGCGACGCCGTCTTGGTCGGGGCGGTGGTTGCCGGTGAGGTAGGTGATGTGCATGGGGGAGGGGGAGTGGGTAGGCGGGTGATGATGGGGTGGGGGGTGAGAGGGAATTTTGGATTGGGGATTTTGGATTTTGGGAGGGTGAGGGTGAGGGTGGGGGAGACGAGGGGGCAAATCCAAAATCCAAAATCTAAAATCCAAAATTTTTTCGTGGAGGAGTGGGAGGGTTAGGACGTCTTAATTAGAGAGAGAGCCGCAGCCACGACATCAGCGGGGGAGATATCGAGGCATTCCATCGCGTACGGGCAGGTGAAGGCGTAGCAGGGGCTGCACGGGGTGGGGCGGCGCAGCAGGCGGGCGCGGGTTTGGCGGGGTTGCCACTGGCGTTCCAGCTCCGTACCGGCAAAAAGAATCACGCTGGGGGTCTGGGTGGCGTCGGCGATGTGCATGGTTGAGGTGTTGGTGGAGAGCATGAGCTGGGCGTGGGCCACCAGGGCGACGAGGTCGGCGAGGGTGGTTTTGCCGATCAGATCGATGGCGTGGAGGCCGAGGGTAGCGAGCAAGGGGGCGGCGGCGGGGCGATGTTTGTCGGTGCCGGTGACGACGACGGGCCAGCCGAGCGTTTCGGCCAGGGTGCGGGCGGCGATCGCAAACCGCTCGAGGTCGTACATGCGCGAGGGGCAGCTGGCCCAGGGGTTGAGCAGCAGGTAGGGCTGGGTGGGGCGGTGGGGCGATGGGGGAATGGCGAGGGTGAGGTGGCGATCGCGCACCCGATACCCTGCCGCTTCCACCAGCCGCAGGTTGCGCTCGACCTGGTGCAGGTCGTCGGGCAGGTCGCTCACCCGGTGGGTGAGGCATTCCCCCGTTTCCCTGGAGGCCCCCAGCCGCAGGGGAATGCCCGCCAGCTGGCACACCAAGGCAGCGGGGTGGGGGCTTTGCCGGAAGCTGGTGAGGGCGATCGCCCCGTCAAACCGGCGGGCCTTGAGGGCGTCGATCAAGGCCCACTCCTGCTCCACCTCGCCGGGGGGGCGATCCAACGCCTGCCACAGCACCCGCCACGGCATCACCTCATCCACCCAGGGCAGCACCGCCGCCGCCAGCGCCCCCGCCGGGCTGGCCAGCAGGGTGAGGCGAGTGTCGGGCTGGGTTTCTTTGATCGCCCGCAGTGCCGGGGCGGTCATCAGCACGTCGCCGATGTTGTCGAGGCGGAGGAGGAGGAGGTTGCGGCAGTGGGAGAAGGGGGGGGGGGGGTGAGGGGGTGAGGGGGTGAGGGGTGAGGGGGGGAGGGGTGAGGGGTGAGGGGTGAGTTTTGTAAGTCCTTCGGACTGGCTACGCCTACGCGCAGCGTCTTTGAAGGAGACACTTTGGATTTTATTTACTCCCCCATCTCCCCCATCTCCCCCAACTCCTCCACTCCCCCACTCCCCCACTCCCCCACTCCCCCACTCCCCCACCGCCTCCGCCACCACCTCAGGACTCAGCAAATTCACGCAGGTATCCCACACGAAGGGGCAGGCACCGCTGTACCAGCAGGGCTGCTCGGTGAAGTTGGCGGGGTGGCGCTCGGGGCAGCTGGGGTAGCCTTGCAGGTTGATGTGGGGGGCGGGGTGGCCGTAGCGGTCAGCCCAGGCGGGGCCAAACAGGGTGATGGTGGGGGTGCCGACGGCGGCGGCGATGCGGGCGGGGCCGGTGTCGGCACCGACGACGGCGTCGAGCTGGGTGAAGAGGGCGGCCAGGTGGCGCAGGGGGCCGCGGGGCCAGAGGAGGGCGTTGTCGAGCTGAGAGGCGATCGCCTGGGCCGGTTTGGGGTCAACCCCGGCGGGCACCACCAGGCTGGCTCCGTGGCGCTGGTGCAGGAGCTTTCCTAACGCGACAAAGTGCTCGGGCGACCACTGTTTGATCGCCATCCCGGCGTCGGGGTAGAGGCCGATGCGGGGGTGCGGCAGGGCCTGGAGCTGGGCCTGGGCCTGGGCTTGTTCGGCGGGGGTGAGGTGCAGGCGGGGGTGGCGGTGGGCGGTGGCGGCTGCGGCGGTGATCAGCCCTTCGGTCTGGAGGATGTGGAGCATGCGATCGCTCACGGGGTGATCGGGGGGCGGGTTGCGCCACAGGTTGGTCACGGTTTGCGGAGCGCCGCTCTGGCTCACCAACTCACCAATGCCGTCGTAGGTGGTGTCGGTCACCACTAGGTCGTAGGGGGGCAGGTCGTAGGAAGTTTGGAGGGCATCCACTACGGCCTGCCGCGCCTGGCCCTGGGGGGCCTGCAAAACCCGGTGAATCTGGGGGTGGTGGTACAGCAGCTGATCCCCAGGGGCGAAGGTGAGCACCGTCAGCTGAGCTTGGGGATGGGAGGCGGCCAGAGCCTGGATGGCGGGTAGGGCAATCAAGACATCGCCCAGACCCCCGAGTAGCTCAATGAAGAGAATCTGGGTCATGGAGAGGGGGGCAGCGGAGGAAAGCTTTGAACGGTTAGGTCTGGGGAGCCAATGGCCTATCCAACAAATTACCGATCAGGGCTGAGACTGGCATCTTTCTCTAGGGAGGGCCATGTCAAGGGCGCTGGGTTGGAACCTGTAATGTGGCTGATGTTTTTGCTCGGCAGGGGTCTTTAGGCTGGGAGAGAATATTGCCTCGTTGTTGTACTGGCCCCAATTGTTTTGACCCACGATTCTGCGATCGCACCCACTCTGCCGGGCACCGAGCCCGCTCCCCTGACCACCGCCTACCGTCACCGTCGCTGGCTGCCGGAGCAGGTCTTGTTTACCCCCGCCGCCCTGGAGGAACCCTGGGGTCAGCAGATTTTAGAGCGGGTGCAGGCCCACGATCTGCCGGTGGAATTTCTCAAGCAAAACCGTCTGAGCGGGCTGCGGGGAGAGAATGAGCGGGAGACCTACGCGATCGCCAAGCGCACCCTGGCGGTGGTCACCGCCCCGGCGGGTCAGCTCAAGCTGACGCCGATACCGCCCTCGGCGGACTGGCAGTTTCACCTGGCCCAGGGCTGCCCGGCCCACTGCCAGTACTGCTATTTGGCGGGGAGTTTGCAGGGGCCGCCCGTGATTCGGGTCTATGCCAACCTGCCGCAGATTTTAGACAACCTGAAGCACTACGAGCGCCCCGACCGGCTCACCACCTACGAGGTCAGCTGCTACACCGACCCGCTGGGCATTGAGCACCTGACCGGCAGCCTGGCCGAGTGCATTCGCTACTTTGGCCAGCGCGACCGGGCTCGCCTGCGCTGGGTGTCAAAGTTTGACGCGGTGGATGACCTGCTGGCTCTGCCCCACCGGGGCCACACCCGCTGCCGCTTCAGCATCAACGCCGCCTCGGTGTCGCGCCGACTGGAGGGGGGCACGGCCTCGGTGGCGGAGCGGCTGCGGGCCATTCGGCAACTGGCGCTGCCGGTGGAGCGGGGCGGCGGCGGCTACCCGGTGGGCTTTGTGATCGCCCCGATCATGCCCATTGAGCACTGGCAGGAGGAGTACAGCCAGCTGCTGGAGGCCGCCGCCAGCGCCCTGGATTTCGACTGCGACCTCACCTTTGAGCTGATCTCCCATCGGTTTACCCCCGGCTCAAAGGGGGTGCTAGAGCAGTGGTACCCCAACAGCAGCCTCGATCTGGACGAATCGACCCGCACCACCAAGCGCAACAAGTTTGGCGGCACCAAGTACGTCTACGACAAAGACACGATGAGTGAGCTACGCAGCTTTTTTGAAGGGGCGATCGCCCGCTGGTTTCCTCGGGGTGAGATTCTCTATTGGACTTAGCTGTGTGGGGTGTCGGGTGTCGGGTGTCGGGTGTCGGGTGTGAGCTTGGGATGCTGTTGGCGAAATCAACAATCTGCAAAATAGACTTGGGAAAGTTGTCCCCAAAGACCCCCAGCCCCCAATTCCGGGGGTGCCGGAAGGTCAAAGTCCCCCAAAGTTGGGAGATTTAGCGGGCCGACACCGGAGAATTTCATGAAGGAATAATTCGCCAACAGCATCCAGCTTCGTGGCCTACCTGAAACCCGAAACCCAATACCCAGCACCCAATCCCCAATACCCTTCCTACACCGCCAACAGGTTGGGCGCATCGTGAGTGCGATCGCTGAGGGTGGTGGGCAGTTCCTGGTGGTAGGCTCCGGAGGGCAGCACGCCGCAGCCGCCGTAGCGTTTCATCACCCGCTGCTGGGCGAGTACGTCTTCGCCGCAGCTCTGGGGGGGCAGGTCGCGCCAGAAGTGGAACCCGCCCACGTCTAGCAGCTTGGTGCGATCGAACAGCACACAGCCCGCCACCCAGGCGACGTGGTAGGTACAGGGGCGCTGGGGGGTAAAGCCAAATTTTTCTTGCAGGTGCAGGGGGTTGGCAGCGTTGTGCAGCCGCCACCGCTCCCACTGGGGGGTGTCTTTCTCCAGGGTTTCGGGCTGTACGCGGCCCTGCCAGGGGGTGAAAGGCTGGTGCTCGGCGGGGCGTACGTCGTCGCGATAGCTGAGACCCACCATGGGGTTGCCCACAAAGCCGCACCCTTCGCGCTGAAGGGTGGTGAGCAGCAGCTCCAGCACCCAGGGTTCGAGCAGCACGTCGTCGTCGAGAAACAGCACGTAGGGGGCTGTGGCCTGCTCGAGCAAAAACTGGCGTTGCTCGGCAATGCCACGCCGAGGCAAATGCTTGAGGATCTGCGGCGCGTGGCCGTGGGCGTCGAGCACCCGCAGCACGGCCTGAATGGTGCCGACGGTCTCCAAGTTGAGATCGTCGCTCTGGTCGGACACGGTGACGCGAAAATCCTGGCAGGTCTGGGCGCAGAGGCCGGTGAGGGTGACGGCGAGGGCGTGGGGGCGGTTGTAGGTGGGGATGAGGAGGTCGATGGCGGGCATGGGGGTGAAGGGGTAGGGGGTGAAGGGGTAGGGGCAGACGGCGTCTGCCTAGGAGATGGGGGAAGGAGAGATGGGGCGGGGAAGTGGTTCTGTGGGTAGAGGTGGGAGCGGGGCAAAATCGGTAGTCTGCTGGGGAATTGAGTTAATTCAAGGGTTACGAGAACTATTGGCGAGACTTGCTATGGCACAACCGATTGGTAAGACCTACTGGGCGATCGCAGAGGGCTACATTCCCCCGGCTGAGGCGGGGCAGCCGCCGGAGCTGATCAGCCACGAGACGGCCTGTTTGCTGAACACCTCTGACCAGGAGGCGCGGGTGCAGATCACGATCTACTTCAGCGATCGCGAGCCGGTTGGCCCCTACCATGTCACGGTGCCCGCCCGCCGCACGAAGCATGTGCGCTTTGACCAGTTGGAGGAGCCCGAGCCGGTGCCCCGGGGGACGGAGTACGCCAGTGCGATCGCCTCGGATGTGCCGATTGTGGTACAGCACACCCGACTCGACTCGCGCCAGGCAGAGCTGGCCCTGCTCAGCACCATCGCCTACGCCGATTAGGGCCGCCCTGGGGCGGAACTAGCTTATAGCAGCGACTTGACGGGCTTGTTCTCTAGCCCCTCACGGCTGTGGCTGAGGTGTTTGAGCTGTCCGGCGGGCTGCTGGGTGAGGGCTTCGGGCACCTGGCCACCGACGGCTCCCTTGGCTACGGTGACGCCGCCGTCGGCCAGCCACAGGGCACCCGTGACGTAGCTGGCTTCGTCGGAGGCGAGAAAGGCGTAGACGTTGGCCATTTCTTCGGCGGTGCCGCGCCGGGCCATGGGGGTCGCCTGAATCAGCATTTCCTCCATTTGCTCAGTCATGGGGCCGGTTTCTTTGTGAGTCCAGGCGGTGTCGATGGCACCGGGGCAGACGCAGTTGGCCCGCACGCCGTACTTGGCCTGCTCGACCGCCACCCCTTTCATGAAGGAGTGTACCCAGCCTTTGGTGCCGCCGTAGGGGCTGTTTTGGGCCAGACCGTTGAACCCCGCTTCCGACCCGGCAGAGACAATGTTGCCCCGGCGCTGCTGGAGGTGGGGCAGGGCGTACTTGGTCATCAAAAAGGTGGAGCGAATGTTCATCTGCACGGTGCGATCGAAGAGATCGACCGGGTAGTCTTGGGTTTCGGCGGTGACCAGAAATACCCCGGCGTTGTTGATCAGAATGTCGATCTGCCCGAAGACGTCGATCGCCCCCTGCACACAGGTCTGGGCCTCCTCGGGCTGGGAAATATCGCCCTTGTGCACCGCCACCTCGCCGCCGTGGCGCTGAATGGCCTGGGCCACCGCGTCGATGGGGTCATCGGGCAGCCCATTGATCAAAATTTTGGCACCTTCTACCGCAAACTTGTGGGCGATCGCCTCGCCGATGCCGGTAGCGGCCCCGGTAATAATGGCGACTTTGCCCTCTAAACGTCCGGCCATAACCTCAGAATCCTTAACTATATACAGCACTCCTTCAGGATTCAGGGCGGTTGCTCTAGTGCCCTCTGTTGCAGGTAAGAGGTTAACGAAAACTGTCCTCTGGCGGTGAAGTTTCAGGTGAGATTCCAAAGTATTGATCCAATGCTAAGTAGGAAGACGCTACTAAATATAAGACCTGAGCAAGATAGACAAAGTAGAACGTGCGATCGCTATAACTTGCCATTGCGATCTGTACACGATCCCCTCCTTTGTCCATCCTGTTCAACATCTTTTCTAGACGGTTCAGGTTATTTCTTCTGACAGACAACGAGCACCACAGGCAACGTTAAGGTTTGTAAATAAGGCGTTGTTATGCTTTCACTTTAATGGAAAGTTCAGCGCTCATGGAAACCCTATAGGAGGTCTAAATGACCTATTTGACCGTAGACGCTGTTAAAGAACCCCTCAAGCAGTTTGAGACCTTTGATGCTGACACTCAACTTGCCCTGCTGTGGTATGGCTATCTGGATATCAAGGAGCAGCTCAATCCCAACCCCGACAGCAAAGTAGAAGGTTTGGGCCAAACCCTGTACAACCAGATTGCTGCTCTGCCTAAGCAGGATCAGCTCCAGGCTCAGCGAGATATTGCCAGTCGAGCCGATACTCCTATTAGCCAAACCTATGGTGCTCTCAGCCCTTCTGCAAAGCTAGAGACCTGGCTGCTGCTGGCCCAGGGGATGGAATCGGGTGAGATTATCAATGTGCCCGACGACTATTCTCTGCCGGAGAATACAGAGGAGTTTGTCAGCCAAATCAAAGCGCTGGACTTTGAAGAGCGGATCAACTTTACCCGCAATGCTGTGACTGCCATGGGATACAACAAGGTCACCCTGGGCTAATGGTTAATACAAGGGTTGCCCGATTAAATTGGGAGCCAGAATAGATATGCCTTAGTGGCAGGACGGCAGGCGTTAGTTGCTCAGCAATTGACGCCTGTTTTTGTGGAAGTTTTCCAATGCATTCTACTTGGGTGACCTTTGTAAATGTTTCCCTCTGACGTGGCACCCCCAACGATAAATTCGTTCAACCCAACTCCGTCGAGGATCTGTTGGGTTTCGCCGAGCCTCAACACCAACCTACAAATTAAGCTGGATGCGCTCCTACGGTAGAGTCAAGTCGAGGGTTTTGTCAGTTAAGCGGGGCGATCGCACCCCACTTCCCCCCGCAAGAATGCCGGGGGGAAGCAGATCGAGCACTGCTTTTACCACCCTTTGAGGCTCCACCTGGCGCAGGCAGGCGTGGTGCCCCTCGGGGCAGATGCTCTTGTAGCAGAGGCGGCAGGGCACGTCGTGGAACAGCACCTGGTGGGGCACCTGCCAGGGGGTGTGCTGCAGGTTCGTGAGGGCGTAGAGATCGACCACGGGGGTGCCGACGGCGGCGGCGATGTGCACCGGGCCGGTGTTGTTGGAGAGCAGCAGCGGGGCGGCAGCTAGCAGGGCCGACAGGTCGGCCAGATCGAGCAGCCCCACCAGGGAATAGGAGGGCGCATTCATCTGGGCGCGAATGCTTTCGACCAGGTCGCGCTCGGGCGGGGTGCCGGTGAAGAGGACGGTGAGGCCGGATTTGACGAGCGATTGCGCCACCTGGGCAAACAGCTCTGGCGGGTAGCGGCGGGAGGGGGCGGAGGCACCGGGGTGAATTGCGATCCAGGGTGTGGGGGGTAGGGGGTGGGGGAGTGGGGGAGTGGGGAGTGGGGGGTGGCTGTTTGGGGTGAGGCCGAGTTGGGCGAGGAGGGTGTGGATGCGCTGCTGGGCGAGGGGGGTGACGGTCAGTTGCAGGCGAGGGTCGGGGGTGTGATAGCCGACGCTGGCCACCAGGTCGAGCTGGCGCTGGGCTTCGTGGCGGCTAAGCTCGGGTTCGGGGTCGGGGATGTGGTGGGTGAGCAGCTGGTAGGGGTTTTCGCGGCAGTGGGCCAGCCGCAGGGGAATGTCGGCCAGGTAGGCCATGGTGGCAGTGGGCAGCGGGTTCTGGCTGTAGACGGTGAAGATGATGGCGGCATCGAAGCGCCGCCGCCGCAGTTCGGCCAGCAGGTCGTGCTCGGGCTGGCTGCTGGTGCGGGGGGCGGTGGCCTTCAGCCAGGGGGCGTCGTAGACCCAGACCTCATCGACCATGGGTAGCTGGGGGGCGATCGCCGCTCCCGCCGCCGAGGTCATCAACGTCAGGTGGCAGCCGGGGCGGCTGGCTTTGATCGCGGCCAGGGCGGGGGTGGTCATCAGCACATCCCCCAGGCTGTCGAGGCGCACGCAGAGAATGCGCTGGGCGGTGCTCCAGTCCATTACGAGTCTCCGGCGCGAATTTGCTGAATCAGGCCAGTGGTGGAGCGATCGCCCACGTAGGGCACAATCACCACCTCGCCGCCCAGCTCTTCGATCAGCGGCGTTTCGGGCAGGGTCTGGCGGGTGTAGTCGCCGCCCTTGGCGTAGACATCGGGACGAATCAGGCGAATCAGCTCGCGGGGGGCCAGGTCGCCAAAGGGCACCACGTAATCGACGCAGCCCAGGGCGGCCAGCACCGTGAGGCGATCACCCAGACCGTTCACCGGGCGGGTTGGCCCCTTGAGCTGGCGAATGCTGGCGTCGGTATTCACCCCCACAATCAGCACGTCGCCCAGGGCCTTGGCCCGCTCCAGGCAGGTGACGTGGCCTGAGTGCAGAATGTCGAAGCAGCCGTTGGTAAACACAATCCGCTGGCCCCGCTGCCGCTGCTGCGCCACGATCGACACCAGCTCGGTCTGATCCATAATTCGCTTGTTGCCCTCCATCAGGGCTTGCCGCAGGGCCAGGGGGTGGCAGCGGGTGGTGCCGGGTTCGCTCACCACCACCTCCGTGGCCATTGCCGCCAGCGAGGCGGCTCCGTGGGGGTCGGCCTCGGCGGCCAGGGCCAGGGCCAGGGTGGCGACGTAGGTATCGCCCGCCCCGGTGGCGTGACTGCTGGGGGCGGGAGTGGCCAGGGTGCGGGTGGGTTCGCTCACGGTGCCCTCGCCGTCTTCTAGGAAAATCAAGGCTCCGTCGCGATCGAGGGTAATGGCGGCCATCCAGGCCCCGGTTGCGCTCAGCACTCGCTGGCCGTGGCGGGTGATCTGCTCGACCCTGGCCGCCCCCGACAGGCGGGGCAGCCCCAGCAGCGCAATGGCTTCGTCGTAGTTGGGTTTGACGGCGGTGATATCCAGCGAGGCGTAGGTTTGCAGCCGTTTGGAGTCGGCCACCAAAAAGCGGGGGTGCAGCGCCTGGAGCCGCTGGAGAGCCAGGGTGACGCGCGGGGTGAGCACGCCGTAGGCGTAGTCTGAAATCACCACGGCGTCGCAGTGGTGAAAGTGGCGCTCCAGCTGTTCGATCAGCCGATCTTCATCGGCGGCGGCCAGGTCGGCGGTGCTGCCCTGGTCGAAGCGCAGCAGCAGCTGATTTTCGGCCAGCAGGCGCTGTTTGACCAGGGTGGCGCGATCGCGCGATCGCACCAGCCCCGCCAGGTTCACTCCGCCGCCCTCCAGCGCCGCTTCGAGCTGCTGCCCAGCCCCGTCGTCGCCAATCACCGTCAGCAGGTAGGCCTCGCCCCCCAGGGTGGCTACGTTGGCGGCGGTGTTGGCGGCTCCGCCCGGCACGTGGCTGGTTTCTCCCACATCGACAATGGGCACCGGAGCCTCGCGGCATAGGCGCGTGGAGGATCCCTGGAGGTAGCTGTCGAGCATGGCGTCGCCAATCACCAGCACCCGCAGGTGGGGAAAGCTGGCGGTAATTTCCAATAACCGTTTGGTTTGAGCGTCTAGGGTGTGCATGGTAGGGCTGAGGAGCAGTGCTGAAGAATAACGTCGGCGGCCTGGTCAAAGGTTGCTACGGTCTGGTGGGGCTCCCGGTTTGGGGCCAGGAGCCATTCGGTTTCGTTGCCGTTGTCGAGCAAGACGGTGCGGCACCCGGCCCGCCGCCCGGCCTCTACATCGTTGAGAATGTCCCCCACCAGCCAGGAGCGATTCAGATCCAGGTTGAGGTCTGCCGCCGCCCGCAGCAGCAGGCCCGGCTCGGGTTTGCGGCAGCGACAGCGAAAGGCGTAGCGCGCCACCGTGCCCGCCGGATGGTGGGGGCAGTAGTAAAAGCCCGCCAGGGGCACCCCCAGCAGCCGCTGGAGATGCTGCTCTACAGGGGCGATCGCGCTCTCGGCAAAGTACCCCCGCGCCACCCCTGACTGGTTCGTCACCACCACCAGGGCAAACCCCGCCTCATGCAGCCGCCGCACCCCCGCCGCCACCCCGTCGCCCAGCCGAATCAGCGCGGGATCGACGTTGTAGGGGATGTCGTCGACCAGGGTGCCGTCTTTGTCGAGGAAAATGGCGGGGAGCATGGGATGAAATATGAGAGAGATCTGAGTTAGTTGACGAAGATTGTGATGAGGAAGCCGAGGTTGTCGCTGGGGCCATTTTGCTGGCCCCAGACCCCCGTCAACCAGGGACGTTCCGCCGCCCTGGACCCGACGGAAAGGATTGGTTGAACATCGGTTTAAACCTCTGTTCTGCAAATTAGCCTGTGGGCAGCTGTAGGGTGGTGGATGAGAAAATTAGGAAATAACATCAAAACTCATACTCATCCACCCACCTACCCACCTTCTCCTTAAGGCCAGGAGGTTTCCTTCATCGGCAGCACCATCATTTCTGAAATCACCGTGTCTTTGGGCTGCATCAGCAGGTAGCGAATGGTTTCGGCGACGTTGGCGGGGTCTTGCAGGGTGGTCTGGTCGATGTCGGGGAAGCGATCGAGCAGGAAGGGGGTGCGCATGCCGCCCGCAATTAAGGAGGTGACTTTGATGTTGTGGGGGCGGCCTTCTACGTGAAGGGCCTGGGAGAAGCCGAGCAGGCCCCACTTGCTGGCGTGGTAGGCGGAGGCGTTGGCCCAGGCCCGTTTGGCGGCGGTGGAGACAATGTTGATGATGTGGCCGCCGCCGTTCTGGCGCATCTCGGGGAAGACGGCTTTTGACATGTAGAAGGGGCCGCTGAGGTTGACGCCGATCACCTGCTGCCACTGGTCGGTGGTGAGGTCTTCGATCGATTCGGTGATGTCGATACCGGCGTTGTTGATCAGCACGTCGATGCGGCCGTAGCGATCGCGCACCCGATCCAGCAGGGCCATGGCGCTGGCGGGGCTGGTGACGTCGAGGTCGAGGGCGATCGCCTGGCCCTGGCCGGTGGAGGACTCGATTTCCTGGGCCAGTTCGCTGGCCAGTTCGTGGCGCAGGTCGGCGACGACCACCTTCAGGCCCGATTCAGCCAGGCAGCGGCAGGTGGCGGCACCCAGGCCGCGCGCGCCCCCGGTGACAATGGCCACTTTGTTGGCGAGGGTGGGGAACTGGGTGGAGGGTTTAGAAAGAGTCTGCATGGGTTTCCTCGATAAAACGGTTAGCGGTGAAAGGTTTACGGTTAGCGGTTTACGGTGGGCGGTTTGCGGTTTGCGGTTTACGGTTAGCGGTGCAGGGTCCACGGTGTACGGTGCAAGGTTTACGGTTAGCGGTGCCAGGTTTGGAGGGGTAGCCTCGGGAGCTGTGCGATGCTTCATAACACCTCAACCGCTTACCGCTTACCGCTCACCGCTTACCGCTTACCGCCCACCGCTCACCGCCCACCGCCCACCGCTCACCGCCCACCGCTTACCGCCCACCGCTCACCCCTCCTACGAACTCTGGCTGGCGGGCAGCGAGGCGGCGGTGCTGAGGGGTCTGGGGTGGAGCGGCGTGGCTTCTTCCAGCGATCGCGATGGGGCGGGCGGGTCGGAGCGCTCCAGGTCGGCCTCGACCCACTCGCAGATCAGGTGCAGGGCCAGCAGCTGCACTTCCTGAATCCGCTGGGGGTCGGGGCTGGGCACGCAGATCGCCTGGTCCACTAGGGGCAGCAGGTCGCCGCCGCTGCCGCCCAGCAGGCCAACGGTGCGCACGTTGCAGTCTTTGGCTGCCGCCACGGCCTGCACCAGGTTTTCGGACCGGCCGCTGGTGCTGATCACCAGCAGCAGGTCGTCGGGCTGGGCGAAGGTGTGCACCTGGCGGGCGAAAATATCGCTGTAGCCGACGTCGTTGGCCCAGGCGGTGAGCAGGGCCACATCGGCGGTCAGGGCCATCACCGGCAGCCCGGTGCGGTGGGGGGAGCAAAACCGACCCACCAGCTCGGCGGCAAAGTGCTGCGATTCGGCGGCGCTGCCCCCGTTGCCGCAGACCAGTACCTTGCCGCCCCGGTTGAAGCACTGGCTGATCTGCCGAGATACGGCCAGAATGTCGGCGCTGACCAGGCGGCGGGCCTGCCGCATGGCCAGAATGGAGGCGTCGAACCGGGCCTCGATCTGGGCCAGGTCGTTGATAGCGGTTTCGGCGGTGGAGTTGGCGCTCAGACTGGTGCTGAGCACCGACTCGTAGATGGCCGCCAGGGCGCTGGCCACCTTGGCCCAGGTGAACCGCCGCGCCACGTGGTGCTGGGCCTGGCGACCAAACAGGTTGAGCACCGCCGGGTTCTGGTACAAAAAGGCAATCCGATCGCAGACTTCCCGCGCATTTTTGGGGGCCACCAGGTAGCCCGTTTCGCCGTCGCGCACCGTGAACTTGATGCCGCCCACATTGGAGCCAATTACGGGGGTGCCGCAGGCCATCGCCTCCAGCGGGGTAATGCCGAAGGGCTCGTACCAGGGGGTGGTGACGAACACATCGGCGGCGCTGTAGAAGTACTTCAGCACCTCGCGCCCCCGCTGCCCCACAAAGGTGACCCGATCGCCAATGTCCAGATCGGCGGCGATCGCCTGCAAGCGGCCAATCTCCGGCGTGGCCTCCGGGTCGGGCGTTGTGGATTCGCCGCCCACCACCACCAGCCGGGTCGGCAGCCGCTGCCGGTTCAGCAGGGCGATCGCTTCCAGCACCGTATCCACCCCCTTGCGCGGCACCATCCGGCCCAGCTGCAACACCACCCGCTCGGCGGCGGGCAGCCCCAGGGTAGCCCTGGCCTGCCGTTTGGGAATCGGCCAGAACTCGCTCAAATCGACCCCGCAGGGCACGATGTGGATCTTGCTGGCGTCCGCCTCGTAGAGCTGAATCAGATCGTCGCGATCCTGCGGACATTCGGCGATAATGCCGTCAGCATTCTGCACCACCTGCTCCTCAATCGCAAAGCGATCGTCCGGAAAGCCATCGGCCTCGCCCTGGTGCCGCCGCCGCACCTTGCCCAGGGCGTGAAACGTGACCACAAAGGGAACACCGACGTACTGCTTGATCTGGCTGGCGACCCGAGCCGACATCCAAAAGTTGGCGTGCACCAGGTCGTAACCGCTGCCCTGCTGCTGCTCGCGGCGGGCAAAGGCCACCATAAACCGGGCAAATTCTCCCATGTGGGGCAGCAGCAGCTCCTTGGGCACCGGCTCCGGCGGCCCCGCTGGCACGTGAACAATGCGCACCCCGTTGTGCCACAGCACCGCCTCGGGCAGATCGGGGGCATCGCGCCGGGTAAAGACATCGACGGTATAACCCAGGGCGGCGAGCTGCTTGGCCGTCTGGCCCACGTAGACATTCTGGCCGCCGCTGTCGGTACCGCCAAAGCTGCCCAGGGGCGAGGCGTGTTCGCTGATGATGGCGATTCGTTTGGTCATGGCTGTGAGGGGTGAGGGGTGAGGGGTGAGGGGTGAGGGGTGATGGGGTGATGGGGTGGGAGGGTAGGGGCAGACGGCGTCTGCCCATGGGAGGGGTGGATGGGGGAGGGTATGGCGGCGACGGGAAAGGTGAAGGCGTAGCGTGGGTTAGGCGGTTGGGGTTAGGCGCAATGGCCCATTTCTCATGGCCCGCCGTAACCCACGGCGGGGGAGACAGGGACAGGTTTGAGGGCGATCGCATCGGTAAAGGCGGCGTTCCAGTCCTGCACAAAGCGGTAGAGGTTAAAGCGGGTTTGGCCGACGGTTTGGGCACCCTGGCTGAGGTGGCGGGCCAGGTCGGGGTGGTCGATCAGCTGCTGCATCTGCTTGACGAGCGCCGCTGGGTCGGTGTGGATGTAGCCCGACACATCGTTTTCAACCACGGTGGGCAGCTCGGTGGTGGCCAGGCCCACGATGGGCAGGCCCAGGTACAGGGCTTCGCAGACGGCCAGGCCCAGGCTGGTGTAGCGCACGGGGTGAAAGAAAAAGCGGTAGCGGGCCATCAGGGCGGGCAGCTCGCGGTGGGAGATATTGCCCAACCCGCCCAGGCTTTCAGAATCCATCCCCACCAGGTCGAGGGGGATCTGCTGGCGCACCTGCTCAAACAGGTCGGCCCCCAGGCGGCGACCGCGCGATCGCAGCCCGTTTACCACCACAATGCCCTTAGGAATTTCGCCTGTGTACTGCACGTCTTCGGGCACCGTTACCCCGTGCTCAATCACTCTGCTGGGGGTACGGCCACAGTCCCACATCAGCCGGTTAAAGGCAGTGACGTGCACCAGCAGCAGCTGGGGATCGTCCACCCCGTGCCGGGTGTCGGTAGGGTGCTCGCGGGGCGGGTCGTGCTCTAGAAAAATCTGCGGCAGCCGCCGCTGCTCGGGGCTGAGAATCTCGTACTGGTCCTGCCGGTAGTTGCGGCTCGACTGAAACAGAATGCAGTCAAACGCCTGGTGGCGCACGTCTTCTGCCGCAATGTCGTGGACATTGTGGCCCCAGTCGAACCCCGACAGCCGCCCGCCGTAGCCCTCGGGATGCCCCGGCTTGGTGGGCAGATAGAAGTCGTGGGGGCACTGGGTCAGGTAGTAGAGGTAGCTGCCGTGGACGTGCCAGGTGAGGATGCGGAGGCGTTGCATAGGGGAGGGGGGTGAGGGGGTGAAGGGTGGGGGGTGGATGGGTGAAGGGGTGGGATTGATGGGAGTAGTTCAGAGGGCTTTTGGCTGAGACTTATCTACCCATCCACTCCACCACTTCCCCAACAGGTCAAGCAGATGCCGACAATCCCCATCCTCTGGCGGGGGTGAGCAGTGGCTGAGCACCTGGCCGCCGAACTCGTGGGACTGGCCAATGCGGATGGGGATGCCGGCCAGGTAGCAGAGGTAGCCGAGGGTGTAGGGCGACTGACCGGGGGCGGTGAGAATCACGGCGGCGTCGAACTGCTGGTGGCGCAGCCAGGCGATCGCCCGCTGCCAGTCAACCGGGGTGCTGGTCTGGGAGAGCAGCAGCCAGGCGGCCCGGGCAGGATCTACAACGGTCAGGTCGGCCTGGGGGCAGAGGCCCTGTAGTTCGGCCAGGGCTGGAGTTTGGGCCTGGGTGAAGACAAGCACTCGCTGGAGGTCAGCACTGGTTTTAACGGCCATAGCAAGCCTCGACTAAGGATTCCGGTGGCGAGTGGGGTGGGCGGGGGACGTGGAGTAAATCCTGGGCCTGAATCAGCACCCTGGCGGGCGTGTCGGCACCGATTTGGCGGCTGTCAATGGGGCGGTGGCGATTGTTGTCCTGGGGTGCCCAGCGCTGCACATCAGAATCGCTAAACACGACCACGCTGGGCGTCTTCAGGGCCGCCCCCAGGTGGGAAACGCCGGTGTCGTTACAGACCAGCAGGGCGGCGTGGCGCAGCAAAACCGCCAGGGAACCCAGGCAGGTGCGGCCGGCCAGGTTAACGGGTAGAGGAGTGCCGGGCTGGTTGACCGCCGCCGCGATTGGGGTGGTGAGATGGCGTTCGGCAGCGGTGCCGGTGAGCACAATGCGATGCCCCTGGCTGGCCAACTGCCGAGCGACTTCGATAAATCCGGCCATTGACCAGCGGCGCGACTCACTACTGGCCCCCGGATGCAGGCAAACGTACTGCCCCGGCACCAGGGAGTGCGCCTCCAGCAGCCGCAGCCCGGCCCGGTACTCCACCTCAGTGATGGGAAAGTCGAGGGCTTGACTGACTTCGGGTAGCCCCAAAAACAGCATGAGATCGAGCAGGCGATCGACCTCTGCCCCCCGCTGGGGATAGGGCAAAAAATAGTGCGGATTGGGGCAGTACTGCCCCGGCAGGTAAAACCCGGCCTGATAGCGCCCCCCCAGCAGCATCAAAAAGGGGTTGATGTAGCTGCCGCTGCCGTGGATTTGCAGCGTCAGGTCGTAGCGCTGGGCCTGTACCTGCTGGCAAAATTCCACCGTGGTCTGGGGGCTCTGCCAGCCTTCAGGAATGCCGGGAGCCCCAGGAAAGGGCAGCCAATCGTCGATCAGCTCGGGAAACCGCTGCCCAAACCACTCGGTGCCGGGCAGCCCCAGCCAGGTGATGCTTGCCCTGGGATAGGCCTGCCGCAGCGATCGCAGGGCCGGAACGCTACACAGCAGATCCCCCAGGCCCGGCAGCGCCCGCAGCACTAAAATTCGCGCGATCGCGGGTATCGGAAGGCGGCAGGCCATAGCCGAATGCCCTATCAATAACTACAGAAGTCATGCTAGGCAGTTTTCAAAACAACTTCATTGGACATTTGACAAGAATTTTTCTGTTTTATTGGCGCTGTTTGTACATTTTGCACAGCTGATTTTTTAGGTATTTTTTATCTTTTAGGGGATACTTCTTGTGGCCAAATAAAACTACTTCTTTCGGTAGGTGTCAAAAATAATTTGAACTACGACCCTAGATCGTTGAGGTGACTTAAAATCCTTCACATTTGTTGATATTTTTGAAACAGCCTTTGTCTGCAATACCTACAGCCCGCTTTAGCCGTGACCCAATCCTTCGATCAAATCGCTGAAGTCGTAGCCAAGCAGATGTCTTCGTTGCTACAAACTGCTGTCCTGATTAGTAATGCTGATGAAACCGTAGTGGCTAGTCAAATGAGCGACAAAGGCTTTATCTCAGCGGAAAAGGTATCTAAGAACGGCAGCAATGCCAATGGCACTGGACACTCAAGACAGTATTTAAAGCTTCCCTTTCACGTCCACGATCAGGTGGGAGTAGTTTGTATTGAGCAGTGGGCCGATGACGAAAAGCTATCGCCAAAGCTCGCTCAGGCCTGTGTTGACCTGATGATTAGTCAAATTATCTACTCTACGCCTCCCACCCAGCAGGTCTTTAAAAATCAGGTTATTTCCAACCTTTTGCAGGGGAACGTCAAAGACGAGTCGGTTGCCCTACAGCAGGCTGCGCTGCTCGGCATCGACTTTACCCCTCCCAGGGCCGTCATTCTAATTGATGCGACGGAGGCCATTCTGCTGAGTAGCTATGGGGGTGAAAGCTCAACCTATGACCAGCAGCGCTGTGCTCAGACGATTATTGCCAGCACGGTGACCTTTTTCAACCTGCCCGACGAAACGATCTGTGCCGACCTCGGTGGCGGACAGTTTGCCGTGTTAAAGGCCAGCGACACCAAAAACCTCCGGCCCTGGGCCACCCACAGCGCTACGCCAACAGATGAACTCAGCTCTTCCTGGACCAACCTGGAGGCCCTCAAGCGGGCGGCCAGGGCACTGCTGGAGCAACTGCGCGAGGCTACGGGTACGGCGGTGGGCATTGGCATTGGCCGCTACCACCCCGGCATTTTGGGGGTGTCACGCTCCTACCAGGATGCGCGGGTGGCGCTGCGACTGGGCCGACAGTTTAGCGGTCAAAACCGGGTCTACTGCCTGGACGATCTGGGCATGGCCGCCTTTGCCTGCGTGGCCGATGAGCGCACCAAGGTAGACCTGGCGCTGCATTTGCTCAGTCCCCTGGACAATGAGCCCGACTTGATCAACACCCTGAAGGTCTTCTTTGCAGCGGATTGTGCCCTCTCCTCCGCGGCCAAACAGCTCTGCATCCACCGCAATACGCTGACCTATCGTCTGGAAAAAATTACGTCTCTGACCGGCCTTGATCCCCGTCACTTTGACGAAGCGGTGCAGATTCGCCTGGCGCTACTGCTGCAAGAGTTTCAGGGGTATTAATTTAGTGGTTTGCTAAGCCAGGGTGATTGGTTGGTGGGGTATACGGTGCAGGGTATACGGTTCACGGTGTACGGTGTACGGCTTGCCGTGAACCGTATACCCCCCTTAATTTGGGGGCAATCGGCTGGGTTTGGGGCTGGCCGTGGCATGATTTAAGGCGGCAGTTACCCGCAAGGGGTTATCATCCATGGCTTTGCCCTTTGACGCGGCCCCCAGTGAGGCGCGAATTGAGCGATTTTGGCAGCTTTCGGCCAGTTTTGGCATGGAGCGCAATGCCTACCACAACTATTTAAATGAGTTAGTCAGCGATCGCTACGCGCTGATTAAAGGGCTGCAACTGCTGCGTGACGAGCTGCAATTTGCCGGGGTCAGCCCCACCGATATTCAAGCCTGCGGGGCGGATATGAGCCTGCCCAGTGCGGTGACAACTCTGGCTTACACCAACTGCGGCGATCGCATTCACCAGGGCGAGGCCACCAAGCGCTACCGCGATGTGGTGGCCTCCCGCTTTGCCACCCTGTCAGAGATTGGCGAGCTGAAGCTGGAGGCGTTTTTCCCCGCCGGGGGTGGCACCGACAATGGCGCGACCCTGGCCCATGTCACCGTCGCCCACGAGCTGGACGAAAAGCTGAAGCGCCGGGTCTACGAGGGCAACCCGCAGTCGATTTCTCTGGTGGCGATCGACCTCAAGACCCACGTGGGCCGCATTCAGGAGGACGGCAAGCAGGTCTATGGCAAAACCCGCGAGTCGCCCTGGCGAGAACCCCGAGCCGCCTGCGGGGCGATCGTTGGGGCGCTGACCCACTACCAGCCGGAGAATCTGATCCACCGCCGCATTCGCAGCGACCTGGGGGAGCGCAATTTTCAGTTTCTCTCGAACCAGCAGATTTTGACCGATGAGGGGGTGGATATCACGATGGCGGTGGCGGCGGCGATCGTGGCGATTCGCGGCATTCGCAATACGGCTATGGCCCTGGCCCAGGAGATGGATGAGCGCGGCCTGGGCCACCTGACCGCCAGCACCACGGTGAACCGCCCCTCGCGGGATGACCTGGTGATCTATCTGGCACGGGCCACGGTGTTTAACGGCAAAATTCGCATTCAGAGCCTGGGCACCGAGGCGAAGCACTACAGCGGCAAGCTGGTGGGCTACGCCGGAGAAAAACGCCTCCAGCTGCGCTACGACGACTGGGACAGCGAGAATGTGCCGATCGAGGAGATTCCCTACAAGGTTCGGCTGTCAGGGCTGTAGCGTTTCAATCGTCTCAAAATAAGTCTAATTCTATTCGACATGAGTCTAATCTTGGTTCCACCTAGACTTGTGTTGACACTTCAGGCTGGGGCTGTGGTTCTGATCACTGCTGCAAGAGTCGTCTTCAGTGTTGACCGCGCTAAGGAGTTCTGGGAAAAAAGATCCCCGCTCTATCCAACGACTGCAACCACCGTAGGGTGGGCAGTGCCCACCATTGAGAATTTCTGAGTGCTGACGGCGCGGTGACGTTGGGCTAAGGCGATACCATAAAGGAGTTTCGACGGTATCGGGTGGTATGGATCAGGCGCTTTTAGAGCGATTTCAGCAGGCCTATAAGGATCTAGACCTGTTCCCGCTGGTGGAACCGAAGGATATTGAGCGGTTTCGGGTGGACTATGGCCTGCATGTCATGGTGCGGCTGAAGCGCGAAATTGAGGCGTCGGTTAAAAATGGCAAGTTTATTTTTGCGGGCCATCGGGGCTGCGGCAAGTCTACGCTGCTGAAGCGGCTGGCGATTGAGATGCAGCCCAACCATTCGGTGGTGTTTTTCTCGATCGCCGATCTGATCGAGATGAGCGGCATTACCCACGTCAACATTCTCTATGCGATCGCACCTGTTTCCGGTGGCGAAGTTTTTTGCCAAGGCAGATTGCCACAACCCTTGATGTTTTTTTGAAGGTGCTCGCTAAGCGGCTGCCGGAGGATTTGGTCGATGCCCAGACGGCGCGGCGGATGGTGCTGAAAAGCGGGGGGGTGATGCGAGAGCTAGTGAGGATTGCCCGCGAGTGCTGCACAGAGTGTATGGTGCAGCTCGAAATTGAGGCTGATGGTGACAGCGTTAAAATTGATGACGAGATTTTGACGGTGGCGCTACGGAATTTGCGCCACGATTTTGCCCGGCAGATTGGCAGCGATCTGTACGATCTTTTGGTGGGGGTGTATAAAACGGCTGAAACGCCCGATGCCAGCAGCGATGGGTTTGTGAAGCTGCTCCACGGTTTGATGGTGTTGGAATATGAGAACGATGCGCTGTGGTATGACGTGCACCCGATTGTGGTGGATTTGCTCAAACAAAAACAATTGATTGAGTGAGGTCAACCGTGGATGATGTGGCTGCCGAAAATCGTCATCAGCTGCGCCGGTTGGTGTGGTCGATACAGTCGAGCTATGGGCGGCTGAATTTGCTGGGGGCGATCTGCGACAACTGGAAGTATCGCGATGAGATTATCGACAGCTATGAGACCGAGCTAAGGGAGAAGGGGGCGAGGTGCGATCGCGTTCGCATTGACCTGCGCCAGCCCAGCCTGAAGCAAAGTTTGCAAGCCCATGTGGAGCAAGAGCCGGAGCTAGCGACTAGCGCCGCTGCGGTGGTGACTGTTTTGGGGGCCGACGAGCTGTTGGGGCTACGGCTAAACCAAGAGCGATCGGTTCTGGAGCAGTTTTTGTTTTCGCTACACACTCGTGCGGCAGCTTTCAGAGCCCGAATAGTTGCCTATCACGCAAATTATCAAATCCTCGAAATGCTTGCCTCAAAAGGCTTCCAGAATTTCAGATTTAGTCGTGGACTAAAATTGGACTAAATTTTTGACCCCTCTGAGGCTTGCTAAAGCCCTCCCGCTCGTCATGCCCAGGGCAAACATCCTAGGGCTGCTAGCCCACCTCAAGGGTAGCTGAGGCGCAGTAACTCGGCTCATAGAGGCCCAAAGTTCTAGATAGAGCCATCTAGCTGTCAGTCTTGCATGTATTGCCTTAAGACTCATTGGCAGGCCACTGAGTCTCGTGTTGAGAAAATCTTTGTAGGTGTTTTGCTGCGGTTAAATGAAGAGGCTGTGCACCTGCCCTCTGTGCTCGATTCTTAATTGGGGTCTCCCATTGTCTGTTCCCCTACCTGCTACATCAACCAACACTGACTTTGCCCGTCTGTGGCAGCCTGGCATTGCAGGCATTGAGCTATTTAGCGCTCAGCTCTACCACCACAGCTTTGCCAAGCACATGCACGAGGCCTACACCATTGGCCTCACTCATCGGGGCGTGGGCGGCTTTTTCTACCGAGGCAGCAACCACTGCGCTCACCCCGGCAGCTTTAAGCTCATTCACCCCGGCGAAGTGCACACCGGTCAGGCACAGGACAATGACGGCTGGGGTTTTCGCAACATCTACATCAGCGTGCCCAAGATGCAGGCGCTGTTGGCGCAGCTAGAGCAGCCAGGGCTAGAGCTACCCTACTTTTCAACGGCGGTTTCGGCTGCGATCGATGGGGCAGAGAAAGTTCGTTTTAAGCGGCTGTTTGCCGCGCTGAGTGGGCCGCCCAATGCTCTCGCGCAAGAGTCGCTGCTGCTAGAATGCGTGGCCCATCTCATCACCCGCTATGCCGAGGGGGGCTGTGGTTGGCAGCCACCCAAACCAGAGACCCAGGCGATCGCCCAGGTGCAGGCCTACATTGAAACCCACTACGCCGATCCAGTTTCCATTGACACCCTGGCGCAGCTGGTGGGGCTGAGCCCCTACTATTTAATTCGCAGTTTTCGGCGGCAGGTGGGGGTGCCGCCCCACAGCTACCAGCGCCACTGGCAGCTGGTGCAGGCCAAGCGATCGCTCCACACCGACCAGCCCATCGCCGACCTTGCGATCGCCCACGGCTTCTACGACCAAAGCCACCTCACCCGCGCCTTTAAGAATGCCTTTGGCGTTACCCCCGGCCAGTACCGCCAGGGCAATTTCATCCAAGACGGCCAGGGTTGACCCCGGTAGCCTGGGTAAGCCGTTTCACCTCAGACCATGGTAGCCAAAGGCGTTTTTCAAGACAGTTCTCTCTCTGCCATCATTGCGGGCTTTGTCACCGTGCTGGTGGGCTTTACCAGTTCGGCGGTGATTGTGTTTCAGGCGGCCCAGGCGCTCAATGCCACCCCCGCCCAGCTTGCCTCCTGGATGTGGGCGCTGGGGTTGGGTATGGGGCTGACCTGCATTGGCCTGTCGCTGCGCTACCGCGCCCCGGTGGTCACCGCCTGGTCAACGCCGGGGGCGGCGATGCTGATCACCTCGGCGGCGGGGGTGCCCATGGCCGAAGCCATCGGAGCTTTTTTGGTGTCGGGTCTGCTGATTACCCTCGCCGGGTTTAGCGGCAGCTTTGAGCGGCTGATGAACCGCATTCCCCTATCCCTGGCGGCGGGGATGCTGGCGGGGGTGCTGCTGCGCTTTGGGCTAGATGTGTTTGTGGCGATGCAAACTCAGTTTGCGATGACCTTCGCCATGTTTTGCGCCTACTTGGCCATGCGCCGCCTCAATCCGCGCTACGGGGTAGTGGTGGCCCTGGCGGTGGGGGTGGCGATCGCCGCCCTCCAAAACCTGCTTCAATTCGACGCCGTTAGCCTGCAACTGGCGGTGCCCGTCTTCACGGCCCCCCAGTTTTCTTTGACGGCCCTCGTCGGCGTTGCCCTACCGCTGTTTGTCGTCACTATGGCCTCCCAAAACGTGCCGGGGGTCGCGGTTCTGCAAGCTTCTGGCTACAGCGCCGTACCCATCTCCCCTATCATCGGCTGGACAGGGGCTGCCACCGTCATTCTCGCGCCCTTTGGGGCCTTTGCCCTCAACCTGGCCGCCATTACCGCCGCCATCTGCATGGGGCGCGAGGCCCACGCAGACCCCGGCAGGCGCTATGTAGCGGCGATCGCCGCCGGTTTTTTCTACCTGCTCATTGGCCTGTTTGGAGCCACCGTCGCCGCCCTGTTTGCCGCCTTTCCAGCAGAGCTGGTGCTGGCGATCGCGGGCTTAGCCCTGCTCGGCACCATCGGCAACGGCCTCTACACAGCCCTGCACAACGAGACCCAGCGGGAACCGGCCCTGATCACCTTCCTGGTCACCGCCTCTGGCGTCACCCTGCTCGGCATCGGCTCTGCCTTTTGGGGCCTGATCGCAGGGGTCTTAGCGCTGTTAGTGGTCAGCAGACGGGAAGCTGAGGCTTATTAGTGAGTCCCATCTAGCTCGACATAAGACTAATGTTTACAATGTCGAGTCTCATCTTGAGATTAAGCTAAATAAGCGATCGCTTCCCTTGCGGAATGAACCCTTGGTAAGAGCAATCTGCCCTAGAACGCCGGTACAGATCCCAGGGTTCTATCCTTGGATGGCCCAAAATTCGTTGCTCATCAGCCCAAGAACCCTGGGATCTGGCCATACTGTACCGATGCTCTAGTGCACTGTCAAAGCTAAAAATTGCGGAGCGTTCGCGCAGTGTCTCCTTTGGAGACAACCCAACAGCAGCCAGCCTTGTTGGGTTCTGCTGACGCGCCACTCAACCTACAAATTAGGCTTGACGCTCCACTAGGAGATTTCTGAAAAAAAGATCCCTGCCCTATCTGACGACTGCAACCACCGTAGGGTAGGCTCTGCCCACCATCAGGGAGAAAGTTTCCCAAAAGTCGCCTTAGGGATGAAAAATTGCGATCGCAGATCCCCTTCATCTCAAAAACTAGAGGCTGCGAGGGCGGCAAAGAAACCTGAACTTTTCCATCGTCTTGGCGTGATCCCAACGGGTTTAGCCAAAGCCTTGGGCGGAGGGCCAAGTATTTGCTCATAAAAAGTATGCCTGAAAACCCAACCCTTTACAAAAATTATTTGCGATAGATTTCAATTATGGGAGGTGCAGAATTGGGCAGGCTATAATAAGTGAAACAATGAATCCCATAAATAGGTCATAACTCCTATTTATACAGACCTCGTTATCGATTTCTGGCTCCCCTGAGTTAGACCATAAACGAGTACTGGCAGTTAGAACGCAAAAGCTGTTGCGCTAGATTCAGGCAGTTTATCGCCATAGATTACCTGAATCAGTGCCGAAATGCTTGGCATGGGCGTACAGCGTCTAGCGTTTAGCTGCTATTTTCACAATCCAAACAGGTCATAGGCTAAGGGATTTCAAACCCTAACTCATCAAGCCTGATCCTTTAGTCGGTGCCCCCACTTCACGGCTCTCAAATCAAGCTAGCTGCCCAGGTACTGGCTGCCAGGTAATCGATCTACCTGGCAGCAGGGGCCTTTGTTTTATCTAGGCGCTCGATCGCCCCTTGTCGTTGCCAAGAAAACTTTTTGGCAACGACCCATTGCTAAATCAATTCTTCAGTCAACCCAGACGCGAACGGGCTGCCGTTTTAGGCCATTTCCCTTCACCCTTCTGCCGCCATGACTACTCCATTGCTCCACTCTGCTACCCATCGCACCCTCCCCTCCTTACTTAAAACCGACGATCGCACCCCCATCGCGCCCGATCGCACCCTCAACCAGTGGCGCAATGGTCGCTGGCAGTCGTTCTCCACCGAGGCGCTGCAGCGGGCGGTGGAGGAGTTGGCCCTGGGACTAGAGACCTTTGGGCTGAAGCGGGGCGATCGCATTGCCCTGATCATGCACAGCGACGTGGGGTTTGCGATCGCCGACCTCGGCACCCTGCTGGCCGGGTTTGTCAACGTGCCCATCGACCTTACTCAGACCATCGAAAACATTCTGCTAATTTTGCAGGAGGTGGAAGCGCCCCTGCTGGTGGTGTCTAATCTTGACCTACTCGACCAGATCCGGCCCTATCTGTGGGAGGTGCCCACCTTGAAGGCTGTGATTGTGGCTGAGGTGGCTGAGAAGTGGGGGGGTGGGAGAGTGATGGAGTGGGGAGATGAGGGAGAGGGAGGAGCAAGCTTGCCGACTCCGTCCCCTGATGCTTGTTTGCAGATTCCTCACCTGCTGTGTGAGGCTCAGGTGCAGCAGCCCTGTCCGCCGGTACCCATGCCCCAGAGTCTGCGGGTGTGCTCGTTGGCCGAGGTGCGTCGCTGGGGGCGGCAGCGGTGGTCGGCCCAGGCGGTTCAGGCTCTGGAGGATGCGATCACCCCCGCCGATCTCGCCACCGTCATCTACATCGCTAGCGAGACCAAGCGCCCCAAGGGGGTGATGCTCAGCCACGGGGCGATCGCCGCCAATGCCCTGGCCGCCTTTGCCAGCTACCCTCACCTCCAGCATGGCCCCGACGAGGTGGCCCTGCTATTTTTGCCCCTCACCCACATCTTTGCCCGTGTGTTTTTGTATGGGCACTTGGCCTGGGGCCACAGCATTTACTTTTCCGACCCCAACCACCTGGTCAAGCACCTGCGCCGGGTCAGGCCCACCTTCGTGATCACCGTGCCCCGGTTTTTAGAAAAAGTCCACGAGCGCATTCTCGACCACGCCCACCACCTCAGTCGCTTCGATCGCCGCGTGCTGCTCTGGGCCATCCAGCTCACCGCCCGGTTTGACCCCAACCAGCCGCCCCAGGGGCTCTACCGCCTGCAAATGCAGCTGGCCGAACGGCTGGTATTCCCCAAATGGCGCGCGGTGTTTGGCGGGCGGCTCAAAGCCTGCATCTGCGGCGGCGCGGCCCTTTCCGGCGACCTGGTGAAATTTTTTTCGGCAGCGGGGGTGCCCGTCTACCAGGGCTACGGCCTCACCGAAACCAGCGGCGTGCTCACCTACACCCGTGAGGGCCACAACCGCCCCGGCACCGTTGGCCCCCCCATCCCCGGCGTCGAAGTGGCGATCGCCCCTGATCAGGAAATTCTCGTCCGCGCCCCCTTCCTCATGCAGGGCTACTACCGTGACCCCAAAGCTAGCAACGCCGCCCTCACCGCCGACGGCTGGCTGCACACAGGCGACCTCGGCCACCTCGACGCCGACGGCTTTCTCACCGTCACCGGGGTCAAAAAGGCCCTGTTCAAACTCTGCACCGGCAAATACGTCTCCCCCCGCCCCCTGGAAGAAGAACTATCCGCCTCCCCTCTCGTCGCCCAGGCCGTCACCGTCGGAGCCAACCGCAAATTCTGCGCCATGGTGATCGTCCCCGAACTGGAGCCCCTCCGTCGTCAAGCCCAGGCCTGGGACCTCGACACTGCCTCCCCCGACTGGTGGCACCACCCCCGCATCACCGCCCTCTACCAAAGCCTGATCGACAGCGCCAACTGTCACCTGCCCTACTGGGCCACCGTGCGCAAGTTTGCCCTGGTCGAGCGCAGCGAGGAGCTGGCAGCGGCGGTGGAGAGGCTGTATGGGGATGGGGGCGGTCGGGGAGATAGGGAGGATGGGGAAGGTGGAGGGGAGAGTTGTCCGGTGTATGCGCGATCGCTGGTGGGAGGGTGAAAATGTAGAGTTTTGAGTTTTAAGTTTTGAGTTTTAAGTTTTGAATTAAAGACGTAGCGTGGGTTAGGTGATCAGAGGAAAAATGGAAAAATCGACTGATCAAGTGCCGCCGTAACCCACGATCTTTCTCAAAAAGAATCCCAATTTTTCAGGAGGTGGTTTGAGTAGTTTTAACGATCGCAGTGAGAATACGTATTAGTTCATCAATTTGGCCCAGCTCAGCTCTAAGCTCAATGTCAGCCAGATTCGATTCTTTGAGAAGGCGCAGCCAATACCTTGTCTCTCTAGCTTCCTTAGAAGCGATCGCCATTTTCGATAAAAAGTCTCTTCGGCTCTGTGCCGCTGTGGCCTCTTCAACATTAGCGCCAATACTAGTACCACTCCGCAACAGTTGCTTAGAAATCACAAACTCTCTCTGAACCTGTAATTGCTTATAAAGAGCAATGATCCCCAACGCAAACTCAAAACTCTTCCTCTGAGCAATACTCTCAGCCATAGCCTCACCCTATACCCAACCCCTAAAATTCCCAATTCTTCCTCACTTTCACCTAAAACCCCAAAACTCCTTGCCCCTCCCCCAATTCAAAACTCAAAACTTAAAACTAAGAACTTAAAACTCTCCACCCCTCCCCAAACTCAAAACTCAAAACTAAGAACTCAAAACTTCCCAAGGAGCCCACCATGCAACCACCCTTCCGCACCGCCGCCGTCCTCGGAGCCGGGGTCATGGGTACCCAGATCGCCGCCCATCTGGCCAACGCCGGGCTGACGGTTCACCTGCTAGAACTTCCCGCCAAAGAGGGCAACAAAAACGACCTGGTCGAAGGAGCCTTTAAGAAAGCCTGCAAGCAGTCGCCGCCAATTTTCTACAGTCAGCAGGCGGTGAAGCGCGTCATCCTCGGTAACTACGAAGAGCATTTCGATCGCCTATCCACCATCGATTGGGTGATTGAAGCCGTGGTCGAAAACCTCGCCGTCAAGCAAGATCTATTTATGCGGGTCGAGCGCACCGTGGGGCCAACCACGGTGATTTCCACCAACACCAGCGGGCTGCTGATTCGCCAGGTGGCGGAGGGGCGATCCAAATCCTTCAAAAAACGATTTTTGGGCACTCACTTCTTCAACCCGCCCCGCTACCTGAAGCTGCTCGAACTCATCCCCACCGCCGATACTGACCCCGCCGTGGTTGAGCGCGTGGCCGCCTTTGGTCGAGACAGGCTGGGCAAAGGCATTGTCGTCGCCAAAGACACCCCCAACTTCATCGCCAACCGCATTGGCGTGTTTGTGTCGATGCTGGGTCTGCGATCGTTCATCCAGGGCGACTACACCATCGAAGAGATCGACACCCTCACCGGCACCCTGGTGGGCAGGCCCAAGTCGGCCACCTTCCGCACCGCTGACCTGGTGGGCCTCGACACCCTGCTCTACGTCGCCGACAACCTCTATCCCGCCATTGGCCACGACGAGCGGCGCGACCTGTTTCAGCCCCCCGAGCTGATGCGTAAGCTGGTGGCCACCGGCACTCTGGGGGCCAAGTCGGGCCAGGGCTTTTACAAAAAAGTAGACGGCGAAATTCGATCGCTGAATCCCCAGACCTTTGGCTACGACTCGCCTCGCCCCCTCAACCTGGGCAACCTCGACGGGCTGAAGAAACAGGATTTAGCGGAACGGCTGCGCCACCTGTATAGAGACCATGGTCGCGCCGGAGCCTTCTTCCGCCAGACCATGCTCGAAACCCTGGCCTACAGCGCCCACCGCATTCCCGAAATTGCCGACAGCCCCGCCGACATCGATCGCGCCATGGCCTGGGGCTTTGGCTGGGAGCTCGGCCCCTTCGCCATCTGGGATGCCCTCGGGTTTGACCGGGTGATTCAGGACATGACCCAGGCCGGGCTGACCCTGCCCCCCTGGGTAAAACGCATGCAGGAAACCGGGGCCACGGGCTTCTACAATGCCGACCCCGCCCTCACCGCCCCCTCCGTCTACGTCCCCGGCGAGTACTACGTACCTCTAGCAGTGCCCACCAACGAACTCCACCTCGCCGACCTCAAAGAACGGCCCACCCTCTGGCACAACAGCGAAGCCGCCCTGCTCGACGCGGGCGACGGCGTTGCTCTGTTCGAGTTTCGCTCTAAGGCCAACACCCTCAGTACCAAAGTGGTCGAGGGCTTAGACGCCGCTCTGGATTGGCTCGAAACCCACGACAACTACCACGGCATGGTGATCGGCAACGAAGGCCCCAACTTCTGCGTCGGCATCAACCTGGCCGAGGTCGGCAAAATCGCCCAGTGGGAAAACCTCAACCCCCTCAACCGCAACCATCGCACCATCGCCAAACTACTCCACGACGTTCAAACTCTGGTGCAGCGTATCTACTACTTCCCCAAACCCGTGGTCGCCGCCATCCATGGCCGGGCGCTGGGGGGCGGCTGCGAACTCGCCATGGCCTGCCCCCACGTGGTCGCCGACGCCGAAACCTACATCGGCCTGGTGGAACTCGGCGTCGGCCTCATTCCCGCCGGGGGTGGCCTCATGCGCCTGGCCCGCTGGGCCGCTGATCGCGCCATCTCCGACGAACCCGCCGACATTCTGCCCTGGTTAAAGCAGGTCTTCCGCACCGTCGGCATGGCCCAGGTCTCTAACAGCGCCCAGGAAGGCATCGAGCTGGGCTTCTTGCCCGCCACCACGCAGATCGTGATGAACGGCGATCGCCGCCTCTACGCCGCCAAGCAAGAAGTGCTCTGCCTGCACCGCATGGGCTACGCGCCCCCACCCCGCCAGCCCATCCCCGTCCTCGGCCAACCCGCCCGCGCCATCCTCGACCATATGGCCTACGTTATGCACGCCGGCAGCTACATCAGCGACTACGATCGCGCCCTCGCCCACCGCCTCGCCTACGTCCTCACCGGCGGCGACCTCACCGTCCCCGCCGCCGTCGATGAGTCCTATCTCTTCAATTTAGAACGCGACAATTTCCTCCCCCTGATCGACGAACCCAAGACCAAAGAGCGACTGCTGCACATGCTGAAGACGAAGAAACCGCTGAGGAATTAGGGAGTGATGGGGTGATGGAGTAATGGGGTGATGGAGTGTTTGTGTAATCCAGCCCCCGCTCTCCTACCCCATCACTCCCCTACTCCCCAACTCCATTACTCTCCCACTCCCCCCCTCCCCCACCCCATCACTCCCCTACCCAAACCCCGCCATGAACAACACCCCTTACATCACCACCACCGTCCGCACCGCCGTGGGCAAAGCGCCCCGAGGCACCCTGCGCCACACCCGCCCCGATGACCTGGGGGCCGCCGCCGTGCGAGGGACACTGGAACGCATTCCCGCTCTGGTCTCTGACCACATCGACGACGTGATCATGGGCTGCGCTATGCCCGAGGCCGAGCAGGGGTACAACCTGGGTCGGCTGATTGCTCTGCGAGCCGGTTTGCCCGACTCGGTTTCTGGTGTCACCGTTAACCGACTCTGCGCCTCGGGGCTGCAATCTATCGCCATGGCCACCCAGGCCGTCGCCTGGGGCCAGGCCGATGTGATTGTGGCGGGCGGCGTCGAGTCCATGAGCCTCATCCCCATGGGCGGGCACCAGTTTTCTCCCAGCACCGAGCTGTTTGCCGAGCAGCCCGATGCCTACATGCCCATGGGCCTGACCGCTGAGAACGTCGCTGAGCGCTTCGGGATCTCCCGCGCCGACCAGGATGCCTTTGCCCTGCGATCGCACCAAAAAGCCCTCGCCGCCCAGGCCGCCGGTCGGTTCAAAGCCGAAATTGTGCCCGTCACCGTGCGCACCACCGACTATCTCGACGGCCAGCCCCACGCCCAAGAGCTGACCTTCGACACCGACGAAGGCCCCCGCGCCGACACCAGCCTGGAGGCCCTGGCCCAGCTCAAGCCCGTCTTTAAAGCCAACGGCACCGTCACCGCCGGCACCTCTTCCCAAATGTCTGACGGGGCCGCTGCCACCGTCGTCATGGGCGAAACCACCCTCCGCGAACTCGGCCTGCAACCCCTCGGTCGCCTGCTCGGCTTCGCCGTCGCCGGAGTGCCCCCCGAGATCATGGGCATCGGCCCCATCGCCGCCGTTCCCAAAGTGCTCAAGCAGGTCGGCCTCACCCTCGCCGACATCGGCCTGATCGAGCTCAACGAAGCCTTCGCCGCCCAATCCCTCGCTGTCATTCGCGAACTGGGGCTGAACGAAGACATTGTAAATGTGAACGGGGGTGCGATCGCCCTCGGCCACCCCCTGGGCTGCTCCGGCGCAAAACTCACCGCCACCCTGCTCCACGAAATGCAGCGACGCAGCACCCGCTACGGCCTGGTCACCATGTGCGTCGGCGGCGGCATGGGCGCAGCGGGGGTGTTTGAGAATTTGATGCGTTAAATCGAAGGATCAAAACCACCTCCCCTCCTGGGAGGGGTGCCCGTAGGGCGGGGTGGGTCAACTTTGGCATTGAAAGCCATTCGTCTCCGAAATATACCCGGCAAAGATTAACCCACCCCTACCCCTCCCAGGAGGGGACAGCCATGCTCTAGACATTCAAGAACTCAAAACTCAAAACTCAAAACTCTCACCACCCCAGGCCCACCATGCTCCTACCTACCCTTCTCCTCTCCCTCACCATCGTCCTCATTCTTCTAGTCACTGTCCCGTGGCTCCGTCGCCCCCTTGTTTCAACCCCCTTCGGGAAAGCGGCGATCAAACGTCTGCCCAAAATCTCCGACACCGAGCGCGCCGCGATCGAAGCAGGCCAGGTCTGGGTCGAGGGCGAATTTTTCTCAGGGAAACCCGACTGGCAAAGGATTCTGAATGAGCCCTATCCCCAGGTGCCGCTCGAGGTGCAGGCCTTTCTCGATGGGCCGGTGGAGCGGGTCTGCCAGATGGCCACCGACTGGGAGATTTACCAGCGCAAAGACCTGCCCCCCGAGGTGTGGAAGTTTCTCAAGCATGAAAAATTCTTTGGCATGATGATTCCCCAGGAGTTTGGCGGCCTGGGCTTCTCGAACCTGGCCTACAGCGCCGTGATGGTGAAGCTGGCCTCCCGCTCCTTTACCCACGTGGCCACGGTGGGGGTGACCAACTCCCTTGGCCCGGCCAAGCTGCTGCTGCGCTACGGCACCCCCGAGCAAAAGGCCCGCTACCTACCGCGCCTGGCCATTGGCGAAGAAATTCCCTGCTTTGCGCTGACTGAGCCACTGGCCGGGTCGGATGCGGCCAGCCTCACCTCTCGCGGGGAGGTGTTTAAAGGCGACGACGGCCAGCTCTATCTGCGGCTGAACTGGCAGAAGCGGTACATCACCCTGGGGGCGATCGCCACCCTGATTGGCCTTGCCTTCCGCCTCTACGACCCCGACAACCTGCTGGGCCTGGGCCACGACGTGGGCATCACCTGCGCTCTGGTGCCGCGAGAAACCCCTGGCGTCATCATCGACCATCGCCACGACCCCATGGGCGTACCCTTCTTTAACTCCCCCATCGAAGGCCACGACGTCGTGCTGCCCATCGACCAGATCATTGGCGGTGTCGCCCAGGCCGGCCAGGGTTGGAAGATGCTGATGCAGACCCTGGCGGCGGGGCGGGGCATTAGCTTCCCTGCCACCTGCACCGGGGTGGCCAAGCTGGTGACGCGGGTGGCCAGCGCCCACAGCGTCGTACGCCAGCAGTTTGGCCTGCCCATTGGTCGCTTCGAGGGGGTTGAGGAACCTCTGGCCCGTATTGCCGGTTTAACCTACGTGGTCGATGCCGCCCGCCTCTACACCTGCGGCGCGGTGGATGGCGGGGCGCAGCCTGCGGTGGTGAGCGCGATCGCCAAATACCAAACCACCGAGCTGGCCCGCACCATCGTCAACGACGGCATGGATATCCTCGGCGGCTCCGGCATCTGTCGGGGGCCGCGCAACCTGCTGGCCCACGTCTACACCGCCATCCCCATCGCTATCACCGTCGAGGGGGCCAACATTCTCACCCGCACCCTGATGATCTTTGGCCAGGGCGTGATCCGCTGCCACCCCTACCTCTACAGCGAAATTCAGGCTCTCTACGACAGCGATTGGGTGGCCTTTGACCGGCTACTGTGGGGCCACGTGGGCGCATTCATTCGCAACGTCAGTCGATCCATGGGGCTGGGCCTCACCCAGGGACGCCTGGCCAAAGCCCCCGTCAGCGGCCCCACCGCCCCCTACTACCGCAAACTCTCCTGGGCCTCGGCCACCTTTGCTGTGCTCACCGATATGGCCCTAATTCGCTACGGCGGTAGCCTCAAGCGCCACGAAAACCTCACCGGACGCTACGCCGATGCCCTCTCCTGGCTGTACCTGACCAGCGCCGTGCTGCGCCGCTTTGAGGCCGAAGGGCGACCCGACGCCGACCTGGCCACCGTGCAGTGGGCCGCCCAGTACGGCCTCACCCAAATTCAAACCGCCTTCGAGGGCATTGCCCGTAACCTGTCCCTGCCTGTTCTTGGGATGCTGCTCAAACCCGTTATGCTTTTGGGGCTGCGGCTAAATCCCCTGGCGACCCTGCCCAGCGATCGCCTCGCTCACCAGGTCGCTAACGATCTGCAAACCCTAGAAACAATGCGCGATCGCCTCACCGCAGGCATCCATCTGCCCACCGACCCCACCGAAGCCCTGGGCCGCCTGGAGCAGGCCCGCCGCCTCAGCCTCCAGGCCGCCCCCCTGCACCGCCGCCTCAAAGACAACCTCCGCACCGGGCAGCTCGTCACCGACGGTTCAAAATCCCTAGAAACCCTCGCCCACCAGGCCGGGCTACTCACCCAAAACGAATGGGACCTGCTGACCGCCGCAGACGAAGCCCGCACAGACGCCATCCAGGTAGACGCCTTCACCTTCGACCAGTACGCAGCCGGAAGCCAGGTAGATAGCCCAACTCTGCAACCCCTGCTATCTGACAGAGGGTAGCTGCCCCAGAAGGCGATCGCCCTCCCCCAACCAACCCGGCCCACCGCTCACCCCTGGCAAAACGATCCATTGGAGTAAGCGGTGGGTTACAGCGGAGCGACAGATCCAGGGCTGATAGCATAGACTGGCCACCTAACCCACCCTACGGGGGCCTGTTGGATATCGGGGGTATGGAATTCGGATTTGGTATTAAATCGGGGTTATGTGATTCGATTTACCCTGAAAATAAACCCCTTTTTATCCTTTGGAGTGGCGCGACAGCGTCATGCGCCGTTGCCCTAAAAATAGCCTCGGCAATGCTGCAGCGCTGCGCGGATGCACCCTACGATTTTCACCCTTAAGAGTGCCGCCTCAGCGCCACGGACGATTAATATCCAATCTAGACTTTTGCCCCTCCCCCAACTCAAAACTCAAAACTCAAAACTTTCCCCCTTTCCCCCTCCCCCCCTCCAAAACTCAAAACTCAAAACTTCCCCCCCTCACCCCCTCACCCCCCCACCCCCCTCCTCTCCCACTCCCCCAACCGCTGCTCAAACTGCCGCCAATGCCCATCCATCTCCGCCAGCGAGACCTCAAACAGCTGCGCCGGTTGATCGGCCAGGGCGATCGCCACCATACCCCGCTGCACCTGTAGCCCAAACTCGGCATAGACCTGGGCCGCCGCCGCCCGGTAGGCCGCAATTTGCAAGAAATAGTCCCCCAACCACTGGGGCTGCTTGGGGCGCAGCGCCGTCTTCCAATCGCACAGGTGCAGTGCGCCGTTGACCACCACTAGCGCATCGGGAAAGCCCACAAATCCAGCGTCATGCCACACCGCCCCTTCCACCAGCAGCACCTCCTCCACCTGGGCCAGCAGGGGTTGCATCGAGGCCCAGTAGCCCGCCAGATCCGCCGAAATTTCCACCGGATTGCCGTTGAGATGGGCGGCAATCTGCCGATGCAGACGGGTGCCCGCCGAAGACGCCCCGCCCGCAATCCGTCGAGCTTCCTCAGCACCTACCCGCTGCCGCCAGCGTTGCAGCGCCTGCCGCGCCTCGGGTGGTTTTGTGGCCGAGAGCACCGTGGTCACACCGGGATAGCAGCGCCCTTCCACTTCGTAGAGCATTTTGCCATTGCGCCGCACCCGCTTAGCCGCATAGCGAGGGAGTCGATACGCCATAGTCACCTGCAAAATATCGTCAGTCTATTTTCAAGACTCGAAGCGCTCCTTGCAGGACTCATGACTGGCCTTGCGAGTCTAGTTTTGAGGCGATTCAGCGCGTCCTGGAGTCCTGAGCTGCCCCAGCTATAGCCTAAATTAAACAACCCACCGCCAGCGAACTCTCAACGAGTTTGGCGGTGGGTTGGGGGTATTGTCGGCTGGGCGATCGCGCCCCAAAGCCTAAACTTCTAGCCCTTTCTTGCTGCGCTTAAGCTGCTTGTAGAGGGTTTTGATCTGGCTGTAGGCCTCGTCGGGCGACAGTTTGCCGCCGGTTTGCAGGCCCGAAATATAGCCAATGCGATGGGCAAACTCCTGCAAATTGGCGTTAAACGTGAGCTGCTGGGGCGAAAATTCGCCGTAGTACCGACTGCGGGGGCAAAGAAAATTGTCGAGATCGCGCTGATTAGAAGAATTTGACTGGGTCATATGGACACCCCCTTGACTTATTAACCTACTTATAACCTTCCCTTAATCATTGGAGATTCTAACAGTTTCTTAAGCGGCTGCAACCTTTCAATGCAATTCTTATGCCTTTTGGCGTACGTTTGGTGCACTCTGGCGGGCCAACCCGCAAGGTCATGCCGTAGCGCTCAAGTTTAAGTGATGCAAAGCAACGCCCTGCTCAGAGGCCCAGCGGTGCAGGTCGGCAAGGGCGCGATCGCGGTACTGTCCGTAGCGCTCCTTCTTGCCCCGCACCTTGACCGGCAGCGGCGGCAAAATGCCAAAGTTGGGCGGCATCGGCTGAAAGTGCTTCGGCTCTGCGGAGGTGATGAAATCGACCAGTGCCCCCAGCATCATCGTCGCTGGCAAACTCAGCGGCTCCTGGCCCAGGGCCAGCCGGGCCGCATTGGTGCCCGCCAGCCAGCCCCCCGCCACCGCCGCCGTGTAGCCCTCCGTACCCACCAGCTGCCCCGCCGCCAGCAAACTCGGGCGGGCCTTAAACTGCATGGTGCTGTGCAGCAGCTCCGGCGAATTTAAAAACGTGTTGCGGTGCATCACCCCCATGCGCACAAACTCGGCGTTTTCCAACCCCGGAATCAGCCGAAACACCCGCGCCTGCTCGCCCCAGCGCAGGTTGGTTTGAAAGCCCACCATGTTCCACAGCTGGCCGCTTTTGTCTTCCTGGCGCAGCTGCACCACGGCGTAGGGTTTCTTGCCCTTGTTCTCAGGCGCTTTGAAGTCGCCCAGGCGGGCGTCAAACAGGCCCACCGGCTTGAGCGGGCCGTAGCGCATGGTGTCTTCGCCCCGCCGCGCCATCTCTTCGATCGGCAGACAGGCTTCAAAAAAATTGGCCGTTTCGCGCTCAAAATCTTTCAGTTCGGCCTGTTCGGCGTGGCACAGCTCAGTCCAAAAGTGCAGGTACTGCTCCTTATTCATCGGGCAGTTAAGGTAGGCTGCCTCGCCCCGGTCGTAGCGCGACGCCATAAACGCCACCGACCGGTCAATGCTGTCGCCCACCACGATGGGGCTGGCGGCGTCGAAAAAGCTCATGTAGCCCTGCCCGGTGAACCGCTCCAGCTCCACCGACAGCGCGTCGCTGGTCAGGGGGCCGGTGGTCAGCACCACAATGCCCTCGTCAGGAATGTGGGTCACCTCGTCGCGCCGCAGCTCGATCAGCGGGTGCTGCTCCAAAGTCTCGGTCAGGTCTCGGCTGAAGAGGCCGCGATCGACCGCCAGGGCACCGCCCGCAGGCACCTGGTGCTGGTCAGCTTTGCCAATCACCACCGAGCCCAGCTGGCGCAGTTCTTCGTGGAGTAGACCCGAGGCGCGATCGCTCGACATCGCCCCAAAGGAGTTGCTGCACACCAGCTCGGCCACATGCTCGCTGTGGTGGGCAGGCGACTTTTTCTGCGGACGCATTTCGTGCAGCACCACGGGCACCCCGGCCTGGGCAATCTGCCAGGCAGCCTCGGTACCGGCCAGCCCGCCGCCGATCACATGAATGGGGTCTGGGTGCACTGCGTAGCCCTCAAAACTCAGCTTTTCTAGGATAACGGCTTCTAGACAATCGCAGGGCTGTTGCAGCATCGCGCTGCGGAGCTATTGAGCTACCCAGGCCGCACACCCGATAATCGTCTAGCTTGCCTGAGGGAGTGCCCGCACGGTCAAAATTTCATCGGCGCGTAGAGCTTCGACGGCAGAGGCGGGCACGGCAACAATGGCAATAGATTCGCCAATAGCGTTAAAAACCTCGATCACGCATCCCTCTTCACCGCCGTTCGGATGGGGAACAAAATCTACTAGGGTAGCAATGTCGCCAACTCGAAGCTGATGGTTGGGCAGATCACGAGTTAAAGCTACATCTTGATAGAGCTGTAGGGTCATAGTTAAGCTTCCTTTAACGGTTTGAGGGTTACGAACTGAAATTTGCCGTCTGCCTCACGTTGGAGCCAAATGGTCACAACTGACAAAGCAATGCCATTTATTCCCTCTAATTTTCCTACAAGGCGGTAGAAAGTTCCATACTCGTTGATTGCGTCTTCGAGCGCTGCACTGTTGGCTAAAAGCTTTTGAATAGAAGCTTTTAAGGCTTCAGGGTTGGCTGAGGTAACCGACATTCCGCAGGTTGACAAAAGGAGTATTTGGGTCAGCGGAGGTAAGCTCAG